>Ga0209417_1001095_pt1 | contig 52848 bp, 43 predicted proteins | sample RifGroF2_FD_184002 | JGI IMG/M metagenome (GOLD analysis project Ga0209417, IMG submission 184002) | Groundwater microbial communities from Rifle, Colorado, USA - Groundwater F2 (SPAdes) (version 2) | ecosystem: Environmental > Aquatic > Deep subsurface > Groundwater | place: Rifle, Colorado...
TCTTTTGAACAATGGAAGCAATCGGTTGTGATCTGATGGGGATCGTAACAATCGGTAATGATGATGCAAAGGGGTTTCTGCCCATAAAAACTGCGTAGGCATTTTTAAGACGATCAACCGTCATACCAGAACGCCGCCAAGCAATTACTCCAATTACAGCGGCTACCGCTGTCACTGCAAGGCCGGTGAAGAGTGCTGCTTTACTCCAGTAGATTACTCGCGCCTTGAATGCGTCTACTTTCTTTGAAGCTTCTTTGTGCTCCAAGAGTTCTTTATTAAGATTAAAGTTTTTCATATCAACTTCTTTCCATTTATTCTCAAAGACCGCGGTTTTTTCGACTAGAAACTTCTTTTTTTCTTCTTCTGCGTTTTTTAGAGCTTCTTTGTTTTTAATTTCCGCCAAACCAAGCTCAATTTTCTTTTGTTCAAGCTCTTTAAGCGCCTCTTCGTTTTCTGTTGCTAACTTTTCCAGGACCTGCAATTTATTCATAACATCTGAAAAGCCATTAATATTTTCGTTACGCCGTAGCTCCAATACTTGATTTTCAAGGATACGCTTCTCGCTTTCTAATTGCCTTAGGGCGTTTTGGCTATCCGCGCTCGATTTACAATATTCTATACTCACTGTATTCAATAGTTCATCGCGCTCTTTCAGATCACTTTCATGGTGTATAACAAGCAACTGTTTCTCGTTTTTTAATTGCTCTAACTCTAACCTTTTTTTCTCAAAGGCATCCTTGATAAAACCTTCGCTTTGCTCGAGACTCTGTTTTTCATCTTCAAGCTGATGGATTTTATCGTTGAATTTCTTAATTAAAGCATTCCTCTCAAGCTCTTCTGGAGAACTTTTTAGACCAACACCGTTCGATACATAGCGTGCCTTTGGAAATTCTGGGGACTCTGGCAAAAGCCGTAGCTGTGTTGCATTCTTTGAATTTAAGGGAACTGGTTGCAAGTCTTTCTCATTTCCAGATAGATCCGTTGGAGTAAGTTTTTCTAACAAAGAATCAGTCAGATGAGTGAGTTTTTTTGTATTAAAATCGATAGAAACAAAATTATTTTTCACATCAAGTGGACTTATCGGGCTTTTTTTAAAAGTCGCCCCGTTTCCATTCACTTGTTTCACTTGTTGCTTCGTGGGCACCGAAAAGTTGTTAGTCAGATCTACATTGAACATAGCTCCTGCTGACTGAACAGTAAAAGCAAAACCAACAAATATCAAAGACTTGCATAAATTTTTTATTGAATATTCCATAATTAATCCTCCGTTTATACTATATTTTATTATGCGTGATGCCGACAATCAGGACAAGTCGCCCAATCCCAAAAGTTTTTCTTTTGAACAATGGAAGCAATCGGTTGTGATCTGATGGGGATCGTAACAATCGGTAATGATGATGCAAAGGGGTTTCTGCCCATAAAAACTGCGTAGGTATTTTTGAGGCGATCAACCGTCATACCAGAACGGCGCCAGGCAATTACTCCAATTACAGCTGCTACTGCGGTCACTGCAAGGCCGGTAAAAAGAGCTACTTTGCTCCAATACTTGACCCGTGCTTTGAATGCTTCTGATTTCTTCAGAGCTTCTTCACGTTCTTGCAAATCAGTTTTTGCTTTTGTTAATTCATCTTGTTTGATCTTGTTGTTTTCGTCATACAATTTTTGAAGATCTTTTTTTTCTTGCTCTAGCCTCTTAAGCTTCTCTTCAAGCCCAGTAATAAGCAGTTTTTTCTCGTCTTCTAATTTCTTCAGGGCTTCTACATGCTCTTGCAGGTCTTGTTTGTTCTTAACTTCCGCCAGTTTAAGGCTTTCTTCCAGAACACTTTTTTCTTGTTCCAGCCTCTTAAGCTTCTCTTCGAGCTCAATAATAAGAAGTTTTTTCTCGTCTTCGATTTTTTTAAGCTTCTCTTGGTTCTCAACAAGAAGCCTTTTTTCTTCTTCTAATTTCTTCAGGGCTTCTGTATGCTCTTGCTGCAACATAGTTTTTATTTTTATAAATTCGTCCTGCTGCTTCTTGTTGTTTTCGTCATACAATTTTTGAAGATCTTTTTTTTCTTGCTCTAGCTTCTTAATTCTTAACGTCTTCCCGTTCAAATAGTTTTCAAGATTATTTTCAAGATTAGTAGTACTTACTTCTTGAAACATAGCCTTTGTTGATTGAACAGCAAAAACAAACCAGATAATAATCAGAGATTTAAACAATATTTTTATCGAACATTCCACAATTAACCCCCGCCACTCCATTTTCTCTATATTTAATTCATTTTGGATTTAATAATATTTTATCCTTTATGAATGCCATTTATTAAGTAATAAGAAGTATACCAAAAATACAATTTTATGCAATAAGCTATGGGGAGTTCGCTTGATTTTAAAGCTTTAGATTTATAGTAATTTTGATACTGAATAACCCTACCAGCGGTCGTATTCTTCTTTACGAGACTCATAAAAAATAGTCTGTGCGACGCCAATAATAGTCGCAATAATGCCGTTTGCCGTCGCCAAAATAAGCCCTTGCGTCAGTGAGACAGGCCAACAGGAAACAATAAAACACTCAAACCCCAAACGAAGCAATACGTCAAAAAGTAAGAGTGTAATTATAAGGGCGCCCCACAACAAGAGAATGAGGCAAAAGAATACCAATAAACTGAAAAAATAACGGCATACCGCCTCAAACGACTTCAAAAAAAGTCTTTTAAACGAATACTCTCCCCCTGCAATAGCGGGAATCATAAAAAAACTTAAAAAAAGTTGTAACACAATTAAGCAGGCAACCCCAAGAAAAAGAAGTAAATCAACCGACTCACTGTACATATAAGGTTTTTGAAGAAGTGGCACCATCGCCCACTGCAACAGTGTTAACCAGGCACACAACCACCCTGTTTTTAAAATTCGTCCCAAAACACCCTCTGCAGCTTTTCCAATTGGACATTCAGAGCCACGCAAAAGACAAAGCACCTGCATACCAACTACTACATACCACCAAAAACTAAACAGTGTTTGCAAAAATTCGTACCAATATTCAACCCCGGTGTAGAGGGGTAAAAACGCCTCATAAAAAAGCGTTAAAAGAAATGACCCAGCAATTCCAATGAGAGTAAAAAACAGAAAAAATTTTCGTGAAAATGCATAGACAACGCTCTGTTGGAGCAGCCAAGCTGAACTAAGTTTCATGGCGTAACACTCCCTTCCTTTTTTTATCGTTTAAGCGCCACCGCGCCTTCTGACCTTTACCATTTTCTACCACAAAACGATTCGTAAACAAAGCATTTAACGCGACATGTTTTTTTATTTTTTCAAAGAACCAAAGGTATTAAATCTTTTTCAATATATTTGAGAAACTCAGGAGAACAGCGATCCAGATTAACAAAATCGACTTTGATCGGCAGATCAGATTCCTCAAAATCCCCTTCGATAAGAGCAATTATACGCTCCGGTATAGCTCGATAACCAAGATCAAGATCAGAAAATTGGCGATGGGTACCCTTAACCCGTGAACCAAAGACAAAAAAATTATAGGGGTATTTTGCAAGAATGTTTTTTACTATTTCCTGCTCTTTTGGAGACAAAAAAATCATGACAACGAGCCGATTGTATCAATAAATTCAGCAAGAGTATCTCGAAATTGCGGAAGCCACTCAAATACTTCTTCTGCCAAATCTTCATCATAACAATGAGTTGAAAGATTACGCCGACGAATAAATTCGAACCACGGTTCTGGTGAAGCTATAAAATGGTTAAGCGCAGCTTGACGAAAAGTATCCCGAGGATTATTAGTCTCAATACCTTTTTGGGCAAGCAGACGCTTCATTGTCTTCCACGCAAGCTCGTAACAAAACTCAAAACTTTTAATTGCCCCTGTTTTTTCAAGGGGTGATTGAGCAACCGCAAGCGCATTATCAAGCTGTTTTTTTGCTTTGAGCAAGGGAGTAATATCAATTTCCCCCAGAATAAGATGTTGAGTCATACATACTCCTTCATTTCTGAAAACATTATAGCCATAACTTACACCGAGAACCTGGAATGTCAAAGAAGCACTTATTTTGAGAAAAAGCTTGAAAAATGTAGGTGAAACCTTCACTTTTTATTGAAAAATGCATATTCCACCTACAAAAATTGCGTTTTTTGATGTTTTTTGCTAAAATCGATATAAGAAAAAAAACTTGATATTACTTAAAAAAAAGAGAGTGCCCATGACAAGATCCATAATAAAGCGACTTCTCGCACTTCCTCTTCAAGGGGAAAAAAGCATTTTTCTTTTTGGACCGCGAGGAACAGGAAAGACTTATTGGCTTAAAACCCAACTACCTGAAACACTTTATTTTGATCTTCTCGATTTTTCACTTTTTAGCTCATTAGCTGCACAGCCAAATAGACTCGAAAAACTTATTCCGCAAGATTATGACGGTTGGATTATTATTGATGAAGTACAACGTGTTCCTGAGCTTTTAAACGAAGTGCATCGTCTTATCGAGCATAAACAGATGAAGTTTGTTTTGACTGGATCGAGTGCACGAAGTTTGCGTAAAAAGGGTGTTAATCTTCTTGCAGGCCGTACGCTCACCTACCATATGCACCCCTTAATAGAACAAGAACTTGGGGTATTATTCAATTTAGAAAAAGTACTTACGTATGGACTTTTGCCATCGATACTTTCTGAAGAAAATCCCAAAAAATATCTCGAAAGTTATGTACAAACCTATGTTCGTGAAGAAGTTTTACAAGAAGGACTTACGCGTAATATTGGAGCTTTTAATCACTTTTTGGAAGTCGCAAGTTGTTCACAAGGATCACTTCTTAATCTATCGGATATTGCGCGGGAACTTGCAATAACTCGGACAATGGTATCAAGTTATTTCGATATTCTTGACGATCTCCTGCTTTCTCGTCGAATCTCTGTTTTTAGTCAACGCGCTAAACGAAAAATGATTGCTCATCAAAAATTTTATTTTTTTGATACAGGCGTCTTTAGAACCCTCCGGCCAACGGGCCCGCTCGATAAAATTGAAGAAGTTGATGGGGCAGCACTAGAGACATTATTTTTGCAGTCGCTCTGTGCTTTAAACGATTATCTTGAACTTGGATACTCGATACATTTTTGGCGAACTTCTGCAGGGCATGAAGTCGATTTTGTGCTTTATGGACCACGCGGGCTCCATGCTTTTGAAATTAAACGATCAAATGCAATTACAAACAAAGATTTGCGTGGACTTAAAGCTTTTAAAGAAGACTACCCTGAGGCAAAACTTCACCTTATTTATACAGGAAAACAAAAAGAATATCATACAAAAGATTTTGGCGATATAACGTTTATCCCTTTTGAGATGGCGCTGCGCGAACTGCCACAAATTCTAAGCTAGAAAAAAACTTCAGAAAGCATCACGCTTTCCGTTTCTTTGTTGTCTTTGGCTTTTGTTTATCTTTGTATTTTTCAAACTCAATTTCAAGCTCTTCAATGGTCGGCAAGCTGCTTTTAAGATTTTTAGGAAGCCGCTTGACTATGTCAGTTTCATAATCCGCAACTCCAATGGGCTTATTAATATCACGAAGTGCATATTCAGCAATCAGATTATCTTTGGTCTTACACAGCAAAAGTCCAATCGTTGGATTATCGCCTGGGTGACGAAGTTGACTGTCAACCGCTGATAAATAAAAATTAAGTTGTCCCGCATCCCGTGGGTCAAATTCCCGAGCCTTTAATTCAACAACGACAAAGCATCTGAGCTTGTAATGATAAAACAAGAGATCAATATAAAAATCTGTAGCACTCACTTCTAAGTGATACTGGCGTCCAACAAAGGCAAAACCCTTTCCCAACTCAAGAAGCATTTTTTGCACATTATCAATAAGCCCCTGTTCAACATCATGTTCATTGTAATCATTAGCAAGTGAAAGAAAATCAAAGATGTATGGGTCTTTGAGAGCCTGTTGTGCAGCTCCAGACTGATACGCTGGAAGTGTTTTTTTAAAATTAGTAACCGCTTTACCTTCTCGCGCATAGAGGTCAGTTTTAATCGACGTTTCTAATGCACCGCGACTCCATCCATCTTCAATTGTTTTTTTTGCATACCAAAGCCGTTTATCAAGATCTTTTATTTTTTCTAGCAAAACAGTATTGTGCCCCCATGGAATAGAGAAAACGGGCAGGTCTGTAATTTGTGCCACAGGCTGTGGCACTTTTTCATATGCAAGATAAAACGCTCTCATCCTAAATATATTACGCGGGGAAAAACCTCCTATCCCAGGGAACTCATTTTGAAGATCTTCAGCAAGTTGCTCAATGACACTCGTTCCCCAATCATGCACGCTCTGTTTTTCTACTATAGTGTGCCCAATATACCAATAGAGCTTAAGCAGCTCTTTGTTGGCAGCAAGAGCAGTTTTGACTTGCGCTTCTTGAACCTGTTTTTTAATCGTAGACAATGTCTGCACATACTCTTTTGTCAGCGCAGTGTAAGATGTTTTTAAAGCTATTTTTTTCATCATTTACCCCACCAATACAAAACTTTCTTTGCCAGCAAACGAAATGCCTACTTTAATCACTCGAGAAATACCAAGAGCTTGCAATTCTATTGCGTATTGTTTTTCTTCGATCTGTTTAAGTGCATTTTGTGCGGCTGATTCCAAAGTCTCTTTTTTCTGAGTTTGTACTTTTTTAAATTCTAAAATAACACCCAATTTAGAACGGTCTTTGGGGATTAACATGACATCATACCTGCCCCAACCACTTTCGCGATTTGACCTGACTTCGTGAGAACTTGAGAGGCTTGAGAGCATGCCCAGTACAAGCGCATGATAAAATTGTTCCGGTTCGTTTTTGTGGACATCAAAAGTGCTCAACGTAGTCTTGGTTAAGTTTATAAAAAAATCTTGAAACTCTTCTGCATGCCCTTCAACAAGACTTTCGAGCATTCTTTGGTAATCTCGAACGCCGGAGCTCTCGATAAACCAGTTTCTAAAAGAAGTTTCGTAAGACAAAAGCACTTCTTGGTTAGGGATTTTGAAATTTGCAAAAATAGAGCGGTCTTCTCGTTGATAATTTTCAAACGTTAGATAGCCGCAAAAGAGTAAAAAGTTCCATAAAACTTCATCGCTCCTCTCGATTTCTGGCATCACAATATTTTCTTGGATATGCTTTTTGACTGAGTCACCTTTCATCAAAACTTCGAGCTCTTCTTTCATTTCAGGGGAACATTTTTTGAGCAGGTTTTTTATAAGCGTATTATCGCTCGTATTGACCCAGTAGGCTTGGATTTTCCCTTTGTTATCAACCAAATTGATAATCGACCAAGGGTTGTATATTTTGTAATTTCCACTCTGATACCCGTTGTACCACTGCCGTACTTCGTCAAGATGGTGTTCGAGCCCAAAATAAGTGAGTATTGCCTTTACTTCATCTTCAAGAAATCCAAATTGATTGGAGTAACCATCCTGCACAAGTGTACAGACACGCAGATTATTAAGTCCACTAAAAATACTCTCTTTTGCAATACGCAAAATCCCGGTCATAACACCAAAGTTAAGAGCGCTATTGCCCTTGAGCCCCGCACCCATAAACCCACGCATAAAGTTAACCACTTCATCGTAGTAATTATTCAAGTAGCCTGCATGAATAGGCGCATCGTATTCATCGATCAAAATTATCACACGTGTTTTGTAGGCTCGTTCAAGATAGACCGAAAGATCGAGTAGCGCGTTTTCGTATGAAGCTTGCGATGCGGTTCCGGCAATAATATCTTGTACGCGCTGCGTTTCTAATGCATTCAAAATTGGCTGGAGAGCAGCAAAATGCCGGTTGAATTCAGCACCAATTACTCTGCATGTTTTTTCATAACAATTTACCCAGATATCGGTCTTGACGTCTTTAAATGTGAGCCAAATAATGGGGTATTTTCCCTGTTCTTGCATACAATCGGGATGTTGTTCGATTTTGAGGCCATTAAAAAGAGGACGACGGGATTGTGCCGCTCCTATACTTCGATACATTTTTTCTGCGAAAAAACACTCAGCATGAGCGGAAGATGTTGGATCGTCACCATGAATGGGCTTTGATTCAAATTGTTCTTCTCCGCTCACCCTGAGTGTTTCCACTGCAAGTGGAAATGTATCGAATGGGTAAGAGCGGTCAACAACCTTCTCAAAGAAATAACGGATCATTGACAGATTTAATGTTTTACCAAAGCGGCGGGGGCGGGGGATAAGAGTGACGGCAGCTTTTGAATCAAGTAATTCTTTGATCAACAAACTTTTGTCAGCAAAGTAATAATTCCCTTCAACAAGCTGTTTAAAATCATCGATTCCTATGGGAATATACTTCTTTTTTTGTTCAGTCATCGCTTTTCCTCAACTAGGCATCCTCACTTCTCTCATCTTAATAACAATAGTCTAGCAGTCTACAAGGCAACAGAAAAGGGGCCCGATTAAAGGCCCCTTTTAGATTACATCATGTAAAATTCGAGAGTTTATCTACCGCTCTTATACTTAACACTCAGTATGAGCGGATTGTACTTTTCTCCCGCTCACCCTGAGGGATCCGAAGGATCGTCTCGAACGGGTACGAGCGGCAAGAAGTCTTATTTAACAATCGGCTGAACTACACGACGCTTAAAAAGACTTACAACATATGCACCAAGACGTTTTGCTGATTCAACTGCTGCTTGTCCTGCTTTTTTAGTTGCATTCAAAGCAATAACTGAACCATGAACAACCGCATGGCAGCTTTTTTGCGCTGCTAATTCAAGAGCGGTACGTGCTTGTTCAGAAAGAACAGTGTTGTAAGCAGTTACTGCACCATTGCTGACCGAAGAAACGACAGAGCGATCAAGACCTTTGCGATGAGCTAAGTAGCCAAGCGCAATCAAGGCAGCGGTACCAGTAACAACGCGTGTTGCTTTGTGGCTGACAAAATTCTTGGTGTGCAAGAAAGCATTTTCAAGTTTACCATATTTGGTGTTCTTGCGAGCGCTGATTGCACGGTTGATAAGTGTTTGACGTTTTGCAAACTCTTCAGCACGTGTCATCACAGCATTCTTGCGCACTTCTTTTTGTTGTTTTTCAGTCAACATACCATAAACAGATTCAAGTTGCTCACGGTCTTTGTTCATGCTTACGAGACTGCGGCGATTCAAGACTTTGTAACTATCACAATTCGAGACAACTGAATGACCATCACAGTCTTTTTCGCAACTGCGGCTGCTGTAGTTATCGTTGGTGATGATGCGATCAAAAATAATAACAGCTTTATCTGCTTTTTCTGCTTTATGATAGTCCTCTGAAACACACTTTGTTTTCTGATACTCAAGATCAAGCTGCTGAATAACATTAAGTCCTGTTTCATTGTCCATTGAGCGAATGTTAGTTGCACTCAACTTAGTATAGGTGTTAGCCTCAGTTGCAATACTTGGTGCAACTGCACAAAGACTCAAAAGAGCTATTGAGAGCGCAGAACGTTTTAGACTAAATATCATTATGAATTCCTCCATTTGGTTTAACATAACCGACACCATTTTTTGTCGATAGTGTTAGTCTAACAGAAATGAGAAATTCAGCAAGTACACGGCAAAAAGCCCTATAATATTACAAAAAGAAATTGTGGCGGTAGTTTCCCACCGCCACAATAAAATTGCTTTTGCGCTTACTGGATGTCTAAATAAGCATTATGCAGATTATTTTTTTGATGCCTCACTCATTATCGCTGCAGCTTTCGCTACGAATTCTTTGCCGTCTTTAAGCTTCGATTCTCCGGGATTGTCTTGGACTTCTTTCAAAGCCTTGGCACCAACATTATCTTTGGCAAAAATCACAGCTAGTTTATCAATAGAAGATTTTTGCTGGGCCATCTCATTGAGAGTCTTATCCAAGGCCTCAGAGCGTTTTTCGCCGTCGCCTTTGACGGCATCTTTGCCTAGAGTATCTTTGCCAAAATATTTTTCATATTTTTTTAACGGAACTCCTGCCGGTTTTTTTGCACCACCAGCTAAAGCCGTATCAGCCATTTGCTTGTAATATACCAATTCCGCACTGACAATACCAGGTGTTGACGCAAAAACAAGAGCCTGATCATAAATCGCCTGGGCTGCTTTTTCAGAGCACAAAACAATTGATGAACCAGCAAGTATCATTAATACAGCTACTATAAAAAATTTTTTCATATTAATTCCCTTTAAATAACATGTCCTGAGAGCTTGTTTTTAATCTGAACCTTTATACTCTCATCGAGTTCACCAAGCTTTTTTACAATATCGTCAACATTCTTAGTTGTAAGCTCGAGATCATCTGAAATCGTAATATCATCAGCATTCTTAATTGCACCAGCATTTTTGATCAAGCCTTCAACTGTTGAGAAGTCAACCTTCAGCTCAATTTTTTCTTCGATCTTTTTTTCAGGCTGCTTCACTTCAGGAACTGGCTGGTCTCCTTCTTTTTTCTCGATTAGCTCATTTTTTTTGTTTTCAAGAACTATTAGCTCTATATTCTCGTTGAGCTCATTCTTTTTGTCTTCATCTTCTTGTTTTTTATTAACAAAAATGTTCAGATCTTGTTGAATGTCATCTTTGTCTTTTTTAATGTCTTTGTTTTCTTTGTTTATCTTGTCAAAATTGAAAGTGAAATTGTCGAATACATTTTCAACAAGTTTTTTTTCTTCTATCGGATTTTCTTCTTTAGCTGCGTTTAGATCATTCTTCAAATCCGCTACTGTCTCTTTAACTTTGGTTTTGAGTTCTTTAGCTCTTTTTCTAAGCTTCTCGACTCTCTTCGTGTTGTCTTTATCTTTAGCAGGAATTTGTTTCTTGAGATTAGCTAAAGCCTTTTCTAATGACTCAACAGTTGCATTCTTATTGTCAAGAAGTTTGAGTAGATCATCTGCAAGTTTTTTTAGAGGAGCAACAGTCTTTTTTGCCTCACTCTTATAGGAATTTTTCATCTTTGCAAGAGCGGCTTTTTCAAGCTCAAGCTTTTGCTTCACATCCATAACTTTAAGTCCCTGAGCCGCAACAATTGCCTGAGCAATTATCGTATCAGCAACTCTTTGATTCCTAAAGGTTTCAATTTGTAGCTCAACCGCTTTTGCACCTTTTTTTGATACATCAACAAAGATGCTGCGCATAGTCGCAGGCGAAACTCCAAGCATTGGCAATGCGCTCAGCATCACAACACTTGCAAGCATTGTTTGTAACATTCTTTTCATTCTTTACCCTTTTTAATTAAAACGAAACACCAAGTTTTCCAAATAGTGTCCAACGGTGGAGCAATGTATTGCTGTGTCCAAAGTCATAACCACCACCTATAGAAAGTACTGATGGATAACACTCGCCCCATTTGTATCCTGCAGCACCGTAGAAGGTGTAGCCAAGAACGGCTGGTTGCGCGCCTGAATTCCAGTTAATATCCCATGCTTTGATCTTCAAACGATCGTATTCAGCTACTAGAGAATCTGCACTGGTATAACGGTCGCGAATGGTACGGGCTTTTGTTATTGGTGTAGTATCTTGTTCAATATGTGTCCCTGCAAGCACTGGTCCTTCTTCCCAACATGGTTGAATATAATCAGCCTGACGGGTGTAGAGTGTCCAGCCAAGTTCACCGGTGTAACATGGGCCTTCATAGACTAAACCAGTATTCCAGTTGAATGCTGCACGAGGTGATATTTTGACACAACGGGTCAAATAATTAACACCAAATGATTTGTGAATGTCTGATCCATCAGCAGCGTAAGCAGTCATATCTTCTTGATTCTTGAAGATCTGCATGTAACGGCTCCACTGTTTGCCCACGAGGTCAAATGTACGCCACTCGTTACGGCTGAAGTAGTAGCGACCATCACCAACGGTTCTGACCATTAATGTTGCATCGCAGTCGTCCCATTTGTACAAGGTAAAGGAAACTTCAGATCCCCATTGCAATGCAAAGTGATACGTACCGACCATTGCTTCGAACATTGATTTAGCACAAGACTGGTTACCGGTTGGAATTACCAAGCCAAGGTACCCATCAAGACTGCAACAAGGCGTTGATGCCCAGTTGTGGCCAAGACGAAGATCAATTTCAGAAACGCGGGTGCGCTTCATATCACAGCAGCTATTCGATGATGAACAGCAATTTGAGGTGCCACAACATACATTGTTTGTTGTTGTAGTCGATGTTGCTGGAACTATGCATGATGTGATACGACCGTATTTCATGCCTGGTTGCATAAAGGCAGCTTTCATCGAATTGACGTAAGGCTGGCTTTCGAGACCAAGTGAAGCGGAATAGGCATCAACATCTGCACCTTCTGAAATGTTTTCAGAAAGACGCATTTCGTTTTTGACGCGCATAATCGGCATGTTTATTTCAAACCAGTAGCGTGCGCCACCTTCATCATCTTCACAGAGCACTTGCTTCCATGCTAAGTCAACACCAAAAAAGGTGTTCTTAGGACAAAGTTGAATCGTCGATGTAAAATCGCTTCCATCTGCAAGACGAATATTGAAATGCTCAGCATCAATATCTGCATCATCAGCAAGAAGATCTGAATTGTCTGGGTTTGTTGCTGTTCTTGTGGTAGCAACTAGTTTGCTCTTGTAGTTTAATCCAAACCACTTGCCAAGTTCTCTTGTTCCTTGCTGTGAACTCGCACCACCAAATAAGCCGACTTGTAGCGCTGATTTACATCCATCTTTACGTGCGGTCATCACATTCCGACGGAAAAATGTTTCATGTTCTGGGGTACCAATAGCACCCTTAATTACGACATCGGTAAAAAATGTTTGCCCGGTGTAATCGCCTGCAGCATAACAGTCACTACACGTGTAACCGCCACCATTTGTACTGCAATTATCTGCCTGCGCAGATTGAGCAAGAACACACGCGCTTAAAGCTAGCAGCGTGCTTTTGAGGTTTTTCATACCTACTCCTCTTGTTAGAAAACAAAATCTTTCCAAATAAACCACTCTTGATGATTTCTAGCATGATGCAAAATGCATTGTCAATACTATGCTCTACAAATAACAGCGCTCAGAAAAGGTTGTGCGCCCCCCCTCAACTGGAAGCTCTTGGTATCTCTCGAATAATTAAAGTTTTATATTTTTAAACAAAATGCATAATGGTAGAAAAAAATTTATATTTTTTTTACTTTTTACATTGCGCGTACAGACAAAAAATGCTGTGATATACTTATAAGTTGCAATTTCCAACCTCCTCTAAAAGACAGGGGCTTTTTCATGGCACACGAACTTCCCTCCATGGAGGGGACCAAACAATCTCTCGAACCAATCAACCAAGGTTCCATTGTCCGCGTAAGCGGAACCGTCATTGACGTTGAATTTCCGCGCGATCGCGAACCGGATATTTATAATTTGCTCTATGTAATCATCCCGGCAACCCCTTCCGAAAAAGAGCGTCGCGCACATATTGAAGTTGCGCAGCAGCTTGGGGATGGCATTGTCCGCTGCATTGCGCTCGAAAACGTCTTCGGTATTTCTCGCGGGCTTGCTGTTATCGATTCTGGTGCTCCTATTCGTGTTCCGGTAGGACCAACAACGCTTGGTCGCATTTTTGACGTTCTTGGGAACGTAATCGATGGGCGTGGTCCAATAAAAGCAGAAGAACAGTGGCCAATTCATCGTGATTCTCCTCAATTTACCGAACAAAAAATTGAAGACGAAATTCAAGAGACGGGTATTAAAGTTATTGACCTCATGTGCCCCTATCTCAAAGGTTCAAAAATTGGACTTTTTGGTGGTGCTGGTGTTGGCAAAACAATCCTGGTAACCGAGCTTATCCGTAACATCGCTATTGAACATCAAGGCGTTTCTGTTTTTACAGGCGTTGGAGAACGAACGCGAGAAGGAAACGAACTCTGGCTCGATATGCAACGATTTGGCGTTCTTGATAAAGCTGTTCTTGTTTTCGGCCAGATGGGCGAAGTCCCTGGAGCACGCTTGCGTGTTGGACTTACAGGGCTTACAATGGCCGAATATTTTAGAGATCGTGAAAAAAAAGATGTTCTTCTTTTTGTCGATAACATCTTCCGTCTCGTGCAAGCAGGATCAGAGGTTTCATCACTCTTAGGCCGCATGCCATCAGCGGTCGGTTATCAACCAACACTTGCTTCTGAGCTTGGTGCTTTCCAAGAGCGTATTACCAACACTATTAATGGTGCTATCACCTCTATTCAAGCAGTTTACGTCCCTGCAGACGATATCACTGACCCTGCCCCTGCAACAACATTTATGCATCTTGATTCGAGCACCGTTTTATCGCGTAAATTAGTTGAGTTGGGACTCTATCCTGCAGTTGATCCATTAGCCTCATATTCAAAAGGGCTTTCTGAAAGCACTGTTGGTGAAAAACATTATCGTGTCGCTCGTGCTACTCAATCAATTTTACAACGATACAAAGAGCTTCAAGATATTATCGCTATTCTTGGTATGGATGAACTTGCTGAAGACGACAAAGTTCTTGTTAAACGAGCACAACGCTTACAAAAGTTTCTCACCCAACCACTTTTTACCGCAGAATTTTCGAGTGGTATCCCGGGAGTATTTGTCCGCAAAGAACAGACGGTTGACGACTGCGATCGCATTATAAAAGGCGAATGTGACCATCTTCCTGAACAGGCCTTTTATATGGTTGGAACTCTTGAAGAAGTGTACAAAAAAGCCGAAGAATTAGAACGCGAAACGATGGGGAAAAACAGATGAACAACTTACTGACAGTCACCATTGTTACCCCCTCTGGAGAACAGACATTTGAGGCCGAATGGCTCGAAATAGAGACTCCCTCAGGAAATCGTGTTATAAAAGTCGGCCATGCACCGATGATCGCACAGTTACTCCCTCAGAGCTCCCTTAAATTTTTAAAACCAGACGGGGCAGTAGAAAGTAGTGTGATTACACAAGGGGTCGTTCGCGTTGAACGGGAGATGGCTCTGGTTATCGCAGACCAGCCGTAAGGAGCTTTTGTAAAACCTATGAGCAACCCCATTGGCATTATTCTTTCGGGATCACTGTCCGAAGGGCTTCTTATGCGCATTTCGGAACATGAAGCTACCAATCGCATAAAAAGCGGGCGTTTTGTATCTATCAAAAGTAATGATGAGACTTTTTTTTCACTCGTTACCGATATTAAACTTTCAATAACGCATCCTGATATTCCCCTTGCGCCTCCTGCCTTACACGAGCAACTCCTTATGCATGCCATCAAAGATCGTTTTCTTTCACTTCATGCAACACTCCGCCCGTTGCTGATGCTCGATAAAAATGGCAAACGAAGACCGGTAAAAACGGTTCCCCATCACTTTTCTCCCGTATACGAAGCCACTGATGATGAGGTTGCTCTTATTTTTGGCCGTGAATCTGATGGATCTGGCCGCTATTTCAACCTTGGCTCACCACTTGATATGAGCGCAGAGGTGTGTATTAATCTTGATGCACTCACAGAAAGAAGCACGGGGATTTTTGGGAAAACAGGTACCGGAAAAACCTTTCTTACCCGACTTGTACTTGCAGGTCTTATCAAACAAAATAAAGCACTTTCGATTATTTTTGACATGCACAGCGAGTATGGAAGTCAAGCACGCCGCGAAGGATCAACGTCCTCATTTGTAAAAGGATTAAAGACCTTATTCCCTGACAAGGTCGCCATTTTTTCGCTCGATCCTGAATCAACACGCAAGCGTGGCGGCAAGGTTGATGTCGCAGTCACTATTCCCTACAGAGCGCTCCAGGTCCAAGATATTGTTTCGCTACAAGAAGAGCTCAATCTCCATCCAACAGCCTATGAGGCAGCTTATTTGCTCGAAAATGTTTTCAAAAAAGAATGGCTTCATCAACTGCTTACTTACCAGGGTGAACTCAAAGAGCTTGCTGACCGAATCGGCGCACATCCAGAATCAATTATTGCACTTCATCGTAAGCTTAAGTGCATCGAACGCTTTCCTTTTATCACGCCAGAAAAAGCAGTCGGTGGGCATGATGTTGTAGAAGAGCTCGTCTCTTATATTGATAAAGGTTATTCGGTCATTATTGAATTCGGTAATTTTACCTCAACACTCTGTTATCTGCTTGTTGCTAATATTATTACACGGCGCATTCATACGCTCTACACAAAAAAAACCGAGCTTTTTTTGGGATCACAGCGCGCAGAGGATGAACCAAGAAAACTGATTATTGCGGTTGAAGAAGCTCATAAATTTTTAAACCCCGCGGCAGCACGGCAGACCATCTTTGGCACCATTGCACGCGAAATGCGTAAGTATTACGTTTCATTATTGGTTGTTGATCAGCGCCCTTCTGGCATTGATTCCGAAGTTCTTTCACAGATTGGAACAAAAATCATCGCGCAATTGCATGATGAAAAAGACATTGTTGCGGTGCTTGGCGGAATGCCAAATAGCTCTGAACTGAGGACTATTCTCTCTTCGCTCGACAGCAAAAAACAGGTTCTTTTAGCAGGGCACGCGGTCCCTATGCCACTGGTCATCGAACCACGCACCTATGATGAAACTTTTTATGCAAGCTTAATTACTCAGCCACAAAAAGATATACTTGAACAGACCATCAAGGATCTTTTTTAAAAATTCTCAGTAAGACAGAGACTCTCTTTACCCAAAAATGAAATACCAATTTTAAGGATATTTTTTAAGCCTAACGAACGCAATTCCGATTCGTACTTATTCTTTTCAATTTGTTTCAAAGCATTTTTTGCTGCAATTTCAAGCGTCTCTTTTTTATCTAGATCAACCGCCTTAAACTCGATAACTGCTCCCGGCTTTGATAAGTCATGTGGAATAATCATAACATCATATCTCCCATCTCCGCTTTCGCGATTTGAGCGAACATAATGAGTTTCCATAAGACTGGCAAGCATGCCTAATACAAGCGCGTGATAAAATCGCTCTGGCTCGGTACCCTTAGTGTCAAAATAGCTTAAATTTTCACCACAAAATTGCTCAAAATATTTTTTAAATTGCACAGGATTGCCTGCAATAAGACTTGCTATCATCCTGTTATAATTGCGAAGACCAGATCCTTCAGAAAACCAAGTACTGAATGTTAACTTATAGGTTGTACCAACTTCAATATTGGGGATTAAAAGCTCCGCGTAGTTAGTATCCTTAACTAATCGATAATGCTCAAACGTCAAATATCCACAAAAAAGTAAAAAATTCCAGAGTGCTTCGTCATTTTGCTCAATGTCAGCCATGATAATATTTTCTCTAATGGCTTTGGTCACTCTGCCACCTGTTACCAGAACTTCGAGCTCTTCTTTCATTTCAGGGGTGCAGTATTTAAGGAGGTCTTTAATCATGGCATTACTGCTTGTATTGACCCAATAAGGTTGAAATTTACCCTTATTATCAACAAGATTAACAATCGACCATGGATTATAAACTTTATAACCGCCACTCTGGTATCCATTGTACCAATCGCGTACTTTATCAATAAAAGTATTGAGATTGAAAGTACGCAACATCAGCGTTACTTCATCTTCCAAAAGACCGAATTTGTCTGCATAAGCATCATTTGTTATATCGCAAACACGTAAATTATTCATGTCGCTAAAAATACTCTCTTTAGCCACACGCAAAATTCCAGTCAAAACACCCTTTTGAAGAGCATTATTTCCTTTTAAGGCTGAACCCATAAAACTACGCATAAAATTAATAACTTCATCATAGTATCCATTGGAATATCCTGCATGAATAGGCGTGTCATACTCATCAATAAGAATAAGAACTTTAGCTTTGTGAGCTCGCTCTAAGTAAATTGAGAGGTCTAGAAGTGAACCCATAAAATCAGCAAGATCACATTTCCCTTTTCGGATTCGCTCAAATCGTTCTTTTTCAGCATCAAAAAGAAGTTCTCGCACGTAACTATGTCGTTCAAACTCTCTCATAATTTGCATGCGCAATAGGCGATAACTTTCTTCCCATGCACTGGTTTTTACGTCTTTAAAGGTCAACCAAATCACCGGATATTTCCCCTGATGCTCCATGCAATCAGAATACTGTTCGATTTTAAGACCATTAAAGAGATGTCGCTTACTTTTTTCTGATTTTTCAAAAAAATAACGTAACATCGACATGTTTAATGTTTTACCAAATCGTCGAGGACGTGGAATAAGCGTTACCACTGCGCCAGAATCAAACAACTCTTTTATAAACAAACTTTTATCAACAAAATAATAATTATCCTCTATGAGACGCTCAAAATCATCTACTCCAATAGAGACCTGTTTTTTCTTTTGTTCCATCTCAATATCCTTAAAAAATTTTACCCCCACCCTGCTCTTATTTTGTCAGTGTAACAAAATAAGATAAACTAAAGAAAAGTCTGTTTTATAGAAAATATTCCTCAAAAATTGTTAAAGGAAAAACTCGATCATGAATCGCCTTGAAGAAAAACGTCACTTAATGACCACCACGCTCACCACACCTTATATCTATTACAACAAGGCAAAGGGCCTTAATCCTGAAGCAGAAAAACACCTACAAGAAGCCAATGATTTTTTTGAAAAACAAAATATTGTAGCCACCACAGAAAGCTATAAAAAAGCACTGACGGCAGCACCAGAATCCCCCGAATTACTCTCCAATGTTGGTGCAATACTTGCTGCACAGGGAGCCGTTCAAGAAGGCGTTGCTTTCCTTAAAAAAGCAACTGAAATTGACCCACGAAGCGCAGGTGCGTTTTACAACCTTGGCACTCTTTTTCTTGCCCACGGCATCCGCGATCAAGCAAAAGACTATCTTGAAAAAGCACGTGAAATTGATCCTCAAGGAGCCCCTATTCTTAATAATTTAGGAATAACGTATCTTCATCACAGTGAATTTGAAAAAGCTATTGAATGTTTTACCAAGGCAACCGAAATCGCTCCACAATTTGATTATCCCCTTCACAACCTTGGCACTGTTTCGTACGATCGCGAACAACTTGATCAAGCAATGCACTATTTTCACCAGTCACTTGAACTTAACGAAAATAACTTTGCAACGCTTAATGATCTTGGATGCGCACTTTACCTTGAAGGCAAAGTGGACGAAGCTATCGTTTTCTTGAAAAAAGCACTTATTGCAAATAACAATTATCGGCTTCCGTACCATAATATTGGATATATAGCTTTTAAAAACAATTTGCTCTAGTAAGCAGAAATCAAGATATTTCTTGAAGAAAAATTGACTTTATTCAATTGATTGCGTAAAGTTAAGAGGTGCATCTCGTAAAAAACCACTTTTCTTTATTTCGAGGTTTCTCTATGCAAAAACGCCCTATTTTTGAATGGCTTTTGAAGCGAATTCAGGAACCTCGCCAATTTATTCAAGTCCTTCTTGGTCCACGGCAAGTTGGGAAAACAACATTAGCACTTCAAGTAGCGGAGTCTATTGATAAACCCTATCATTTTATTTCTGCAGATTTAGCAACACTCCAAGATCTTGCATGGTTGCAGCAACAGTGGGAAGTTGCTCGTCTCAAGGTTACCAAAGACAAAGGCGCACTTCTTATTATTGATGAAGTACAAAAAATCCCTCACTGGTCAAGCCTTATAAAGTCTTTGTGGGATGAAGACTCTCGCAATAAGATAGACTTATCTGTTATTATTCTTGGGTCATCACCATGGTTAGTCCAACAGGGGTTAACAGAAAGCCTTGCCGGACGATTTGAAGTTATCCCCATCACTCATTGGTCATTTGCTGAAATGAACAAAATATTTGGTTGGTCGTTAGAAAAATATGCTTACTTTGGTGGCTATCCAGGTGCAGCAGCTCTTGCTGACGAAAATGACACTACACGATGGAAAAACTATATAAACGAATCTCTGATAGAAACAACTATTTCACGAGATATTCTTCTGATGACCCAAATTAATAAACCTGTTTTGCTTCGACGCTTGTTCCAGCTTGGTTGCACTTATTCAGGACAAGTTCTCTCTTTTACTAAGATACTTGGGCAGCTTCAAGACACGGGGAATGCATCAACATTGGCTCATTATCTCGACTTGTTATCGGGAGCCGGACTTCTTGAAGGATTACAAAAGTTTGCACAACAACAAATAAGGCAGAGGGCTTCAAGCCCAAAGCTTGCCGTATTTAACACGGCTCTTATGACCGCACAAAGCGATAAAACCTTTAAAGAAGCCCTCGAAGACCGTGTTTTTTGGGGAAGACTCATAGAATCAACTATCGGCGCACATTTATTAAATAGTATTCGAGGAACACAGATCAAACTTTTTTATTGGCGTGAAGGCGACAAAGAAGTTGATTTTGTTTTGAGCCATGGCAAAAATACAACTGCTCTTGAAGTTAAAAGTGGTTCTGAGACTTTTAATCGCTCTGGAATAGATCTCTTTGTTAAACAATTTAAACCTGGTCGAGTTTTACTCGTCGGGAGTAAAGGTATTCCTATCGAAGATTTTCTGAAGACACCGCTTACTAATTTTATAGATTAACCCTAAGACTCTGCTCGTAAAGACCCAAGCTATACAAAGAAATATTTGCGGTAATGCCGTAACTCATTAATCGATTCAGTTACATCTTCAAGCGCTCGATGATGTTTATTTTTTACAAACTTACGCTCAGGAGAATGTGGATACCAAGCCTGCACCAATTCTTTAACCGTAGAAACATCAACAAGACGATAATGTCCCCTTGCATTAGCCCGCGGAAAATAACGTTTTAAAAATGCTCGATCTTGATGCACCGAATTTCCCGCAAAAAGAAACCGCTCATGAGAACAATACTCATCAATAAATTCAATTAGATAATTTTCAACATCTTCAAGCGTTGTTGTTGATGTTCGAACTGCGGCCAAAAGTCCAGATTTAGTATGTTGCTCCAAACTCCAGGGATCCATCCCTACGAGCTTATCTTCTGGTTGATGAATCACAAGGTCGAGTCCCAATTGGACCGTCTCAAGCTGCACATCGGTAGCCGCAACTGCAACTTCCAGCACTACATCGCGTGATGGATCAAGTCCCGTCATCTCTAGGTCAATCCATAAAAGACCATAATGTTGTTTTTTTGCCTTTTTTTCCATATATTTTTCGAGTATACTAATACAGTTGGTGATATACTTGTCGTGTTTATACGATAACCCTTTATCCATTCCAAGGTCAACTGTCTATGCAAAATTTGCGTGTTGGCATCCTCATGGGTGGCCTTTCAATAGAAAGAGAAGTTTCTCTTAATTCTGGTCGAACAATTTGCGACCATCTCGATACATCCCGCTATGAGTTACTTCCTATTTTTCAGGCTCATACAGGAGATCTTTTTGTGCTGCCTTGGCGTTTTTTACACCGGGGAAAGATTGCAGATTTTGAACATCGACTTGAACAAGAGGCTGAAAGAATCTCTTGGGATGATCTCAAAAATCGTGTTGATTTTGTTTTTATTGCACTTCATGGTCGCTCGGGTGAAGATGGTTCGGTTCAAGGATTTTTCGAAGTTCTTAATATTCCTTATTTCGGCTCAAAAGTCTTTGCAAGTTCTTTAGGTATGGACAAAGCACTTCAAAAAGTATTTCTTGCTCACGCAGGCATTGCAGTTCCAAAAGGATTTGTAATTGAAGCTCATGAGTGCGACACTGTTTCAACTGATACATTACTTGCCCTTCTCACTAAATCACGTCTCTCTTTTCCGCTTATTGTAAAACCATCGCATGAAGGCTCTAGCCTTGGCGTTTCTAAAGTTGAAACAATCGAAAAATTGCCCGAAGCAATACGTCACGCTGCTACCGTTTGTCCGGGGAAAAAACAGCCGGTTATTGTGGAAGAGACCATTCAGGGCATGGAATTTTCGTGCATTGTTATTACCGATCCCATTTCTGGGGAATTTAAACCACTTCCTCCTACAGAAATAGAGATTGAAAAAAAATCACTCATTTTTGACTACGATCAAAAATATATGCCTGGTCGCGCAACAAAACACACTCCGGCACGCTGCTCAGAAGAATCTCGCAAAGCGCTCCAAGATGTATCGATACAGGTAATGAAGGTTCTTGGTTTTACCAATTTAGGCCGCATTGACGGATTCTTACAAGCAGATGGGTCCATCTGTATTACTGATCCAAATAGCTTTTCTGGCATGAGTCCTTCGAGTTACGCATTTTTACAAGCAGCTGAAGTCGATATGACACACACTGGCCTCATCAACCATTTAATTGAAACAGAATTGCGCGCTTATGGTCTTTTAAAAGAGGTGGATTATGCATGCATCCACTCTTCAAAGAAAAAGGAGTCATCTGTGTCACCTTGTCCTCAAAAAATACGTGTTGGCGTGCTGCTTGGCGGCGCATCTAACGAACGAGAAATTTCATTAGAATCAGGCAGAAATGTCTGTTATAAACTCTCACCGGCAAAATATGAGGTGACGCCTCTTTTTGTTTCGAGTAATTATGAGCTTTTCCCACTCACACAACGGCTTCTTGTCCGTAATAAAACAGAAGAAATTGAAGAGCTTACCAAAAACGAACCGTCTATCAAATGGTCGCAACTTCCCGAACATTTTGATTTTATTTTCATTGGTCTTCATGGTGGCGTTGGAGAAAATGGTAGTGTTCAAGGCACACTTGAGATGCTTAAAATGCCTTACAACGGCTCTCCGATTTTGCCAAGCGCTCTCTGCATGGACAAATATCGCACTAACGAGCTTTTAGACTCCTGCAATATTGCCATACCAAAGCATGTACTCGTAGCCAAAGATCAATGGCAAACTTCTCTTTTTGCCTGTCCGCTTCCTTTCCCTGTCGTTATAAAACCGCATGATGACGGCTGCAGTGTGCTTGTTCAACGCGCTGACAATAAAGCAGAGTTTGAAGAAGCGATGAAAACAATTTTTTCATCAAATAAAGAACATGCACTTATTGAAGAACTTATTGTCGGGACTGAAGTAACGGTTGGTGTTTTAGGAAACGACGAGCCTTTTGCGCTTCCACCAAGTCAATCAATTGCATCAAAAGGCATCCTCTCTATTGAAGAAAAATTCTTACCCGGCGCTGGAGAAAATCAGACTCCTGCACAACTCCCACCAGATGCACTTAAACTTATACAAAAAACAGTTGAAGATACCTATCGCGCTGCAACCTGCAAAGGCTACGCACGTATTGACTGCTTCTACCAAAACAGACAAGAAAGTCCTACGGGCGCTGAACGCGTTGTGATTATTGAAATAAATACCCTTCCTGGCCTCACTCCCGCAACCTGTATCTTCCATCAAGCTGCAGAATTGGGCATGAAGCCAATGGACTTTATTGATTTGATTATACAGCTCGGCTTTGAGCTTCATACACAGCAGCCTCATTTAAGCAAGGAACAACGCGCCTTTTTGCAACGAGCAGATTGAACTCACTCCGTTTAATTTACAGGGCTTAATTTGCAGGAGTTTTTTGTTCTGTTAAAATAAAGATACTGTTAATTATATGTTTAACTTCCTAAAACCACAGAGATAGATTTTTTCAGATATACCTTATTCTTTTTAAAGAAAAAGTAGCATGTGCAAAAAAGTGATCTGTAGGAGCATTAATGTCAAAAGAGCTTATAAAGCCTTCGCAATTCTGTATCGCTGATATGACCGAAGAAGATGATTCGCTTCAGCCGAATGAAGCAATTACTACAGCGCTCAATGCGCTTTATCAAGGCATACTCGATACGTACAAATCAGACGCCATTGTCACGGGGACTATTTTAGATATCTCTCCAGAAGGTGTTTTGATTGATGTTAACTATAAGTCGAATGGTCTAATTCCTCTCTACGAATTCAACGAAGTCGAACTCAAAGGCCTTTCAAAAGGCGCAACAATTCAGGTCATTATTGATGAACTTGAAAACTTTGATGGCGATGTTGTTCTTTCTTATGAAAAAGCAAAAGCACGCAAAGCTTGGAAAGAGATTATGGATCTCTTTGAAGCTGGAAAACCAGTTGAAGGTATCGTATCTCACAAGGTTAAGGGTGGCTTAAGCGTCGATATTGGCGTACCTGCATTCTTGCCAGGTTCACAAGTTGATGTACAGCGTGTTACTGACTTTGATCACTATGTTGGTCAAAAGGTTACCGCCCATATTATTAAGGTTAATCAGAAACGGGGCAACGTTATTATTTCCCGTCGTAAATTCCTTAATGAACAACGCTCTGAAGTACGTAAAAAGGTACTTGAAGGGCTTCAAGTTGGACAAATTATTCGCGGTGCCGTCAAGAATATCACCAACTATGGTGTGTTTATTGACATAGGTGGTGTTGATGGATTACTCCACATTACCGATATGACCTGGGGCCGTATTGCTCACCCAAGTGAACTTCTCAAAATTGGCGATGCTGTTTCTGTTAAAGTTCTTTCATTTGATCCAGTTAACGAAAAGATCTCTCTTGGCATCAAGCAATTGAGTGAAAATCCATGGTCTGAGCTCCCTGAGACAGTCAAGATGGGTGAAAAAATCGAAGGTATTGTTTCGAGCATCACCGATTACGGACTTTTTGTCGAAGTTGCTAAAGGCGTTGAAGGCCTCGTCCATATTTCAGAAATTTCATGGACTGACCGGATTACCGATCTGCATAAACACTACAAAGCTGGTCAAACGATCGAAGCTTTGGTTGTGTCACTTGACAAAGAAAACCGTCGCATGTCCCTCAGCATCAAGCAACTCAAAGAAAATCCTTGGGATGCTGTTGTTGGCGGGCTTGAAGTTGGTCAAATTGTCACGGGAACCGTGCGCAATATTACCGACTTTGGTATTTTTGTACAGCTTTCACCTGGTGTTGATGGATTGATTCATATTTCCGATCTTTCATGGACTGAACATATCAAGCATCCTTCAGACCTCTTTAAAAAAGGTGATGAAGTTCGCGCGATCATTACAGACATCAACCGTGAAAAACGGAAGATTTCGCTTGGGCTTAAGCAACTTGACGAAAATCCATGGGAAAATCTCGAAGCTAAATATCCTGTTGACTCGGTCGTTGAAGGCGAAGTTTCGAAGATCACCGATTTCGGTGCCTTTGTTAAACTTGCAAGCGGCATTGAAGGATTGGTTCATATTTCAGAACTTTCCGGCAACAATGTTGAGCACGTTGAAGACATCATAAAAGTTGGCGACAAGAGCCAGTTTAGAGTTATTAAAGTTAACCAAGAAGAGCATAAGCTTGGCTTAAGTTTAAAACCTAAAGGTTCAGAGCGTCCTGCTGTTAAACGTCAACCAAAAGAAGGTGGTGAACAGCGGCCTGCTCGTCGTGAACGCGTTGAAGCAACTGCGCATACTCCATCACGGATGAAATCACAGTTCCAGCTTGAGCTTGAAAAACATTCAGCTCGTCAGTCAAATGACACTGAAGAGACAACAAAAGAATCTACAGAAACCCAAGAAGATTCATCTTCAGAAAACCCTTCTGAGGAGTAGAAATCATGGCAGTAGAAAGAACGTTTGGTATTATAAAACCTGATGCAGTTGCGTCAGGTTTTACCGGTGAAATTCTTTCCATAATCGAGCGCAATGGGTTTACTATTGTCGGTATGGAAAAACGCACTATCAAAACGACAGAAGCAGAAAGCTTTTATGGCGTGCACAAAAGTAAGCCATTTTTTGGTGAATTAGTAAGCTATATCACTTCTGGACCAGTTATTATTCTTGTGCTTGAGCGTGAGAATGCTATCCAAGAGTGGCGTAATCTTATGGGTGCCACCGATCCATTGAAGGCATCGGTAGGTACGCTCCGTAAGATGTTTGGAAAACACTTAAGCAGCAATGCAACGCATGGTTCTGATGCTCCAGAAACTGCAAAGCAAGAATGCGCTTTCTTTTTCCCAAATCTATAATTGATTTACTACAGGAGGGCGAAGAAGCCCTCCTGTGATTTTCTCAAAACCCCGAATTTCCCTTGCATATCCAATACATATTGCAAAAAATTGTCATTCTGTTATTATTAATTAAGATATATAGATAAGATATAATATAAGGATGCCTGGTTATGAAGAACATTTTAAAACGATGTAGCTTGTTTCTAGCCGTGCTCTGTGCGATCGCATTCACCTGCATTTCTGCAACAGAAAGTAACGACCTGATTCGTGATTTCAATGCAGTTGTTTCAGGAAAAGATCCATCGTTCATTAAAACGCATTATGACATATACAAAACCAAGTCAACAGATGAAATCTATAAAAAAAACCTTTTAGAAGCTGCAGCACTTCAGAGTATGGATTGGATTTTTGCATCTGCTCTTAAAAAAAACTTTGGTTTTACTGATAACAAAGAATTAGAGAATAGAGAGAGTCTAAAACGCACTTTACTTGCTTACAAAGATGATGCACTTGCTCTCAATTTAGATATCGATACACGGAATGAAAGTATCAACGAAACTCTCTTGGTACGCACACTGTTTTATCCAACAGAAGAAGAAATTGTAGCGATTGAAAATAATACCAATGGTTTAAAAGATAAGCTTGTTGAGATATTACAGGAATGGGTTGAGTGGCATAAAAAACACATTGATCAGCCTGAATCACACTATAGATTTTATAACAAAGAAGACATTGAAATTAAACATCTTAAAGAAGTTTTGAAGCGACTGGTGGCAGCATAATGATTATCCACCTTAAGCTTTTTGAAAAAAATATCACTGCACCAAAAACTAAACAAGATGAAAACAAAACTTCAGAAATAGTGTCAGTAGATGATTTTAAGAAGAAAATTAAAAATAAGAACCCTGATGAAATTTGGAAGTTTGATGAAAAAGCCGCCAAAAAGGCAGAAGCAAATCAAAAAACTTTATACCATGAAGCAGCATTAGCTGAACTAATTGACTGGATTAACAGGGCCGCTCTATTGGAAAATTTTGGTGGTTACACTATTAAAGAACTAAAAAAACATCTAAAACAATATGTGCCCAATAACAATAAGCAAGAAGAAGTAATTAAAGATATTCTTTTAGTGCGCACATTGTTTTACCCAACAAGAAATACGGTTGATAAAGAGAAGTTTAAAAATAAATTCACCGAGTGGAAGAAATGGCTTTCTAACAAATCTACACCCTGTTACGATTTAGAAGATACACTCGAAATAAATATTATAAAGATCAATAATAACCTTAGCATTCTCGGATTTTCTGATACTGATAACCTACATTCAATAAAGCTCTTGGGAGAAGTGACTCAATACGACTTTATGTATTTTCTAACAAATTACTGTGAAACACCAACCACAATTAACAACTGCTATACCCTGCTTGATCAAGCCTTAAAGGACAACTGTAGCTACAGACAATCAGCATTATATCAACTTATAAAATGGATTAATTGGGCAGCCCCCAGAAAAGATTTTGGTGGCTACACTTATGAAGAACTAGAAAGCTATCTAAAACCATACCTATCCAATAGCGACCCCAAAGATTATCTCTTAGTACGCACGCTCTTTTATCCAACAGAAGAAGAAGTTAAAGCGATTGAAAATAATACCAATGGTTTAAAAGATACGGTTGTTGAAGAATTAAAAGAATGGATTAAGTGGCATAAAGAACATCCCTGTTTTTATAACAAAGAAGATATTGGCACTAAACATCTTAAAGAAGTTTTAAATCGACTTGGAAACAGCAAAACCGTTGCCTATCTCAAGCTTTTGAAGAGCGATATATGTGCACCAAAAACTAAGCATCTAACTGTAAAAAAAACAAAAGAAGAGATTAAACCTATTGGCATTCCGGTTCAATCAACTTATTTTAAACCCGTCGTCATCACACTCTCGGTAATTGCCATGGGCATTGTGAGCCTCTGGGCATTCAAAAAATTCTGCCCAAACCAGTTTTTAACGCTGAATACAAAAATAGGCTCTTTGCTTAAAAAATTCCCCCGCTTGTGGTCACGAACACCAAAGGTTAATCCGCTGCAGCACAATTTTAACTATGCTATTTAATTATTAAAATAGAGGTATTTACCATGATCAAAAAATTATTCAAACTCGCCGGGCTCGCTGCTCTTTTGACCAGCGCCTGTGCACCACTCTCTCTCCAAGCAATGGAAGTAAACCAACAGATTGTTGATCAAATCAGTAAAGCTGGAGAGCCAACCAAAGTACTTAAAATTTTCAACACAATTGAAAAAGAAAATCAAAAACTCTACCACGATGTCATAAAAGATAAACTTGGAGATTGGATGGATTGGGCCCTACAAAGAGAAAATCTTGGTGGATGTAACACCAACAACATGGAAGAAATTTTTAAAAATTGTGGTATGACTGATGATGATTCCTATGAATTATTGGCAGAACTACGCTTTTTAAACAACCCCAAAGCAGTAACAGAACAAACGATCAAAAAATTAATCACTGATATACGTGATATAAATGTTGTAGAAAAGATTTATAAAGCAATTCCAGAAAACAGCAGATTTTTCTACCGCACTGTCATAGAAACGAGGTTTTTAAGCTGGATATCTTGGGCTTTACAACAAGAAAATCTTGGCGGTTCCGTCACCAATAAGACACTAGAAACTCTTTTTAGAAATTGCGGTATGGGCGACGGTCCTTGTCGCAAGCTTTTGGCCGAACGACGTTTTCTTTTAGACGATATGACTCCTATTGAAATAGACAAAACAACAGAAACTGTACAAGAAATAGCAAAATCTGAAAAAACCATAGTCAGTCTCACTCTTACCGACAATGCTGCAAAGGGTATAGCGCGGTGGTTTAATAAAATCCAAAATAAACCGTTGGACTGTACATCGCCGGTAGCAGAACTTATAAAAATAGATGTAATCGTCAATAAATACAAAATCGATGACAAGACTATTATTAGTTTACTTGAACAACTCATGCTCAACGCATATAAAAAAGAAGCTAAAGCTTTTAATAATAATAAAATTAACGCTCAGAAACTTTTTGATTCACTCCCACAAAAATATAAAAAATTACAGTCATTTAAGGTTATTTTGAATCCACCATTTCGTTTTGATTTGCTCACCAATAATTCATACTTCAAGCCAGTAGCAATTTCGCTTACAGTCGCCGCGGTCGGTGTTATTGGCTTCTTGATGTTCAAAAAATTCTGTCCACAACGCTACACAAAAATAAGCTCGTTATTCAAACTCCCCCGCTTGTGGTCACGTACACCAAAGGTTAATCCGCTGCAGTACAATTTTAACTATGCTGTTTAATTATTAAAATAAAATAAAGGTATCTACCATGATAAAAAAATTATTCAAACTCGCTGGGCTCGCGGCTCTTTTGACCAGCGCCTGTGCACCACTCTCTCTTAAGGCGATGGATTGCGATTATAATTATACTAAAAACAACTTAGAAACGTTTACAAAGGCGATTGTAGGAAAAGATCCAACGACCATTGATAGTGAATTTCAAGACTTAGACCAAAAAAGTAGCCTTTTCACAAGTAACAGTTCATTTAAGAACGCGGCACTCGCTGAATTAAAGAATTATATAATGAAAATAGCACCTGAGGAATCTTGGGGGTGCTATACCATTGAAGCTTTCACGCAATCGCTAAAGAAGTATACTGACGATCTTGAAACCATCAAAGATATACTTTTAGTACGTACACTTTTCTATCCTACAGGCCAAGACCTGGTACAAATGACGTCTCGGAAAGACTGTACCAAAGATTCCCTTCTCAAAAAGTTTTCAGAATGGAAAGAATGGTACCTTAAGGATAACAATAACAACTATCGCTATATAGAGAATGATATTGATATATCAAATATAGTCACAACCTTTAATATCTTAGGGATCTTACAAGGGGAACAGGATTCATTTTTTAATAATCTTTTCTTGGATCAGTTTAAACGTACGATTGAAAATGGAGAGCCATCAAATATTAACTGTAGCTATGAGCACCTTAACGCCGTATTAAAAAATAATTCTGCATTCAAAGATGCTGCATACGAGCAAATAGTCAGCTGGATTAACTGGGCTATTACGCAAAATACCTTGAGTGATAATATTTCAAAAGAAGCGCTGGAATCATGTTTAAACCAGTATGGCGCTGACGTAAAAATATTTAATGATAGACTTGGAAAAATCGCATCGATACCAAGACTTCAACAAAAAAATATCGTCGAGCCTAATGCCAATACAGAAAATTTGCCTAATCAAAACCCTGAGCCAGAAAAAGAAATCAATGATTCTAAAATCAACAACCAACCAAAAAATCTTAATAAGTTTGCACTCAATTGGCTCACCAACAACTCATACTTCAAGCCAACAGTCATCACACTCTCGGTAATCACCATGGGTATTGTGAGCCTCTGGGCATTCAAAAAATTCTGTCCACAGTACTCTGCAAAAATAAGTTCTTTATTCAAACTCCCCCGCTTGTGGTCACGTACACCAAAGGTTAATCCGCTGCAGCACAATTTTAACTATGCTATTTAAATCATTAAAATAAAAAAGAGGTATTCGTCATGATCAAAAAATTATTCAAACTCGTTGGGCTTGTTGCTCTTTTGACCAGTGCCTGTGTACCACTCTCTCTCCACGCGACTAATACTGATATTCTTAAGCAAATTAATGCTACTCATAACCCAAATGAATTAGTTAACGTTTTTAATGCCATTAGCGAGAACGATCAGCCTCTCTATCATGACGATATAAAAAATAGACTCTTCAGGTGGATATCTTGGGAAATACAACCAGACTTCATTAAAAAAGCAATATCTAACAAAAAGCTAGAAGAATATTTTACAAAATGTGGCATGAGTCAAGATGATTTCGATGAACTTTTAATTGAACGGCGTTTTCTTTTGGGCGAAATGAATACTCCTGAAAGCATTAAAGGGTTAATTAAGAAGATCCCTGTGAACACCGGAAATATGATTAGAATTTATAAGTGCATCGACGAGAATCAGCGATCTTCTTACCATGACGCCATAAAAAAGAGACTGGCTAATTGGATGGATTGGTTTATAAAACCAAAAAATCCTGACAAAACAATGTCTAACAAAGACTTAGAAGAAAAGTTTAAAAAATGTGGCATGGGTCAAAATGATTGCGATGAACTGTTAGCTAAACGGCGTTCTCGTTTTGATTGGCTCACCAATAATTCATACTTCAAGCCAACAGTCATCACACTCTCGGTAATCACCATGGGTATTGTGAGCCTCTGGGCATTCAAAAAATTCTGCCCACAATACTCTACAAAAATAAGCTCATTATTCAAACTCCCCCGCTTGTGGTCACGTACACCAAAGGTTAATCCGCTGCAGCACAATTTTAACTATGCTGTTTAGAATGAGCGAGGTAGAAAATATATTCCTGAAATGTTGCGCAAAAAATAGGCTTTCGTTGCTTAAACGCTCTCTTTAAAGCATGATCACACATGCCAAAAGTTAATCAGTTCTCGTATAGTTATACTATTAACTCTGCTATTGCCGATTAACTTACAAAGGAAAGTGTTGATCCATGCTCATAAAATTATTCAAACAGATGAGTCTTGCCACTCTATTGGCAACCATCTGTACCATCTCTCCTATTCAAGCAACAAATATAAGTTGTGAACAGTTCAAAAAAACAATCAAAAACAAACTGCCCATCTCTATTGATAATGCTTATGAAAAACTTAATTTGGATGAAAACGATCCAGATGAAAGTATGCAGGCTGAAGTTCTTGCCTTCAGAAAAACCGCTTTAGATGAGATTATCAATTGGATTCAAAAAAATGCTCTGCAAAAACATTTTGGCTATCCAGGCGTCGAAGAATCCGAAATTCTTGAAAAATTAAGAGATATTCTAGAAAAATATACACCCAAAGACGCCCAAGATGAAATTATCGAAAACATACTTTTAATTCGTACGCTTTTTTATCCTTCAGAAGGCGAAAGAAAAGCCATCGAAAGCAATAATAACGACATTCAAAACAGACTCATTAAAAAGTTAGTCGAGTGGAAAGAGTGGTATAAATCATATTCTAAAAACAACACCATAAATCTTTACAGCACAGATGACTTTAATAAAGAAACTGTCACTCAAACACTCCATGATTTGGGGCCCCATGAAAATCTCGGAGACCTTACACTTGAAGTATCTGAATTTTTTGAATCAGATGCAAAACAGTCTATTAAGGTCCTAGAGGATTTTGAAGAAGCAATCAAAAACAAACGGCCTATTTATATCAATCAAGTCTATAACAAACTAAGTGATGATTTAAAAAACATTTGTTTTAAAAAAGCCGCTCTCATTGAGCTTATTAATTGGATTCAAAGAGAAGCCCAGCAAAAAAACTTAGGTGATTGCACCATCGAAGAATTAAAAAAGTGCCTAAAAAATTATGCTCTCACAGAAGAACAATATCAAGCTATAGATAAGATTAATATTGAGTCTCTTCAACCAACCATTAAATCAATTCTAGAAGAGATAGCTGAACCGGAAAAACCCAACAACTCATACCTAAAACCAGCAATAATTACACTTGCAGTTGTTTCTGCTGGCATTCTCGGCTTCTTAGCGTTCAAAAAATACCGTCCCCACTCTTATGCAAAAATAAGCTCAAAACTCAGATCGTTGCTTAACTTCCCGCAATGGTGGTCTCGCACACAAAAAACTAATTCACCTCCACGCCACTCAAACCCAAACTTAATGCCGTTTTAGCGCTGCTTTTGCATCAAGAAGGTCTTGTTCTTGCACCTCTGAGCTCTTACGTCTTGCTGCGCGAATAGCACCTTCATTCACCAAGTTTTGCAATTCTGCGCCACTCCAACCTTCTGTTTGTGCAGCGAGACGAGTAAGCGACTCATCATCTCCTGTAAAAGGAATTTCCGTGCAATAACGCTTTAAAATAGCAAGTCGTGCTTCTTGAGAAGGAACGCCTATCCGTACAATTCGATCAAATCTTCCTGGACGCAGAAGCGCTGGATCGAGAATATCAAGACGATTAGTCGCTCCAATAACCAAAAGATTTTCTGAGTGCACAAATCCATCGAGCTGATTTAAAAGCTCGTTGAGCGTATTTGCATATTCGTTCCCTGCCGCGCGCTCATCGCGACGCCCACCAATGGCATCAATTTCATCAATAAACACAACCGCTTTTTCACATTTTTTTGCTTTTTCAAAAAGCTCTCTCACTCGCTTTGGTCCAACACCAACATAGACTTCAACAAACTCAGAGCCACACGCTGAAAAAAACTGCGCTCCACACTCATGTGCAATCACTCGCGCTACCGATGTTTTTCCTGTTCCTGGAGGACCAAAAAGTAGAATGCCTCGTGGCATGCGTGCACCAACGCGTGCATAGCTTGCGCTGTCTTTAAAAAAATCAACAATTTCACGTACTTCAAGCGGCATACCAGGAAGATCTTTAAAGCAGAGAGGGCTTGCACTTTTTTGAACAGTTTCGGGCACTGAAGAAGCTCCCGCTTTTTTTGCTTGATCAAAAAGCGCATATACTTTTTCAACAACTGCTTTTCTATTTTGCTCATTAATTTCTGCAAGCAACGCCATGTCTTGGACTATATCGATCAAAACGGCCTGGCATGAGAAACAGACGAGCATGCTCGCGAGAACACTATATACCATTTTAGACATACCATGTTTAGACATATCATGCGTCCTTGTTTTGCCTTATTTTCAACATTTGTTTATCATAATTTAAGTATAAATCGGGCTCTATAGAAACGCGAGTAAACAATGCAGACTCAAAAACAATCTTCTCTTTTTCTCTTTCTTTTTGTGCTCTTATTTTCTTTTCCTGGTTGCTTTTTTTCACCAAAAAAACGGCTCCCCGCTCCACGCGTCACTCAGGTAAGAAACAAAGGCAAACACGATGTGCAACTGAATGCACTCTGGCTCAATGAGCATGCATGTAAATCTCGTTTTTGGGGTGTCGATTTTTCTGAACATGAAATAGAAGTTCTGCAAATACGCCTTGTTAATAATGGCGCACAAAGTTATCTTTTCAGACCAAGTTATTGCGCTTTAGATCGGCTTTCTGTTGAAGAAGTTGCACCACTCTTGCAATATGACACCACTTCGCGTGTCTGCTGGTATTCGCTTCCAGCGCTACTTTTTTGGTGGCCCGCTATCCCTATCTTTGTTGTGCCACAAGGGATCTATTGGAGTAACGAAAACAGAAGAATATATCACTGGCTTACCAAAACAACATTGAGCCAGGACTCCGCCTTTGAGCTTGGGCCTTATGAGACTGTAGAGAAATATCTTTTTGTTCCTGAATATGCTGCAGGATGTAAGACTATTTTGTTTGAGCTTTTTGATATTGATACAAAAGAACTTGTTTCGCATACTATTAGCTGTGAGTGATAGATACTGTTGACTTCACCCACACACACTCACTAGTCTATCTAAGAGGTTATCTATTTTCGTATTATCACGGGGTTTCCATGTTTCTTCGAAATTTTTTTCTTGGTGCACTTATTTTGGTAACACCTGTTTTACAAGCACTGTTGCCCGTTCTCACGCTTTCAGAAGCAGACAATTTTGATGAGAACAGTTTTTCCCTCGTAAAAAAACTCTGTAAAAAAGAAAAAATCTTAGACGAGCTTTCTTTTATTAACCTCTCTCTTGACTCAAAAGCCATCTGCGAAAAAGGACTCCCCTCGATCATAGAAGACCTCAATACTGAAATTATCAATAAAGAATTTTCTACCCCTGCCATTGGCATAGGTTCTTCACAAGCGGCTCTTTTTTTCCGTCTCTGGGCACAACATCATGCACAAACCTTTTTTGATAAAAAAAAATTCTATCCACTCATTCAACTTATTTCAGTTTGCGGGATGCAATCAGGATACTACGGCATACCAGCAAAAAAAACACATATCAACAAAAACGGTAAAATAGATGAAAGTGAAATAGAAAAAGGCTGCGCAAAAAATCACGATCTTGAGTTTAAAAAAATGCTCTCACAATACTCCAGCACACTCGGGTATTTCTCGTCATTAATCAATAAACTCACCACGTACAGCCTTCTTCCACTTGCAAAAACTATTCTTTACAAAAAAGAGATCCAAGAAAAATATAGCTTTGCCGGATACTGGAAAGATCTTGCGTCAAAAGACTCGTATTTAAAAAATTGTCTTCTTGCCAAGTATAATAATGAAATCGATCCCTTATCAGACGAACTATTTAAAACAAATCTAAAAACAATACAACTGCTCCATTTTATCGGGTCATCGGATGACCATATCGTACTTCCTTGGGACTCGAGTATTTTTTGTGGTTTTGAAACACCAGTAACAGATCTTGGCGATATCGTAAAGACGTTTAAACAGACCGACCAATACAAAAAAGATCTATTGGGACTGGGCACTATGCTTGATGCAGATCGCATAAGCTTTTCGGTCTTAAGCGCAGGACATGAATGTCATAAAAACGAGGCTGTAGCACAAGATATTGTGGCTAACATCAAAAAAGCACTTCTATTGTCGAAGAAGAAATAAGCATTAAAAAAGATCGATCTGCCCAGTTTCTAATTCAGCAGTTTTTTTCGATATTTTCCGAAGAATAAATGTCATTATTTTTTGTGCCTGTTTAATCGCCTCTTCAGCATGTTCCAACGATGGAATATCATATTCAGAAGGATAGCGAAATCTTGTTGCAAAAGGAACAAGTTGCTCTGCAGGATCAAATAGCACTTCAAAGGTTTTGTCGATTTTTAAACACAATCTCACCAGCTGCACCAAGTCATGTGTTTTTGTAATTTCTTGTTTGCTGAAAGCCAAATAAGCCTTAAGTGTTTTTTCGGCAGACTGTTGACAAAGGTACGTCGCGGTCGAAAAAAGTTCGACAGACATAAGCGTTTTTGCTGCAAACAAGTCTTCTTTTGCAATAAGCAACCAACTTTCATGCCCGTGCATAAATCAACGCCCCCTCTTTTTTAATCTTATAAACTAGGGTCGTTATATCATATGCAAGTCGATCAAATTCTGCTTTGGTATAGACGATTAAATCTTTTGATATATCTAGATTACGTAAAGCTTGGAATCCAGAAATTGGACGCTTATAAGTTTTTTCTGTTGACGCGTCAACAACAACCAACAAATCTAGGTCGCTCTCTTCTGTTGGGACACCCCATGCATATGAGCCAAAAAGATAAATTTCTGAAGGTCCATAAACCTGTATAAGACGATTCTTAACTTCCTCAATTATTTCTTTCGATACCATTTATTCCAACTCCTATTCAAAATCAAAAGCCTCAAACAATTGTCACCCATTGTAAGCATAGCAATACAATTAATATCTTGAAAATATTCATTTATACCTCCCTTTTGACAAACACCTCCCTTTAGAGTAAAATGATTCTCTGTATTAGAAGGCAATAATAAGATATTTTATTTACTTAAATAGAAATAATTTTAAACATATCTTGAATAGAAAATAATTAGCCAAATTAAATACAAAAATGGGGTTTTTATGTCAAACAAATACTTTTTTATGCTTATTCCACTCTGCTTGTTCAGTATTTTTCCACAATCACTTGTCTCTCTCCCTTTAAAATATACTAAGGGATTCGATCGACTTTTGGTACAAGAGAGGGCAACTGCAGATTTTTTAAACCCCCTTTTTTTAAACCCCCTTATTGGTGGTGTTATTTTCCAAAAAAACCAGGATCTTATTGAAAATCTCGTCGACTACGGTCAGACAAAACAGACTCTCGCACGTATTGACGCAGAAAAAGGAACACACGAAATCGTCAATGTTCCCTCTCACCCTTTTCCACTTTTAGCGCAACACATGTTCCATCGCCCCACCCAAAACGTTCGCTTTATTCCAACAAGAGTTGATCCGTTCTTCAAGAGCACGGTAAGCTCAATAGAAAAGCAGGCGTACGTTCTTGGATGGCTCTGCGCATTGGTAACAGAGGGCGAGGCTATTTGGCTTCAAACAAAGAATTATTTAGCGCTTTCTAAAAAAATATACGACACTCCTGAGAGGAGAACACTTCAACGTCTTTTACGTGAAAGAGCAAAATTGGCTCCTGACATTGTTCGTTTTACCGAACAATGTCGTGATTTACTTAAAATAACTGATATTTTCTTGCCCGCAGAAATCGTACAGCTTGCACTCAGTGCATGTATTATGGGCTCAAGAAAAATTGGAATCAATCAAACTGAAAAGGTTGAAATCACCGTTTATCAAAAAAATCTGCCTCTCATCTTAATCAGCAGTTATGTTTATGCACAGGCTCAATCAAAGCATGACCTTACTGAATTTGTGCGCGGTTTTTTTGATCACTGCTCAAACCGCGATCTTATCTTTACTCCCGAAGGAATAAAAGTCCTTTCATCGGCAACTGAACAAGCTGCGTTTGAAAAAACTTTTTACACGAAGGAAGACGTTAAAAGAATCAGTGAATTTCAAAACCCTCAACAACCATCCTATTATAACGCTGTTACTCAGTTTGCAGGAGCAATACTCCACATCAATCGTCATTCTCACACTCCTGCAGAAACAAATGAAGTTCCAGAAAAACCGACGGTAAGCGATTTACTCTTTATTGGAGCTCAAGCAACTGAACAAACCGACAACTGTAACATCAAGACACGGAGCGGGTATACATGTGACTGCGCAGAATGTGGGATTCTCTTTCTTGCAAAAAATATTCTCTTTAATGAAGACACAGAACAGTATGACCCGTCCCTTCTTCCCGAAGAAATCCAAAATAACCCTTTCGTTAAAGAATTCCCCGAAAAATTTCAGGGGAATATTAATGATTTGATCGCACGCACCTGGTGGTTTTATCTTTTTTCTGACAAAGAAGGACAGCTCAATAAAGCAGACTTTGTTTATGCAAATTCAAAGCATTTTTATGAACTTGAGCCAGAAGTAGACAATGTAAGAAAAGCACTTGCCCTCTTTTTTGGAGTAAAGGCAACTACGTTTGCAGAGTTAGAAAAAAAACTTTCTTCTGCACGACAGACAGTACATTTTGACATAGAAGAGAATAAAAGTGGCAATAATAAAGTAAAAATAACCATGTCCACCACAACCACTCATAATCAATCTACAAAAAAGTCTATTATTGTGGTTGAGTGGCATCAACACATCGCCATTAAAGAAGAGTCATGTTTTAACAAATGGGCTTTTAACGGACTCATTAAATCTACCATTAACAAAACATTGAGAGACTTCCCCTTCAACATCCTTTTCTTTGATCTTGATTTAGATATCAATTCTCTCTTTTTGCATTCTTTTGCAGGAAATGGATTTAACACACTTTGCAAAATGGGTATCTCTGAAACAGGTAAAGATAAGGCTGCCCGACAAAAGACACAAAGAGAGCTTTTTAATCTCGAAAGTATAAACTTTACTCATAAACACCCTGATGCCCTTACCAGTACTGTAATAGACTATTTTCTTGACCATCTTAATGAACGCCCTTACAAAAATCTCATTGAATCGCTCAATCCTGCCGAACTACTCCGCTTCTTCCACGACGATAAAAGCGCCTTTGCTTTTTTGCAAAAAGTTAATCAAGAATGGGTAAAAACGAATGCACTCGAACTTGCACCACGGCTTTTCGGCCCTCAAAACACTAACTACGACTTTATGCCTGCATTTGCATACAATCCAACAACCGCTCCCTATTGCTATTTTATTGAACAACTTGAGCCAGAATTTATTCTCTTAGGACTCTGTAACACCTCCTGGCAAGACCATGATGGTATAAATAATTTTTTAAAAATTATGGGCTCTGACTGGTTCACAAAACAGGTCCCTGCAATGTGGAGACGCGTTAAAAATTCCAGCGACGTTCTTTCCATAATTGCCAGAAATCTATCAATCCCTTTAATGTCATCTCTTGTTGACACTATTGGCGTCGATAGTTTTTTAAAACAGATCGTTGATGTTGATACAGATAATTCTAAATATTACATATCTTTGTGTGATCGTAATTGGTGTTTACTTCACATCAAAAACATATGGGATGCATTCAAAAAAAACAAAGATACACTAATGCACTTTATGAACCTGCTATCTTATTATGATTTGACTCCGGAACAGCAAAATGCACTCTTAACACAAATTCCTCTCAAAGAATTTGTTATCACATTGCACAAAGCAGATCTGCTTGAAAAAATGATCAAGGGCATTCAGGAATTTAAGCATGATAAGTACGAGCAATTTCTCATGCTTATCGTCAATGAATGCAAAAAACTTAGAATTTGTACTCAAAACCTGCGTTGATAAAGTAAGCTGGATCGTGTCCCAATGTTGGCACCCACTCTTCTGAAACGCCCGTTCTATCAAGACGATCAAGATAGCGTCGCTCTGCAGCAGAAAGCGGTTTACCAGCCACTGCCTCATAGTGCGAACCTGGCAAGAAGAATCCAGTCACCAAGAAGCAATTTAACCCCTTGGTTGTAAAGCAATCAACATAGATATTTGCTTCTGTTCCCAAAAATTTACTTGCCAAAACATCACGATTATCAACAACAGCAATACGTGCCGCATGCTCTTGCCAGAAGGCAAGCACGTTTGGATTGATACGCCATAACGTACATCCATACTCACGCTCAAGCCACAATGCACCACCAGTGAAAACCAGGTTGTTAAAACGAGAGGTAGATGTTGGAATACCTCCAGCAACTCTTGAATTTATAGGGAACGAAAGTAAACGAGGGAAACTTCCTTTACCACTCAGCAATACAGCACTTCGTACGCGTCTTCCTGAATAAAGTTCTTGAAGACTCACAAATCCACTATAGGTCCCGTCGACATCACTGTCTCCAACGGCATCAAGATCAAGATTTGGTGCATCATCACCCGTTGCATAACCAAATGTTCCCGCTAATTTCAGATTTGGATTGGCAAAATAATACGACCAATCAAAAACAAACATAGCCCCATTATAGATATTAACGTAAGGATCACGGAAGCGATCAGCAGCATTTCTCAACTTAGAATCTGTTACTTCTTCTTGAGGAATTATTTGTCCATTCCACCTATTAGCAAGGCAACTGTTTGGCGAAGCTTCTTCAATATATCTACTCACTAGTCTTTGATTATTTGCATGATTTACTTCATCGGTGCAATATAAAGCTTTTTGCCCAGCTATATCACCGGTATTAGGGTTATCTTCAACTGCTATTACTTTACTATTTACTACTGATATATAGCTGCCGCGTATCTCTTTTATAATGGTATTTCGGTCAAGACCATATACATTCTGCTTACCAACGTTCAATGCGCCATCAAAACCAAACTCAAAGTCACCAAGCGCACACTCGCCCGCACACCCTATTGTACCCATTTTGGTAGAGGCATCAGATGGAACTTCAACTCGCTGGAAACGCTCGTTGTCAAACAAAGCATAGGGCTCGATGGAAATCTTGCGACATGGCTCATCAACCAGAACGTTTTTTAAACGACCAGCAACAATAAAGTTAATAGCTCCAAATCCACGTCCCTGATTGTACCGATGACCATATAACCGACCCAATATTTTTTCATTGACTGTGTCAAATGAGCCAGATCGGTTCTGCAAAAGTGCAACATAAAAATCATAATCACACATTTTATCATCTAAAAAAGAACCCGAAAGTTTAAATCCTGGCGCATATTGCTCGACCGAAGACTCAGGGTCATACCCAACAACATCAGGTGCTATTGCATATGCGTCACCAAGCGAGATGCCTCGCCCTAAGGCAAAAGGGAACAAACCAAGTGTAAAGGTATGTTTTTGGCTCCAACCCATGCCCATGAGATCATTAAGTAATAATTCCATCCAAATTTCACGTACAACCGGTACGTGCACATTAAACGCATGGCGGTGAAGGCCCATTACAACGTCAAGGTCTTTAATAGGCGTAGGGCCAGTCTTAAATCCCGCTTCTGGATCTCCAAAAGACCCTTTTAAACGAATGCCAGCAGTACAAGTAATCCGCGTCCAGTCGCAATCAGGATTTTTAAATTTATGGGTTAATTTGAAGTCATCAGTAAATTTAGTAAAAACGACCTTATCAAACCCCCCGGTTTCCGCAAAAGGAAAAGCCGTAGGTCCCGCATTATTCATGTCGTTAAGCTCACGCATGTTTTTTGAGTAAAAACCTTCAATCTTAAGCTTATTCTCTAGGGTAAGAGAAAGATCTTCATTCTTGCCATAAGAAAAAACAAGGGGCTCTTGGACAAAATCTTTTACTGTTAATGCTTTGCCAAAACAGGGAGATCCAAGTGTAATTACACTCACTAAAAAAAGACTTAAGAACCAAACAGAGCGCCGAAACATACCTCATCCCTTGCCAGAAATACCTTTTAAAAACATCATTATTAGCGTACTCAGCTCTTAAATTGTGTCAATTAAATACTCTTTTTTACATCTCTTCCTCTCCCGACCAACTCCTGCTATACCTGAAGAAAAATAGAACCATGCTTTTCTTAAGGAGCAAAGACTTGTCTGACAAAAAAAACACCCTCTCCCTCACCCCATTCATCCCCTTTCTGGGCGCTCATGTCTCTGCAGCAGGAGGCCTTTATAAAGCTATTGATATCGGCGAAGAACTTGGATGCACGACTATTCAGATCTTCACCGCCAACAACCGTCAATGGGCCTTTAATGATCTTACAGAAAACGAAATTGCTCCCTTTATCGAGCAACAAAAAGAATCTCAAATTACAATAGTAATAAGCCATGCAAGTTATCTTATTAACCTCGGTTCCCCAACAAAAATGGTTGCTGCCCGCTCAAAGAAAGCATTAAAAGCAGAATTGATGCGTTGTGAACAACTTTCTATACCCTACCTTGTTCTCCATCCAGGATCACGCCTTGAGTCAGATGAAGAAACGTGTATCAAAGCTATTGCAACTTCTCTTCAGGCCATATTGGAAGAAGTTCCAGGACAGTGCATGATTTTACTTGAGATTATGGCTGGTCAAGGCTCTTCAATTGGAAGCACTCTCGAACAACTTGCAGCAATACAAGCACTGATTCATTTAAAAAAACGTATTGGTATCTGTTTCGACACCTGTCACGCCTTTGCAGCAGGCTACGACTTTACCACCCCAGAATCCTATAAAGACTTTTGGAATACTTTTGATCGCATTATCGGATTAGAACATCTCAAGGCAATACACCTGAACGATTCACAAAAAGCAAAAGGTTCACACGTCGATCGTCACGCAGATATCGGAAAAGGAGCCATTGGAATTGAAGCTTTTCGCCTCATTATGAACGACAAGCGCTTTGCAAACATCCCTAAAATAATAGAGACGCCGCTCACTTCGCTCGACGATCATGTACGAAACCTACAAGTTCTTAGAAAATTGATTGTATAAAGCACTTGCCGCGAGTTTTAATTTCGCGGCAAGAACCTAAAAGCAGTGCTTCTCAACCAACAGGTTTGGCAATAGGCATATTTATATATGCAAATCACTACCACAGAGGAAGCGCTCTTACTTTCCTACAAAAAAAATAATTTTTCTTGTTTTATCAAAAGCAAGTTGCTTTAACCAGAAAAACAAGTGTATTGTTTTAAGTGTTTTCTCGGTAGTTGCAGGTAAAATCAAAAAAGAGTCCGTTGCAATATAAAGAAAATTTTTATATTGCAACGGACTTTGTATAAAAAACAAAAAATCAGTAAAGATTCAGCGTTTTTTACTTAATCTTCACGAACTTCATTATAGCACTCAACACGATCGTCTACTTGCCACTCGGTAAAACCATCAACCACGAAGGCGCATTCAAACCCTTTGCGCACTTCTTTTGCTGGATTTCGGTCACGTTGTAAACTCGAAATGGAGCCTTTGCCAATAACACGCGCTCCGCGAATTACCTTTACGGTACTATTTCTATTACAAACACCTTCAGTAACCCGAGCTCCTGCAATAACGCCCAGTTTTTTGATGTCAAAGACTTTGAGAATAATCGCTTCACCAACTTTTTTGATCACCTTTTTAACGGGACGACCACGCTGGGCAACTTCTTCAAGTGATTCAAGAAGCTTGTAGATAATATCAAAATGATTAATCGCAACGCTCATTTCTTGTGCAACACGAAGAGCATTAACATCCGCCTTTACATGGAGCGTATAAATAGCCGCCTGTGTATCAGCTGCATAAGTAACATCACTCTCATTAACCGGACCAACGCCTGAATAAAGAATTGAGACACCGCTATGTGTTTTTGGTGATAATTTTTCAATAGCAGAAACCAATACTTCTTTTCCCGTTGCAGTGTCAGTTTTGATAAGAATTCTCACACTTCCTGCTTGAGCACCCTGAAGTACCGGCATCGTCAAACGCCGCTCATCAACCATTGCTGTGTGCATTTTTTTAATTTCATGCACTGCACAGACCGTAAAAAGATCGCCCGAGCGTGGCAATTCAGAAAAACCTGCAACAACAACTGGAACCGAAGGCTTTGCCTCAATAATAGATTCTCCAGACCAGTCTTTTAACGAACTTATACGACCAGAAGTCTCTCCACACACAAAATAGTTACCTACACGCAATACGCCTGAACGAGCAATAACGGTTGCCACAGGACCACGACCTTTTTCAAGACGTGATTCAAGAACAAAACCTAAAGCCGGAACATCTAAAAAGGTCGAAAGCCCCTTCATTTGCGCTTGCAACATGATCATGTCCAAAAGCGTATCAACACCATCACCTTTGAGTGCAGAAACAGGCACAAAGACAACTTCACCACCCCACTCTTCTGGAACCAATCCAATACGAGAAAGAGCATGTCGCACTTCTTCAATCTGCTTTGGTGATGCTTTGTCGATCTTATTAAGCGCAACAATGATAGGCACTCCCGCCTTTTTTGCAAGCTCATAAGCCTCAATTGTTTGCGGCTGAACGCCATTATCAACACCAACCACAAGAATTGCTATGTCCGCTATAGAAAGACCACGCGAACGCATAACCGAGAACGCCTCATGCCCAGGAGTATCGATAAAAACAATATTTCCATGAGATGTTTTTGCCTCATACGCACCAACATGCTGCGTGATACCACCTTTTTCACGAGCGGCAACACGTGTTTTGCGAATATAATCAAGAAGAGTTGTTTTCCCATGGTCAACATGACCAACGACAACTACAACCGGCATCCGATCAAACGCAATAGTCCCTTTAGGCGCTGCGTCATCACACTCTGTAAAAGACTTGGCATCAGATGTTTTTGCGACAGGTTTTATAACAGGAATATCAAAAAATTCAGCTACGCGAGCAACTATGTCCGCGGTAAGAAACTGATTTCTGTTTGCTGAAATACCCTGCTTCAAAAGCATTATTATGATCGCGTTAACCGGCCGATCAATTTTTTCCGCAAGATCTGCAACCGACATAGGCCCACAGACAAGCTCATTTTTTTTTCGTTCACCAACCATACTATTCCCCGTCCCCGTTACCCGAGTCTTTATCTATCTTATCAAAGGGCTCATCAAGGGGTACTGTGGTTGTTTTGTCTTGCTCTTTAAAATCTTCTTCAAACTCCGACTCATAACCTTCCCCATCGCTGCCCTGTTCTTTAAAAACATCTGCAAGGGTCTGCTCACGAGCAAGATCACCATCATTTTTTACAAGTTCTAACTCTAATCCCGTCAACTGTGAGGCTAAGGCAATGTTTTTTCCCATTTTACCAATAGCTACAGAACGCTGCTCTTCATCAACCCAGACACGAGCTCTCGAGCCATCAATTTCGACGCGATTTACGACCGCTGGCTTAAGAGAATCACGCACAAAACGCTCTGCATCAAAAGTTACCGCAATAACGTCAATCTTTTCAACACCAAGCTCTCGGAGAATAGGCTTAATACGAGCGCCCCCAACACCAACACAAGTACCCACAGGATCAATGTTTTTGTCGTTTGAAGCAACAACTACCTTTGATTTATAACCCGCAGCTCGGACTATCTTTTTAATCTCAACAAGACGCTCATAGATCTCTGGAATTTCTAATTCAAAAAGTTGCTGTAAAAAGTCGGTTGATGCACGATCGAGAATGAGTTGATTCTCATTGCGTGGCTCAAGTAAAACTTCTTTCAAGAGCGCCTTCAGTGGATATCCAACAACACAGCGCTCACCAGGAATCATCAACGATTTCGGCAAGAAGGCAAAAACAGCGCCAATCTTAATAGTTGCGCCGCTTGGCTCACACTTGTGAACGATACCATGTACAATAGCGCCCTCTTTGGATTTGAATTCTTCGTACACCTGAGCAGCCTCAATAAGCCGGATGCGAGAGGCGATAACCTGTTTAGCACGCAAAATCTCAATGCGTCCGATAGGCCCATCAAAAACAACCTCTATCGTATCACCAGCCTTGATTTGTGGATCGATAGCCTTTGCCTTACGAAGAGAAATCTCACAATCTACATCCTCAACAGACGTAACAACTTTTTTTGTTGTCAAAACATCTATTTGATCGTTCTGTTTATTGTAAACAGCCCTAAAAACGAGTTCTGGGTAGCGCTTATTGTAGGCAGCAATCATACCTTCGCATACTATTTCTGCAATAACTGATCTATCGAGATCTCTCTCTTCGACCAGTTCTTCAATGACCTGGGAAAGATTCACGGCATTTTCTTTCTTGCTATGGAAGTTGTTATTTTCGTAAAAGACCTGGGTCGAGGTAGACCCAAACCGCACAGTAAAGATTCTACCAGGAAATCGTACAGTTGAAAACTTATACTACCCAAGAACATACCCTTTTGGGGAAAGTTATCCACCAAAAATGTGATGTTCTACTATTACTATATATATAAATATTTATTTAATATAGTAGTAGTAGGTGAGGCTGGTTTTGGTGGATAACTCGGGTATTGGCATATTCATTTCTACCTTCCAGAGACCATTCCCGTGTTTTAGGTTAATGTGGATAAGTGGTGGAAAGCATGTGGATAACTGGTGGATAACTTTTTCACAAAAGTTTCATTTACCCTTTCTACTCAGTATTTCGTGGCATGCACTTTTCCAAAACCTGCTCTAGATTGGCATTTTAGGTGTGTTGCTCTATAATTGTCCACCAGTTATCCACCAGTTATCCACCAGTTATCCACATTTTTGAGAAGCGTAAATACGGGCTTTTTGAAAGTGTCTAAAGCAGGATTTTTATTTTCTTGATGTCAGCCAAAAAATTCGGCGCTTCGCTGCGGTTGCGTAAGATGTAAGCGGGGTGATAAAGCGGTAGGAGTATGTAATCAAGAAAAGAAAGTGGCGAGCCATGTATTTTTGCGATTGAATAACTCTTTTGAGTTAATCCAGCGAGCGCTGCTGACCCCAATGTGCAAATAATTCGGGGGCTTATGATTTGTATTTGGTCGAGAAGGAGTAAATCCCTTCCAACCGCAAGTTCGTTTGGCAGAGGGGTTCTGTTGTTGGGCGGGCGGCATTTGACGATATTGGTAATATAGACCTCTTCGCGTTTAAGTTCAGCAAGCTCGAGTGCGCGATTTAAAAGACGGCCTGATTGACCGACAAAAGGGCGCCCTTCAAGATCTTCCATTTTTCCGGGAGCTTCGCCGATAAAAAGAATTTCAGCGTCTGGGTTTCCCTCACCAAAAACAATCGAGGTGCATTCTCCTGGGATAAAAAGTGGTGAGTTTTTAAAATCTCTGTGTGGCGCATAAAGTTTATTAAGAAGCAGCTCTTTTTCTAATTTTTTATTTTCTGTTTTCACCTGGGACCTTTTGTTCAAAAAGGGGAAATTTTGAGTGGAGTGTATGAGTATAACAATTTTTTGGCACTCTACTCAGCCCGTTTATATTACCGATGCTTTCCAGCGCATTTCAAGATTGAGTTGTGCAGGGGAATCAAGCTGCTTCAGAGCTTCACCAGCCCAACTGTCTTTGGGGATGAGAAGAGGCTGACTTGGTAGCATTCTGCGGCGTATTGTTTCCACAGCAAGAAATTGAGCAGGGCTCAGCATTCTGTAAAGGTCCCAGATGGTTATTGCTGCATGATTTATCGTGACGCCAAGCTTTCCATCTTTACTCAATGCAGCTTTGCATAAATTCTGATTAACCTGAAAGAGTGATGTTTTCCATGCAGGATAGTTAGTGATAGGCATATCAAGATTAGTATCCCAAATAGTCCGAGCTTCTTTTGATGAAATAATTCGATAACTGCCGTCCCCAGACAAAATTGAGGGGGTGGGACTGATTTCGTTAATAGAATCGCGTTTTACGCCACTTGAAGGAGCAAGATAATGCATCACGGTATCTGATTTAAAAATAAATTTTTCAGGAAGTCCGCTGAGGGGCGTTTTAAACATATTTCCTTCACCATCTTTTGCTTGAAGATTATATGTTTCTGAATCGAAATAGAGTTTGCTTGGTTTTTTTGCCAATTTAAATTTTTTTACAATATCGCCTGTCTTAGTGCAATAGAGTGACGCGGTATCGGTGTTGGCGCTTGCAAGAAGCCTTGATGGGTGTGAAAAAGCAGGTGTTGCAAAATAAAGCAGCTCTTCGTGTGGTATTTTGTGTGCAATGGTTGGGAGTGCGCACATAAATTTTTGCGTTCGATTTCTTCCTTTTCGAAGATAGAGCCCAGCGCATAAGTTAGAAAAAAGTTTCAAGGGAGCTGCTTTGCTTTTTTCGGCAGCATAAACAAGAGCTGCTTGTTGGATAAGATCAGCTACAGGAGCCTCCATCGCTGCTTGTATCAAAGCAAGAGCAGAGAATTTTTGTTTATTTTTAACTTGCATGTATTTGAATACGTCTTGCCAAGGTAAATATTCTGGCGTGTCTTCTGACACTTGTATCAGAAATTTAACCGTTGCGTTTTCACTAAAATTTTGGTCAAACATTGAATAGCAAGAAGATAGAATAAAAAATGGAGAAAATAGTAAAAAGACTCTTTTAAAAAACGCGTTATTTGGTTGCATTGAATAGCCCTTTATTTAAATCAATAACAGTTTGTTTATTTCAACAATCTTAGTTTATAAAAAAATATTTCAGAAATGGAATAAAAAGCTTGCGTAATTTTAAAATTGAGTTAAGATAGTATTAAATATTGATAAATAGCGCATTAAAAATTGCGTGAAAAAGCATGAAAAAAACAGGATGCATCAAGCGCCATGCTTGATGCATCGTCCATATTCCGAAGTACGCAACGGGAAGTGGAGGTTGGGAGACAGGGGTAAAACTCTGTCTCCCTTTTTATTTATTACAAAGACGCCGTTAGGTGTTTTGTTGTTGTTCTTGTGCAATTTTCCGTAAAATAGCAGGAATATCGATATCATCCTGATTATGTGTGGGGATGATTGGTTGTGACGACGCTTCTACTTTTGGAAGATTTATCTCTGGCTCTTTAAGAATATGAGCAGTGGGCTCTGGAGTATTTTTTGTTGAATCGACTGTTATTGGGTCGATAATGGTTGGTTTCATTTGAACGGTTGGTTGAGTGATATTCGGCACTTTCGGGAGTGGTTGTGCGATTTCTGTTTGAGGGCCAAATCCGGTTGCAATAATAGTGACGATAACATCATCGCCAATAGAGTCATCAATAACGGATCCGAGAACGATGTTAGCATTTTCATCTGCCTGGTCATAAATAAGTTGTGCAGCCATACTTACTTCATGTAATCCAAGTTCGCTATTGCCGGTGATATTGATGAGAACGCCCCGTGCGCCCTGAACCCCTTGTTCTTCTAAGAATGGTGAAGTTATTGCTTGGAGTGTTGCTTCTTCTGCTCTGTTCGCACCAGAAGCACGACCAGAACCCATGACGGCTGAACCTGAAATACGCATGACGGTTTGTAGGTCAGCAAAATCGACATTAATATGCCCATGTTTTGTGATAATATCAGAAATGCCACGAATAAATTGGGTCATGTAGATGTTAATTTTTTCAAACGCATTGATAAGTGAGATTTTTTCGACGGCAAACTCAAGCAGTTTTTGATTAGGAATGACGATAAGTGAGTCGACGGAAGAACGAAGTTGTTGAATCGCATCTTCTGCGACTTTCATGCGTCTTTTACCTTCAAATCCAAATGGCTTTGTAACAACGGCTATTGAGAGAATATTGCGCTCTCGGAGTGCGCGAGCGACCACAGGAAGCCCTCCAGAACCTGTTCCTCCGCCAAGACCAGCGGTCAAAAAGACAACGTCGGCATCCGCTAAATATTCACAAATAGCATCAAGATCTTCTTCGGTGGCACGACGCCCAACCTCTGGATTTGCGCCACTTCCGAGCCCTTTTGTAAGTTTTGAACCAAGTTTAATGATGTTTTTTGCTTTTGATTGTTCAAGAGCCTGAGAATCGGTATTTGCTGCGATAAATTCAACATGCTCAAAGCCAGAAGCGATCATACTGTTGAGAGTATTGCCGCCAGCCCCTCCGACACCAATTACTTTGATCCGCGCGATGGGCATAACGGGATTTTCTGGTCTTTCAACAAAATCAATCATAAAACTCTCCTTGATAATAGTTTTCTGGGAGAAACCGTAGCATGAAAGTACGAGAAGAGGCAATGCTTATTTAAAAAAAGATTGAGCTTTTGGATAATAAAAAGGTAAGCTGTGTTGAAAATTTTTATTTTATACAGGAGAAAAGTCGTGAAGCATTTGTATGGAATTATGTGTGTCTTGATGTTGTTTGGATTGTCTTGTGTGGCAACGGAGATTACTGAGAAACAGGTAGATGAGTGGATTAAAAATCAGCCCACAGAAATTGATCTTCACGATACAAATATTACTGCAAAAGGGCTTGATCGTATTGTGACGAATGTAAAAAGTCTCAAGACGCTTAATTTAGCAGGATGCAAGAACATTGAATGGGATTCGGGGTTTTTAAAATTTGATAGTTGGGAAAAGCAGAAGGCGCTTGAAGAGTTAAATCTTCAAGGTACAGAGATTACTGCAAAAGGGCTTTATAACATTGTGGTTTCTGTACCAAGTCTCAAAATGCTTAATTTAGCAGGATGCAAGAATATTGAATGGGATTCAGGGCTTTTAAAATTTGATAGTTGGGGAAAGCAGGGGAAGCTTGAAGAGTTAAATCTTCAAGGTACAGAGATTACTGCAAAAGGGCTTTATAACATTGTGGTTTCTGTACCAAGTCTCAAAATGCTTAATTTAGCAGGATGCAAGAATATTGAATGGGATTCAGGGCTTTTAAAATTTGATAGTTGGGAAAAGCAGGGGAAGCTTGAAGAGTTAAATCTTCAAGATACAGAGATTACTGCAAAAGGGCTTCATAATATTGTGGTTTCTGTAAAAAATCTCAAAAAGCTGAATTTATCAGGATGCAAGACAATTAACTGGGAATTACTTGTTTTAGATAGTGACAGTTGGGTAAAGCAGAAGGCGCTTGAAGAGTTAAATCTTCAAGATACAGCTATTACTGCAGGAGGACTTTATTACATTGTGAGGAATGTGCCGAGCCTCAAAAAGCTGAATTTAGCCGGATGTAAGAAAATTAACTGGGATTTGGGGGTTTTAGATGGCGATGTTTGGGTAAATCAGAAAAACCTTACAGATTTGTCTCTCAAAGGTACTGTTATTGATGCAAAATGGCTTTATGAAATTGTGCTGAAGGTGCCGAGTCTTAAAAAGCTGAATTTAGAAGGGTGTGCAGAGCTTCCTGCTGATATAATAAATAATTTTTCCAACAAAGACCCATTAGACACAGAAAAGCTTTTAGAGGCATTAATAAAAAACCCAAATCTCTTTCCTGATTTTTCCAAAGCATTATCAATAGTTGTGACGGATTAAAAAACTTCTGCAATCCACGATTTCATCTTCCAGAAAATACGATTAAGCGGGAACGTTGCTCCATCTACTCGGTGGGACAGCGTTTCTTGCTTAAGTGCATAAAGAAGAAGCCCATATCCAGTCGCATACAATGGATGTGAAAGCTCTTGTTTAAACGCCAATGTTGTTCGTGGGTTCCCCAGTCGAGTTGGGATTCCAATAGTCTTTTGCGCTTGTTGAATAAAGCCTTCCAGTAACGCTCCACCACCTGTGATTACTAAACCAGCTGGCATTGTTGCGGCGAGCTTATGCTCAGTAATTTCTTTATTAAGCGCGCGAAGAAGCTCATCTCCCCGTGCATTCAATATAAATGAGAGTTCGCTGGTTGAAACAAGTTGCGAATCACTATTATCGATTGTTTTGATTGAAATATTATGAGGCTCTTTTGAAAGAATTGTTGCGCCATATTCTTTTTTGATACGTTCTGCGTCTTCTCGCGTCGTGCGTAAACAGAGAGCTATGTCATTGGTAAAGAGGTTTCCAGCAATAGGAAAAATTTTTGTATGTCTAATGCTACCACGTTGATAAATGGCAAAGTCAGAGGTCCCACCCCCAATATCCAAAATTCCTATTCCAAGCTCTTGTTCATCTTGACTCAAAACAGCTTCTGCAGAAGCGATTGGTTCCAAAATAACATCTCGTGCTTTGACGCCTGCTGCTTGGCAGCACATGATCAAATTTTTTACGAGCGTGACATTCCCCGTAATAATATGCGCTTTGCACTCAAGTCGTACGCCGTGCATATTAAGTGGATCGTTTACCAGATGTTTTCCATCAATAATAAATTGTTGTGGAACAGCATGAAGAATCTGTTCATCTTCAGGCAATGGAATCGCACGAGCTGCCGATACAACACGTGCTACATCATGCTCACGAATAATACCCTGTTTAATAGGTACCATTCCCGTTGATTGATGCGCTGAAATATGTGATCCAGAGATGCCAATGTAGGCGGATTCAATCGAACAACCAGCCATAAGCTCTGCTTCTTGTAGTGCTGCTTTGATAGCATGAACGGCAGGCGCAACGTCAACGACAACGCCACGTGCAAGTCCGTGCGAAACAGCACGTCCAATTCCGATAACTTCACAATTGCTTTGATCTATCTTCTTGGCGACAAGAACGCAAATTTTTGTAGTCCCGATATCAATGGCCACTAAAGTGTTTGACGGGGTTAATCTTTTTTTCATTTCTCTTCCTTTTTGGGGGTATTGTGCGAAAGCACTAACTGTCCCTTAAATCTAAGATCAACGGTCCAGAGTCTTGGTTTATCAGTCTCTTTTTGAGCAATGTTTTGGTAGAGTTGGTCAAGTAACTGGTCGGTTTTTTTATTGAATTGAGTGTTGGTGGTGGCGATAAGTAACACCAGTTGATTTTTTTTGTCGAAAAGAGAGAGGGTGTAAGGAGTTGTCCAGGTAACTGAAAAACGATCGAAAAAGCTTGATGGCTGTTTACATGCCCATGAAAAAAGAAGTTTTTTTTGCTCATCAATACTTTCAGGCCATTGAGAATTTTTCATCATCAGTGTTGGTAGGTTTTCGATGATGTCGGGACGATAACAAGAGGCAGGCACAAAATCTCCTGTTTTGGAGACTAATATTGGTGCATGATTTTCGCAGAGGATGCGTAGCCATGGGCATTCATGTTTGACTTGAAAATAGGTATGTTGGTGCCTATTGTTTTTTTTAACCAGAAGTGTGTGTGCGGAGGGAAGTTCTTTTTTAGTGTTTTCGAGAACTGTTTTGAGTGATTTTTTTTGAGAAAGTTCTGACGAGACAAGGGAATAGATTCGTTTTTGAGTCGTATCATTTAAAAACGGATCTGGCGCCTGTATAAACAATTCCGCCTTTGAACTGCATACACAGTAAAGGGCGGAAAAGAGTAGTAAAAATATTTTCTTCATGACACCCCCCGCGTCACGTATCCCTGAATCCCTATTTTAAGTTATAGTACGAGGGGTTGCGTGGGGTCAAGAGATCTCAAATAAAACGATTTTTTGTAGCAGCAAGAAAAAGAAGAATTCCAGCGGCAACCGAGGCGTTATATGAGATATCAGCTGTTTTTTGGCCGAGGGTCACTTTCTCTCCAAGTCTGAGTACTTCAGGAGAAATTCCCTTGCCTTCACTGCCAATAACAATGCAAAAAGGTGGTTTGAAATCAACAGTTGTTGCATCTTTCCCATTAAGCGCACCAAGGTAGAGATTATAGCCAGCATTTTTGAGTTCTTGTG
>Ga0209417_1001096_pt1 | contig 52823 bp, 33 predicted proteins | sample RifGroF2_FD_184002 | JGI IMG/M metagenome (GOLD analysis project Ga0209417, IMG submission 184002) | Groundwater microbial communities from Rifle, Colorado, USA - Groundwater F2 (SPAdes) (version 2) | ecosystem: Environmental > Aquatic > Deep subsurface > Groundwater | place: Rifle, Colorado...
GGCGAATTTCTACAAGTGCGGTGACGAGCTGCCTGAGCCACACTGGGGAAGCTGGTCGCCGGTAAAGACGCAGAAGCCTGACTTCCACAGGCCGGAACATTTCGGGAAGATAGTGTTCGTATCCTGATAATCGTGTGATATTTATTGGCCGGGAGGGGGCAGGTGCCAGCATCTCCCCCGATGCACGCTGCTCCCCCCCGGCCTTCTATATTTGAGGATAGCATTAATATGGTGGAGAATGCGGATACCACGGCATGTCTGATTTTATCTGGACCTTAGCCCATTTTCCCCAGGGTAAAAAAAGGCATGTTGATTATCAACGAGCAGCCCAAGATGGGCCGTGACTGGCTCTGCGACAACTTGTCTGTCGACCTCCCAGGGCGGTGGGAAGCTCGTCCGAGCGGGCACAAATGCCGATATCCATAAGAATCTATTGCTCTTCGATTTCAATTTACTGCTCCGTAAAGCGCGTTATCCATGCACAAAACAGAGAGCGCTGGGCTGCGTCGGCGACCAGAGATGGAGCATGCTGCGCGCGTGACATCCTGCGGATATCGCCAAGCGCTGGAGAGCATGGGAGGTCGTTGAATATCATGCCCGGTACTGCGACCCTCTGGAAAAAAGAGACAAAATAAAGCCCGGACATCATGAGCAGCAGAAAAAATGCGTGCCTGTTTATCCTCTGTTCTTTCGTGTCCGTTGGCATTTAATTAAAATCCCCCATATGATTCACACAGTGGGCTGTTGTTCAAGGACAATCCTTGCATAGTCTTCATATATGACTGAACCCATTTTTCCACCATGGTTTTAATAGAGCCTTGTTGTTTTCCGCTTCAGGGCTATGCCTTGTTTTCCGAGCAGAAAAGACATTCCTTCTTGTCACAAAGAAGAACATTGGGGTCGTCCTTTATGATCCTGACTCCTGTTTTGTAAAGGCTTTCCACGTCAAGCACCTGTAATTTACCGACGCTTAAAGGGATTTCATTTATCTTGAGGCCCAGGGTTTTGGCCTTCTTGAAGAACTTGGAATTCTCGGCTGCGGAGATATAGAAGTCCCTGTGTCCGGGCAGGTGCTTCGGAACCATTACCGAACGGGTTTTCCCGTTGGCTGCTTTTATCCTGCAAACCGTATTCCCGAGATATGGAAGATCCATTTCGTCTTCCAGGTAATGCAGGAACGTAGTAGGAGCAATGCCGCTGCCGAAATAAAGTGTCTTGCCTTTGAATTCAAGCAGTTTCGCGAACGGGCTGGTTTTTCCGGTAGGTGAATCTGTCTCCTTGTGTCCGGCGAGGCATTTTTCCGCCAGCGGTCCGATTCCGGCTACGGAATGCGAAGGATGTTCTGATCTGAGGACGCCTTTTCTTTTCAGGAAAGCCTGCGGGATTTTTCCGACAGTCACCCGTGACGGATCATTTTTATCAAAGGGGCGGTATTTCTGGTTTTTATTGATGGTGCCCTCGAAATATGTGAAGGACACGTTGAATGTCGGGAACAGTACGGTTCCCTTTGGTCCGACGGTTTCAAGGATGGCGTCAATGACTGTTTCCGCGCCTCCCTCGATTCTGCCGAACGAGGACAGTGCGGAATGCACCAATACGAGGTCTCCCTCTTTGATTCCGGTTTTACGGATGGCATCGGCAATATCTTTTTTCTTCAACGCATTTTTAAATTTCGTCTTCAGGTAGCCATAATCTGTCAAGCTTGAAATCGCTGTTATATATTTCTTTAACATCGGTGGGGCGATAACTGTGCAGACCTCCCATTCCGCCTCCCGGACGAGGCGCTGTAGGTTTTTCCTGCCGTCCATGTTTGATAAGATATTTGCAAACGGGCCATAGATGATTCCGTCGGGCTGTGGGCCCCGTTCCTCCTTGGGGGCGGCAATCAGGTCATAGGGGAATCCAGGAGTTGCACGGCTGGGAATAATTGATGCGGCATATTCAAACCACTTATCATTTTCAACGCCTGTTGCCTGGCAGGGGATGTTTTTGATCTGCTGTTCAATTTCGGCGATAATCGTCTGTGCTTCGGCCTCAATGCTTTTTATTTGCTTCCCAATCATGGGGGAATCGCATATGTCGCGGAAATCGGCCAGGCGTTCCGCCTCCAGTTTCAGCCGGTGCTTCATGCGTTCGCGTATTTCCTCCTTGATGTCAGATGCAACTCTCAGTTCGCCGGAGGCATAGGCGTTGAGAATCCGTTTCGCCTCGTCCAAAAGATGTTTCTTCGCATATGCCGAAGCTTCGGCAACTGCAAGCGGGAGGGTTTCCCTGTTGATGGTAAGAACGGATTCCGCCCAGGCTCCGACAAGTGCGACAACCCTGGAAAAGCTCAACGGCGACTGGATGTTTATTTTCTGTTCGGAGTTGTGCCACCATTTGCCTTGTCCGAGCGCCCACAATGTCGGGACCCCCATGGTGGAGTCACTCAGGAACATGTCATCAAAATACTTGCCTTCGAGTACAACGTTCAGCAGCACCGGATCTGTTTGCCCTTTGTATTCATCGGCGATTTTCTCCATCAGATAATTGCCGTAAAACGGAGTGCCGGGAGGAGCCATCAGGATTTTTAGCTTATCAGCATTGAAGCTGTCGGTGTTTATCGCGCCGATTGAATTGTGACCGCCCTCTGCGATCATTTTATCGGCGAACGCCGCGTAACCATAGAATTCCATGGCGAACACCAGGCGCAGTGAAAATTCCAGAGGCGGGATTTCACCGGAATCGGCAAGCTTCTTGATTATTCTCGCAAATTCGATTGAGCCTACCACGCCGCCGCAGTTGTCATCGATCATCGGCTCGTAGAGATGGGAAAAGATCCATAATTCCTTTTTCTGCCTGCCAGGAATCAATGCAGTCACGGCCGGAACAGTGCCTTTGCACCTGACACCGTCGCATTCCACATGCGCAACTACTTCTCCGGCGGCGGCGGCGGTCCTGATCTGGTCTCCGGTTTTGGGACTTACGCTGAAACATATGAACGGGCGGTCATCGGCCTGGACGTGCCAGTTTGTGCCTTCGGTACATGCGGCCACCCACTGGATCCCCTGTGGCGTGTCATAGCGTCCGACCAGGTTGTCCGTAATCAGTCCGATAGCTCCGAGGTCCAGGGCCGGGACCAGTATTTTCGCGCGGGGACGTGTAAAGGGATTTATCATGACCAGTGCGCCTGTGGCATCCTGTCCGGCAAAAAGCTGTTCTTCGGTTATTATCCGGGCGTTCAGCCCTTCTGGCGGAGTTGACACGGAACCTTTGACCAGATGGAACGGATGGCTCTTGTAGTCGGCGACCACAGGGTTCTCGAACGGGACAGATGACTTCTTTATGGTCAGCTTTCCTACGCTTGCCTTCCAGGCAAGGGGCATGCGTTTGTCCTGATATACGGTTTTCCCGTCTGCAGGGAACTCGATTGTCTCGCAGTTCCCAATTCCGGCCTCTTTTATCAGGTTTGCGGTGAACTTCGCGGCCGCGTGGTAATGATCGAACGTCTGGCCAAGCTCTATATCCATCAGCTTCCTGGAATTTTCCATCAGCCAGTTGGTATTGACTTCCTTCAGGATCTTTTCAAAAGATGACTTCATTGTGTATGCTCCATTATTTAGGTTGCCTTTAGTGAGTTTTCTTTCGTTTTTTTCAAGGATAATATAATTTGCTGCTGTATTAAGCAATGCTTCATATCTTTATTTCCGGGTAGAGCCGGGAGCTTTCGCTCCCGTTGCCCCAACATCATTTTCCACAGTTCAGGAGTTCTGAATTTTATTAGACGCATTTGCGATACATGACGCTAGGCTTGGTGCTTCTTGAATCCCAAGGCTTCTTGGGCGCAAACAACCCCTAAGTCAGACTGTTGAAAACTCCAAAGGGCGAAGGCTGATTGTCTGCCTTGATTTTTCCTTATGCAGGTTGAATTCATGGCCCCTGCTGAAGTCAATATTCATCATGTATGTTTTTCCGTTTGAAGGGAAATACGAATATGTGATGTGTTCACAGTTTTTTCCGGGTTCGATTCCGTCATCGGTTATAAAAACCGTTCCTTTGGAGTCAAGGGCGATTCTCTTGTACACTTCTCCGACAAGTCCCTTGGAATCGGCTTCCGCGCCGGGTCCTGTATGAATATCCAGCGCCCCGGGGTACTCCCATGAATTAAGGAAATAGACCCTGCCTTTGCCATACCTGTTAAGAATCAGTGCCGGCATGTATGTCTCATCGTGCACTGCGATTATCTCCGGGTCGCCGTTTATTTCAATGTCCCCGATGTGGGTGGCAAAGGGACCGAAGTGTTTGTTCTTGGGTAAGTTTAAAATATTGTTTTCACCTGCCAGCATCCAGTAAATCTGCCTTCCCCTGCCTTTGACTTTGACTCCGCAGAGTTCGCTGAAATCCCCTTTATTCACCAGCTCCTCCGTCTGATAACTGGTGTAGTTCCTGGTCTTGTTTTTTGAAAGATGGGGAATACTTATGAAAATGGTGCCCCCGGAATAGACATATTTTTTAAGTGTTTCATACTGTTCATCGGAAGCAGTATTCCAGCCGGTGAAGAGCAACGCCTTGTAGTTTTCAGTCAAAAATTCCGGCTTCAATTCCCCTGCGAAGCTCACAATGTCGGTCATGCCGTAAGGAGTTCCTGAAAAAAAGGAGTTGACATATTTCCCCGACGTATTGTCAAGCGGGTAGAAGACTTTTCTGAAAATCTCCCAGGACCGTTCAGGCATGCCCTCATACCACAGCGGGTTTTTCTCGGCTATGCTGTAAGCTCCGGCTATGGCCATATTGGGGTGGAACCGCTGCGAACACAAATCCATGCTGCCTTTGATTGCCGCAATGTTCACTTCCGGCTGTCCTTCCGGAGTTCCATTTGCTTTGACAAAATCATAGAAGTCTGAAAGGGACTTCCTGTATTTCCGGCATATTTCCGAATCATAGTTAAGATGCTTGTAATGTTTTCTCGCTTCTTTGACCATATGTGTGTAGGCGTGCGGATCATTCTTATGAGTTGATCCAAGGTCAATTTTCGGGGTATCATGCATCTTTGTGTCATCCACATGGTCGCTTTGCTGCCACCAGTTCCCGCTTTCAAGCACTGTGATTTTTGAACCCGACATGTAGCTCAGAAGGAATGATGCATCAAGCATCTTGAATTTATATTCCGATTCATATGGGAGGAATGAATAATGTTCATGGGCCAGATAATTGCCCCATAGCGGCAGATTGAACTGCCTGTACAATCCCCTGCACAATGCAGATGCAAAATTTATGTTGGAGAAGGCGAAGCACTCAATGTGCGGAATGATGTCGCAATCAGCGGCCGCGATCTCATTGTCAAGATGGAACGATGCCGAGGTTATGAGGAACCTTTTCCAGCCTTCCTCTTTTTTACCGTCTACAAACCTCTTCACGGATTTCCTGAAGTTGCCGGTTATCTTTTCTAGATCGTAATTCTCCCTTATCTCCGCCTTCTTTTCCCTGAAAGCCGCTTCTTCCATGCCTTCAATGTCAAATGAGAATTTTTCCCCGGTATTATAACCCAGGAATCCTTTGGTCCGGGATATTTTTTCAACCCACCCGGAAGCAGCTTCAGAATAGATGCCGTATGAGTACAATCCCGATCCGGACGCTTTCTCCACAAGTTTCAGAAAGCCGGCACCAAAACGGTTCTTGTGTTTTTTTATCAGGTCCCAGTCATCTGGAGTCAAGTATTTACCGTTTTCCCAGTCGGGTTCCGGTACTTCAAAGCCGAGCCCCTTGAGATCCATCCATTCAGCCATGGATTTCAGACATGTATTTGTAGCTCTGCCGTCCCATATCACCACCAAGTTCCCCTGATTATCTTCGGTCACCTTGCGTATGTACCATTCGGGGTCGCGGTCTTCCGATACCCAACTGGTATAATATTTGCCGGTATGCTGGAAGACATAATCCGCCCTGTCCAGATAGATAGGTGAGCCTATGAGCATTCCGCATGCGGGAAGAACTATCCTGTCAATATCTTTCCGATGTTTATTCATTTTTAGCCTTTACAGGGAATTCACAGCAGCCTTTACTGCCGCATTTTTCACGGATCTTGGAAAATTCGCCTTCCATTTTATTCAGTTCTTCAACAGAAAGTTCAGTACCGTCCATCCTGACTGGGGAGCATAAAAGAACTTTAGCTCCTGAAATCGCAGCCGCCAGGGAAACATCCCCCCATTTCAAAAATCCAGGCAGATGCACAGCCATGGAAAAATAATTATTTGGCAAAAGTCCTTTTGAAAACAAATAACTGACAGGGGAATTGAAAAGCGCCACCGAGGAAATCCCCTCTGCGAAAACGGCTGTGAACAATGCCGCAAGGGCGGCTTCTTTTGCGCCACCAAGAGTTATCTGCCGGGCCTTGAGGCTGCCACGTGCAAATTCCACGACGAGCTTCAGATCACGCACCCATTCGCCCATCAGCGTCCTGCCAAGCCAGAGTGCGCTGCGGCTAAGATTATGGTACAATACAACCTGCACGTCAGGAGACGCAGTCTCGCCGCTTCCCCAGAGATCAACTAATATCACGCCGTTACTGGACTCAGCACTTTCCAGAAGTTTGGAGCCTGCAAGCTTGTCTTTGCCTTCCGGATGACAGAGTATCGTGTAATCGCGTCCTTTTCCTGCAGGGTGCTTAACGAGAAGCGGAATCATCCTTCCGCATTCTGTCACAACTGCCGACTTCTCCCAACCGTCTTCTGTGCCGTACCCGATAACTTCCGCGGTCACAAGAGGCTTTCCAAGTTGCAGGATGGCGGCGAGTTCTTCCTTTTTGGCGGCGGCATCAAAAGATGCGAGCCGGAGGTACTCCATGCGCAGTTCAGATCCCTGCCTGATGCAAAAGTCAGGAATGGAAGATACTTCGCATGGACGTTTACCTTTTTCAAAAACCATGACATCCTTTTCAGGAAGAGTGTCAAAAGGAATTTCGACTCTGGGTGCTCCGTGCCCTTTACCTTTGAGATGCAGGTCAAACCATCCGAGCATGGCCTCTCTGATTTCAGGCCAGTAGCCGTGTGGCAGGTTGAATATCTGGTATGAAATCTTTTCATCACTGCCGTAAGCTTGGTAAATCTTCCTGGCCTCCTTATAGCTGCGGAGCATTTCCGAAGGGAAAAATGTCGGATTTGAGTCGTGCAGGCAGTTGCATATTTTAAGTGCCCGAGGAGCAGTCAATGCCAGTACTCCTGACTCCTCGGTGAAGGTCAGACCGGCTGGAAGAACTTCGCAGACACAGTTGACACCAGTTGCGTAAGACTGAAAACTCCCGACGCTGACCACCGGCATTGCGGCTGCCACCCTGTCATCCATGGCGGCCAGCCACATGGTCTGATTACCGCCGCCGCTGGCGCCTGTAGCCCCGATGCGTTCACTGTCGACGTATCCCATGGAGCATAGCAAGTCCACTCCGCGCATATTATCCACTACCTGCATACCCATCAGCGTCTCCCCTACATTCATGAGGGATCCACCGAGGTTGGAACCGTGATATTCAAAAACTCCATGCGAGACAGATCTTTCACCTGCGCCGAAAGCGTCAACCGCCAGACAGACATAGCCGTTTTTAGCCAGTGAATGCCCCCTTGACTGCACCCTTTCAGCAAGACGGCCCTGCGACCAATGCCCGTGCATGTTGATTACACCCGGGAAAGGTCCTTTGCCGTCAGGGATATATAGATTTGCTGTCACATGAAAGCCAGGTCGGCTCTGATAAGTTATCATTTTTACGGCATATCCGTCCATCTTGATTGTGCCATATTCGCGGTAATCCAAGTCCAGTTTGTGATCAACGGAGGTTCCCAGGCATTTCCATATTAGCTTGCGCAGTTCCTTCCTTTTCTTCTGCCAGCCTTTCAGGTCAGCAGTAAGTTGATAAGTCCTGAACAACCTTGCCGCTTCAATTTTCAGTTGGTTGTTTATATGGTCGGTAAAACTCTCAGTCCAGACATTTGGAAGTTTCATTTCAAAAGTCTCCTTTAAATTCAACAATAGATTTCCAGATTCAGTTTTTACGCATATTAAAAAATACTCAAGCCAAGCTTTTCTGACAAGTACTCCAAGATCTTTATTCCTCCAACACTATTGCCTTTGTCATCCAATGCCGGACCAAATACGCCAATACCCATAGTTCCTGGAACAACTGCCACTATGCCTCCTCCGACACCTGATTTGGAAGGCAGTCCGACTTTTACGGCAAACTCGCCGGAAGCATCATACATGCCGCAAGTAACCATAAAAGTTTTGACCAGTCGGGAGACTTTCTTTGGCACAATCTCCTTCCCGGTACTTGGGCTTATGCCATCATTTGCCAAAAGAGCGCCCAAGAATGCAATATCCTTGCAATCTACTTCAAAAGAGCATTGTTTAAAATATAGATCCACTACTTCGTCAACATCCCCTTCCAGTACTCCGGCATCCTTCATGAAATTCGCCAGTGCGCGATTTCTAAAACCTGTTGCCTTCTCGGACAAATAAACTTCTTTATTATAATTCAACTGTTCGTTATTGAATACTTTTCTATAAAATCCGGCCAAATGTCTGAATTTATCTTCAGGGGTATTTCCTGATATCAGAGAATCAATTGCAATTGCGCCTGCATTGATCATAGGATTTAAAGGTTTGTGAAGCTTGACTGTTTCCAGTTTGATAATTGAATTAAAGGCATCGCCAGTTGGTTCCATCCCTACTTTATTGAATACATAATCTTGTCCTCGATCCATTACAGCAAGCATAAGCGATACTGTTTTAGATATGCTTTGCAGGGTAAACTTCGTATCAAAGTCCCCGCTCTTATAGCATTGTCCGTCATTACTTGCGATATATAGTCCCAGCCTATTCGGGTCGACTTTACTCAATTCCGGGATATAACCGGCTGTATGGCCTTGTGATAGAAATGGCTTAGCGTATTTTAGAGCTTCGTCTGCTATCCTTTGCATTTAACGCACTTCTTTCATTAAGTTTTCATAATATGCAACTTCCGTGTCACTTCCAGGTGCTTTTCATGTTTTTTGCTATTTCATCAATGAAAACTTCCGTATTGCATATTTTCTTCGCCTGGGGATCGGCAAGTTTTGCCAGGTCTCCGGTCATGATTCCGTTTTCAACGGTGTCAATGGCCGCCTTTTCCAGGCAATTGGCAAATGCAACTATATCCAGCGTCCCGTCCAACTCGCCGCGTTTGCGGATTGCGCCTGTCCACGCAAAGAGAGTGGCCATGCAGTTCGAGGAGGTCTCCTCACCCTTGAGATGCTTGTAGTAGTGCCTCTGGACGGTGCCATGGGCGGCCTCATACTCGATCCAGCCGTTCGGAGACACCAGGACGGAGGTCATCATTGCAAGTGAGCCAAAAGCTGATGCCACCATGTCTGACATCACGTCGCCATCGTAGTTCTTACATGCCCAGAGCATGCCGCCCTCGGATTTCATTATCCTTGCGACGGTGTCGTCTATCAGCGTGAAATTGAACTGTATGCCCGCCTTTGCGAACTTATCCCTGTACTCCTTGTCAAAGACGTCCGTGAAAATATCGCGGAAAGTTCCATCATACGTTTTTGAAATGGTGTCTTTCGCCCCAAACCAGAGGTCCATCTTCTGATCCATGGAGTATTCCATGCAGGCCTTGGCGAAACTACTGATTGAACTGTCGGTGTTGTGCGTGCCCTGTATGACTCCGCCGCCCTTCTTGAAATCATGGATGGTTCCGCGGAACAGCTCCTTGCCTGAACTGTCAGTATAGACCAGTTCGGCCTTGCCCGGCCCCGGCACCTTGAACTCAGTGTTCTTATAGACGTCACCGTATGCATGTCTTCCGACGATGATGGGCTTTGTCCATGTACGGACTCCGGGCCTGATGTTTTTCACCAGGATGGGCTTGCGGAAAACTGTACCGTCAAGCTGCGCCCTGATGGTGCCGTTCGGAGACTTCCATTCCTGCTTGAGACTGTATTCCCTGACGCGTTTCTTGTCGGGAGTGATGGTCGCGCACTTCACGCCAACCCCATGCCTCTTTATGGCTTCAGCGGCATCCAGGGTTATTTTGTCATCGGTCTCATCGCGCTTCTTCAGACCAAGATCGTAATACTCGGTCTTTACATCAACGTTCGGGGCAAGGAGCTTCACCTTGATCATCTCCCACATGACGCGCGTCATCTCATCACCGTCCATTTCCACAATTACATTCCTCGTGCCTATCCTCTTTACCATTTTTACACCTTGTATTTTAATTTTTAGTCCTGTATGCGTCCGAGGTACATGCATTCGCCTACGGGGACGCGCATGTCCATGTCGGTTCCGCTTTCCCGATGGTCGAGATATTCGCCGGCGCCGCCCGCCACGCGCCCGAGGGCAAATGCAAGGAACGGCAGATCGACCGCACGTTCGACGGTAATTTTTTTATTGACGAGGAACGGCCAGGCGATCCCCATAAGAATACAGGTGAGGGCCGCGTCAACATTGACAGCATGGACTTTATTGGTTACCCCTGCGACGGTCATGCCTCGTGTCAAACGCTGATAAAAATCAAGGAAAACATTGTAAATTTTGTTTTCTTCGAGGTATGTGGCAATCACCCGTTCCCGCGGATCATAATTGACCGGTTCCTTGTTGAATACCGGGTGTCCGAGACAGGGAACTTTTTTATAATCGAGACCAGCGTCTTTGGCGAGTGCCTTTTTCTTTTTGAATTTTTTAACGTATTCGGCAACGATTATGTTGAGATCAGGTGTTTTTGATTGATTGTAAGGATCGGTGAGCCCGCTCTGCCCAAAGACCTCGATGAGCATTTTTGCCGATTCCTGACCATTGCCGCCATGCACGTTCCCGATGGCGGCAAGTGTTGCAATCATCGCGGTATTCGGCGGATTTCCCGCCGATGCCGAGAGTTTCGACGCCTGGCTCGAAATCGTACCGGGTCCGTTGGTCAGGGCGGCAATGAGGCCCATCTCGAAAAGTTTTGCCTCGAATTCATGCTTCAACGGCTGACCGAGCCAATACAAAAGGACGGATTCCGCGAAGGAACCTTTGCGCATAAGACTCATGACCGAGTAGCCGTATATGCGCGGAGTAGCACCATCGTTCGAGGAGGCATGCGAGGAATTGCGCATTGGCTGCCGCGACGGTACCCGGCCGAATCCAGATTTTACATAGCGTTCAACAAGTGTGCCATAGGGTTCGGAAATTATTCCCGGTTGAAGGATCATTGAGCTCGGGAGCTTTCGCTCAAAGTCGCCGAAGTTGATGAACCATGGTTTGAGTTCGACACGTGTTACGGGAGTAAAGTCGGTTTCGATTCCGCACACTTCGGTAAGAGACCTTGCAGCAGTAACGAGATCGTGGAGAGCGTTTACCCTTATGCCACGTTTATTTTCCGAGAGCAAATCCTTGAATATTTTTGGCCGTTCCGGATCAAACACCGGGATACCAAAGTAGTCATCGAACATTTTCATTTTCGTCGTCGCCATGCTATTGCGGCCTTCAACGACGGCCCCGGCATGTCCCAGGCTGATATTCCGGCCCTCGGCAAACTGGCCTGATACATAAACCAGGACCGGCTTGGTTTTTTTAATGGATTTGAGATAGGTTACTGCTTCCTCTTCGTAGGAACCACCCGGTTCAACGTACAGAATTATCATGCTGGTCCGGGGGTCCTTCATGGCCAGCGGAATCAACTCCTTAACGGGTGTAAGGATAAGAGAATCCTTGCCGGTGGAAATTCCATATGATACTCCCATGCCGGCCGCTTTTATATAGGTCGCAATGGTATTAACCATGTTCCCGGAATTTGACATAATGCAAACACTGCCTTTTTGAAACGTCTCATCCGGCGCATCGCCGCCGACTGCACCCGTACGGACACGGTCATGCGCATTGATGAAGCCAAGCGTGTTGCAGCCCATAATGTCAATACCCGATGTATCCGCAAGAGATTTGAGTTTTGCCGTGACTTCGATCGAAACATGTTCGGTAATGATGAAAATGGTTTCGACGCTCTCTTTTCCGTGTTCAAGAACTTCCTTTACATCACCGTAAACAGCGTCCGGCGGTGAATAGACGATAATTTTGTTCGGTTTTTTTGTTGTCGGAAAAGCGGCCATGAGCTCATTGAACTGGCCGAATACTGGGATCGCCCCTATGCCGGGGACCTCTATTGTCTGCCCTTCTTTTCCAAGAGCCCAGCCCGCTGTTATATTTTTACAATACCGCTGGGAAACTATTGAAACTTTTGACGCTTCACGCCCGGTGATATTGGATACGGCGATACGGTCGCCCTTTTTCAAGAGATCGCTTAAAGATTTGGCTCTCACTTATTTTTCCTCCTTAACCTTCTTTTCACTGTAGTTTACCAGCTTGGCCGCATATTCGGCAACCAGGGTGATCGGTGTGTCGGGCCCGAAAAAGACATAAGGCATGTTCAGGTTCTCAAGGGTCTTCTTCATGACCGCCAGCCCCTGCACGAGTCCAGGACCTCCACGCCCAATGACCACTGGAATGTCAAGCGGTCCATGCTGGGAAACCCACTCCTCAAGCGCGTCCGCGATTGCCGCAAATGTCACGTCAATCTGTGTGTTATTGGCTTTGCCGCCGAGAATTAGAAGCAATGATGCATCTCCCAGCTTGTGACGGAAACATATTTCCGCAGTCTTCTTCATCCTTTCATACGGTGGATTGCCTCCGAAGTCAGACAGGAACATCGGATCTCCGCCGCACTGGGCAAGCGTTTCTATTATGATGGTGCTGGCTCCGCCGCCAAAAAGTATAGGAAATATTTTCTTTCCGCCAAGAGTAGAGACATGTGCCTGTCCCTGATGGCTTTCGGCGGACCATATCCTCATTTCCTCGTCGAGCGCCTCCTCGGCGCTGGGGTATTCAGGCAGCTGCAGGCCTATGTCCCGGGACTTGAAGTTGTTCTCATCGAAGGTTGCCTTGAAGTCACAGGCGAATATCTGTCCGCTTTTTGTAACGCGCCATGGATTTATTTCACAGGACTGCATGCCGGTTGAGATGAACATGTCCCACTGGTTCACAAAGCATCGCGCTATTGCGGAATTCAGTTTGCCCTTGAGCCCGAGTTTTGTAAGGGTTTCCGACGCCTGGTATGCGTTCAAACCCTGGAAAACATCTACTGGAATCGTAGCCTTGTCGGAATCCGGGATGGATTCAATTTCCATTCCGCCCTTCAGCGAGACCGTGAACGAAGGGGACAGGAATCTGGAATTGTAGGTTATTGCAGTGAAAAGTTCCATGTCCGCCGGAACAGCCTGAACCATATATGCTGTCCGGGGCTGCAGTCCGCCGACTTGTGTAGAGGCGACCTTTTTGAGCAGCTGCATGGCTTCGCGATAGTCGCTGACCTTGTGCACGGTTCCAGCCTTCCCTCGCTTCCCGGCAAGCACGTCGGGCTTCACAATTCCGCTCCCCCATTCCTGAAGCTTGTTCTTCACCTCCGTCTGGCTTACAGGTTCAACAACATAGTCAGGGGATGGAATTTTAAATCTCTTTGAAAGCTGCTGAAGAAAAATCAGCTCGCCTATTTTTGCGCTCATTGGTGATGTCTCCAATATTAAATGAAAAAGTTTGCTGTTTGACAGCTGATTATCCGAGGAATATATCTTCAAATCGAAAAGCCGAACAATCGTGTCTCCCCGCGTTTAAGTTTCAATGACAACAGTCTATTCGTCAAGACTACACGCTCGTTGCGGCGGAGATCTAAAACCCGTGCCCCACGAGGGAAAAACAACTGGTGGACTCCCGAATATGCAGCATGCAGCAGGACAAGTCCTTTTGATGCATAAACCACGTCATCCGTCCGTGTGAAAAGATGACAGCCTGCCTTTTCAGCAAGGGCGCGGAACAATATGGTGTTCAGTATTGGCAGATTGTACACAACGTGGGTCGTGCCAGCGGCATCCTTCTTCATGGCCGACGCCACCGTGTTGTCTGATGTCAGCCGCACCAGGGGAATTGCATTGGGGTCGGAAACCTCCAGCTTCCATGACACGGCAACCCGTTTCATGGGAACATTCAGCTTGATCGAAGTATAATTGAACCCGCTGGTAAACAAGCGGTAGTACTGCCCCATGCGGAGTTTGCGCGGCAGCCCCAGGTACTTGACCGCTTCCGCCGTGGGGTTCCCCTCGGCTTCCAAAGGTTCCGTCAAAAGTGAAAAACACTGCTGAATCGGAATTACTCCCTCCGCCCTGTTCTCGTCTATCGGTAGCCCTTCTTCAAACAGTCCCACCCCGCCCATCCAGACCACCAGCGAATTGCTCCCGCGCAGGCGCGCCGAAAGGCGCTGCAACTGCACACGCGAAAGACAGGCAGTTCCATGGATAACGTTCAGTTTCCCCGGACGCGAACGCCCCTCCAGCAGATTCTCCAAGACATCGAACTCTACGGGAGCCCCCAGCAGCGTCCATTCCGTGTGCCGCTGGCAGTCCGCATGGCACAGGATCTGGAAATAGCGCGCAGACTCTGAAGGGATGAACACTTTGATCTCGGCTAGGGGCCGTCGATCCAATTGTTCCAATCCGCCCCAGATCTCGGCAAAGCGCCGGTGGAATTCAAGAAAGGCGGGTTTCAAATGCCAGCTGTAAGGGGCCTTTCCATTATTGCAGAAATCCAGCCACCAGCCATGATGCCCGCGAATCAGCATTTGACCCGCATCCCTCCAAAGCAGTCCCACCGATTCCTCGATGGTACTGGCGCGGCCGTAACGCCCGTTGCCCGCTTTGTCGGCCACCATGGTACGCGTATCAATTTCGTCAAACCATACCTTGCCCAGCGCAGAAAAGCCGTCGCAGAAAGGCGACTGGCTGCCAACGCCATTGCCGGGCCCGCGGTTTTCGTAGGCAAGTGGAGTTGCCAGAAAATCAACTGAGGGTTCCTTGACCAGGCGCAACCAGTCACTCTGGGGCGGATTGGCTCCTGGGAAAAAGCCTCCCACCATCAGGCGGGAGGACAGCCGTTTGATGCCGCGGGCCATGATCGAAAACTGTTCCGCCAGAGCTTTAGACTCCGCGCCTTGATAGTCGGCATGCCGCTGGGTTCCGAGTTTCATGGGAACCACATCCATGCGCGCATATTCCCGTGGAGGAAGTGCATCCTGAAGAGTCACGAACGGATTGCCCCAGGCTGCCTGAAGCGTCTGGTCGCTTCCATATTTCCGCTGCAAATACCGGCGGAAATTCTGAACCGCCATCCGTCCATGATCCGGTGCGATCATGTACAAATTCCATTCTCCAAATATATAACATCCAACAAAAACTCCGACCAGACGTCTGTCAAGGCCATTTGCCTTAACGGCGGCCAGGAATTTTTGCATCGTGCCATGAGTTTCCCTAGCGAAAAGCTCCGAAAACGGTGAAACCCGCCTCCGTCCGTAGATGATCCGAGCATCCTCCCCATGCAGAGTCCGGCCTTCAACGTCTTTTATGGAAGGACCCGGAACTTGGATATAGTCGCGCCTGTCGCTTTTTCCATCCCCGCCTAAAACAAGTATTCTATTGTCCGCAGTTATAAATCCCTCATGTGGGTGTCCTATCATCCATTCTTCGGATGGGAAAAAATCGCAGTCGGCCATAAGCAAAGCCTTCGGTGCAACGCTGGCCACATTCGCTAGGCGCTTGACGGCCAATTCAATCGTCGCATCTGTCTGACGGCAATCCCCCACGCCCATCATGCTGCGCGTGGCAAATGCACCGATTCCGTTGCGATATAGCGTAGCGACGACATCGTCATGCATGGCCTGATCGTGCATCAGGCAGAACACCGGTGCCGGCAATGGTCTGCCGTTGGCCATCAGGGTGGGAATCCCGCCGATAGGACTAATTGTAGATCCTTTCGTAAACTGTGCAATCATCGCGGAATTTTTCCCTTCTCAATCATTGAGAGCGCCTTTTCCAGCATCTCCACATGAGTTGGACATGTGAAAAGGTTTTTAGTCCTCCTGGCATAATCCTTGTTTTCGGGATCATTGAAATTTTTCGACAAGTCATTCAGGATGCGTTTATATTCGCTTTCCCACCTGAACCGCACATTGTTATCCCATTCCAGCCAGAACTTTGAGTCATTGGTTATGTTTTCCGATAGTTCATGGAACTTGGAGGTAAACGCTTCGAACTCCGAGCTGTTTAAAGTACTTACGGTGACAGCGCCTCTCAGTTTGTAGGGAATGATTTCCGCTTCAATGATTCGGTGTTTTGAAATGCCGATACGGAGCAGATAGCCCAAGTCGGTATTCTTGTGGGCGGACACATACGGGGTATCAAAAACAAGATTCCCCAGGCTATAGGCGATCAGCCCCTGTTTATATTTTTCCACTCCCTGTATGACGTGCGGATGGTGGGCGATCACCGCATCGGCTCCCGCTTCTATGAGATTCCTGCAAGACGCCCTTATCCTTGGTGATGGAGTCGAGATGAACTCATGCCCGGCGTGAAGGTAGACCACCAGAAAATCGAATTCCTCCTTGATTTCCGCGATTCTATGGACATCATGTTCCGGTCGGAACCATGATGAACCGGCGGAACTGTCCGATGCCACGTTAAGTTCTTTCTCGGCAAGCGCCCATATTCCCACTTTTATGCCATTGACATCAACTGAAAGAGGCTTTTGCGCATCTGCCAGATCCTTCCCCGCGCCAGTATGCAGAATCCCATTCTTCTCCAGGTTTTGCATCGTCTGTGACACGCCTTCATCCTTGAAGTCACGGATGTGATTGTTGGCAAGGCCTACAGCGTCTATTCCAGTATTCCTGATGAATTCCGCGACTTGCGGATCACCCCTTAATCCGGACCCGTTAAGGCTGTCTGTGGGCAGTCCTTTTGCGCATAACGGCGCTTCAAGGTTTATCATGGCAAAATCATTGCTTTGAAATGTTTCCGCCAGGGCATTATCAAAGATTATTTCTCCGGAAATAATCTTTTTCTCATATCCGTTTACAGGGCAGAAATCACCGCCAAAAACAATAACCGCCTCCGGTGATCCGGGTTTGGCTGGCGATTCAAAAAGAGGCAGTTTCAATTTGTTCATATCATCATTTATCCTTTTATGAAAAGTTATCGACTTGGCATCGGAAGAGCCGACCAGACGGTCGGCGTTCCCGGCATCCAAGAACGCGCAATAAATTGCGCTACTACAAACGCGCCTGCGGCACATTTTCCCGCATGGGAATAGTTAGTGTCTTATTTCAAATCTCTCCTTGCTCTTCAGGAAGAACTTTTTCTTATCCTCCCCAGGAAGCATAAGAAGTATGTCGCGTTTTTCAACGTTCATATTGACTATTTCAAGTTCTGTTATTATCCCGCCTTTCATCTTTGCTGAAACCCTTAAGCCATCTGGAGTTGTCAAATTCTCAAAGGACAGGTCTAACCATCTCTCTGGCAGATTGGCGCATATTGTCAGCCGGTCTCCATTCCGGGACACAAGGAGGCTGTTGACAGCCCATACGTAGGAAGCGTGAGAGGTCATGAAAGGCTGTTTTAAAAGTTCGCCATCATAAAACACCCTCTCTGGAAATGACCCGAAGCAGTCGGTAAACTTGGCGCATTTCCTGAGTCGCATCCAGCCTTCCGGTTTTCCAGTCATGCCCAGGATGGCGGCTATCCAGAACTCAGTCCATGTAAAAATACGTCCCTTGTAACATGCGACTTCATGTGAGTTATAAGAATCAAGCTCCATGTCATAGTGCGACAGGATCTCAATGGTCTTGGATAGCGCCGGATGCTCAGGATATAAATGAAAAATCAAAGATCCCCAGTGAGGCTGCATGCCTCCGGCAAAAGACTGCAGGATTCCATCCTCATCGATATTTCGTGCCATGGCTTCTTTCACCATCGACAAGATTTCACTTAGATTGCTTTTGAACGGTTTCCGCTGCAGTTTTGCGCACGCTTCAAGATACGACTCGAGTGCTTTCGAATAGGTGGCGGAGGTCCAGGTATCGGTTCCTTTCTTATCTGAAGTGGATTCGTCCAGGCCCGCACATTCCGCCAGACAGGCCTGGCCGTTTTCAATTCTAACAAGCCTTTCTGTCAGGAAAATCAGAGACTGTTCCAGTAGATCAAATATCTCACTCAGAAATTCCTTGTCGCCGGTGAATTTGTAAACTTGAAGGCATTGAAGCGCTATCACGGCGTTATTGTGGAACTGTATTACATTCTCAGGATTCAGCTCAAAATGTGCACGGTTGCTTGTCCATGCATAACGCGCTCCGCCGCATTGGAGTTTTTTGGCTACTTCCTGGGCATCCTTCAGTTTGTTCTTGTAAAAACAGGATATTTTTTTAGACTCCTCGTCCCGGTTTGAACCCAGCCATGCCATTGAGGCGAACCAGCAATCCCAGAACATTCCATTGTGCCAGTTTCCTGGCAAAATACCCATGGGCATGAAGCCGCTTCCAGAATCAAATGTCGCTTTCAGAATATAATTCGAATAGTCATACAGGTATTCAAGATCTTTTTCCGGCAGGGTGACAGAAGAAGCGCTGAAATATTTTTTCCCTGATTTAATATGCTCTTCCAGGATCGAATCATACCCGGCATCCACGGTTTTCCTGAGCAGGCGTTTTATCTCCGTACTATAATCCTCTGCGTCATATGAGTCCACAACTGCAACGTAGTGGGTGACAGCTTTCCCCTTGGCGATTACCGGAGAATAATCAATTTCGCCGTTGTACTCGGAGCCTGGATGATCTGTCCAGGTTGCGGCGATACCGTCGTAAATTTCCGGGGAACTGTATTTATATCTGAAACAGAAGCCTCTTTCCATTTTTTCATGCCCGATCTTTTCCGGATGAACGCAAAGCTCATAGAGATCCGGCGAATGCGGAGTATCCAGGATGAATCCAAAACGGATACCGTTTTCCGGTTCCGCCAGGACTTCATAGCGCTCGACCAGCAGATGTTCATCGGTGATAAAGCTTGTGACTTTAATTTCCGCTGCTTTTTTGCCGCGGCTTTCTCTCAGACCAAAGGAAGTGGTCAGGATTCTTTTTTTAGGATCGAAGTACTGCCTTGGGTTGCGAATAGCGAGATTTCTTTCTTTGCCGACTGTCAGTATTGTTGTCAATCCGGCAAGGCAGATGGAAGTCCCATAGCATGATGGGCCGTAGCGGCGGTGGCTGTATGAATAGTCTTTGCGTGCAGTCTTGTACCAGCCCAGATTGATCCTGAAAGGCAACTGCGACGAATAGCACATCCAGTTTGGATCATCGGGAAATCCGCCCAGTCCCAGTAAAATCGCATCGGTACCGTTGGCCGCAAGCAAGGGGTAATATGGCCTCTGCGGAAAGCGCGCCCCGTATTCGTTAGCCTCAAGTTTTCCCTCTTCGTATTTCAACATCTTTTGTCTCCATTTTATAATTATTTCTTGCGGTATTCAATGAGCCATTTGAAAAGCAGTTCGGTGTTTTTGCGTGCACTCTGCGGGGTTTCGCGTCTGGAAATCATTGAACGAGTCTGCTTTTTCAGACTTTTCAGCAAGCTGACAGTTTCAGAATTGAAATTGTCCTCGAAAATCATTTTCCCTATTCGGATCATCCACAGCTGCATTGTCAGTGCATCAATCCAATATTCCAGAGTTTCGAAACCTTTTTCAGCCTTGAATGCAAAGCTGGTCAACAGTGAAATAGCCTGTTGGATTTCCTTTTCGGATTTATCCAGCTTGTTTTGCCAATCCTTAAAGGCAGCCCCGCCTTCTTCAGTCCTACACTTCATAAGCAGTTTTTCAAGATATCCCCGAGGCGCAGGCATTGAATCCTTTAGCCTGTTCCATTGTACTGCCATTGAAGCACCGCAAGTGAACGGGGAAATGTTCATTCCTGCAATCGCGGTTGCATCAAAGAAATCCGGAGTTTCAACGCCGAACATGTTTTTGCTTGCGATTCGTTTGGCGCCATCCAGAGACAGCATGGGATCTGCAAGTATTGAAGGGGCAAGCGGCAACATGGGCTCCTGGGCTTCATAAGGGTTGAGCCTGATAGCCCAGCTTGTAACGCAGTTTCCGACCAATTCAAGATCTGCGCAGATCCTGGCTGCCGCAACTGCATTGCCGGCACGTTTCATGTTGGGAAATAAAAAACTGTCGCCTGCTGCGCGAATAGCACTGCAGAGGATTACATCATAGCCCATACGCTTTAGTGCATGGCTGGTGTGAAACGGTCTCAGTTTTCCCGAGGAATCAAATATTTCAGGGAAAAATTTACTGATGTCTGCCGGAATGTCTTTTGCCTCGACCAGTCCTTCTCCCCATACGAGCGTATGTTCAGGCACCAAATCCGAATCCCAATAGTTCCAATCCCATATGAGATAATCTTTTGTGATCGCCCCCATCTCCTCCGGATGATGCAATATCATATCACCCCATATCCCCGGGCGCGCACCGGCAGCCCGGATTGGCGCCGATATGTCGGCAATATGATCCATGTACAGGGCGTTTTTACCTATGCTTTTCACCTTTTCAGCACATTTCGGGCATGTTCCGAAAACATAGGCCTCGTCTCCGCCAAGATGGAAGAACCTTATATCTCCGAACAATTCCAGATATTCGCCGATCAGCCCCCTGAGGAATTTCCTTGTATCAGGATTTTCCGTGCAGTAACAGTCGTGGTGATTCTCTTTTTGCGATTCTCGCAAATGAGCGTATTTTCCATTCATCAGTACATATTCGCCGTGTCCAATAGTCTGTAGCAGTGGAATGGGCTCCAGCCCAAGCGATCTGGAATAATCCAGGATGCCTTTGAATTCCTCCTTTGCGAAGGCTTCTGGCCAGGCGCATTCCGGACAGCTGTCCAGTCGCACCTTGTCTTCTATTTCCCACAGGATGGAGTTGTATCCGGCATCGGCTATTTTTCTCAGCCATTTGCGGAGATAGTCTTCACGGAGGCATGAAAAGTTGAGGTCCATGTGAAAAATGCACAGCTTTTTCATGGTTTCTTTCCTGTCTCTTTCTGTTGATTTAAACTCTTATGATATGCCGTAAGGTTTTCCAGAAGGCTTGTATTTGAAACCCTGTGGATTTTATCGGGGCACAGGACGATCAATCCTTTTCCGTAAGGCCGGACGAGGAGATATGGGGCAGACTCGTTGCCGTTTCTGGGAGCGCTTGCCAGAATTGTCCAGTAATTCGTGTCCGCCGGTATGAAAAGATTTGCCGGAGTAATGCCGCTTTTCAGATCGTGAAGCAGATTGTTGGGCTTGCCGCTCCAGTCGCCGGGTGCAATGAAATTTGTACGACGCGCCGCCTCTGGAATATTCTCTATTCCCACCGTTTTTACCTTCATGGAAGGATCTTTGAAATACTGGTCCACCGGTATATTTCCATAGGAGGCAAAAATCGCGATTGCTCCGTTCTTGACCGATGGCACTAGGTATTTTTCCCAGTAGTCGGCCGGAACTTTGTTGGGGCCTCCGGGATGGCGGAACCAGAAAACGTCGCATTTCGGATGAAGCTCAAACAGTTTTTCCGCAGTGGTGACAATCTGGACTTGCCGGCCTATTTTTGAAAATTCCTGCCTTAACGCGATATCACTCCTGCTTTCCCTGACTGGATTTCCGGACCACCAAAGAATGGAACTGCCACCAGCGCTCGCAGCAGAAGTGAAGACCAGCATGGACATATCACGTTCCGGAAACCCCCCGTTTTCAAAATCTTTGCGTCCTCCGTTGTGACGGATAAAACGCGCCTGCCAGAATTCATTTGCGTTCGGAGTTTGCCCGAGGGAAGCGAACGGGATTGTCATTTCAGCTTCCCATTTGTCCTCTCCTACCTGAGTCTTCGCCTGCCAGGCAGGATTCCAAAGGTCTTCCCTGGTGCCAACACTTGAAATGCGATGGTCTTGCCGTGTACCTTTAGGATTTACTCCGAAATACCAAGTTTCACCGCTGAGACCGGAAGAAAGGACAAGTTCCACGCTGTCGTCTTCAACTACTTTCCCATCATGTCCTGCTGCCGTGGCCTTCATATTCTTGATTTCAGGATCCTGGCAGATCCATCTGACCAGGAGAGCCTCTTTTGTCCAGGCGAGACTTACTGTTGCCGGATAGCTTTTGGCACCTGAAGCGGCAGGGAGAAGTTCCTGAGGGGCGGAGGAGGATTGGGCAAAGTCTGCCGCCTGCGCGAGCAATGGCAGAAGCACCCACGGAATGGAGTCAGTCATCATGTAGAGATCATGCCACTGCTTGAATAGAACCCTCTCTCGTTCAATGTTGGCGGAGACACGATCCCTGGCGACCCGATTTTCTATTTTTGGAAGACATTTCTCAGCGGCGGAAAAAGCATCATGGGCTTCATTTTCCAGCTTGCCGGCAAATAAATGAGGCGCGATATTCAGGGCGTCCCCAAGGATTGTGGTGTGGTTCGGCATGGCCGACCATGCGCGATCCATACTCATGTAATAGTCATACATGGGCAAGGCGGCCTCACCAAAAGCGGTCTGACACCAGTCATGCAGGATATCCGGCAATTTCTGGTCGGGATCCCAGAGCAGTCTGGCATACAGATAGATGGGCAGACGTTGCTGGACATTGAATATGTATTCTTCCGCCGGAACATATTTCGGGGATATGAGAAGAACTTCCGGTATCATGGTGACATGTCCGAGCTTCTTACTGGTCTTGATTGCATCATCAATCAGGCTCAGGAAAGGTGTGAAGCGGGAATTCCTCCTGAAAATGTCAAATTCATATGCGTCGTTGCCGATTGGAAATCCGGTGGCCTTCCATTCAAGCATCGCATTCATTGTGTCTTCGTTATGCTTGCAGCCAGCCTGACCATAGGGATGAATGTTGCAGCGGGTATAGGAGCAATATTCTATAAACTCGGTGTTCCTGATCTTGCATTTGGGAACGTTTCGATATTCGAAATAGGCAATGGTGGCCAATTTCAGTGATGGAAATTCATTTTTCATGGAGTCGGTCAGGCGGTTGTAAAATTCGAACCAGGTGGTGGAAGGATCCGTCTTGGAACAGTTTTCACAGCGGCAATATACGGTCGTATCACTTGGAAATACGCTCAGGATGTCAAGATAGGGATGTTTAAGTACATATCCGGCCAGATTTTCGAATACTATCTTATCCACTTCCGGATTGCTGAAACAGATGTTTGCATCATAGCGTTTGCCTTTGACCTCCGCAAAATATTCCTGATGCTGGGAGAAAAGGGGTTTCGGAATAGAGATATTGTGTGAGGACCACATCGAATAGAATCCCCTCCTCTTTTCCTTCAGAGGCGCGGCATGACGGTAGATATTGATGAAATTGCGGGCCATCCATTCCCGGAAAATCTCGGAATCCGGACCAAGATAATAGTCGCCGCAAAGATGGAAACCGCGATATTGGAATCCGGGTTTATGATTGAACTTAAGTTCAGGAAGGGACCAGCTTGTCTTGACTGGAATGAATTCACCATCAGCGCCGGGCCACAGCCAGCGCACTCCGAGTTCGCGCTGCAGGAAACTGTACACGGCATAGAGGGCGCCACGCGGCTGGTTTCCCGCCAGATAGAGGCGGCCACCCAGAGTATAAACGGCGACCTCCTCGACTTTGCCTGCACTGAGTTTCAATGCGCCTGCCTGTGCCTGCACTTGCGGATTTTTAAGGTCTCCGATGATAATCACATTTGATTCGGGAGGATTTTCTTCGGCAATCACCTCGAAATCGGCACCGGAAATCTTTTTTAGCGCAACTTGCAGCTCCTTTGCCGCATAAACTTCCGTCTGTTCGGCTTGTGGAGACAGATATATTTTCCAAACCGTACGGCCATCCTGGAAAAATGGTTCCGCTCCAAATGTAGTCCACTCCGCCAACAAGACGAGAATGGATATATATAAAATCCTTTGAAGCATTTTTAATTCTCTAGTATGTTATGAAATTTCATTGCAAATGTTTTTGAATATCCATTGGTAAATAAAATCACAAAGCACAAAATAAACTTCAATTTTAGAACATAAAACCGCTCAAAGAACATGCCTTGCGGCATTGACCTTCCTTCGCCAAGGCTTCGGAGGGCAGGCTACAAACAAATTTCATAAGGAATTGGAACATGTTAGTAGTTAAGCCCGCAAGGGCTGTTCTTTAGAATTTATTTGTACTCCCCTTTCTGGATTGAAGGCCTCGGCCGTATAATTCACCTTTTTTCACCTGTCCAGTTTTCCCGGCCAAGACCACTCTTTGAAATCCGGACTCCAAGCCAGGGCGATGCTTGCATAGTTGTCGAACCCTCCGCGAGCATCCATCTCCGGATAGTCGGAGCCGTGGAAGAACAGTATTGCTTTGGCGACATCTGGATCATCCCGCAAATCCAACACAAAACCCGCGGTCAGACGTCCCTGCGCCCATGGCCAGCTCTTCTGTCCGAGCGTCAGCAGCTCGGTGTCCCGCCATGATTTCAAGTCCCGGGAACGCTTGACACCAATGCCGTTCGCAGGCGAATGAAACAATACATACTCATCGCCATCCACCAATACGCAGACATTCTCTCCGGATTTCTCAGTTCCTGCAAAATTCCAAATCTTCAAGTCATGAGACCATGACAGGCTCACTCCGTTCTGCTTGTAGAAGCACCACCATTTTTCCGGCTCGTCCTTATCCTCCAGTAGATACGGATCTATCATTCGTCCCATGTCCCCTATCGGGACATCCGGGCCTTTGACGCGCAACAATTCCGGTTCACTCCACGTCTTCAAATCTTTGCTGCGCATAATCCATATCCGCGATGTTTCATTTCCATATTTTTCGCCATTGGGACGCGGATATGTCTGAAGGCATATTATCCATTCGTCTCCAAAGCGTATCACGTTCCCAGGGCTGCTGAAATTCTTGGAATTATCCTTGGGCGTGATGATGTCCGGCGCGCTCCAGTTCTGCAAATCGCGGCTCTCGCTGTGCGCGACACGCAGGAACACCTGTCCTCCAGTTTCGATCTCCGAGAGCGTGAAATACATATGAAAACAGCCGTCATGGCAGAGGACGGCCGGATCGCGGTATGCCGTTGAGGCATCCCCCCGGAATATGACCGGAGAGGACATGTCAGCCCATTTGATAATGCTGTTTGTTGTTTTTTGTTTATTTGCCATTATGAAACACCTACTTGTAAAGCTGATTGCCAATACGAACAATATCCAAGCCCGCAGCACTGGCTTTCTGGTATATGACATGCCCGTCCACGTAAAGGGTATTGACTCCGCGGTTGTGGCGATATTCAAGCTTACAGGTTGCGTCGGCGAATACGAGATGAGCCCAATTGCCAAAATTCAAACCGTTCCCATCTCCCTCAGTCATGAGCAGCGTTTTTGAATGTTGAGTTATTGTGCGAAGATTGAAATTGGGGTTGTATTCCGTTCCGTCTGGTATGACGTTGGGCATGATGTCTGAATTCACCATGTAGAACATGCTGTGGGTTGTTGTGCTGAGAGGATACTTGCTGATCGCCGGACAATACAGTGGTCCATCCTGCCTCGCATATAAATAGCTTCCGATAGTACTCATCCCCGCGGCGTCATTTGGATACCCAAAATATGTTTGGAAGCCATAGCCATAGTACCATTTATTATAGGGGGTCGAGACTTGGTCGAAGTAACGCATGAAATACCCGTTGTTATCATCAAGATATAAATTCATGGCAAGCCCAATGCTTTTCAGATTGCCCGTGCAGACGATCTCCTTGGCCTTGTCTCTCGCATTTTTCAATGCCGGCAGAAGCATTGCCGCGAGTATCGAAATAATGGCTATTACAACCAACAGTTCGATCAATGTGAAGGCCATGTTATCTGTAAAACGACGCGGTTGCGCTTTTATGCCACTCCTCCGGATATGCAGACTCTTGTTACGTCTTTTCATAATCCTTTCTCCTTATCCTTAATTATTGCAAATTGTCTTTGCGAGTTTTCACTTCCCCGCTAGAATGCTTCCGAGGCGTATTGAGCGGTTTTGGCTCGGCACCATGTCCGTCACATACACTTGACTGTCGCGCAGGGCCACCACTACACGTGTCAGGGTGATCGGGTGCTGGACAATGCCATCCTGATCGCCGCCATTGTAGCTCCAGTCGCGATCTGTCGGTCCATGGAAACCGCCCGGATAACGCTTGGGAATATCGAGCGAAACAAAGCGCCAGCCGTCGAAGTTGATCGCAGTACGCCCTTTCCAATCGCTGACATCCCAGCCGCTGGTCTCGTCAGAGGCAGAGAAATACGATTCGCCCCTGGCATCGGTGAACTCCCAGTAAACGCGCCCCCAGCAGGAATTGCCCTTTACCCACATGCCTATTCTTGCGACATCACTGGCGAGAGGATTGGGCTGTTTCAACTTCAAGGAAACGTAGCGCGGGACAATCTTAGGCACCTCCGGCTGCGCCTCCATGGTTAGCTCGGCAACCTTGCCCTTCTCCTCGTCCTGGACCGCCGTCAGGGTGAACTTGCCTTGCACCGCAGGCTGATCGGAGGCATAGGTTTCCAGATATGTGTCGGGCTTTGTCTCCACCTCCCAGGCGGGCGGATCATTAAAATCACCCACCGTGATCGCGTCCACCGGTGCCTGATCCGCATAGGTCGCCTTACCCAGACTGACCTTTGTCACCTTTCCGCTCGTGATGATATATGCTGGCGTAGTGGTGGCCTGGAAGAGTGCGACGCCGTTTTTGACGGGCAACTTGCTCGCATTGCCCATGGCATCCACAATTTCGATGCCGTTCCCGCCTGCAACCTCGATGCTCACTTCGCGTGTGCCGAGGGTGGTCCACACCGGATAGACCTGCTCAGCACCACGCGCGAATTCCAGAATATACAGGCCGCGCGAACCGGTGTCGAAGTAGCGTGAGTATTTTGCACCGTCCAGCACCCTGGTCAGCGTGGCATACGCCACATAAGACGGCTTGGGTGTCAGCAAAGGATACCGATGCAGAACCCCGCTGGAACCATAAAGCGTGGCGTAATAGGAATCGGACACGTCTTCGGCCAAACCGACATTGATGCTGGGATACCCATAAGCCAGGCAATGCAGGACGTCGCGGACATAGTAATCCGCCTGCTCGCGTTCCGTCAGTGCGCCGGGAGCGGTACAGCGGTCAATATATTCGTATCCGGAAGACACCGGCACATCCTCGTATCCGTAAAACTTACGCATTTCAGACAAATACCACACTTCCTGCATGGCGCCCCGGCGCGGCTGCATTTCGGTGGGATGCCAGTTGGCAACCCCTTCCATGGCGAAGCAATCCACATATTTCTTAGGCCAGCCTTGGCGCATGAACGCAACCATGAGAGCTGAAGAAGTATTGCCAAAACTTATCTTAAGGTTCGGCTGCTTGTCCCTAAACCACTGAGCCCTGTATTCCGCCTGCGGCCAAAGTTTCTCCATGGCCTTCTTGCCCTCCTCGCTGAATTCGGGCTTGGGTTTACCGAGCAACTCCTCAAAGGGTATCTTAATATCAGGAAACTGCGTTTCGTGGAAGACCATCCCAAAACGCACGCTTGGGTTTTCCTTGCAAAACTGTTCAAGCTTTATGTCATCCTTCACAGTCTTCGCCCATCTCGTCATGCTGGGTGTGAGTTTATAAGGTGCCATCTCGGCTTCGTGGACCTTATTTTGCGGGGTACAGTGACGCATCCCCATTTTAAGAAGGATAGACCCCATCAGATCAACGCGATCACATGTCCCATGAGTTCCCTGGAACCACCAGATTCCAAAGGGCGATTCAGCCCCGGCCTTGCGCGTATCCGGCGGCAACAGCGCGAAGGAAGTCGGTTCCCTCCATAATTCCCGTCCGGCATCATCCGTCACCCTGATAACGGCGTCATGATGGCCAAACTTGAATTGAGACAGCGGAATCTGTGCCTCTGCAAGTCCACCATTCGTTCCCTTGGCAGGGACCTCGACCTTTTGCGAATGGGAACTGGTCTTGCCGTAGAAATCCGTCACCTCCCAGTTCAGCGCAAGCTTAGCCGGGGACTCCTGCCGGTTGCTGAAGCTTACCTGCAAAGAGGGATTTTCAGCCGCATAGAAAATGTGCCCTGCCTCCTTTGACGTCACTTGGACATCTATGGGATTGCGTTCCAGGGTTACGCCGAACACATGTACGGCGCTAGGCATCCCTAACGGCTTGAGCCGACAGTTCTGCAGATTGAAGAATTGCACCGCAAGCCGGATTTCCCGCGTCAATTCGATATCAAAAAAATCCTTCTCCCGCCCAATAGCCGGAGCGTTCTCGCCCAGCATGTCCGTAATCGTCCCCATCTTCAATGGGACAGTTATGCTGTAAACCGGCAGTTTATCCTTGCCCGACGCCACCGTGCCAACCTGGCGCAATCCAGTCGGTGGAGGGGCGTTGCCTCCGGCAGCTGGCAGATAAACAGTTGTGTCGGCAATGCACGTGTCGGCCCGGCCTCCACCATCACCATAGTTCTTGCCAAACCGAGTCACGCGCAAGCTCAATGCCGGTACTTTGTTTGTATCAGGCTCTACGGTGCACAAAACATGCGCAGCAATATAATTGGCCTTGGGTACGCGCAAAACGATTGATTCCGGCAAGCCATCAAAAGCGCTACGGGTAGTATCCCCGTCACAGTACGTAGCCAGGTCGATTTTTTCCTGCAGCCAGCGACTCAGACCGACATCAATATTGTTGGAAGCCGCCGTGGCTAGAAAAGGTATGCCGTGCAGCGAATTGATGGAGCCGGCATGGATCTCCGAGGAGAATTCCTGGAACTTGAATGGGCCAGGTCGAGCATAAGAGTCCAGATCCAGCGGCAGATAAAGGCCTTGACCCAAAGCTGGCGACTCCAGTGCCCCCGCGAGTTCCGCATCGGCTCCCAGTTGGATCGTTCCCGATGCAATGGCGGTTTCAGCCGGGATGGTGGCCATGAATCGGCCGTCCAGCCAGATGGACAGTCCCTGGATGCCGCGCTCCAGATGGATCGTGAAGACATGCTGATATACGGAAGGAAGTTGCGGGTAGGTGGCCATTACGCGATTGCGGTCCTCAAACGCGGATTTTTCCGCCAGTTTCAGCGAGAACTTAGTGCTGAGATTCGTGTGCACATAGAAATCCAGATCCGGTTTGATGAAATATTTCTGTCTGTTGACAGTCAGGAAGGCGGCCTGAGGATCGGCGGCAGTCAGGATAAACTTGCTGCCGGGCGCTTTCCCATCACCCAGTGTTAACTTCCAGGTGGCCTTTTCGGCGCTCAGCCGCCCCATCAGCCGCAGGGCCCGCCCATCCGCGGGTGGCGTGAATGTCCATGTCCCCGGACCCTTGAGATTGAGAGGGGCGGGAGGTGTCTGTCCCCATTGAGCCAGCTCGGACACATTCAACTTTGCCGCTGCAGGTTCCGCCGCAGACGCCAACGATACTGCGGAAACAGCCGCACAACTCGTCATCGTCAAACGCATCATCAAATTCAAAATACTGATAGGATTTTTGATTTTCATATTTTTCTCCATTTTTCCTGTTTTTAAAATTTATTCCGTGTACAATGCGCTGGGCCGCCATACGCCTTCGCCGCCGCCGCAGTCATATCCGTGGATTGCAATGACATTTTCTTCCCCTGCTTTTATATGATTTGTAACATCTATAGCAAATGACCTGTCCCATTTACCGCAATCTGATTGTGAACCGACTTTGACTCCGTTTAGATATATGTCGCCGGTGTCATCAAGCGAACCTATCCTGAGAAATACTTTTTTGCCGGAAGGAAATACAGGAGCCTTGAATTTCAAGCGGTACCAGAAAGCTCCGCCTATCTGTTCATACCCCTGATATGCCGGCATGTTCCAGCTTGAAACCAGCGGCCAGCCCACAGTGTCATCATAAGCAACTTTGAAGTATCCGTTCTCTACCCCGTTGTTCTCATAGTCGAGATGGAATTTCCAGTTTTCCGGCAGCGGGAACAGATTCGGAACCTTTTCCGGCATTTTTTCAGCTCCGGCGAAAAGCTCTTCCATCCAGCGTTTGTCATTCGGACCCAGTCCTGAAATTTCCTTGCGGGCACAAGGCTTCAGGCTGGCAAAGTCAGTTTTCAAATACATGTCGGCGGCGATCGCCGGATTACGCCCAGTGGAGCTTATGGCGGCAAGGTTGTTTTTCTGCCAGAAATCCTTGAGCCCGTTTGCCCGTTTTACAAAATCGGCAATATCCTCCGGTGTCCGGTTGTTCATAGCCTTGGAATAGGCTCGGTAGGTCTCTGCGTGCTGGAACTGCGCTTCGATGGAATCACGGAAGCGGCTCAGGCGTTCCTTCTGTCTGTCCTGTGAATTGCTGACTGCTGTACCCAGTCTGGCTCTGGCATTTTTGATAAATTCATCAGGGAGCATATAGGAGGTATCGGCACCGCCGCCATAATTGATCCGTTCCATAGTGCATGCATTACGGGTCATTTCTTCCAGTATCCAAAGAATATCGGCATCATAAGGTGTTCCATAATATTCGCGGCAGAAATCCTTCAGGTATTCACGAGGAGCTTTCGAGGTGTCCCATGTGAACTGAGCCAGCGACCAGATTATCGGCCAGCCGTATTCAGAACGCTGCTGCGCCTCCATATTATAGTGTTTATAGCCGAGCTTGGCAAACCCCTGTGCCGCGTCCAGGACAAGAAGCGGAGTAGGAGTCAAGGGGCGGGTTTGATAGTCGCGCGCCACTAAAGTCGCACCGGCATCCTTGGTCTTGCCTATCCACTGGCGGAAGGTTTTCGTAAAAGGATATGATTCCTTGTTTTCAGGAGACTTTTCCCATTTTATCAGAAGACATGTAAAAGCCATTATATTAGATTCTATCTTGACATCGTCTGGAGGCTCGGTCATGTCCATATACGGATAGAAGACTCCAATGTTACGACCGGGCATCTTTTCATTGAGACCTTTGGCTACGCTGTTCCAGAACCACCAGACCAGGCGGTCTTTACTGTTCGGTCCTTTGCCTGCGATTTTCGCACAGCTGTCACATTCGCAATATCCTTTACAGTCGGACAATCCCATTCCTACGGTGGCATCTTCATCCAGATCGGCGCTGCGCTCATTCCTTGTCTTCTCCATATTTTCAAAAAAAGACACGCAATTTTCTATTGCAGTTTGAATGTTCTTTTCATTTGTAAAGCAGACCTGTCCCTCTTCATAAACACGTTTCAGCAAGAAATCTTTTCCTGTAACAAGAGCAAAACGCTCAGGCTCTTTTTCCATGAGCTCTTTCACTTTATCACGACTTAATCCCGTCATGGGTTTAATGGCGTGTCCGCTATTCATTACGCACAGATTGAAATCGAAGTCTCTTGTTGCGATAAGGCGTCCCAGCTGTGTCCTGTTGCGAATCAGGAACAGCTCATAGTCGTAAACTGCGGCATTCACATCCGGCCCTTCGCCAAAATGACCTCTGACCGTCGATGAAAGAGCCATTGTGCGGGAAGAGAACGAGGGCGAATGCATCCGCTTTCCCGGTTGAATTGGAATGTCAGACAATTTTGGGATGTTTGTGCCGATCTCACCCGGTGTCAGCCAGCGCACACCCAGGTCGTTCAAATACTGGTAGACACCGTAAAGCACGGCAATATCCGTATTTCCCGTGATAGTTACGCGAGGCATTGGCGAGGCGGACTCCTCAACGGTGAAAGCCTGCGCGGACTCCTTTCCCTTCCATTCATTTTCAGGTCTTGTCTTAAATATAAAGCCGCTGTCATGCCTCCCTATTTCGCGCCACGCCATTTCCAGCTCCGCTCCGGTCATTTTTTTAAGGTGATCCCGGAGTTCCTGCGCAGCGAACAGAGTTGGCTTCCCGACGTTCGCAGGCAGATAGAGTTTACCTTGGGCCACGCCATCCTTTATAATGTATTTTGCAGGAACGCCTGCAGTCTTTACTGCTTTCTTGTCGATAGGGGTCTGTGTTTGCTCGGCGCCCGGGACTGAAAACGCTCCCAACACCAATATGCTTGCCATCATCGCTGCCAAAAAATAATTGTTCAAGCTTCTGCAGTTGATTATCATAAGACCTTTCCTTTTCACTTGTCCTCTTTGCTTTCAGTGACTTTGAATTCTTCGACAATCACATAGTAGCCAGTCAATTTCACTGATACAGTTCCAGCTGGCATAATAAATTTCACAGTCTCCCCTTTTTCACTTACACCGTACTTCATGCTTTTGAAAGGTTTGTCACCTTCCGTATTGTAACAACCTATGTAAATAAAGGATTTTGGTTCTCCTGCCTTTCCGCGACAACTAAAATCATAGGAGACTCCTCCTTTAACTGGGATAGATGGAGTGGAGCCGGTAAATCCTGAATTCCATACGACCTTCCCATCGGGACGAGTGTAAAATTCGCCGCCATACCCATAAAAATTTAAATCCCCGTATTCGAAAGAAGGATGGACGTTTATGCACTCAGCCTCTTTGCCATCCAGATCCGTTCTTACAACTATCTTTTTCGAGGCGATGTCAGCTTCTTTGCCCGGAATCAGGAAGACTTTTAAGGACTTGGCCGCCGGAGGCGGATAAAATACCCGCACATAGTCAAGGAATCCCTGGGAAATGACAGGAATATTTATGTCCGTATTTTTGGGGAGTTTTTTTTCCTGCTCATCATAAAACTCAATACGTACGCGGCTTGCAATATCCCGAAGATCCATAATGCGAATGCGTTCATTTGCCTCAATCGTGTATTTGCTGTTTGTGCGCGCAAGGGATAAAACCTCATATTTCCTGCCCGTCTCAACCGGGATTGCCGATTTTGTCAATTCCATTGCCTTATTTGTTTCGACGATCTCATCTGTTTTGAAAAGATCCCTTCCGGATGCGATACAAATTAATGACATGAATAACATAGGGGAAATAAAAATTAGTTTTTTCATTTTTCATTCGTTTCCTTTTGCTATGGTCAACATCTTCCAGTAATTCATATAATGAGTCCTTGTAATAGACGTCCCGTCAAGAGTGCTTTCCTCCTTGTCTTTGCCGTCAAACGCTAGGCGGGAGAACTTGGCGTACAGCTTCACGTCATCTTCTTTCAAATCAAGCTCCCTGATTACTGAGAGGGGGATTTTAAACATGGCCGTATAGCTGTCTTTTTCATTCTTGACCTCTCCCTTCCATTCAGGACAATCCCACGGCAGATAATTCTTCATGTCATAACGCTTGCCGTTTCTGTCAAGGGCAAAGAAATATATGGGCGCTCGCCTTTCGGCTGTCAGGACAAGTTCAACCCTGTCGTTTTTTCCTGCGTCCAGGGCCTGGAAATGAAAATAAAGGTATGTTTCATCCCGCATTACAGACACATTGGTCTGATGTTTGGCCGGGGCCTGTTTGAAATCAGACCAAGTGGAAACCTTTTTGAATTCCCCTAATTTGAAAGCCTGCATCCAGAATGTTGAATTTGCAATATTCCACTCGGCGGTTGATTCCTGCACATAGGGTATGGCGAGTCTGTTCAGACTCTTTGACAAACTGTCAAATGCCGTCAAAGTTCTCTGGACGAGAATCTTTGAATTAGGGTTGACCACCTTCTTTTCAGCCTCTACAAGAATTGAGCGGAGTTTCTCCTCATTTCCTGTTTTAACGATCAGGGTTTCAAAGATCTCCGCGCTGGAGGAATGGCAGGTTGCCCCGAATTTTATATCGGGATCTCCCCATACTTTTCGTATGATATTGTAGAACTCCAACATTTCAGGAGCTGCCCTTCCGTATGCTCTTTTAATGTAATCTTCCCTCAGTTTCTGCGGGTCAAGCGTCGGTTCCCACATTAGGCGTGCCATAATCCACCATTCAATCGCACGATAGTCCCAGACTGACAATCCTTGTTCACTTTCCGCTGAGAACCCATCCATGTGAACACCGTACACACCGCCTGATTTAACCATTGCCGACCAGTCCGCCGCCGCCGAATCTGCAACAGTTGAAAAGCCGTTGCAGTAATAATACGCAAACATGGATAATTTCCTGTCTTCCGACGCATTCCTGTTCAAATACTCCCTGAACCTGGTTTCCCAGACAGGTCCACCGCTGTCACCGTATATGCAGTGATTGTTTTTTCCTTCAAGTATGGGGAAGCGTATGGAGCACACACCGTAAGCGCAAAAAAGAGGGATCAGGGAAGGCGCATGTTTTACAGCTGGAGGAACAGCCATGTAAATGTAGGCAGAAACTCCAATAGGCATGTTCGGATATGTCTTGGCGAATTCTGCCGCGACTTTATTCATCATAACCGCCACGCGGGTGGAAAAGAACAGAGGATCCTTTTGCGATGTATCCGCTTTGGGTTCAAGAAAACTGCCATCGGCCAATTTAATCGGCTTCATGCATTCAGGACAGGTACAGACAGCCCATCCGTCCCTGGTGCGAACACTGATATGCTCCAGCTTTTCACCTCTTGCCTCCGCTTTCTTAATCACCTCGCAGAGTCCCTCGGAAATGGCTTCGGCTATTCCCGGAGCCGTATAGCAGATATAACCGTTCGGGCTTATATCCCTTTTACCGTTCTGAAAAATAAAAAACTCAGGATGTTCTGTTTTGCATTTTTCAAATTTGTATTTGTCTGACTGGGCGATCACGCTCATGAAATTACCGTCGAACGACGGAGCCCCCCCCATTTCCTCCCGCTCGTATTGATTAACCCAAAATGCTGAAGTGTTGAGTCCTAAGCGTCCCTGCCAGATTCCGCTGTCATCTGTCTTGGCATAATTACCGCCGGACATCCTCTTGACGAACGCTGGACGCAGAATGAAGTTCGCCTCTTTGAATTCAAGACTGGGGTTGGGAGTAAAGACTGTACCAAATTCCTTTCTTGGACGGGCCCATATTATGTCTGTGTTTTTTTCTAGGAAACGGAAGGCCCCGAACAAGGCTCCTGACGGTCTTGAACCAAATATGTAAATATTCTTGTCCTTTTGCCTTACCGCAAAACCGTCTGAACCATCCAGATATTTAAAGTCTTCCGGAAATAAGTTCTTTGCCAGTTTGCCACCTATCCGGATTTTCATGTTATCCCTGTTTGACGGAACTGCGAGCACCCTCATCTCCTTGCCGCTGATTTTTCTGACCCAGTGCTGTATTTCACGGGCGGCCCGCACCTCAGGAGGAGGGGAATTCGCCTCCAGGATAATTTCGCCGGGATAGGCGGGAAAATCAGGGATCTTTGGACTGGTTCCTTTTTCTACGAGTTCAAGCCCAACCAGATTTACGACCGGAACACGCGTGGGACGGCCGTCGCAGTATTCAATTCTTATAAATGCCGCATCAGCCGGAATTTTAAGGAATGGATTTTTTCTAGGGAGATAACCGTCGATGCGTCCAATCCGAAGCAGATCGTAATCATATACAAGAACCTGGCCGCCCACATGTGAACCTTCGGCATAGCGGTAGATGGAGCCTGGTTCAACAGGGATTGGATCTGTTAAGGCATAGCCTTCAGGTTCACATTTTAAGATGGTTTCCCCGTTTTCATTAGTTTCCAATTTCGCCAGACGACGATCAGTCCATCCGGAATAATTTAATGGACCGGATGAGAAATCTCCGTTTATCACAGGATTCGTGCCGGTAATCTCCTCAAGTTTCATATCGGTTATTTCAGGCATGGCTCCCTGGCTTTCAAGAATAACCCGCAGAAGGACGCCGTCCCGATGGGTCAGGAAACTATGTGTGTATGTTTTTCTTTCAGGAACTATTCTCTGCCAATCCGCTTTAAATGAACCTTCATAAGGCAGAAGCCCCTCATTATTTAATATCTGCAATTCCCAAGAGGCGTTTACAGCGGAATTTCCTGAGGTATTGAATGAAAGGCAGTAACGTGTCAATGGTTCTACTTTAAACTCCTTCACGGTTTTCCCGTCAGATATATTATCCCCGTATACGGAAATGTTAGTTGACACTAACGTAGATATTGAGATAATTGCGTACCCAATTCCAATCAGTAAATTTCTCATTCCTTTATCCTTTTTTTAATACTAGGGCTCATAATCCTCGGATCATGTATGCCTGCGATATTCCTGATTCGTCCGAGTTGAAAAAGGCCATCGTGCCATCGGGGGACAGAAACGGATGGATATGGCAGCTCTCCGGAGTTTTTGAATAAGGGCCGTTATGCGGATTCAGCAGGAGACGGAAATTTTTCAGCGGGTCCTTCCCTGCCTCTCCCAATTCGGCTACGAAAATACGTCCGCCATTGTCCAGCGGAGCGGCATCGGTTATAATTCTGCGGCCTTCGATGTCAGTTGCAAAGTGGTAGAAATATGACTTCACGGTCAACGGTGCTTGCGAAATATGGTTTGACGATCCGGAAGCGCCGGGAGTGATCTGATAGAAATATTTGGAGGGGAACTCACGGCTTAGTTCATTCCTCACAGCCTCGGGAGTCTTAAGTCCAAGATGTCCCGCATCAGGCACAGCAAGCCCCTCTATCAGCTGGGCTTCAGGCGGCTGATGCGTATGCGTACTGGTGATGGCCCAATGACTTCTTCCACGCCAGCACTGATGCCCCTGGCAGCGCTCATTGCCGTCGCGTCCCCAGGGCATGGTGCGGAAGTTTGTGCCGTCGTCACGGATTACATGGATATCTGTTCCCTTCCCGTCCGGTTTGCTTGTGATCTCGCCGGAGGCATTGGCCGCATAGCTGTGCGCTTCCTGGATAAGTATGTCATGACTTTCCTCCGGATTCAGCGAGCGTGAGTACTGCGGATGCATATTGCACCATGTCGGCCCGCTGATCACCAGCTGGACATTTGCATTATCCAAATCAAATACCATCATGCCAAAAGGAGGCATTTCCGCCGTCTGCCCATCTCCCATGAAGGCAGGCAGGGCCAGTCTTTTTCCATCGGAAGAAATGGTGGACAGGGAATATATGCGGCTGGGACGGAACCGAGTGCCTGGCAGTTCCGTGTCCACAACCATGATGGTCCCGCGGTCGCTGCCATCCAATCTGACCCGCTTGAGGATCAGGCGCCCCCCGTTGATCTCGGTTTCATTTACGAAGTAGTACATGAATTGTCCGTCTGGTGTCACGGATGGCGCTGTCGCTCCGATTTCTTCAGTTATTGGAGTCAGGCGGCAGCCGTCCTCAATATCGCAGACCAGGTACTGGTGTTTCGGGTCGTGGTGATTGCTGCCATGTGAATTGGCGGAACGGTGAAGTACGAATCGTTTTGAATCCGGAGTGAATATCTGCGCTTCCATGTAGACGTGGGAGCCGGTGACATCCTTGTCCGAGGTCAGTTGAAGCACTTCGATCCCTTTTGCGGAATTCTTGTCCAGCAGATCGGTCCTGATTTTCATATATTTTCACCGGATTCCCTGATTTATGAACATTCAATATCCAAAACTCAACTTCCCTTGAGCTCTTCCTTTCACGTAACCAATTATATAATAATGTGGCTGGGCATGCAATATGATTGATATTCAAACTTGTAGCGATTGCTTGCACTTTTGTAGCGTAACAGGTTTGACTGCCCCGTTTGATGCGGATATGTTATAACCATGCACACTAAGAACAACAATTTTCCATCCTACTACAGGCCCTTGGAAAGGAGACGCGAAGTCCTGCCGCTCCCGGTAAGCGCCATAGGCTGCGGCAGCTTCATTCTGCAAAAGGATGACGGATGGAAGTCAGAAGTCCCACCCCGGCCGCTTCTTGAACTTTTCTGGGGGGTGACCGGCAACGGCACTTTTGTCATTGAAGACAAAGAGCATCTGCTCCGTCCAGGTGAAATATGTTTCTACCTGCCGGGTGATGTGCATAGGATAAGTTACCGGCGCCTGCCCTGGGAATGCATGTGGATGACAGTCTCCGGACCTTTGCTCAATGAAATGATAGAGGTCATGGGCATTCGGCGCGAACCGCGTTTTGTCGGAGAATGCCCGCAGTCTCTTTTTGAAAAGCTTGCGATGGAAATACAGATGCCTGACCGCCAGAGGCTGGCTTCCTCCCTGGCCTACGAAATACTTGTTATGGCGACTGATCCTGCAACTTCCAGACGTCAGGAGCCTGTACTGGCGCACCGCTGCATTGAATGCATGACCGAAAATTTCAGTGATCCGTCTTTCAACATCAATAGGCTTGCCAAGATTCTGAATGTCAACCGGAACCATTTGAGCAGGAGCTTCTCAGAAGCCAGGGAGGTTACCCTTACCAGGTACCTTCAAACCCTTCGTTTCCAGAAAGCCCTGTCTTTGCTTAGGAAGACCAGTCTGCCGGTTGCCCAGATAGCGGAGGACTGCGGGTTTGCTTCAGCTTCTTATCTCGCCCACTGCCTGCAGAAGGAAATGGGTATTTCCGCAAGCGAGTTCAGAAAGGGCAAGGAACCCCGCTTCTAGCACCATAGTTTTCCTGGATAACTTACCTGAACCATTTTGCCGGCAGATATTTCCTCTCGCTATCCAGCATTTCCTCCATGCAGTTTTTGGCGTCCGCAATGCTTACTGTGACCATGCTGGCAAGAAACGCCTGCAGAAGGGTCTTGCGGTCGCATGTGACGGCAGCATCGACAGCAAGCTCATGTTCGTCCAGAATTCTCTGTACATAACCGAGGATGGGTCTTGGTAGCGGGCCGAAAGGAAGCGGCATGACAGCATTCATATTCACTATGCACGGAACTTCGACATAGGCGTCGTCTGTCAAGTTTGTTATGGCGCCGTTGTTCTTTACATTGATGTAGAATTTCTTGAGTTTGCCTGTCCACATGGATTCAATGATGTCGCTCGCATGATCCGCAGATGTCTTTTTCAGGAAGTCGGAGATCTTCCTTTTCCCGGATGCGATGTCCTGCATGTCCTTTCGGCAGTCGTCCATCCATTGGCGTCTCATTCCAATGTTCCATTTCTGTATGGTGAGAGCGTTTTCCTTGTCAACGTCATGACCTTGGAAATACGGCAGGTATTCCTGTGTATGCCAGGTGCACTTCGGGACATATCCTATGACATCCGCAAGCTGTGAGGCTATCCTGTTTGTACGGGCGATTTTACCGTCTTCCGAGGCTGCAACGTGTTCGGCCTGGCTGGCTTTTTTAAGTCCCGCCTTGATGAGCGGCGTCAAATCCCTTCCTTCGTATGTCATCTCCAAAAGCCAGTTGAAGTGATTTATGCCTCCGGAGCGGATTTTCACTTTACTGCGTAGCTCATCCGTTATTTCTTCGGCGGTCTTAACCAGTCCGGCATTGACAATCAGGGTATCGTCGAACCTTGGATTGTGCGGTCCGTCACATATGGCCATTGATTTTATTTTCGGGAAATTACGCATCATCGCTATCCCCATTGCGCAGGTGGGGTTCACCCAGTTTATAACCCATGCGTCAGGACACAGTTTTTCCACATCCCTCATTATTTCATTCTGGCGCGGGACTTCCCTGATTGTACGCATGATCCCGCCGGCCCCTACAGTATCCGCCGAACACATTGTCATCCCGTGTTTCGTGCTTATATCGGCATCATTCCCGCGGAGCTTCACGCCTTCGTTGGCAAAGGCAAGTATTACAAAGTCAGCGTTTTTAAGGACGTCTTTCCTGTCAGTGCTCGCTTCGATTTTCAGGGATACCTTTTTCTCCTTGATGCAGTTTTTCGCAATCTTGGTCATCCATCCCAGTTTCTCGCTGTCACAATCCACCAGAGCCAGAGTCCCGCCGCACAGTGCCTCCTTCATGACCATGCTCCATATTGTCTGGCGTCCGAAGAATGCGCTTCCCGCTCCGATCAGAACTACTTTTGGACCTTTCATCTTCTCTGTTTCTCCTTGCAGTTATAGCATATTTGTGTTTGCGAATAATTTTATCATGCGTATATTATAACAGTATTATCATATGCAATGCAAGAAGAATAACGTGACAGTTGCTGGATTAATGTGATTACACAATACAAGCATGGAACTTATCGGGCATCGCTGCTGGCCCCGTCGGAAAAAATCCCTTTCGGGGCCAGGAGCGCAGGACATTATATTGTTCAGCCGGGTTCTTTCGAGAAACCGGCTGTGAAGCCTTTTATCCAGATATTCTGGGGCATAAGGGGAACTGGCGCTTTGGTGATGGACGGTCTGGAACGGAAGCTGGAACCGGGAAAGATTGCAATATATTTCCCCGGTATGACACACGATGTACATGCGCTTGACACCGAATGGGAATACCGCTGGTGGACAATGGACGGGCCTCTTGCTGTATCAATAACAACAGGGTTTGGTCTGGCGCGTTCGGATATTTACGAGGCCGGTCCCGCACCAATTGAAATATTCGAAGAACTTGAAAAGGCGATATCAGAAACAGGCAATCCCGCATGTGAACGTTTTGCAAGCGCCGTGGCTTTCAAGCTTCTCTCCTATGCGGCGGGAAGCCGGAGGACAGGAAATCCGCAGGACGTCCAGGTAGTGGAATCCATAAACATTATCCACAAGGAATGGAACAACCCAATGCTCGGAGTCGAACTTCTTGCTGACAGGGTAATGATGGACAGGTCTGTCTTCTCCCGCCGTTTTCACAAGAACATGGCCATAGCTCCTGTGAACTACATAATAAACCTGAGAGTGCAGAATGCCCTGTCACAGCTGAAATACAGCGACGAAAATATTTCAAAAATTGCGAGGAGATGCGGATGGTGCGATCCGAACTATTTTTCCAGATGCATAAAAAAAGCGACGGGACAGTCGCCTGAAGACTTCAGGGAGACCTGATAGAGATAAGGCTTATTTGCCGGCGATTACGTGGAACCATTCGCCTATGCCGTTCAGAATCATCTGCACCGCAACTGCCGCGACTGCGAGCCCCGTAATCCTAATGAGCGGCCCGATGATGAAAAGAATCACCCCTCCTGCAACTTTCAGGGAATAGTTTTCATATCCCATGAAAAACCAAGACAATAATTCAGAGCTTTCACAAAAAGCCGTATTCGTCCATGAGATGACTGTTCCGGAAGGTGCGATAGACGGGAACGGGCATGTCAACAACGTGGCTTTCATCCAGTGGATGCAGGATGTAGCCGTAATGCATTTCAAATCTGCCGGATGCATGGATGCGATGCTAAAGTCCGGATGCACATGGGTCGTGCGCTCCCACAAGGTGGAATACCTATGGCCGGCGTTCCCTGGAGATACTCTCAATATCAGGACATGGATCGTCGATTTTGGCCGGGCCAGATCAATGCGCCGATACAAGTTCATGAGGGCGTCCGACGGAAAACTTCTCGTAAGAGGGGAGACCGACTGGGTTTTTGTGAACGCCAAAAGCGGACGCCCGTCAGCGATTCCAGAGGAAATAAGCAAGGCATTTGTGCTGGTGGAACAGGATATTTAGCAGAAACTTCTTTCTTGACTCCTTTGAAACATAATTACAGATGACCTGGCGCAGCTTGCGCGACAACCAAAAGATTTCAACCACAGAACAACTGAATACACTGAAAAAGATTAAACACGAAATACCCGACTAAGCGCAAGGCTACGGCGTGGCAGGCACGAATGACACGAAAAAAAATACAATTGCCTGAGAGGCGCACATCATAGGGAGGTGAAAGGCTTGTCCTGTCTGTTGTCCTGTGGAATCTCTGGCATCTTTACGTGTCTCGCTGTTGCAGATTGTTCAATGCGCCATCAGAACCCTTATTTTGCTTTTCTCCAGCATTGTCCTATCCGCATTGGACAAATCCCTGTCTGTTATGACTGTCTGCACATCCTTGGCTGATGCGAACTTCGCAAGTGAACTGTTCCCGAATTTACGGCTTTCTGTGACGACGGCTACAGTCTTGCTCCTCTGGACTGACTTGCGTTCCAATTCCGCCATGGATAAGTCGGACGTGAAGAATCCCTCTTCTGGAATGGCTCCGTCGCATCCTGTGAAAAGCATGTCGATATGGAGTTCATCAAGGTTCTTTTCTGAAAGAGGACCGGTGAGATCCATGGAATTGCGTCTCAGGGATCCGCCCAGCAGTATGGCGTTGAAGTCTGTCTTGTAGAAGATGGCTGCCACCAGGAGGGAGTTTGTTACAATGGTAATCGGCGGTCTGCCTGACGAAATGAGCTGTCTTGCTATTTCCAGCGTGGTCGTTCCGGCGCTCAGCATGATGGTGGAGTTTCTAGGAATGAGTGAGATTGCGGTTTTCGCTATTTTCTTCTGGAAGTCGGAGGCCTTGGAGATGCAGTTGAACGACAGGTGTTCGTTTGCCGCGGAAATGATCCCCCCGTGGGTCCTGAGTGCAAGGCCCTGTTCCTCAAAAAACTTGAAGTCCCTCCAGAGGGTCATGTTTGAGACATTGAGAAGGCCTGCCTCCTCAGCGGCCTCCAGCCTTCCCGTCCTGGAAAGTTTTTCCAATAGATTCTGTTGTCTTGAATTCATGATGTTACAAAATAACAATTAAAATAACTATTTCAAGAATAATTTAAAGAAATAATTAAAATTAACCTTGCAAACATGCTGTTAAATATATAATGTTATGAAATAACAAGATAAACATAATTTAACAAATACCGATATTTTACGGGAAGGAGTGGGTCAATGGGCAGAAAAGAAGAAGGGTTGATTCCGGAGATTGTGAGTGCCGTGGTGCCGGGTCCGAAGTCAGTTGAATATCACAACAGGTGCACGAAATATTTCAAGGGGCTGAGCGAGCAGGTCAAGCTCTTCCCGGTGGCCTTCGAGTCCGGAAAGGGATATGTGCTGACGGACGTTGACGGCAACAGGTACATTGATTTCTCATCTGGAATCTATGTCACAACCCTCGGGCATTGCCATCCGAAGATTTCCGAGGCGGTTGCGAAATACGCAGGCCAGCTCATGAACTGCCATGATTTCACGACGGAGATCAAGATGCGCCTTGTCGAAAAGCTGGCCGCAATTCTGCCTGGCGACCTCAAGGGGTTCCAGCTCTACGACTGTGGTACGGCTGCTGTCGAGGCAGGTCTCAGAATTTGCAGGGCGGCCACTGGAAAACATGAACTAGTATCCGGATTCTACGATTTCCACGGGAAGACATACGGAGGCGTCTCCCTGGGGCATATAAGATCCACTGCATATGGCGCCACCAGGGCTCCGGGTTCGCACATGGTTCCAAGGCCGGATCCCTACAGGCCTATCTGGACCAAGGCTGACGGAACAATTGACACGGATAAATATATTGAATTCTACGAGATATACCTTGACAGGGGGACTGTTGGAAGCGTTGCGGCCTTCGTACTCGAGCCAATACAGGGCTGGGGCGGTTCGATCATTCCTCCGGACGATTTCTTCCCGAAGCTGAAGTCTTTATGTGAAAGGAAGAACATCCTCCTTATGGCAGACGAAGTCCTGACAAGCTGGGGACGTACAGGGAAATGGCTCTGCATGGAACACTGGAATGTAGTGCCTGATGTAGTGTCAATAGGCAAAGGATTCGGGAACGGATTCCCAGTCACATGTGTTGCGGTGAGAGAGAAATATGCAAAATCCTTCGAGTCAATATCGGCATCAAGCAGCTATGGCGGAAACCCGATGGCCTGTGCAGCCGCCCTTGCCAGCACCGAAGTAATCGAAGAGGAGAATCTCCTGGAACACGCCCAGCATCTGGAAAAGGTTTTCAGGAAGAAGATGGCTGACTGGACGACAAAATATCAGATAGTCGGCGACTGCCGTGTCAAGGGATGCCTCCTCGGAGTTGAGCTGGTAAAAGACAAGAAGACCAAGGAACCGTTCGATGCAGCTGGAAAAATGGTCTACCAGAAAGCGTTCAGGAAGGGGCTGGCATGGATACCGGCCGGGCATATCCTGCGCATGAGTCCGCCGATCATCATGCCCGAAGAGATAGCAATCAAAGGCATGGACATAATAGAGGAGTCGATTGCAGAGACCGAAAAGGAGCTCTTGAAATAGATGAAAACGATCAAGTTCGGAATTGTTGGGGGAGGATTGATGGGCAAGGAGTTCGCCAGTGCGGCGGCTCGCTGGTGCCATCTCTCGGGAATGCCTGCGAAACCTGAAATAGTTGCAATCTGCGACGTGAGCGAGGACGTCAGGAGTTGGTTCAAGGCGAATATTCCCAGTATCAGGCTCTCCACTGGCGATTACAGGGAGATGCTTGCGGACCGGGACGTCGAGGCGGTATACTGCGCGGTTCCCCACAACCTCCACGAACAACTGTACTGCGATATCATCCGGGCGGGAAAGCATCTGCTGGGAGAGAAACCGTTTGGCATCGACAAGAATGCGAACGACGCAATCATGTCATGTATAAGCGAGCATCCCGGAGTCTTTGTGCGCTGCAGTTCGGAATCCCCGTTTTTTCCTGCGATGCAACGCCTGGGGCAGATGATAGAAAACAAGTCGTTTGGGCAGATAATCGAGGTTAATTCCGGATTCCTGCATTCCTCCGACCTGAACACGGCGAAGGCGATCAACTGGAAGCGCATGATCAAGTTCAACGGCGAATACGGGTGTCTTGGGGATCTTGGGATGCATCCGTGCCACATGCCCTTCAAGGCCGGGTGGTATCCCAAGAATGTCAGGGCCATACTTTCAAACATTGTGAGGGAAAGACCTGGCAAGGACGGGAAAATGGTTCCGTGCGAGACCTGGGACAATGGGACTCTGCTGTGCGAAACGCTGGATCCTGTCAGCGGGGAATTGTTTCCGATGACGATCAAGACCCAGCGAATAGCCCCAGGCGAAACCAATACCTGGTATTTCGAAGTGAAGGGGATGAGGGGGTGCGGACGCTGGTCCAGCAGGAATCCGCGGAGGCTTGAGATACTCGAATATTCCGGAGGCCTCCAGGCGTGGCAGCAGATTGACATGGGATGGGAGGCTGCTTATCCCGGAATAACAGGAGGTATTTTTGAATTTGGGTTTACGGACTGCATCCAGCAGATGTGGGCGGCGTTCATATATGAGCTGATGGAGGGGAAGCCTAAAAGCCGTTTCGCTGGATGTGTGACTCCTGACGAGGTCGCGTACAGCCACAGGCTATTCACCGCATCATTGAAAAGCCAGTGCGAGGGAACTACAGTTGAGATAGGAGACAGGAACTGAAAATGAAAATAGCAAGTGCGGAATTCGCAGAACGACACATTCCGAAACGCATTCCCGGCCCTTGTATACATGCATCTGCTTTTCTACCGGGGCGTTCGCCCTCGGAGGCAATAGAGGCGGCGATCATGGCAGCAGGGGGTTCGGGATCATCTGCCACTGTCGTTCTGGGCTCGCAGGACTGGATCATTGACAGGGCCGTTCTGCTGCCGTCAAACCTGGAACTGGTCATTGACGGATGCCGGCTGAAACTTGCTGACGGCGTGTTCGACAATATCATCCGGGTTGCCGGAATAAGGCCGGATTTCGCTGAACCTTATGGCGTATGTTCATCGGTGGAGCCTACAGAGAACATAAGGATCACCGGCCGTAACAATGCAGTAATCGAAGGTGCGGACAATCCGTACACGGCGACGAACCCGAAAACTGGTGTTGTGGAGAAATGGGTGGGCGATTACTTCGGATGGCGCACGGTTGGCATACAACTTTCGCGGACCTCACACTACGAAATATCCGGTTTTGCCATGAGGAAGACCCACTGCTGGGCAATCTCACAGGAGCAGTGCGCATATGGTTACCTGCACGACATCGTGTTCGATACGAACGTGAAGAACGGCGACGGCATCAACTTCCGGAATGGCTGTTCGTTCTGCCTCGTTGACGGGATATCAGGGACGACCAGTGACGATACGGTCGCCTGCACGGCCTTGAACGGTACTTATCTTACCACTCAGTCGAAATACATTCACCCAATGCAGCCAATGGGTTCCGGGTTCGCGGGGGACGCGGCCGACATACATGATATTTTCATACGGAACATCCGGACCGGAGGCCTCTGCCACGGGGTGATATGCCTTGCGACATCGCCTCAGGTGTACAACATTCTGATTGAGAATGTGGTTGAGGAGGCCTCGTCGGGGCGTGAGGCATGCGTGAAAATTTATACGGGATATGGCAGCGGCTATAAGAAAGGCAACTTGCGGAACATATCTGTCTCAAACGTGGTTTCCAAGGGAGCGTCCTATGCCGTCATGGTCAAGGCAGCCGTCAAGGACGTGCATTTTTCCGCTGTCAGGCAGTTGAAATATGACGCCGAAACGCACCTGTTCGAAGGCGAATCAGATAACCTAAACATTGAAGGCTTTTGAGGTTCCTCTTGGGATTTCAGAAATTTTGGAAGGAATAATCTATGTCCAAACTTCTTATCGGCTGGTCGGAAATAGACACTGCTCCGGAAGGAAAAGTTGACCGAACATTGGGGGAGATAGGAAAGTTATGGAAATAAAAGCATCTCGTCCGATTGACGCTGTCGTTGCAGGCTATCTCGGTGTCGATATAGCGCCTGGATTCCTGAAGCTGGAATCCGCCACCTTTGCTGAATTATTCAGGCCAGGCAGGCTGATCGAGACGGAGGGCTTGCACTTCTCGCTGGGCGGTGTGGTCGCAAACACCGGGCTTGCAATGCGCAGATTTGGTCAGAACGTGGCGTTGATGGGATGTGTTGGCAATGACATGCTTGGCGATATGGCTGTTGCGCAATTCGCACATGCAGGAGTGAGCAGCGGGATACGCCGCACGAATTTGGCTGGGACCGCATACGGCATCGTCATCGCGCCTCCGGGCATGGACCGTATTTTTCTGGAAGATCCCGGATGCAACCGCGTTTTCAACGCGGACGATATTGATTTTGATATTGTCGGGCAAAGCCGTCTCTTCCATTTCGGTTATCCTCCCCTGATGGAGGTGCTGTGGGCGAACGGCGGAGTGAAGCTTAAGGAACTTCTGGAACGTGTGCGCTGGCAGGGGACGGTGGTTTCGCTGGACATGGCCTTGCCGGACCCATCTGCGAAGGCTGGAAAAGCTGATTGGCGGAAGATCTTGTCCGCAGTACTTCCGCTTGTAGATATCTTTGTGCCTAGCATAGAAGAACTTCTTTTCATGCTGGACCCGCAGGCCTATTCACGGATTGCTGCTCTGGCTGCGGGAGGTGACATGATCGACGCCATTCCGGCGGAGGAATACAGGATGATTTCGGAAAAAACACTTGCGATGGGCGTCAAGGTGCTACTTGTCAAGGCAGGTCATAAAGGCGCATATCTGCGCACAGGTGACATGGCTGGTCTGGATTCATCGACATTGCGCCTTTCCGACCGTATAGGCTGTCCTCGCGGGACATGGATTCATCCGCTTCCTGTCGAATCCGGGCGCTTCTGCAATGCCTCTGGGGCCGGTGACTGTGCTGTGGCGGGATTCCTGACCGCGTTGCTGAAGGATGAAAATATCTTGGGGGCTGGACAATATGCAATGATGGCCGGAAGGGACAATCTCTACGGGCAGGATGCATTATCTGGCCTTATGGGCTGGGAACACATGTCGAAATCGTTGAAGGATAAAATCAAAATGGAAAGAGCAATAGTAAAATAATATATTTAAGATGGAGAATTATTCATGAGTGCAATAAGAAAAATCAAGGCGGGTTTTGTTGGATTCGGGGAAGTAAACACACCTCGGGAATTCATAGTGGGCCGCTGTGCCGCCGCGATAAAATTATTGGCGAAGGAAGGATTGGAATTGTTCGTGGCTGCGCCGGTATGCGATGATCCGGACGGGAAAGAGGCGGCGCGTGCGGCGCGCGAACTTGCCCAAAACGATTTCGACCTTTTGATCGTCTGCGTTGCCGGCTGGATTCCGTCGTGGGCCGTCTTCAGTGTGATCGAACATTTCAAGCACAAGCCGATGATCCTCTGGGGCCTTAGTGGTTGGCGTGATGGCGATCGTTTTATCACGACTGCCGACCAGGCTGGCACAACCGCTTTGCGGAAACCAATGGAGGACATGGGGTATAAATTCAAATACGTAGTGAATTTTCGCGGAAAGGAACCGAGCATTGATGAGGTTATGTCATATGCCGATGCGGCCCGTGCCGCTTCACTGCTAAGGTCGGCAAAGATAGGAATGGCCGGATATCGTGATATGAGATTGTACGGCACGCTTTACGACGGAGTTTCATTGAAGGCCCAGATCGGACCGGAGATCGAGCATTTTGATTTGCTGGAAATATACCAGCTCATGGAGAAGTCGGATGGAAAGGAAATTGCAAAGCTCTCGCACTCCTTGAAGAAACGCTGGAACTTTGTAAGGGAACCAAAAACCGGGACAATCGAAAATTCCGTGAAGCTCTTCCTGGCGTTGAAAGAAAAAATTCAGGATCGCAAGTACCAGGCATTCTCGTTCAGCGACGTGGATGGCATAAAGAAACTCCTGAAATTCGCCCCGGCTGGATGCATGACTTTACTTCATGACGAACTGGATATCTGTTCCGTGCCAGAGAACGACAGCCTCGGCGCGGTGACACAGCTCATTGTCAAGTATCTGACCGGACAAGTTGCGGCATATCTTGAATTTTATGAATTTCTGGAAAACGGTGCACTTCTAGGTGTGCCCGATTATGTGCCGTCGGGGATCGTCGACGGCCAGGTAGCTGTGATGCCTAACGCGTTCGGAAATTTCGGGGAAGGCCTGTTGAATGTCTCGAAACTGAAGACTGGCAAGGTAACGATATGCCGGCTGGGATATTCCAATGGCGAATACTCCATGCACATCATGACAGGAACAGCACGCACGCCGAGTAAATGGGAGGAGGCTGGATGGGCGCCTCCGGCGCCGCAGCTTCCAAGTCTGGAGATAATTTTTGATGCTCCGGTCGAGGACTTCATCCAGAAAGTCATGAGTCAGCATTATATCATTTCCTACGGGGACAACCGCGCCAGATTTGAAGAGTTGTGCTCAATAATGGATATCTGCGTCATATGAAACCCAAGGATAGCGGAACAGGCATGGATAAATCAAAAGTGGTAAAAGACAGTTTCCTGTCCATGGGCTGGGCTGTTGAGGACGGAAAACTTAACACATGGGCGAAGCGTGATAATACGCTTTCCGCCAGGAACCTTTCAGGATCTGTCATGGTCAACGAATCCACGGAGCCGGAGGTTTAGCCGGGCGAATTTATCGCCGCAATCGGCAATCTGATCGCGAGTTTTAAGGTGAGGGAAGTTTGAGTCATGGACTGGAATAGCGCACATTAATTTACATAACAAAAGGAAAATAAAAATGCAGACAGCAACCAGAAGAACAATTCCGTTTACACTTCCATGGAACGACGCGCCAGTGGACTTGAGGTTCCTCTTTGAAAATGAAAAACCTGCAGGCCGGCATGGGTTCATGCAGGCAAAGGCCGGGCGCATGGTGTTCGAGGACGGCACCGTGGGGCGTTTCTGGGGCACGAACTTCAACAGTGCCGCCAATTTCCCCTCGCATGAGCACAGCGAAATGGTTGCGCGGCGCCTGGCCAAGTTTGGCGTGAACCTGGTACGGTTCCACCAGCTGGACGGGGACTGGTCCACCCCCAACATCTTCCAGTTCACCAAGGGAGCCAGGATCAACGATACGCAGTCGTTGGATCCCGACAGCATGGACAGGCTCGACTACCTCATCCATTGTCTGAAACGGGAGGGCATTTATGTCTATATGGATCTGCTGACCTACCGGAGGTTTAGAAGCGGCGACGCTGTCGCGGCTGCCGATCAGCTCCGTAATTCAGCCAGGCCTTACTCCAATTTTGATCCGCGCCTTATTGAATTGCAGAAACAATTCAACGAGCAGTTATGGACCCACGTGAATCCATACACCGGAGTGGCTTACAAGGATGAGCCGGCGATTGTGATGACGGAGATCAGCAACGAGAACGAGGTGTTCGGCTTCATGCGTGACTTGATTGAGCCATATCGCACGCAGCTGCAGGAACGTTTTATTTCCTGGGCCAAGCTGAATGGTGTTTCGATCGGAAAAGCGCCGGTTGATTTTTCGGACAGCGAGCCATCTGTGATCACCTTCCTGGTCGAGGTTCAGAAATCATATTTTAACGAGATGCGCCAGCATATGCGCCAGCTTGGAGTGAGGATTCCCATTGCTGGAACAAACTGGTTCGTCGGTGGCGTTTCGACACTCGAGTCGCAAAAAGATATGGACTTCACAGATAGCCACGCTTACTGGTATGACTTTACTTGGACGACGCTGGACAAAAGATTCAAGAATAAGACAATGCTGGGCGAACGTGATCCGTTGTTCCGCCAGTTGACGGCTATGCGTGTTCTGGACAAACCCTTCTTTGTTTCAGAATGGGATCAGCCGTGGCCGAGCGAATGGCGTGCCGAGAGTTCATTGCTGCTTGCGGCAGTGTCCTGTTTCCAGGGGTGGTCCGGAACCGCCATTCACACATACCGCTACGACTGCCGTGAAAACGTGGATCAGATTGCTGCACCCATCACATCCGAGGGCCTTGACGGCGTAGCCTACAGGGGAGGTGTGTTCGACACGTTCAACGATCCGGCGAAATTCGGCCTCTTCTATCATGCGGCAATAATGATGCGTCGCGGTGATGTGCGTGAACCTGATTCTGCGACAGAAATGGTCATCCCGGGGCTTTTACATGATGCGAAGGCGGCACCTCTTAAAGGGATAATTCAGCACTGCCATATGCCTGCAGTAGAAGGGGCGTCCGAAGCCTCCAAGCTTGCTGTGAGACTGCCAGGTTCACCCGCTCTCGCAGCACGGCAAGTTCCAATGGATGTACCTCTCATTCCGCCCGAGGCCACGGAGATCCGGTCGGACACCGGGGAACTTTACCGGAATCTGGAAAAAAGGTATGGTACTATCGACACGTCTAAAACGAAGGTGGCCTACGGGTTTCTGGGCGCTGCCGGAGAGATTGCGATGAAGGGTCTCAGTGTGAGGGCGAGTACGGATTTCGCGGTCATTGCAATCAGTTCGCTATCGGCTGCGGGTACTGTCGATTCCGACAATATGCTGCTCACCGCGGTGGGACGAGCGGACAATACCGGAGCCGAGTATAACTCCGACCACACGGTTCAGTTCAAAACGGGGCATGGTCCGGTTCAGGTCGAGGTGATTGAGGCGCTCATCGAACTCGAGACCAAAGTTTCAGGATTGAAGATCTGGGCGGTCAATCCGGCAGGCTCGCTGATCGGCCAGGTTCCGGCGACGTACAAGGAAGGCAAATTGCGCTTCAGCATTGGTGGCGCTTTCCCGTCGATGTACTATTTGATTCAAAAGATATAAGATAAATGAAATAAAAGGGAATGACAGTTTTATGGACTCGAAAATTTTCATCGGATGGTCTTCTCGGGATGTGACACCTGGCAGGCCAGTTAATCTGCGGGGGCAGTTCCATATGAGGATAGCCCGCACCGTAAAGGATCCGGTAACCGTAACCGCGCTGGCGGTATCTGCGAAAGGCGCAAATGGCGCAAAATCTTCCTTCATATGGGTGTCCTGCGATACCGTGGGCATCCCTGATTCCGTGCTTGAAATGAGCAGGAAAAAACTAAAAAAACTCGTCAAGGATTTTCCGATTGGAAATCTGATACTCAATGCAACGCACACTCACACGGCACCGGAGTCAGGCGGGAGCTGGCATCCGCCGGTTCCCAAAGGCGTAATGACATCTGAAGAGTATGCCGAATTCTTCACGGACAAGGTCGCCGAGGCCGCAGCCGAAAGCTGGGAGGGGCGCAGGCATGGTTTCATCGCCTGGGGAATCGGATATGCGCCCGTCGGACACGGCAGAAGAGCCGTCTATTTCGATGATCTGTCAAAGAGGCCCGGTTTCAAGGAGCATCCGGGAACTAAGACGGAAAAGAACGCCAGGATGTATGGAGATACTTCAGACGACAAGTTCGACTGCATTGAAGGCTATGCCGATCATTCCACACATTTCCTTTTTACTTTCGACGCTAAGAAGAAACTTACCGGCGCTGTGATCAATATCGCCTGCACTGCGCAGGAGACGGAGGGATTGAACGAGATTTCCGCAGATTTCTGGCACGAGGCGAGGATTGCCCTCAGGAAACAGTATGGGAAAAAGCTTTTTGTCCTACCACAGTCTTCAGCGGCAGGCGGACTTTCCCCGCATCTGATGTTCAACAAGAAGGCAGGACAGCGCATGCTTGAACTGAAGGGCATATCTTCGCGGCAGGAAATAGCCAACAGGATCAAGACGGCGTTCGACGATACCTTTTCATGGGCGTCGAAGGACATGAAGGACGATGTCGTTGTAAGGCATCTCTCTGAAAAGATAGATCTCCCTAGAAGAATGATTGCAAAAGAAGAATATCAGAAAGTCAAAAAAGGACTTCTGGAGCTTGAAAAGATTCCGCCTTCAAAAGCACTGGATGAGAATACAAGGCTGGCTGAGGACTCGTCTATTTTTGCCAGGAAAAGGCGTTGCCAGAGCATACTCCAGAGATATGAGAAGCAGAAAAAAGACAGAAACTGCAAAATGGAACTGCATGTTATAAGGCTGGGCGACATTGCTTTTGCAGGCAATACATTTGAACTTTTTTCAGACTACGGGATCAGGATACAGTCAAGAAGTCCAGCCATTCAGACATTTGTGGTTCAGCTCTGCAGCGGCGGAAGCTTCAGCTATCTGCCTACAAGACTTGCCGAAAAGGGAGAAAGCTACAGCGCGTGCCTCTACTGCAGCGAAGTCGGCTCCGAGGGCGGCGACGTTCTCGTAGATGAGACTGTCAAACTGATAAAGTCAATGTGGTAGCAGAAATAGATAGATTTTCGTATTTTTGAAATCAGCTCAAATAAGGACGGGATAGACGGAAATAAAAGGAATATGTAGTTATGAACTACCGTGTGAAAAAAGTGGAAAAGGATTTTGTTCCTGACGCCGATGTTGATAATCAGACATGGATGGCTGCAGAGGTTGGGAGGATTGGCTCTTGGACATGGCATAAGAAGAATACTAAAATACCTTCGGTCGTGTTCAGAATGCTATGGTCAACGGAGAATCTTTATC
>Ga0209417_1001098_pt1 | contig 52782 bp, 79 predicted proteins | sample RifGroF2_FD_184002 | JGI IMG/M metagenome (GOLD analysis project Ga0209417, IMG submission 184002) | Groundwater microbial communities from Rifle, Colorado, USA - Groundwater F2 (SPAdes) (version 2) | ecosystem: Environmental > Aquatic > Deep subsurface > Groundwater | place: Rifle, Colorado...
CACACGGCGCGGGTGTTGGGTGGGGGTGCGTCATGACTGACAACCCGCGCCGTGTGGAAATCTTGACGCAGTTCAAACAGCAGATCGAGGCCCCAACGTGGCCGGAAGATACCGACGCTGAAGAGGCATTGATCGGCGCAATCTTATTCCTGCCTGAGTGTCTGCCGCACATCGCCGGGTTGGTAGTGCCAGACGACTTTTATATTACGCGGTTCGGTTGGATTTTTCAGGCGATTCTCGACGTGTGGCACGGAGGGCAGCAGGTCGATTACCTCACGGTAATCGGGCGGTTGCGCGACACGGGGCGATTGGAAGAGGTGGGTGGGGGCAGCGTGATCACGAACATGATCAACCATACACCTACCATGTATCACGCCAAGAGTTACGCACAGCGCGTGCAACACGCCGCCGACCGGCGACGATTGATCGGCGTCATGGGAACTGCGGTGCGCGGGTTTGTAGACCAGGGGGCATCACTGAACGCGCTCTACAGCGAAACTATGCAAGCCTTTATTCAGGCCAAGCCGCGCAGTTTGGATGTTACGTTGACACTGGGGCGCACGGTATCGGATCGATTCCTTGCGTTACAGTCGCGTGAAGAGGGCGATGTGACGGTGTTTCCACTTCCGTTTGCGGGCTGCCAGGTGGGGTTGCCCTATCTTACGGGGGGTAAATTGTTCGGTATCGGCGGCGATGAAAAGACAGGGAAGTCGGCGCTGGCCGAAACGCTTTCGGAGCACTGGTCAAAACTGGGGTTGCGTGGGTTTTATATCCACACCGAAGAAACCCCGGATGATAAAATCAACCGTCGTTATAGCCGATGGTCCGGCATTCCGTTTATGCACCTGGAAGCCGGGAAGCTGAACGATGAAGAAAAAGAGCGCCGCGCCCGCGCGATTGAACTCACTGTTCCGTGGGAGCACAACCTGGATATGTATTACGAGAGCTTGCCAACACAGATAGGCATCATGACGTTGATGTTACGAGCCGTTCAGGTGTTTAAATGTAAATATATCGTGCTCGACAACTTTACCGATGTTCAGTTTGTAGACGTACCGCGCGGGTCTAGCAATGCAGTCGAGGCGATACGGTTGCTTCAACAACTCAACGACTTCGCGGCGAAGTACAAGGTGCTCGTCGTGGTCACAACACAGATGAGTACGCAGGACAGCGGCAAGCGTATCGCCTATGGCACCAGTGGATTCAACAAAAAAATGAGTTGGTTCTGGGATATCAACCGGAAGCCACTCAAGGAACCGCTGACGTATCATGCCGATGGACGGACGTTCAACCTTGACGAGGGGGAATTTGATCCGCGCGTTGACATTTATCAGCCCGCTGTCCGCTATGGCCGGGCGGTGAAAATTCCGATGTTCGCGGACCTTCGCCGTTACTATTGGCGCGACCGTGATGAGGTGAGGATTATCGAAACTAAGTTTCCACCCGTTGATTTGCCTGTTCTTTTACGGCCACCAGGCAGTACATTGATGCTCAAGCCAGGCGCAACAGAAGGCGCGTTCACCGTGGATACGTTGCGACCAGCAAAAGATGATGAAGTTTTCAGAGGTTCCAAAGATGACTAACGCTTTTGCTCACCTATCGGACGACGCGCTGGCCCGCGAGGTCGCGCACTGGGCCGCTGAGCTGCGGCGGCTGGATACCGACGATGCCCGTCTGCGCGGACGCTGGCATGAGGCCGACGTGCTCCGCGACGTGTGCCGCCGACTCACGCACGAGCGCCTGAACGCCATCGAAGCCGAGCAGCGCGCCCGGCAGCAGCCGGTAGAGGTCGCGGGCGAGCCAGCGGGGGTGGGGGCGTGACATTATCTGAGGGAGGGCGTCATGAGTTTTCTGTTGGATCGCTGTTTACAGGTATCGCCGGACTTGACCTTGCCGCTCAGTGGGCAGGATTTAGTGTCGCGTGGCAGTCCGATATCAATGTATGGGCGCTTGGGCACTGCGCGCGCAACTTCCCCGGTGCCCGCCAACACTGCATCGATGTGCGCGACCTGCGAGGACACGACCTTGAGCCAGTTGACGTTGTTTGCGGAGGACCACCCTGTCAGCCGTTCAGCGATGCCGGGAACAAACGAGGCAAGGCAGATGACCGCTACCTCTGGCCGGAAATGTATCGCGTCATTCGAGAGCTTGACCCGCAACCCCGCGCCGTTGTTTTTGAGAATGTGCCTGGAATCCGCAATATGGTTCTCAGAGAAATACTTACTGACCTGGAGTCCGCGGGCTACAGCCAACAATTCTGCTTTCGAGTTCCACTTGCGGCTCTCGGAGCTACCAACATCCGGTATCGAATATTCGTCGTGGCCTACACCGAGATCGCAGGAACGCCAGCAGCAGAACAGCGCGGATTCTGGGATGGCACTGAGCAAGGCGTTTCGACAGGAACCGTGGCCGACTCCGCAGACGCGCGACTTTCGACATGGCAGCAGTCCCGATTCGGATCGGATGCAACGCAAGGCAGCGCAGGGGTGGTCAGAAAATCTGAACGATGCGGTGTTGCCCTGGGCAACACCGACGGCCAGCGCCGCCAAGGGATCGGGGCCTTATGGGAGCAAGTCGCATCAACACGACACATTGAAGGGAAACCTGAAAGCTCAAGTCATAATGGCGGATTCGAGTGGGCAACTCAACCCCGGCTGGGAATTGCAGCTGATGGGCTTCCCGCCTGGGTGGTTGAACCTCACTGGCCCGCCTGGCGAGGACAGCCCCAGCACGACTGGGAACAGTCCCGCACCGTCACCGGAAACACCGTAGAGGATCGCGCCAAGCAAGTCGAGGCCATTGGCAACGCGGTGTCACCGGTACACGCTTATCCACTGTGGATTGCGCTGCGGTATGCGCTTGGGGAGCAGGCGGTGACCGCATGAAAGCAGCAAACAACGCGATCCGGCAACACCCGGACGACATCGAAGCGCAGTCAACTGCGCTGATGGCCCTTGGGTTTAGCGACAACCTGACGGCGCATCTCGTGGCGGGTGATTTCATGGGCCGCCGGGGATATGCTGACTTTGAGCTGAGCAACAACCGCGCGAACATCCGGCGCATGAAGGCGCGCGTGGCGGAATTGATCGCGGCGCGTGAGAAACTCACGGTAGGCTTGGCACAACCATCCCCCGCGCTGGACGTGGTACTGCCGGAAGGCGTGAGTATGGAAGAGAACACCGACGATAACCGACTGCGGTTGTATTTTCCAGGCAAGCCTGATGAGGCCACGCGCACGCTGTTAAGATCCAACGGGTGGCGGTGGTCGTCGAGCGCAGGGGCATGGCAGCGCCAGCTAACGGATAACGCGCGGGCGAACGTCCATTACATCGCGGATCGGCTGGCGGAGGGCGGGTTATGACTGATCAATACGGACAAACTATCGTATCACGACTGGAGGCGGCGCTTGAAGTGCTCGAAGAGGCCAGTCATCATGCAAGCCGGTTGCAATTCACGTGGGGGCAAACGCACCCTGAACCCCTACCCAGTGATCTCATGGATGTGTTTGGCGCTATACTGCGCGCTGAGCGGATATGCAAAGAGGTGCTGGAAAAGCACAAGGGGGCGGCGCATGACTAACGACTTGCTGACACGGTTGAAGGCAATCTTCGCACTCCATAGAGCCGTAGAAGGTGAAGAATCATTTGCGCTGACTACCCACGCGCCAGACTTGATAGCGATCACGTGGCCTGAATTGATCGAGGCGGCGGAGCGCGCCGAAGTGCTCGAAGGGGCGTTCAAGGATATTGCAGAAAACCGCTGGAACTATTGGCCCCCACGAAAAGGCGAGGTTCACTGCAAGTGGTGCGGACTGCGAACGTGGGCCAGTGATATAGATAAAGACGAGAAACACGAAGCTACGTGTCCAGTTATTCTAGCCCGTGATCTTTTGAATGAACACGAAGGGAGAAGCAACACACCATGACTAACACTTGCGAGAAGTGTAGCAAAGTCCTGCAATCGTTTGAAATCTTCGGCAAGCCCGGACAAACGTTGTGTTTTGCCTGCGACCAGCGATGGAATAATCCGCCTAAGTTGCTGCTTGCTGAATCCACCGTATGGACCTGCACATCATGTGGCGCGTGGGCTGGGCGGTTTCCTGATTTCATGGGAGATGATGGATTCTGGCAGTGCGGCAAATGCGGGAATACGTCTGTTAATCAGCGCGAGGGGCGTCCCTATGGCCCAAAGTGCAAGGACTGGGACTGGATCGAACGAGAATTCAATGACATGATAAGTGTTCTAGGGGTGAAATTTATCGAGGATGTCAAGACTGATCCGCCGATGGAAGATGATGAGTGCGATGACGAGTGGTATCCGCTTGAGATTTTGGTGCCATTGCCATGACTAACTTCAGTGTAGTGGGACGGACACTTTCATATGGGATGAGCCGAGAAACATTGCGTCAGCATATTGAACGTGACGAGTTTCTAGTACGCTTGCGCGTTTGCGGTATTTCAGAAGACAGCGCGCTCATTCTTTTCGAGGAAATCAAGCAAGCGTGTTATCGGGGCGTTTATCTTAACTCTGCCCTCGCAACATCCTTGATGGATCGCGTTCGAGACATGGCGGCGCGCGGGGATAGTGTGGCACAGATGATCGAATGGATTCGGGCATGTCCACCTGAGTTAGAGTGGCAGTGGAAGGCTGAATGCATAGTACCGAGCGCCTACCCTGGCGGGCCTGGAAGGATATACACGCGATGACTGACACCTACCTGATGGACGACTTCTACCCCGGTTGTCCCGTCACCACGCGGGACAAGGCGCTTCGTATCGCGCGCTTCTGGTGCTGGTCCGGTGTCGCGCCGTATCAGTATCGCGCGTGGGTGGTCTTCTGGGACTCACGCGGGTGCAGGCCGCGCGTCAAGTTGTTCGACGTGGCAGAGCTGCGCTTGAGCGGTGAGAGCGCCGAGCCGCCGGAGATGCCGGCGTGGGCGCAAGGGAATGGGGTGAGGGAATGAGTGACATACAACGTGGCGATGCGCGCCAGATCGAGTTATCACTGGCGAACGAAAGCATTGACCTCATTTTTACCGACCCGCCATACTCGCGCGAATATCTCGAGCTGTACGGATGGCTGGCGGAGACAGGCGCACGAGTGCTGAAGCCTGGCGGGTTTGTGCTGGCGATGGCGGGCGGCCTGTATAGCGACCAGATACTAGCCATGATGAGCCAGCACTTAACCTACTATTGGACATTCCACGTCACGCTGACGGGTTCTCAGACAGGGAAGGTTCATCCCGGTGGCAACCCCAAGCCGATCATCACGCGCGTGAAACCTATTTATGCGTTTGTCAAGGGTTGGGGTAGTCCTCGCACGGTGGTGTATGACCCATTCGCTGGCGACGGTAATGACAAACGATTTCATCACTGGGGGCAGGACATGCAAAGCGCCCGGTATTATGTGGACTGCTTCAGCCATCCCGGTGACGTGGTGCTCGATCCATTTTGCGGCGGTGGCACCACGCCCGTCGTGTGCCAGGCGTTGGGGCGGCAGTACATCGCGTGGGACCAGGACGCGGCGGCAATCGAAACAACACGCGGGCGGTTGCGTAATCCGTTTTACGCGTCTCGCCTTGGAGAGCAGACAGTGATGGAGTTCGCCAAATGATCACCTACAAAACATCGCCTGACCGCGTCCACTGGCAGCCCGCGCCGTGGGCCGCGTTCGAAGAGTGGGAGGGGGGCGCGCGTATCGTCGCGCTGCGGGGCGCGTGCCCAGATTCATTGCGCCAGGCCGCGTCACTGTGGCTGGTGGACGGGCGCAACTACCAGGCGGAGCGCATCGAGACAGCGGGCGATACCGTGCGCGTGTACGTGCGAGAGGTGGGGCCGGACGTTGCCGAGGTGGGGGCGTGAAAGACAGCGCCGAGTTGCGTGAACTCGTGTACTTCACATGTTATCCTGCGGACAGGTTCACGGACGCTGAAATCGTGCTTATGGCTCGGTTGGCATTGCACGATCAACGTCCAGCGGTGAAAGTGAGAGCGACCGAGATGTTCAAGGCGGCGATGCTTGGCTTATGGCATGACGATCCTATACGGTATAACCGTGTTGGGCTATTGGCACTTAAGGCTTTCTGAATTAATTGCGAGAACCATAATTCGCATAAGCGACGTTTTAAACACCCCCCTGCCCCAATTGTATGTGTTTTTGGAAAGGGTTACGCGCGGGTGTTAATGTACGGGAGAGTTAACGTCCACATTGCAACGGCGTGCGCATAGACAGTTGATCGGGGTAGGTGGCGTTTTGTATTTCCAGGCAAAATGGGTTATACTTTGGTTGCTGCGTTATTTCATCATCGGGAAACAAAAGGGCTTCAAGCGCCCTGTTGTATTGGTGTCTACTTGATGGTGAGACGCAGCAACCAATACAGCTGGGCACTTGGAGCCTTTTGTGTTTGGAGTCAATCATGCCACAATTCGAAACAGTATGGCAGCGGGGGCATCAGAGATATGTTGACATAAAGATTGCGGAAACGCCCAAGTACGCGATTGCACTAGCCAGGGTATTGAAGTGGCTGAATGAGGGCAAATACAATGAGGAATATGTAAATTCCCTCGTGCAGACCGCATCTAAAAGTTACGATCTTTACGACGCCGCAATTTTTTTGCGAATGCACACGGCGATGGTAAAGGGCGATATAATTTTCACGACGATTCATTTTGGCGAAACTCCTTGTGCAGACAGAGCTATAACTGAGAACATCCGCAAACTTGCCAAGTTGTCCGATACTCGTTTTTTCAGCGTGGATAAAAAAGGGAAACGGAGAGAGGAAGAATTACACATTGAAGCCACATTTGAGGGAGGATCGCAGAGTGACTATGATGGTGTATTGAGTTGGAACGGTCCTCTTGAATTAGGGACAACGAAGGGGGCAGCGTGTATAGTTGCCGACGGTTTTATGCCGCTTGAAGTTGGCTATACCTACGCTGAACGTACTTTCGGGCATTTGGCTAATGAACGAAGCTTAGCGCGATGGCCTTATGGAAGTGAAAAGATATGGTTGTTTCAGGTGGTCAATAACGATCTGTGGAATGTCCGATTCAAAACGATAGAGAAGATGGCCTTTCCTGAGCCTGAGCCTGAGAACGAGGGCATTGTCGAGATTGAGCAAAAGCCAGTATATGCGCAACTTCCCATGTTCTTAAACTTGTAGTCTATGGCGGGGATCGCCCCGCCCCGATGGAGGAGTGAATGATGATCAAGAATATGAAGTTCAACATGCTATACCGCGCGAATCACTTTCAGCGCGTGACTGTTTCTCTATTCTGGCGCGATCTGGCGTGGCGCTTGCCGCATAGGTTGGTTATGTGGTGCGCCTATCGCGTGTTTGCGCACGCCACTACTGGCGAGTACGGCAACTCGTATCCCGGCGATCTCACGGTAATGGAAGCTATGCGACGCTGGGATGAAATTGTTAATTCCCACCGCCCCGATGGAGGGAATGATGGCAACGGACTTGAAGGTCGTAACGAAAAACCCACGCGCGCTAGATGGGATCGTTCAACAATTTGGTGCGGCGGTGAAGGAATATCACGGTCTCGCAGGCCAGTACGATCAGGTTGAACCTGACACGTATCTCGTGCGGTGTTTCGGTGATCCTGGGTTTGTCGAATTCATGATTGAGCATCAGGGATATGGGCATGTAATCGGGCGGACGCTAGTAGACCCTGCCCAGCAGGAGGCCCCCCCCGACGAACATTGATGTCTGGATTATACCGAAGACCAAAACGGTGCTGGTGACCGACGATCCCGGCGTGCCGATTGCTGCTTGCGTCATCGGTGACGAACCGCGCGAAAACGCGGGCAGCGTCAAGCACTTCGGTGACGTGAATGACGCGATGTACTACGCTGAACGAGAGCGCGATGAACGCGGGTATACGCTCCAAGAAACGTGGCGCTTCGCACCGTGGGCCGATCCGTACTACGTTGGATATGTTGACCAGGAGGTCGCCGCCGATGGCGCGTAAATGGGGAGACCTCGTGTTTAGAGGTGAGCACGTTTATCGCCGCCCGCCGTGGTGCCCGCTATTCGTGTTTTTGCTGCTGCGGCGTTGGTTTGAGATATGATGACTAGCCCCCCAGCCGCGCGTGTGGAAGTCGGGCGAAGTGATCGAGGTGGTGCTGCCATGATTTATACCGTTGGGCATAGAGACAATTACCTTAGGGCCATTGCCGAATCACAGGATGGATATATCGAAAAAACGGGGCGGCAATCCGGGTATAATGGGGGCTGTGCATTCCGCACAATTGAGGATGCACGTCGTGCGCTTGACGAATTCAATCAGCCATCCTGGTGTGTATGGGGTCTGGACGCAAAATGGAATTGGGATACTGAACCAAGTTTATCTGGGGCATGGTGGCACGATTTGTTGGTTACCAGTCGAATTGTGCCCATTCCGCAAGAACTGGAAAACAGTAATGATAGCTCAGCGCATCATCAACCAAGGAGATGTGAGATGAAGAAAATACCATCGTTGTTCAAGCGCGACTATGAAGGCACCCGCCAAGTCTATGACGAACTGGTGGACGGAACGGAATGGGTGCAGGCCGGTGAGGGAATAGCGACCGAGAAGGTGGATGGAACTTGCTGTCTTGTCAGGAATGGAAAATTGTACAAGCGGTATGACGCCAAACACGGCAAAAATCCACCAGCGGAGTGGGAACCTGCCGAAGACGAACCTGATGAAAACACAGGTCATTGGCCGGGGTGGCTTCCGGTGGGAGAAGGTCCCGAAGATAAGTGGCACCGGGAGGCGTTTGGTTCGACGCCGATATTTTATAATGGAACGTATGAATTGATTGGGCCAAAAGTTCAGGACAATCCATACGACTTGGCCCAACATCACCTCGTGGAGCATGGCAGCATTGTGATAGATAACGTGCCGCGCACCTTTGAGGCGTTACGCGACTGGTTATTTGACAATGATGCTATTGAGGGCATTGTATGGCATCATCCCGATGGTCGAATGGTGAAGATCAAGCGGCGCGATTTTGGGCTGCCGTGGCCTGTCAAACATGCGAAATAACAGCGCTCTGCCCCTCACCCCGCTACTATCTGGGGATCGCGGCGTGGGCGTGGTGTCCAAGCGCCCGATCCCCATCGTGGGCGGCGTCATTCCGCTTGGCACGCTGGGCATCGTGGTGTTCGTGCATAACGCCGTGTGTCGCGTGCAATTCGTGGGATTCTGTTCAACGTCCAACGTCGATGTGTCCGCGCTGCGCGTGGTGGCGCGGTGATGGCATATAGGAGGCATGAAATGAACTTGCCGGAATATTTACGCCATTCGCGCGAACGGCGTGGGTATACGCTCAATGACTTGGCGGAGATGACCAAGATATCCGTGTCGTTTCTGTCCGACCTGGAACATGCCGTTCCGATCCGTCGTTAGACAGTTTACAGCGCATCGCCAACGCCTACGGGATGGGTGCAGGTGATCTCCTGATCGAAGCTGGGTATACGGTGCAGCATCACATCACGGAAGAACGCCGTGCCCAAGTCAAATGGTACGCTGAGCGGGCGCTTGAATTGGCGCAGCAGCAATTATGGGAAATGGGACCGTGGCCGCTGCACGTGGGCGGAGAAGTGCAGGAATTGTGATGGCACATAGTGCCGCTGGCACTAAGGAGAGTGAACGGTGAGTATTCGACCAGACCTTGACGCAACTGACGTGAGGCGGTGCCCAAATTGTAGAGGGCTGAAACTGGTATGGGTTATGCCCACTGGCGACCCTGATCGCCCCTTCTTCTATTTCGACGACGGAGGATGGGACCGGGGAATGTGGGCCACAGATGATGATATGGCACCATGCCCTGTTTGTAATGGCAGCGGGGGCGTGTTTCCTGCGCCGCCTGGAACCGTGATACCAGCGCCAGAACCAGCGCCCCAGTTCTGGGTACTGCTGGCGGCGGAGGTGCCCACTGATCCCAATAACTGAACGCATCTCCGGCGCGGACCGGTGGCGCATGGCCCAGCGCGTACACGCCCTCGACGGCACGCGGTGGAGTGACATCGCTCTCGATCTCTGTGTCTCGTGCTTTGGCGGGACGTACACACCGACCGAGGGCCAGGTCAAAGCGGCGCGGCGCGATTACGCCCGGCTCCGCGAGGTGCACGGAAACGGGAGCGCGGCCAGTCCGAAGACCAGCCGCGCGGGTGTCGAAGCGGGTGCAACGACGAGACGAGTATCGCCTGTTTCGAGCGGCGCGTCAACCTTTGATAGTGTTGAGGATGGAATAAGCGACGATGTAGCCTGGACGCCTGCGCCCGACTTCGTGAGTGCGGACAGTCGCCGTGATGCGCTGCGCCAGTATCTTGGTACGACGTGGGCGGCGCAGCGGGTGTATGTGTTGGCTCCGGCGAAAACGCGCACGGTGGCCGCTGTGGGGGATTGGCACGGCAACATTGACCCTGCTATTCTGGCGGCGTTGATCGAGGCTCAGGCGGATGTGTACGTAATCGGCGGTGACACCTATGATCAGGCGTATGCTAGTTCGTGGGCACCTTCCACACCGGGGGAAGCGGTGCGTGCCCACGAACAGGGGTTTCGGCAGGAGAGCGCCAACAATCGCGCGACGTTGGAAACACTGCTGGATAACACAGCAGGCGTGGTGCGCGTGTTCCTTGGCAACCATGATATCAGGGCGTGGCGGGCGGCCTATGATGCGCTGCCAGCGTGGGTATTGTTTCACTGGGCTGATCCGTTTCAAATGCTGCTGGATGGATTGGGGGAACGGGCGGCAATGGTTGGTCACGAGGTGCGCTGGCACTTCCCCGATGGGCACGTACAAAATACGGGCCATGATGATGAGTTTGTCTACGTGTGTGGTGACGTGCTTTTTTCGCACATGAATTTTACCGGGGGCGCGACCGAAACGGGGGTGTCGAAAATATGGCGGCACTGGTTCCCGGAATGGTCGCGCCCGCTCAACCTGACTCACGTTCGAGTGATCGTGCACTTTCACGTCCACCAGCGCAATTTACACAGTCGAGCTGGAGGCCACATGCTGCTGGTGGAGCCGGGCATGGGCGGAAGCATCACAGCGGAGGCATACAAGACGGGGTACAATGGTAAATGGCGGCCCGGCGTGCAGGGGTTCGTCGTGCTGCGCCAATACAAGGACGGCGATGATTGGCGCACGGACTTGGGCAGCGTCGAAATGATAGCGCCGCGCGTGGCGGCGGGAAAATGACACTCGCGCCGCACCTCGCCCGCTTGACAATCTAACCATTAACGCCTATACTTGTCCTTAACGGATAGTGGTAGGCGTTTTTGTCCCTCTCCTCCTGGTTAGGGGGCGCGACACCCTCTACGCGCCCCCGCAGTGAAACCGTTGGGGCGGCCCGCTATAAAATCGGCTCCTGAGTGCTCCTTGCGGGCGGCGGGCACTCGAACGATGCGTATCTCCGTGCTGCGGCACGGTGAGAAGTGACGGGCTTTCCCGTCCAGGCGGCAATGGACCGCTACGGCTGGCGGGGCTGGCCGATAACAGCCCCCAGCAGTTGCAGACTACCGGGCGCAGATAGGCGACGGTATTTTGTGCTATGTGCGATAGGTGAGTATGGCGAAAGCCTATGACGGTGACAGGTGAAACAAAAACCCCATGACGGTGAGGTGTGATGCAAAAACGCGGCGCGGCACGCCATGTCAACAGCCCGCCGGGTGGGGAACCAAACACGTCGGGGAAGGGCGCTGTAAATTGCACGGGGGTGCAAGTCCGCGCGGAGTTGAGTCCGCTAACTTCAAAACAGGGTTGTATGCTCAATATCTCCCCAGCAAGATCAACGACAAGGCGCGGGTGTTTCTGGAAGCCGATCCGCTCGAATTGGTGTCGGAAATGGCACTCTTGCGCGCCTTGTTGGCCGAATATGCTAGCCGTTTGCAAGACTTACCTATCACCGCCCTTGACATTCAGCTTATGGCTGATCTTGCGGAACGCGTGGGGAGGTTCTCTGAGCGCATTAATAAAATGCGGAATGACACGGCCCTCACTGGCGCTGAAATGGTATATTTGGCGGCCCGCGTGGCCGATGTTGTGGTGAAATATATTGACGACCCAGATGAGCAGCGGCGTTTTGTCACAGAACTCTTGGGCCCAATTCCGAACGATGGTGTTGGGCAATTTGGACGCCAAAACAAGCAGGACGTTATCACGCTTTCCGGGTGATGACTTCGCCGCTTTCTGCCCGCAGCGTCTTGTCGTGCAAAACAAGGACGGCGCGCTTGCACCTTTACAACTGAATACCGTACAGCAGGCGCTTACCGGAGCACTCACCGGGCGCGACCTCGTGCTCAAGGCGCGGCACGTGGGTATCAGCACGGCGTTACAAGCCACGCTGTTTTGGCATACGCAGCGCGGCAACGTGCGGACGCTGACCCTCTGTCACGAGGACGACTTGACGCAGGAAATCCGGGCGATGGTGGACAGGTTCTACAACAACCTGCCGGACCATTCGCCCGTGCGTAAGTTCGCCAACGCCACGTTGACCACCTACCCGGAGCTAAATAGCCAAGCGCGTATCGCCACGGTGGGAGGCACGACGGGCAGCAAAAAGGGTCGCGGCGGCAGTGTGACGCATATCCACGGGTCTGAGGTCGCCTTCTGGCCGGATGCCGCCGGGGTCATGGCGGCGGCCATGCAGGCTGGACACCCGGCGATCTATTTGGAAAGCACGCCCAACGGCGCGCAGGGGTATTTTTACACGCTGGTCATGGAAGCACTAGACGGCAACAGCGACTGGACGTTACACTTTTTCCCGTGGTGGATGGAGACAGATTACACGCTGCCCCTCACCGACGGCGAGCCGCTTACACTGACGGACGAAGAGCAGGCGTTATGTGCGGCGCATGGCTTGACGCAGGAACAGATCAACTGGCGGCGGGCGAAACAGCGGGAACTCAAGCACCTGTTTATCCAGGAGTATCCCGAAGACCCGTTGTCGTGTTTCCTGCTGTCGGGGACGGGCTATTTTGGCGACCTGTCCAGCGTGTTTGTCGCGCCCACCGGGGCGGCTTATGACCCGGACCACCGGTATTATTGCGGGTTGGACTGGGGCCAGGCCAACGACTTCACCGCCGCGAGTGTGATCGACAAAACCGCGCTGGTGGAAGTAGAGGTGCTGCGGCTGAACAAATTACCGTGGTCGGAGATACGGCGTCAGGTGCGATTGTTGTGCGACCGCTGGCACTGCGAAACCATCACGCCGGAAACGAATAGCATGGGGCCGAACATCGAAGAACTCTACCGGGAATTTGAAGTTGGGGAATGCGAGACGACCATCATCCCATTCACAACGACCAACAATACGAAGTATGACGCGGCGGTGAATTTGTATGAGGCGCTGCACGAGGGTGGGTTGAAACTACTGCCGGACTCAGTGAGCAAGCGGGAACTCCTGGCCTTTCAGGCATCACAAACCTCGACGGGCCTCTGGCGCTTGGCGGCGGCAGAGGGGGAGCACGACGATACGGCGATCGCCAAACTGCTGGCGTGGGTAGGCACAACACGCGGAAGGGGATTTGTCTAATGCGCAAAGGGCTATTGGTGGGTTTGGGGTTGGCCTTGGTTATTGGCGTGTTGTGTTACCCGGTCTCGGCGGCCACTTACGATATCGCACCGGTTCAGGTGCAACTGCGCAGCGGGGCGGAGATTGCGGGCTATGACTGTTACCCGGCACGCACGGCGCCGCTGGAAGGCGATACTTTCGCCCTCGTTACGCTCAACACGTCCAAAGGTGCGGCGTTCTACGAATGCACCTTAACAACACTTACCCTACTGGATATGCCTCATGACTGATGTAAGCCTGCGGTCACGGCTGCACGCGGCCAGGGTCGCCTGGACGGTAGGACGCCCACCGGTCCCCGCGCGGACGATGGAGACCTCGGCCCGGCGCGAGCCGATGATGATGTGGCCGTCGCGGGTCATGGACCAACCGCAGTGGAATATGGTGGACCTGCAATCGTATATCGATAGCGGCTTCAACCTCAACTCGGTGATTTACAGCGCGATCATGTACAAGGCGCGGGCGGTGGCCTCGGCTCCCCTGATGTCCTATCAGGGCGAAATGGACGAAGCCGAGGCGCTGGACCGCAGTCACCCGCTGGCGCAGGTGTTGGTGCGCCCCAACCCGTTCCAATCAGCCATCGAATTCCAGCAGATCAACACCGTGTATTTCAACCTGGCGGGGAATGCGTACATCTACTTTGCACGTGAGCGGGCGGGGGACGTGCCATACGCCATGTACACCCTGCGGCCCGACCGGGTGAAGATCATCCCGACGAAAGACGCCCAGAAGCCGGTGCTGGGGTTTGTGTACGTGCCAGAGGGGTTGTCACTGCGTGACGGCTACCCCATGCTGCCCGAAGACGTGATGCACGTAAAACTGCCCAACCCCGGCGATCCGCTCAATGGGGCGGGGTATGGGCTGTCGCCCCTGGCCCCGCTGGCGCAGTCGGCCAATGTTGACAACGACATCACGCGCTTTTTGAAAGTGTTCTTCCAGAAGGGCGCGATGTTCCAACACGTGATCACGTTTGATCGCCCGATGGGGGACAAAGACATGGCGGCGGCGCGCGACCGGTTTGAGCAGATTTATGGCGGCGTCGAAAACTGGGCCAAAGCGATGGTAATGGATAGCGGTGGTAAGGTGTCGCGGGTGTCACCCACCTTCGAGGAAATGGGCTTTGAAACGGTAGACGAACGCAACGAGGCGCGTATTTTAGGCCCGTTCGGTGTGCCGCCGATTCTTATTGGGACACGCCTGGGCCTGATGCGCAGCACGTACAGCAATTACGAAACGGCGCGCACGGCGTTTTGGGAAGACACGCTGCTGCCTGAATTACGGTTATTTGAGAATGAGTACCAACACTTTTTGGGCGATGATGATCTATTCGTGCGGTACGACGTGTCGTCCGTACCCGCGCTGCGGCGTGATATCGTAGCGCAGACGGGGGCGGCGCTGAACCTCATTCAAGGCGGCGTGCCGGTTCGGCAAGCTTTGGCGGCGGTCGGACTGGAAGTTGAAGACTTTGAGGGCGAAACGGCTGAAACAGATGCGCCAGCCTCAACGACCACAACCGACGAGATACCGGTCAACGTCGAAACCACGCAGGGCCTCAACGGTATTCAGGTGCAATCGGCATTGCTGGTCTTGGAACAAATGCGGGCGGGCACGCTAACCAGCGCGGCGGCCATTGAGTTCCTGGTCGCGTTGGGTATTGAACGCAGCAGCGCGGCGGTGATCACGTCGGGTGTGCCCGATACGCCCGCCGCTGAATCTGCGGAGATGGAGGCGGAGATAGAACCGCCAACACCTCCCACCCTGCCCGATGTTGACCAGAGTGGACAGAAGGCGCGCAAGGCGTATGATCCGTATGCCATGCAACGCAAAATGGACACCCTCGCCGTGTCCAACGAAACACGGTTCGGCGATAGGGCCGCCAAAGTCTTCGACGCCGAAGCGCGGGAATTGGACGCCATGATCGACGAGGTTCAGCGCGAATCCCGGCGGCGTAAGGGCAGTTTCCAGTGGCGACTGCTGCAAGGTATGATCGAGGATTGGTACAAAACGAATCAGCCGGAAGTCTGGCGTGAGGCGTTTGTGCCCCTGATTGAAGGCGTCATGATCGACGCGGGGCAGGAATGGGCTGCCGCGTTGGGTGTGCAGTGGAACGTGCGGAATATCCAGGGCGAAGCGTGGTTTCAAAACTACACGCTGAAATTTGCGCAGCCGATCACCGACACCAGCAGCGCGGTCGTCAAGGACGTGATCGCCCAAGCCATGTCGGAAGGATGGTCGATCCCGCAGATGCAAGAACGGCTGGGGCTGGTCTTCCAACAGTGGGCCGAGGGCAACCTGTCACCGGATGATTTCGAGTGGATGCAGGCGCGGTTGCCGAATTACCGCCGTGAAGCCATCGCGCGGACAGAAACGATCCGCGCCTCGAATGCTGGTACTCACGAACTGGGCAAACAGTGGGGGGTCAAATTCAAGGGCTGGCTGTCGTCCGGCAACGATGGCCGGACACGCGACTCCCACATTGAAGCGGGTGACACGTATGGGCCGGGCGGTGAGCATATCCCGCTGGACGACTCGTTTATGGTGGGTGGCGTGGCGATGTTGTATCCCGGCGACCCCAGTGCTCCGCCTGATGAAACCGTTAACTGTCGCTGCACTCAGTTACTCTACACTGAGTAGTGGAGGTCATTATGTACGAGGTCTACCGGTTGGGGAACGGACGGCGTGATTTAGTCGATAAGGCGCGCGATTACGAGACGGCCCGCCAGCGCGCGATTGAGGCCAGCGCCTTTCAGCGCGCGTTGTTCATTGTGGTCCGCGAGGGCTTTGGCGACCCGCTGTATTATGCGTATGACGGTGTGGGCGGGGATCAGGCGACCGTGTTGCCACGCGTTCACATTGCCCCGGCGGAGTCCGTCGCGGGGCAGGATGACCCGCCGCGTGGTCGCCGCAAGGGACCGAGCGAGACGAAAGCGCGGATTACGCCCCAGCGGGAATACAAGATCGGTCCTGCTTACGTGGTAGAGTGCAAGGCCGTTGATGACGGCAAGCTGGGCATCGTTGAGGCAGTCGTGAGTGTGTATGGCGTGTTAGATGACGGCAGAGATATCATCTCCAATTCGTTTTTTGCTAAGTCGTTGTCTGAACACGGACACCGCGTGCGCGTACTCAATAGTCACAGCCTCAAAGACGGTGTGCTTGAGGTGATAGGGAAGCCACTCTTGATGCGAGAGGTTGGGCGGGAAGAATTGCCATCTGAAGTACTGAACCGGTATCCAGAAGCTACCGGCGGCTTTTTGACTACAACTCAATTCATGTTGAGTGATGCGCGTAGCAAGGCGGTTTATGATCGACTAGACGCAGGCTGGATTAACGAATGGTCTATAGGCTTTGATGATTTGCAGTCTGAGAAGTCCCGGCTGGTTCGGCGCACTTATAACGGAACACAATGGCGTTATGACCGAGCGTCAATGGAAGACCCGCCCGAATCCCTGGTTACTGACGACTCCGGTAGACCTATTGTGGCGCGACTACTACGCCAAGGACGACTCTGGGAATACTCTCCCACAGTCTGGGGAATGAATCCGGCCACAAGTACAGTAAGCGTTAAGGATATAGGCGGAGAAAGCACCGAAACCGACGCTCTATCAGATGACGACATAGCGCAGGACGCAGATACAACCGCTCTTGACGTAGAGCAGGACCCCGATCCCATCGATACCAAAGTGGGGCGCGTCCTGAGCAGCGTTAATTTTACTCGTATTCAACAAGCGTATACCCTGCTGAACGAGGTCATGCAGTCGGCAGGGTTGCTTGACGAAGAGGCGGCAGACGATACAGCCGCCCGGCATGGCGAATTGCAACACACCAGCGGCGACGGGCCGCACGAAGGTCTGACACCCATCTCGGACGAGTCGGCCACTCCGACCGAGACCGGGCCGCAGGCGAACGAAGCACCCGACACCAAGCGAGCCGATTTGCTGCGAACAATTGAGCAGCGACTAGCTGAAGTGGAGGAACAATGACCACGAAGGAAAAAGTCGAGCGCTATAAGGCACTCTACGCCCAGGCCAGAACTCTGGTCGAGGGCGGGGATGTCGAAAACGCCGAAAAAATGTTGAAAGAAGCCGATGACCTTAAGGCGTCTGCCGCGCGTGAGCTTGACATCCTCAAACGCGCTACGGACGGCGAAACGGATGTCACCGGTCTGGAACAGAAGAGCGCCCCGCGCCCGCAGGCAGAGCCGGAGCGAAAGACGAAGTTTGACAACTACGACGAATGGGCCAACAGCATGGCGCGTTTCCTGACCAAACAGCAGCCCGATCACCGTCTGAAACTGTGGAATGACGTGGGTGATAATCCGATCCCGCTCTTCAACGAACAGAAACAGATGGTTGAAAACGTGGGCGCGTCCGGTGGCTTCCTGGTGCCGGTGGAACAGAGTAACGAGATCATGGCGATTGTCGCCGAACTCGCCATCGTGCGCCCGCGCGCGACCGTCATTCGCATGGTGCGCCGTCAGTATTCCCGCCCCGTGTTGGACCAGACCGGTACCACGGCTGGTCGCCCGCACTGGTTCGGCGGCATGGTGTTCTACTGGGGCGAAGAAGCCGCTGAGAAGACCATCACAACCGCCAGTTGGCGCGAAGTGAATCTGGTTGCCAAGAAACTCTATGGCTATACGCGCGCCAGTGATGAACTGGTAGACGATGCGATCATCAGCCTGAGCGATTACCTGCAAGGCCCCACGGGCATGGCGGGCGGTATCGCCTGGAATGAAGACTATGCGTTCCTGCAAGGCAATGGCGCGGGGCAGCCGCTTGGCGTGATCAACGCTGGGGCAACCATCACCATCAATCGCCAACAGGCGGGGCCGGGTGTTGATCCCGTCACCTATCACGACCTGACCGAAATGCTGGAACACCATCTCGAAACGGAAAACAGCATGTGGGTCGCGTCACTGTCACTGCGCGGATCGCTGATGCGCATGACCTATCCGTCCAGCAACCCATCGCTGGTGTGGCAACCGAGCGCGCGTGAAGGCAATCCCGATACGCTGCTAGGCCGCCCGATTGTGTGGACCGAAAAGGTTCCGCTGAGTGGGTCTGCGGGCGATATCGGCCTGTACGACTTCCGACACTATTGGGTTGGCGACCGGCAGGCGCTCACGTTTGCCAGCACCAACGCCGAATATTTCAAATACGACCAGACGTCGTACCGCATGGTGCATCGCGTGGACGGTCGCCCATGGATGAATACCTATTTTACTCTCCAGGACGGAACGTCTACAATTTCGCCCTTCGTTATATTAGGGGCTAAGAGTACGTAACTCTTAGTAGATGAAATACTAGCACTCTGTACCTTCTCACGAAGGTAGAAAGGCAAGACCATGCCGTACTGCACTGCGTTTTATGAAGAGTGGGAGCTGCTGGATTACATCTATGGGGATGCGGTCGCAGCGAACACCGAGAGCAATACCGGGGCGATTCTCCTGGCTAACTATGCCCAGACCGTGATCATCATTCACCCAGTGGATGTCAATGACGCGCTGGACGTGGATATCGAACAGGCGACCACCGCTACTGGCACTCTGTCATCGTTTGACAGCGCGTCCAAAGACGTGACCATCGCCACGACCGACACCGGTCCCACCGTGATCAGAATTCGACACGAGGAATTCGCGGCAGGATATGAGTATCTGAATGTCGAAGTCACAACCGGGAACACCGGGGGTGACGGGAATGAGTTCGTGGTGGAAGTGTGGGCCGAGCCGGTCTACAAACCGGCGTCCACCAGCCTCCTCGAAGAAGTAGCCGACTAGGGAATCTAGTCAACGGGGCGGCTAGGCGCGCGCGCTGAAAAGGGTACTCCGGCCCCTGCCGCCCTGAACACGGAGCGCACAAGGAGAGTGCAATGACAGAGAACCGAGAATCGAGACGCGTCGCTTACTTTGATGTATCCTATGAAATGCTGGCAATAGTACTAAACCTGCCAGAAGGCACCAAAATTGAGCGCGTGCTAACGCCCGACGATGGCTCATACTGGAAACGTGCGATGTTTCGGGTTGTAGCAAGCCATCCTGATCTGCCGGAAGTTTACGAGGGAGAACAATTGCCCCGTGCAAAACCATCCCGTGTCAGAAACGCCGACGGAACCGTAACTTTTGGTGACTGGGGGCTGTAATGTGGGTCTGTCTGCGCTGTCGTAAGACGTTGATCATTAAGGGCGCGCCCCACCACTACGCCCCCGGCGAATGGGTCAAGGTGGGTCGCCACATCGCGCGGGAATGGCTTGCGGGCGGCGAAGCGTATGACTTCGCGGGGGACGGCTCCGGCGCGGTCGCTGACAAAACAACCGGCATCGTATTACTGAGTGCACCGCCCGATGGGTGGATGGATCGCTGCCGGTCTGCGCTTAGCATCGAGGTTGCGTCTATAGACGCCCCGTGTGTGCCATTTGCTGAAACGCTACTGTATACGCCCGGTTTCGACCTACGTCTTGATCTGGTATTAATCGGGTTGGGCCTGTTGAAGCGGTGGCAGGTCGCCGTGCCGTTATGGGATTATACAACTCTTGCGGCTCACGTGGGCAGCGAAGACGAACGCGCCCGTACGAAGGCGATCATTCGAGACCTTCGCGTGCCGCTGCGTGACACACGGTTGGTATTCTTGCGGCGCTGCGCCCAAACTCGTGAATTGGTTGAATGTTGGAATGAAGAGACCGCCGATAGCACCGAGCCGCGCCTTGCCTTCCTGCGGGCCATGTATCGGATCAAGCCGGTAGTGTGCGACCTTCCGGCGAGTTGGACAGGGAACGTGAGATGACATGGGATAGAGCCTTAACGCACACGTGGGCGGTATCAGATGGCCTGATATTCGCCGATACGCTGAATTACCGTGAAACGCGCGGAGCGGTGATCGTAGCGTATGGGGAACGGGCCAAAGCGGCGGCGGGGGTCTGTATGGACGCGCTCAAAGTAGTGTGTCCTGATCTCCCAGTGACGGTCTACTGTACGCCTGCGGGTGATCTGAGTGACGAACAGGAGTCACGCCGGGCCAAAGCAACTATGTTACGCTGGTCGCCCTACCGGCAGACGGCCTACCTGGATGCTGACACAGTGCCCGTCTCGGACATTAGCGCGGGGTTCGCCATGTTGGACGACGGCGCTGATTTGGTGATCACACCCAGTGACAACCAGGGCGATACGTGGTTGTGGCATGTGGGCGAAGATGAACGCGCGGAAACACGGGCGGCGCTTGGCTTTCAGGCATTGCAGTTACAGGCGGGCGTGCTGTTTGTGAAGAGGAACCGGCGCACGCGCCTGCTGTGGGCAGCGTGGGAACAGGAATGGAACGAGCACCAGGGGCAGGATCAGGCGGCACTCCTGCGGGCGTTGTATCAGTGTCCGGTGAAGGTGTGGCTGTTGGGCAAACCGTGGAATGGCGGGGCCGTCATTGGGCACCGCTGGGGAGCGATACGTCGTGCGAATTAACATCGTCGCGCGTGAAGGCGCGCAGCAGGATGGGACCATTTTACAGCGACTCGTGTATGAGTTGGCTCAGGACCCCGCGTTTTCGGTGGCCGATTCCCCCGATCCGCGCGCTGACTGTAACCTGTTCTTCCCATACCTCGATTACGCGCGTTTTCCCGACTTCCACGCTACGCCCACGGCGGCCTGGTTTTCTCATCTCGACAATGGACGCGAAGACAAAGAGCAAACCTGGGAGCAAGCAGCGCAGGCGGTCGATTTACGGTTGACCAGCGCGCGACTGTATCAGGCGCAGTTGGAGCCGTTTGGCCTCACGCATCTGCTCACACCGCCATTGGACCGTGAGCACTTCGCTCCCCCGCCGACGGGCGCGCAGAAGGACGACCACGCACGGCGGATTGTAGGGACATCGGGGTATGTCTATCCGGGCGGGCGCAAAGGCGAAGACCTCATCAGACGGTTGGCACACGATATGCCGCAGGTCTCGGTGATTGCCAGCGGTCGCGGGTGGCCGGTGGAGTCACAACATCATCACTGGTCAGCGATGCCAGCTTTTTATCGTGGATTAGATATCTATGTGTGCACCAGCGTGATTGAGGGGATCGGCTATGGGCCGCTTGAGGCGATGGCGTGCGGGGTTCCGGTGGTTATTCCGCGTGGCGTGGGCATCTTCGATGAACTGCCCGATCTCGAAAACGTGCACCGGTATGAGGCGGGGAATTACGAGGGGCTGCTCGCGGCGGTTCAGGTGGCCGTGTCCCGGTTGGATGAAGGGGGTTACAACCCTGACAGTCTACGGTCAGCGACCGCGCGGTATACTCATGACGCCTGGGTAACTAGCACCGTTCAGGCATTTGAGTCACTGTTGTACGACAAACCGCTGCTTGCCCCACGATCCCCGTGGGCCGATCACGCAGGGGTGTTTTACGTGGCCTACGGTGATCCGGCGCGTGAGTGCGCTGCGCGGGCGATCACCAGCTTTAAGCAGTTTATGCCCGGCGTGCCCGTGGCGCTGGTCAGTGACCGCCCGCTCAACGCAGGGGAAGATGTGTTTGTCCAGAACAAAGATGAGGATGTTGGGGCACGCAGCGTCAAAACCCAAATCTATGACCTCGCTCCGGCGGAATGGGAATATGTACTTTGTCTTGATGCAGATACAGAAGTCGTGTCCGACATTTCGTTTCTATTCCAGGTTCTAGAGGACGGTTATTCGGCAGTCTTCTGCACCAACCCAGCGCAGTACGTATTGGGGCGTGAAATGACCCGGCCTGATAATGCCGATGAATGCGCCGAGACGTTTAAGATCGTGGGCACCGATGAATTCCTGCAACTGAACGGTGGCGTGTTCGCCTTTCGACGCTCTGAGCGAACGGCGGAATTCTTTCGAGCGTGGCACCGCGAATGGAATCGTTACGGCAAACGAGACCAGGCAGCGCTGGATAGAGTGTTGTATACCAATCCGATCCGCATTTTGGTGCTGGAAAAAACGTTCAACTGCATTACGCGCTATGACCAACCTGACGGGGCAGCGATTTTGCACTATCCGCTGACGGCACGACGGTGGCGGGGGATGTTACCAGGGCGGCTGGACAGCGACGAAAGTTGGGCGGTGTTACATCCGGGGGGCGCGGTATGATCAGTGTTGCCGTTGTGTGTCGTGCCAAGGGATTTGATGAAACACGGCTAAAGCTGGGATGGTGGTCTCACGGCGTTCCCGATCTAGATTGGGCCTTTTATCCTGCCATAGACGGGCAAGTGATCAATAAAGACCGATTGGCAGCGCAGGGCCACGACCTGATCGTATGGGAAGATTGGGTCTGGAATACGTGGGAAGGCACGTCGTCTATCCCGATTTACGCGGTCATGGTAGACAGCAACACCAGCCCGCGCCGCCGTCGCAATTATATAGCACGCGCTAAACAAGCTGATGTAATCCTGGTCGATCAGGACCATTTAAAAACATTTCGCGGTATGGGGAAGCCTGTTTACCGTTGGTCGTATGGCGTTAATCCAGCAGTGTTTCGTGCGCAAGACAAGACAGTTGATGTGGCCTATCACGTGCAACACACAGACGACCGTAGTAAATTGCACGACTATTTGCGGGGATGGACACAGAATAACTCGCAGTGGCGCGTCACGATGGGCGGCAATATGACCATCGCACAATATGCGGTGCGAATTGGGCAGGCGCGGATCGTCGTACACAAACGGACACATGAACAGTGTCGCTCGCACCGTTTTTTTGACGCGCTGGCAGCGGGGTGCTGTCTACTTACCGACCGGGGATGGTCGGTTAATGAAGATGGGTTCAGGCCGGGACATCACTTTCTGGAATGGAATGACTATCGGGATTTGACGGAGATGATTGAACGCCTGTTAGAAACAAACGAATGGACCAAATACGCCAACGTGGGCCAGGCTTTTGTACTGTCGCGCCACACGTGGGCACACCGGGCAGCAGAGTTCATCCGCATTGTGGAGGATACACGTGCTTCTATTTAACGAAACGGGCATTCATGACGACTTGTGGGCGGCGCTCGAAGAACACGAACCGTTTATTCGCACGATCATAGCCGACGTGTATACGCGCCTGGATGAACACTACCCGAAACGTGAGACCCGCGATTATGAGGCGGCGCTGTTGTACATCATGGCCCGCCAGTACAATGCTCCCGGCGCGCGGATCGTGGAGATTGGCACGTGCTGGGGCTGGACGGCAGCGGTTATGCAGACCGCCGCACCGTTGGCCCATATCATCACCTGCACGCCTAGCCCGAACCACATCGTCATCGCGCGGCGCAACCTGGAGCCGAACTTCCCGCGCGTGGAAGTCTTTGGCGGGCGCTCGGTGGACCTGCTGCCGCAGCTCGCGCCAGACAGTGTTGACATGGTATTCGTGGACGGTGATCACCAGCACGTGGCCGATGACCTGCCGTTTTACAATGTGCTCAAACCGGGAGGCTTGATGATCCACCATGACTACTGCCCTGATAAACCGTTGTGCACCGGGCCGCGCCCCTGCCGGTGGGTGTATGACACGGTGAATTCGTTTAGCGCACGGTTGGCCCATGAGCCTGACGTATTGATGGTGGACCACAACAAAGAGGGCATAGCAGGGCACTACCGGCGTGAGGGGGAGGTGTGGCTATGACCGACTACATTTCAGTCGCCGAAGTCAAGACGCGCCTGCAAAAAGGACCCGCGACGACGGACGACACTCTGCTAAAAGCATTAGTCACCGCTGCCAGTCGCGTCGTGGATCGGGTCTGTAATCAACCTGATAATTTTTTCGTGGCGCTGACGGAGGCCACGGCGCGCACGTTTGGCGCGCGTGGGCGTGCGTGGGTGACAATTGATGAGTGCACCAGCATCTCCGGGGTGGCGGTCAAAGACAGCGTGACCGACGACACGTATACCGCCTGGACCACCGATGATTATATCCCGTTCTCAGGCGACCCGGATAACCCAGACTTCAACTCGACGCCTTATAACGGGTTGATATGCCATCCCAACGGGGATTACGCCGCGTTCCTGGATGGCAAACTCGGTGCGATCCGCGTGCCCACCGTCCAGGTAACAGCGACGTGGGGCTATGCTACGGCGGTTCCTGCGCAGATCAAAGAAGCGGCGGGGATTCTGGCGGGGCGCTGGTTCAAACGCGGCCAGTCGTCCTGGTCGGATACGTTAGCCAGTCCTGACATGGGCGGACTCATGTATACGATGGCAATGGACCCTGATTTCAGACTCATTCTTGAGCGTGGGCGGTTCATCCGCCAGTCATTTTAGGAGGCAGTATGGGCAGCAACCGAGAAACCATCAATGAAGCGGGGTTTGGCCGCAGTGACGCCAAAACCGTTACCATCCCTACGGGGAACAACGGCGGCAACCTGGGCGTATTGGACCTGGAACGTAATTACGTATACATCATCATCAAATGTGCTGACCTGGCGGGCATTCCAGCCAGCACCGCGCTGACCCTAACCGTGGCGTATGATCGGGATGACGCCCTTTGCACATTATACGAGCGGGATGACCCTGAAACCCAGTGGAGCAAAACGCTGCCCACGTCGGGAAGTATGGCGTTTGCGCTGGTTCATGCGTTGGCGGTACAGCGGCTCAAGATCGGGTTGTCGAAGGACACGACCGCGCCCGTGACCTTTACGGTCTACGGGGTGGCACAGAGTATCCAGGGGTAAGCATGGCGGATGATGTGTCGGTTGACATTCAGGGCGTCCTGGAAACACAGGCCGAAATGGAGCGGATTATCCGCGATCTGCGCGGCGACCGCTTCCTGAACGCCCTGCGCGACTGCACGCTGTGGGTGCAGACGGACGCCAAGATCAACGCGCCGGTAGACAGCGGGCGGCTGCGCGCCAGTATCACGCCCGACGTGCGGACAGACGGCGATACGGTGATGGGTGTAGTAGGCAGTAACGTAACGTATGCGCCCTACGTTGAAACAGGGACACGTCCTCACTGGCCGCCGGTGGGGGCGCTCGAAACGTGGGCGCGACGGCACGGCACAACCGCCTTTGTCGTGGCGCGGGCGATTGCCCGTCGGGGCACTCGTGCCCACCGTTACATGCAGCGGGCCGCTGAGTCGAACACCGGGCGTATTCAGACCCACCTGGACAGTGCCGTCGGGGAGATTGTCGAACGATGACCGCTACTAACTCAGCATTGGTCACAGCAGTCGCCGCTGAAATGGCGGAAATTACCAGCGCAACGGTGCAGTCTGGGGCCAGTCTGACCGAAGGCATCAACGACACGTTGACCATCCAGGTTTACCCAGAAAGCGGCGAAAGTGCGCACAACAGCCGCACCGACCGGAACACGTTCGGCAAGGGGCTAGAGCTGCGCCGTCGTATCGTGCATATCGACGTGTACGCGCGCGCGCGCGCACATATCGGCGAGGATATGGTCGCCGTCACCTCGGCGGCGGATGACGTCGAGGCCAAACTGAACGAACAACAAAGCAGCCCACCCTTCGGCGTGGCGGGTGTCAAAACATGGCATTACACCTGGCAGCGCGTGATCTTCAGTTACGGCGGGGTGGAATACGTTGGCATTCGGTTCGTACTAACATTCGTGAGTTCATAGGTCAGGAGCTATTCAATGACTGTCACAACAACGGCAATTGTCGCAACAAATTGTGTGATCTTGCTGGATAACGCGGCCAACGTGCCGGTGGACATCAGCGGATCGACCAACAGCGCCACCATCGGCCTGGAGCACGGCGTGGCGGAATGGCGCACGTTTTCGACGCAGTGGAAAAGCCGCAAGGTAGTCGGCAAAGACGCACCGGTCAGCTTGCGGCTCGTATACAGCACCGCCGCCGCCGAAGGGGCCATGCTGCTCAAGAACTGGTTTACCGGTGGGGTAGATGCGGCGCGTTCGTTGTATATCGACATCCCCGACGACCAACCCGGCGCGTTCAGGATGTATGGTGAGTACGTGCTGGAAAACTTGAACATCAATCTTGACGCCGAAGCCGACGACGTGGTGCGTGTGGAAGCTGACCTCAAACCCACCGGCGAAGTTCAGTTCGCTACCGTGAGCACCTAAGCGGAGGACGTATGGCAAAGCGACTAAATGTCTATCGAGTGGACTCAAGCATCGTGCAGGGTGAGGGGTCGTTCGTGGAAATCCGCGCCCTCACACGCGACCAAGCGAAAGAGGATAGAAAAGAACTCGTCGCCGCGCGTGACTTGTCTGACGATCAACAGGAAGAGGCATCGGACGCGTGGATCGCCTCTATGGTTGCGGGATGGGATTGGGTGGATGACAACGGACTTCCACTGCCGCTTCCCGGTACTGATGTGTCAGTGATCGGGAAGTTGTCCATTCAGGAACTAGGGTTCCTTGTCGAGACCATTGAGGGCCAGATCACCCGAAAAAAATAATGAGCCAGTTCCGGGACTGGCAGTTTACCAAGGGCGCAGTTGACCCGCCAGAGGAATATGCCGAATATTTGCTCTGCAAAGCTGTGTACCACTGCACCCCTGACGAACTGTCCGAGCAGGATGAATGGACGACCAACCTTCATTTTGCGTTTTATGTCGAGGAACTGAAAGCGCAAGACAAGCAGCGCGGAACAACGAGGCGCATAGGCAGGACAAAACGTGAGCAGTAACACCATTGAAATCCTGATCAAAGCCACCGACAAGGCTACCGGTGTCATCGGTAAAGCCACCGGGGATTTGCGCAACCAGTTTGACAGCTTGGGCAAGGCCGCGCTCAAAGTAGGAGCAGGCGCAGCCCTGGGTGGTATTACGGCGCTTGGTGCGGGCCTGGGCCTGGCGCTCAGCGAAGCGATGGAAGCCGAAGTCAACATCGCCAAACTGGAAGCCGTGCTCAAGGCGACGGGCGGGGCGGCGGGGCTGACGAAGGATGAAGTATTGGGCATGGCCGACAGCCTGAGCACCGTCACGCGGTTCAGCGACGATGCGATCCTGGCCGGGCAAACCATGCTGCTCACGTTTACAAATATCGGCGAGGATACCTTTCCGCGCGCGACGGAAACAATGCTCGACATGGCCGAGATGTTCGGCGGGGTAGACGCGGCCAGCGTCATGTTGGGCAAGGCGCTCAACGACCCGATTCAGGGCGTGACCGCACTCCGGCGCGTGGGCGTGCAGTTGACGGATGCCCAGGAAGACATGATCAAAGCGATGGTGGAGTCCGGTGACGTGGCGGGCGCTCAGACCGTCATCCTGGACGAACTCAACCGCGAGTTTGGAGGCATCGCCAAAGCTGCCGGGCAGACGCTTAGCGGGAAATTAACCATCCTCAAAAACAAGTTTCTGAACGTGGCGGAGGCGGCTGGAATGCGCCTGCTGCCGGTATTGTCCAGCCTGATTGACCGTTATCTCACGCCGTTGGTGCCCAAAATCGAACGAGTGGTCGCCGTCTTTGGCAACTTTATCGAAATGATGTCGATGGGATCGCGGTATTGGGCCGAGGCGGGTGAGGCACTTGGTTTTTTGATGGGTAATACAGACGGCGCGAACAAAGTAGCGTTTAAGATGGTGCAAACATTCTGGGACGTGGTTGACGTGGTAAAGAACCTCGCAGGAACTATCGGGGGATTTATCAGCGAACACAGCCAAGCCTTTATCGCCGCGCTCGCGGCCATTGGCGCGGTCATTGCGGGAGCCGCCATCGCCGCCGGGATAACCGCCATTGCCGCTGCCGTCATGGGTCTGCTGAGTCCGCTAACGCTGGTTATCGGGGCCATCGCCCTACTGGCGGCAGCGTGGGCGGAGGACTGGGGCGGCATTCGCACGTTCGTTACCGATAGCGTATGGCCGCTACTCAAGCCCATTTTTGAGGACCTCAAACTATGGCTGGAAGACACGATTCCGAAGGCCATTGACGCGCTAGAGACTGCGTTTACTGACCTCAAAACCGCGTTTGATACCGGAGGTTTGGGGGCGGTGGGTGAGTTGATCCTTGAAAGCCTCGAAACTGGATTGGGGGAATTAAGTACGTGGGCGTTAGACAACATTGTAACACCGATTGTGGCAACGCTGGTGCTTACCGATTGGGGTGAGGTCGGCAACACATTACAAACGTTGCTCGAAAAGTTTCTGGGTATCGCCGGATCGGGACTGACAGACCTGGGCACGTGGATACTAGACAAGATCGTCGCCCCGGTCGTCCTGGCGCTGGCGGCTGTGGATTGGTCTGCGGTCGGTAGCACACTATTGACGCTGCTCGAAAAGTTTTTGTCTTTTGCCGGTCGCGGGTTGGCTTCTATGGGCGAGTTCATCTACCAAAAAATCATCGCGCCCACGATTGAATACCTCGCCGGGGTCAATTGGTCCTCGGTCGGCAGTACGTTATTGACACTACTCGAAAAGTTCCTATCGTTTGCTGGACGGGGATTAGCAAGTATAGGCGAATTCATCTACCAGAAGATTATCCAGCCCACGATTGAATATCTGGCAACAGTTGACTGGGGCAATGTGGGGAGCACGTTGCTCATACTGCTCGAAAAGTTATTGGGTGTCGTCGGATCGGGTATCGAAGATATTGGCGCGTGGGCGTATGAAACGGTTATCGCTCCAATTGTCGCCAAGCTCACGTCGGGGGATACCTATACAGCATTATGGGAGTCGGCAAAACAGGCGGGGTCGGCCATCTTCGATGCCATTATTGCCGCATTGGGTGATCTGCCGAACGAGTTGATCAAAATTATCAATGATGCGATTCCTAATCATGTTGACTTCGGGTCGATCCATGTCCCCGACTTAGGCCCATTGGGCGGCGGGTATGACGTGCCTCTTTATCTGGAAATTCCCGACAGCCCAATTCCTCATCTCGGCACGGGAGCTATTGTCACCAGTCCCACCCTGGCGCTGTTGGGCGAAATAGAACCAGAAGCAGTGATTCCGCTATCGCGCCTGAACGGTGGAGGGGCAAGTGGTGGCAGAACACTAACGATCAATACCGTGAATGTCTATGGCGTGCAAAACGCTACACAACTGCTCGACCAGCTAGAGCAGGAAGCACGACGGCGCAATCGACGGCTCACCACTAGTATGGCGGGGGGATAACGTGGCGACTATTACCCTCAATGCCGTCGATATCAGTGCCTATGTGGAGTCCGCCGCCATCGTGGTGGGCTTCCGCGATCCGCTGCAACACGTCGCCAATGTGGGCACGTGTTCACTGGTTGTCATGAACAAGGACCGGTATTTCAGCCCCAGTAATACCGCCAGTCCATTTTATGCTGCGCTGCGCCCCAACCGTCTCGTGACGGTGGTAGAGGGCGAGCAAACGTTATTTCGGGGGTATGTGGAAAGTATCGCGCCGGATGCCGGGCAATACAGCGAGGGGCAGCGCTGCGTGATCGAGTGTGGTGATCTCCTGTCGCGCGAACAGGCGTACATGATCAGCCTACCGCTGCAAGTTAATAAAACACCGGGAGCGCTGATCAAACTCATCAGCAGCGCGGCCCTGGGGGCACCCTGCGCGACGGCGACCCTTACTCTCTCAGGCCAGCCGGACAACAACAGCACGATCACTATTGGCGACATCACGTATATGTTCAAGTCTGCATTGACCCCAGCAGCCAACGAAGTGTTGATCGGCGCGACAGCCAGCGCGACAGCGAATAACCTTGAAGCCGCCATTCATGCGGCGGGGGAAGAATTCGGGACTGGCTTGTATGGCACAGGCACGGAGAAAAATGCACTGGTGACGGCGTTTTATGAAGCGCTCGGAGGGGAAGCGGGGGGCACAACTACCATTGAACCGGTCGCTGGGGTGACGTGGGATTTCATCGGGGATATGGGGTATGGCGAAAAACAACTGGCGCAGAGTTTCAACGTCAGCGCCGGAGTGCTCAGTGAAATTCAGGTGTATATCGACAGCCAAACGGCGGGCACGCCGGGCACCATTACCTGGGCGCTGTGTGAGGATATCAGCGGGTATCCGCTGCTTGAAATACAGTCGGGCACCTTTACACCCACGCCCGGCCAATGGAATACGATTGCCGTTGTCGATGGTGTGAGCCTTCAGGACAGTTCACCCTACTGGCTCACGTTACGCCTCACCACGCCGCCAGCGGGGGTCGCGTATTGGTCCTGGCGTTTTGGGAATAGTAATTACACACCGGGTGTGAGTGCGCTCAAATATCCCCCCGCCGCCTGGATACATACAACGCCTTACGATCAGTTCACCGTGATCACAACTGATGCGGTGTCGGACGCTAATATCGATCTCACCGCCGTCGCGCGCGGCGCGTGGGGCAATGACATCCCGGTGAGATCGATATTCAACGAGGCGACCAACGGTGATTTCAGCGGCGGTGAGAGTGACTGGACGTTTTGGACCGATGGCGTAGAGCACCACGAGGTGCTAGATGGCAAACTCCACATTTACCGCGAAGGTGGGACCGGGGCTACATTCTATCAGGACACGGGGGCAGCGATGACTGCCGGGGCTAATGTGGCGCTGTTTTTTAAGGTCGCCAATGTTTCCGGCAGCGCAAAGGAGTTTTACGCCATTGTGCGTGACAGCACCGGGTACACCGGGCAGTTGTACGATACCTATACCATCGCAGCGGGGGCAGCGGAAACGGTTCAGGCGTGGAACAAGACGGCAACACATGCCTGGGCTGACACGCGAGTTGAGTTCTTCATTGTCACGGACGACAATGAGGCGGCGCTTGTGTTTGATGACATCCGGCTGCATATCAATACGTCGGATATTGTTGCTTCCGATGCCACCCTGACCGGCGGCATTGACGAACCGGCGGGGTATCTGGACATTGACAACGGCCAGGGTGTTGTTGAGATTGCGGCGGACACGTGGAGATCGGATAGCACCAATGCGCTGACGGCGTTGAGTGATGTGGCGGAAAGCAAATTCAGTTATCTGTGGTGTGCGGCGGATGGTACATTGACCTTCAAAGATCGTCTGTTGCCGTTTGAATTGGCAAACGCCGCCGCCGATTGGACACTAAACGATGATCATAATATCCAGGATACCGTATTAAATATTCGAGACATCGTTAACCGGTGGAGTGTCACGTATAAACCACGAGGGACCACGACGAGCGGGGTCATTGCGCGTGCCGATGGGGTGTTAGACGTGCCGGGGCGTGGCGCCATCAGCGAGACAGGCAGCAATTATAAACGCTGGAATCCCACCGATGATATCACGCAAAATGAGGGGTCGCGTACATTCGTGATCCCCTTCGTGGATACCGGTACGGGCAAAGCTGCGGGCGTGGAATCACTCACGCTGCCCCTGGTCGCTGGAACAGATTATCACGTCTATGATGAGTCGGGCTTTGATTACACCAACAGCGGACGTATTAAGTTTTCAGTGGCGGTCACCGGCAGCGGGATCGAGGTGCACGTCACCAATACCGCAACAGGAACACTGTATATTCACGACTTACAAATTCGCGGCGTCTTATATATCGCGTATAATCAAGTGACGATGGCGATCGATGACGCAAGCAGCCAGAGTGATTACGGGTTGCGTGCCCAGGCCTACACCATGCCGCTGCAAGTATCCGAGGGGGCCAATCTGGCGGAGCAGATCGCGCGTTATTTGCTCAACCGCTATGCGACACCGACGACTCGTGTAACCACCGTCGGGTTTGAGGGGCCAGAAGTCGTCAATGGAGTCAGTCTATATACGGCGCAGATAGGGCAGGTGGTCAACCTATCCGAAACACAAACACTGACCACTGGGGCGCGCCATTGGATTATCGGATTAACCTATTCACTCGCGGCGCAAAGCCTCAACAGCATCGGGTGGATACTGGCTCCCCTAAGCGCCAAAACATACCTGACGCTAGACGATGCAGTCTATGGATTACTCGATAACAACTATCTGGCATTATGAGGTGACACATGGCCTGGACAACCCCTAAAACGTGGGCGGTCGATGAACTGATAACGGCCACCAATTTAAACACGCACCTGCGGGATAACTTGAATGCGCTGAAGTCTCCGCCCAAGGACCTGGTAGACATCAGCGCCGCCAACTATACCGTGGGGAGTACCTCGTGGCAGGATGTGGACGCGGCGTTGACACTGAGCTTAACGACTGCGGGGGGTGATGTGCTGGTGGGGTTCGTGGGGTCTATTTCACACTCCTCCACGAACAACATTTATTTCGGCCTTGAGGTCGATAGTGTTGATTACGTAGCAGATGACGGGATTTGCATGGACGCGCCCGGCACAGTGCCCAGAACGATATCGTTTGTTTACCGACTCTCCGGCCTGGCCGCCGGGGCATACACCATCGTGCTGCGCTGGAAGGTCAGCGCCGGAACGGGCACGATGTACGCGGGGGCAAGTGGCGCGGGACAGAACGTCCATCCGCAGTTTTGGGCACAGGAGTTAGGATGACATGAGCGCTTTTGACATCGCCTTTTTTGGCAGTGTGCCGCTGATGAGCGGGCAACCCGTTAAATGTGCGATCACCTCCGAGGCGGCGGCGACCGTCTATGACGCGTTCAGCGTGACGATCACATTTTCCCGCGCCGTCGTCGATTTCACGGCGGCGGCTCAGATCACCGTCGCCAATGGCACGGCGGGCGATCCGGTGGACAGCGGCGACGGCATCACGTACACGGCGACGATCACACCCGCCGCCAGCGGCACGGTCTCGGTATCCGTCGCGGCGGGCGTCTGCGAGGACGCGGACGGCAACCCGAACAGCGCGAGTAACACGCTGACGCGCACGGCGGGACTCATCTTGCTATCCGCCGACCTGCTGTATTTGTTTGATCCTGCCAGCGCTTATGTCTATGCCGATGCCGAGCTGACCACTCCGGCGGCAAATGGTGGCGCTGTGCGCGGCTTGAAGGATCGCAGCACCAATGCGTATCACTTGACTCAGGCGGGCGTAGCAGGTTTGTGTCCAACCTACCGGGACAGCGTGGCAGTGTTTGGTAATCGCCCGGCGCTAGAATTCGACGGGGGGGATTATCTGTCCAAAACGGGACTTAGCAGTATTTTAGGCAACCTGACGACGTATTCGCTGTACGTTGTATTTGCATCAACCAACGGCGTTGACAAAACAATGATGTCGGAAGGAAATAGCGGCAACGATACTCCCTGGCTGAGTGTCTTGTATGCAGGGAGCGCCGGGAAGATGCGCCCATTCCATGTTGGTGACGGAGGGGCGTATTCCGCCCCGCTCGATCCCAGCACATTTAACAACAATGGAATCGTCAAGGTACTTAGTTTTCGGCGTAACGGTAACAACTTCTCGTCCTATATCAACAACTGGACGGGCGTGGTTGCGTCAACTACCGACCCCGGCACAACAACTCTGGACCAACTTTGCCTCGGCGGATTGTTGCGTATCGCTTTTGCGTCCGGATATATCGGTCAAATTGCGCTTGTCGCTGCCTATAGCGCAGACAACTACGCCACTATCGAGCCGATTTTGCAAGCCTATTTCGGAATGGACAGTACCTATTATCCTGGCGCTAGTCATTTCTTCTGCGTTGGAGATAGCAAAACTCTCGGCGTAAATGATGGTGATCGTCACGAGCTGGGCGGCTTTGGCTATCCGGCGCTGTTGGGGGAGGGATTGACCACGATCACGGGCGTGAAGTGGCGCGAGCTTCGCCCTCGCGCAGGCCATGACGGTTATCGCGTTTCCCACGTCACATCTGTTATCGCGGCAGATTTGGCGGCTGCTACCGGGACCGCGCCCGCGCACGTACTACTCAATCTCGGCACTAACGACGCAGCCGCTCTCCCGGCAGAAGAAACCTGGAAAGCAGATTATGCCACGATTATTGAGGCTATCCACGCGAAGTGGACCTCTGCAAAAATCTATCTTGCTAAGCCTGTGCGTCTGAATGCCGCTCCGCCGTCTACACCTGTCGCGGCCTGCGCGACGATGTGGGGCTATATCGACGACCTGGTTGCCACCTACAATTACGTGTATGCGGGTATGGATGAAACCGATTTAGAAGGGGGCGACGGCTACGTGACGAACTTTGCTGATGCGCTGCATCCCAACCACACGGGTTATGTCGCTGTAGCGGCACTATGGCAGAGCATACTTCTCGCCTAACGAGAACACCCCGCCGCGCGCACCGTTCGGGGCCACGCGCCGTGAGTGCAAAAAGGAAATGGGAATGTTATTGACTGCGAGTCCATTCAAAGAACACCTCAATACGCTGCGCAATCTGTTTTGCTTTGCGCGAGCCGTATTTGCGCGTCAACCACTTGAGAGGATCGTAGGCATTTTTGGACAGGTTACACGAACTGCACAGAGGAACCATGTTCGTTGGTACAGTGCCGGGATTTTCGGGGCGCGGATCAGACAATGCAATCCAGTGATCGAGATGAGGTTCAATTTCACCGAAGAGATCGCGCAAGGGCCTACTGCACACAGCGCAATACCCATGCCAATATTCCAAAGCGCGTCTATGGTCTGCGATAGAAAAGAAGAAAGGCACCTTTTGTTTTCTGGAACGACGCCGAAGCGCGGCTTGTTGATATATTCCACGATTCTCTCGCCTGTGTCGGTCGTTATAGGCCTTTTTTGTCTCTCGGTGTTTTTGATATTTTTGACGATTTCGCTTGCGCATCTCTTCGATATTGGCTGCATAGCGTTGACGGTCTTTTGCACGTTTTTTCTCTGGATTGGCATCGTAATTTCTCTTGCTTCTCTTGCGTTTTTCTATAACATCTTCTGGATGGTCCGCGCGATATTTGCGAGCGATGTCGGGGTTATTGAAACGATATTGACGTCCGATTTTAACTTGGCAATCCTTGCATACAGATCGCAATTCATTTCGGCGACCTTTAAGCGCAAAAAATTCGTGCGTAGCGGCCTTAACTTCGCCGCACTTTGTGCAACGCTTGAAACCATCGGGGATCGTGGTATCATTGGTCATGCTCTGTCTCCTTCGTAGACTGAGGGCCAGTGGGATTGCCGTCCGCGACTGGCACAATTATTTTACCATACACGAGGGAATAAGGAAAGGTTCAGCATGGCGTGTTAGGGCCGCGCCACACCGAACCTTCAACATCATTGTACATCTAAAGCCCTGGGAGCAGGGGAACTGTATGGACACTCTCATGCACATTCCGATCATCCTGGCACAAACGCTGCCAGAACTATCGCCGCTTGGCGACGCTGGGGTAGCCATTGCCGTGGTAGCCGGGTTCGTGATCATCGCACGGGCGGCTTTTGGCGTCATGTCCAAGTGGCTGGATGTCAGCGACCGCAACAACAAGGCGCAGAACGAGAATGAGTCTAAACGTGTCGCCAACGAAGAAAAACAAAGCGACCTCTTGCAAAAGACGACCACCGAACTAATGCGCGTCTCTGATGTATTGTCCATTCTCGCCGACCGACTCGATGTCGGGAATGGCAGAACAGCTACTATTCAAACCGCGCTGGATAGCGCAGTCGCAGCCATGCACACGACGGCAGACGGGCATGGTGTGCTGTTGAAAGCGATGCCGCAGGAGGTGAGACGCACGTTGCAGAGCGACTTTGAACAACTTAAAAAAGACATTCCGCAGGCAGTCGAGACGGCGCTGGAAAAACATACGCGCGAGCTGCGGCAAGACATCGAAACCTTGAGTACAACGTTGGCTGATCGCGTTGCCACACTGAGTCAGGAAATACCCACCAAAACGACCTTGTTGCTGCGTGCAGACATGGCGGCGCTGACTGCCAAAGTTACTGCGCTGCTCAAAGCAGTCGAGAAGCCTGAAACACAACCGGAGCCAGAAACTAACCAGGAGCAATCAACCGATGGATAACGTACAACTCTACACCGAGTCCGAGGACGCCTTGCAGTTCATCGTCAGCGTGGGTATTCCTAGTCTCGCGGGCCTTGTGTTCCTGATCTTGGGCGTGATTGGCGGCACAGAACTGGCCGCTCGCGTGCGGGCCACGGCAGTGAAAGTGCGTAAATACGTTGACGAGCCGACCGATCTGGTCGTCGTGACGTTGGAAGGTATCGGGGAATTCGTATTCCACAAGGATATGGACCCGGCAGACCTATCACGCATCTTGACGGCGGTCACGGACGCGCTGGCGAAAAAAGAAGCGATTCCCGTGCCGTCGCAGGCCGCTACGACTACCGTGACTATTACCGCGCCACCGCCCGCTGTTATTGAAGCGCTCGAAGCCATCCCCGCGCTGGAACAATGGACTACGACCATGCCGCCGCAGGACGCCGTGAAATGACCGACCAACGTAAATGGTGGCTCATTGATGACAAAGAAATCCAAGCCATTCGGGCAGCGCTGGTCAATGCGTATAAATATTCGCTGAACCAAGAAGACAAAGCGGATTACGCAGAAATGATCATGCTCCTGGATACCGGACTGCACGTGACTGACGCCGTGCCTGCTGATTTTGCTGAGGAGACTGCGCAGTCATGAAACCCTTGTCATGGTGGACCACACGTCACGCATTCGTCAAACCCATGAGCGATTGCGCCTTGTTTGATGGCTGGATAGTGGCGAACGAAACACCGCTGCAATCAATCGGGGATGATCGGCGGCGGTTCGGATGGCGTGTCGCTCTCTCCAATGCCGTGACGCTGTTGCGCATGTGGTTGGATGATGAATACTTGAGGTCGCGTCATGATCCCGATTAATCACGATCACCTGTTTGGCGTCATTGTACGCACGCTGCACGTTATCGGGCCAGCCCACAAGCCGCGTAGACATCCCCGCCCCCCGTGGTCAGGGCGGCGGCTCCCCACGTTTGAGGAATCACTTGCGTGGTCATTGAAAGAATACCGCGCGATATGGGAGGAGTTGGCTAAACTATGACCCGCGCCTGGGACATACAAATTACCTCTAACTGGTGGCTGTCGCTCGGTATCCACATAGACCACACCGATCCGAGTATCACGCTGCATTTGCCCGGTCTGATTATCTACGCCGGGCATTGCGTTCAGCCCGGTTTCGGCGGATGGAGTTTGCGCTCCAAGAACGCGATGATCATACCGATGGGGGTAGACAAAGAGCGCAGCAACTTTGTGTCATTCGTGACGGGGCTGCTGCTGATGGCGCTGCTCATGACAGCCATCAGCGTACAGGGGGCGCAGAATGTTGCATCGCTGGTCTGTATCCAGGTCAACGCCGATGGCACGTTTCACAGCGTGCCATGCGCCGATACGATGGTATCGCCGTCGCCTAGTGCGCCGGTCGCATCAGCAACGAGCACGCCGCCAGCAAGCGCGACGCCCGTAGAGGCCACGCCCACGCTCGAGCAGTTCCCTACGCCATCGCCACTTCCCACTACGACCGCGACGGCGCTGCCCACTGTCACGCCGCCGGTGTGTACGTTGACGGCTGCGGGAAACATCAATGCGCGTGAAAAGCCCGGCGGGGAATTCCTGTTCCTAATCAGCGTGGGAACGCAGCTCGTGCCTGATGCGCGGGTGACGTGGGCGGGGCTGTTGTACTATCGAATACTTCTACCAGGGGGCACATCGCACGCTTGGGCGGCGGACTTCTTTACCGAAAGCGGCAACTGCGGGGGTTTGCCGACTGTCGATCCGTTTTGAGTCAACCGTGTTGACGGGCGTGCACGTACTCCCTGGTGCATCCTACGCCAATGTTGACGCGGCGTCAGACGGCGTAGTAAAAACCGCGCTCTATGCCACCATTGGCGAACAGTGGAAAGCCAATCACCCCGATGGGGTCTGGATACACCGGGGAATGCTGGTCGGGCCTGACATGCGCGATTATCCCACCATCTACGAGTGGTATAACCCGCAGATATACGCCCGTGCGAGCGAGCAAAGTTGGACGCGCGGCGCGGATTACAACGAGTTCATGAATGAATCTGGCGCGCCAGACTGGGATACCTTCGTCTCCTTTACCATCGGCGTGTTAGAGTGGGGCGGGGATCGCGGGTATTGTCTTTTGTGGGGTTCGTTTGCTGCTGGGAATCCAGACTATCCCGCGTGGGCCGATCTAGTGCGGATCATCGAATGGGCGGACGAACACCCTTGTGGAACGGACGCCAACGGCAACCCGCGCTATCACAATCTGGCGCTACACCAACCGCTTTACATGCCGCCCGACATCGCGCGTGGCGCGTGGGTCCTGGAACAGCACATCGTAGATCGGCATCGACTGGTCGATGAACTTGTGCGCGGCTATACCGGGCGTGGGCTGGCTGATCATCCATCGGGCGGCGTGTGGTTTACCGAGTACGGGCTACATGATGGCTACAGCGGATCGTGGTCGGACTCATTCTCATGTGAGGAAATCGCGCGGTCGTTCGCCTACAGCGCGGAACGGTTAAACGAAACGGCCCCGTTTGTACGGGGCTTTGGGTACTGGACGTTCGGGGATGCTCAGAGCATCTGGACTGACGACCAGGCGTGTTCAGGCGAGATAGAGCGGGCGGTGGGCTAGTCTTCGAGCGACTGCGCCGCGTACCACAGCCGCGACAGGGCAAGGGCGGGGGAGTCGGCGTAGTATCTCGGATATATCTTTCATCATTTCCCTACATTTTCTGTCATCCATTGGAAAAACTTTTCAACCTGAAGAATTATGGTGTTCGCGTTTCTTTTTCCGAACTTTTTAGTTATCCATACAACAGGATCACAGGCTTGTTTTGATTGATTACATGAACTGCAAAGCGGTATCATATTATCTTTAGTGGTGCCAGGGCAACGCGGATCGGAAAGAGCGATCCAGTGGTCCATATGCGGCTCAATATTTCCAAACAAATCTCGCAAGGGATTTCCACATGCAGCGCAGCAACCATGCCAATATTCCAAAGCGCGACCCTCGTCTTCTGAAGTAAAATTGCATGGTAAAGCGGCGTGACGCGCATCTCGCCGTCTCTCTTGTGCTCTTCTCTTAAGAGGATTAGCTTTGGCCCACAAGCGATGTTGTTCTTTGGATTTTTCGCTATTCACCCTTTTATATTCTTTGGTGCGTGCAAGTATTCTAGTTTTGTTTTTTTCGTAGTGGCGTCTATTATTTTCTTTTTTCCGTTCAGGGTTATTTTTATCCCATGAACGAGAAGTAGCACGACGAGTTTCTAGATAATCATTATTTAGAGAATGTTCTGAATGATATTGTTTTTTATATTCCCGGATTTTCGCGCGGTTTTCAGCATAATACTGTCTGTCATTTTTTTTGGAGCACTCACGGCACTCTGATCTAAGTCTACCTCGGTCAAGACGAAAATAATTAAGAGTGGACGGCTTTTCCTCGCCACATTGTGAACAACGCTTGTGTCCATTCAAATTTGAAGTATTATTAGACATGCTGCACCTCCTTACAGGTGTGGTAGCCCTGGGTGTTTACAGCACGCCAGGGCATTCTTTTGAGGTTCATATATTGTACCTCAAAATCACCGTTCCGCAATCGCGCGGCGCAGGTCGGTGGGCGTCATGGTGTCAATGTCTGTCATGCGTCCACCTCTCGATGGCTTCGGCCAGGTCCAGGTTCAACGCGCGAGCGGCAGCTTGTACCAAGTCTTCGAGCCGCGTCAGTTCGGAGAGGATCGCTTGTGATTCCTCTGGCGACAGATTGGCATAGATGGTGTCTACATCGCCAACCATTGATGCTGAAATGCGCAGTGTTGAGCGTGCTGATTTCAGGTATGCTTCGTGTGCAGTCATCCCTCACCGTCCGTGTCATCGCCGCACGTGCATTCCGCGAGTGTCTTCCCACAGTCGGGGCAGGTGAGCACCGCGAGCAAGTCGGGCGAGAATTGCAACTCGCCGCCCCCCATGAACGGGATGCCGTCGTACTCATTCATGGATACGATCTGCTCTCGCAGCCGCGCATTCTCCGCCAGCAGCGCGGGTATGTCGGTACGGGCGGCGGCGATGAACTCGGCGTTCTGCTCCCCCGCTGCCATCCAGGGGCGCACCGAGCAAACATCTATCGGATGCGTCTCTGAGATCACCAACCTGTGATCGGGGTGCGCTTCGTCTATTCGTACATACCACGGCCCCGGCGTTGCGCCTCACACCGCGCTTTGATCGCGTCAAGCTCCTGTTGGTTCATTGGTGTCTTCCTCCATATATTCGTACTGGTTATCGGCGGCGGTTGCGGGCTAGACTTCGAACAGTCGCGGTTGTTTTTCCTCACACTTGCACGATCCGAAATCTTCCATGGCCCGTTCGCTGGCTACGCGCTCAATTGTCAAGCCGTCGCGTATCCACTTGGAGACCTCACGGCTTACCGTGTCCCTGCGCTTTGGGTTTCGATGATCGCGCCAACCACCACACCACACGAACACCGGGCAATATAGGACATTGCATAATCGTTTTCCATCGTTTCATCCTCCATCTAGGGGCGACTCGCGCTGCCCCGCTAGTGTAGTACACTCTAGCTACGGGGGCGGGTGTCGTCAAGGATGGCCCGCCCTCGTGCTGTGTGGCCCGCAGGCCCGTATGCTCAGACTTGCGGGTCTACGCCGCGTCACTGTTCCACGCGGCCATCACGGCCAGCGCGCACAGCGCCACGAACACCACGGCGATCACCGCCAGCGTTAGCAGTCATACCTGCCTTTTCTTTCATGATCCTCCATAATGAGCGTCACTATATACACAAGCGTGCCAAAAAAGATACCGAAGCCGCAAAACGGCATCACCAACTCAGTCAGAGTCATGACCGCACCGTCCTGCGATAGCGCCGCTCCCTGCACGCTTTGGAGGCCAACTCATACGCCAGCCTCACCCGGTCCCGATAGGCTACCCGCGACCAGTCACGGTGGCTATTACGCATCAGGGTCACGGTGTGAGGCTGCACGTACCGGGTTTCATAGTCCTCGAAAAACACTTCGATCATACCCTCGCGGACCGTCAACACGTAACCAAGACTGCCAGCATGCAGGGGTATTATGCCGTGCAGACTGTACAGCGGGATGGTCGTGCGAATGGTCGCGCCGGGGCGGAGGTCAGCGGTCATGACGCGCCCTCGGTCCCGCTGAAATCACTCAGCGTGGCATTAGGCACCGTGATGTCACTCCCAGCGAAATCCTCTACCTGGTGCGAAAAGGTGAACATTGCATCGAAGGCTCCCCATTCTTCCATAGGCGGGGCGGCTACCGGCTCTCCGGCGTCGTGCGCGGTCGTGCCGTTGCGCGAGTCCTCGAAGACAGCCCATGCCTCATTCCAGCATGTCTGACATAGCGGGTTGTGCGGCAACGCAAAACGCCCGCACCCCTTGGTTGCACACTTCTGCGGACGGTTTCTATTCACTGACATTCTGTAAACTCTCCTCAGACACTAAGTGGTCAAAAATCGGACAATCGACGCGGCGCACAAACACCGCGCTTTGTTTGATTAGATGCGATTACACGGCATATACCATGTAACCCACCAAGAGAATAAATCCCCACCGAACCGGAACTTTTATCGTCACTTCCAACATGGCACTCCACCACGGTTCTGACTTATCATGTGTGTTTGTTTCTGGTGTTGGCTGAAGCGCTGTCGCAACAAGCGCGATCCCGATGGCGGAGCGGATATTTAAAATCGGTGCGGAAAACGTAGGGACAATAAACCATCCCCATAATTCTTTGATTACGTATCCCTCAAGGATGACACCGAATACAATCAGCAGTACGAACCAGACTAAGGCCAATACGCACCCTTCACTAGACATTTTCTTATTCATGACACTCTCTCCGTTTTCACTCGATTCAGACGAATAGTGTTCGACGCGGCGGGCTGGGCTGTAACGTGCCGGGGTGCGAGTCCCGGTCGGACAAAAACAAGAGCTTGTCCGTGTCTCTAACGTGTGACATAAACCCCGCCCGCGTTGCCGTCTACTCGTGCTCGGACTGGGCGACCTCTACGCGCGGCGCTTGCGTAGGGGGCGGCGCTGCTGCGGTTGCGGTCATTTTATGAATCCCTTTTCTGCCATCAGCGCCCGCAGGTTTAGTATTTCCTTCTTGATTTCCTCTTGTTGCTCGATATATTTTATTTGGCTTCCAATCCATTGAAGCCGCGTTGCCGCCTCTTCCTGAATGGCTTCATCGCGCGCTTGGGATACACGCTCAAGCTCCGCCGTTAGCGCGGCGATGTGGTCGAGCAGCACAGGGATGTCCGTGCGGGCGGCGGCGATAAACTCGGCGTCAGGTTTGCTATCCAGTGCATCACTTATATTGCTCATTGACCAGCTTGGGCCGTCAATCTGATACACTGGATCGCGCTCAGCGTCTCCCCAATTGACCCACAAATTCCATTCTTCAAACTTCCACGGTCCCGGCGTTGCCGCCTCACACCGTGCTCTGATTTCGTCAAGCTCCTGGTTATCCATCGGCGCGCTCAACAGTGCCCGCAGTTGGCGGGCGTGTCGTAGTCGGGCGGTAGGGGGGCGGGGGCGGCGGGCACGATGGCGTGCAGTGCATCAAGAATATCTACCGCTGCTTGCCGTCTTCCGGCCTGGTAGCCTCTACCCTGCGGACTAAGTGGCTGTGCTTTTTCATCAACGCCACACTGGGCAGCCCAGTTGATCATGTACTGACATTCCTGCCTAACAGTAGCAAGCATCCCCTGCAACCGGATGCACTCGGCTTCCAGCGCAGTGGTCGTTTCTTGTGCCGCATGAACCATCCCGCGCATGGTTTGAACGTCACCGCGCACGGCGTCCACATATCCTTCTGGCCCCACTTCGCCGTAGGTTAAGGTCGAATAGCACTCGCCTGCGGGAAGCGTTATCTGGTACACATCCAGTATCCATTGCACATCGTTCAAAAAGGCAAGCAGTCTGTGTTTCATCACATCATCCTCCTGGGCGGCGCGTGGCCGCCCTCGTGTCTGCGTCGTTAGTCGGGATCAAGCCACGCGCTGAGGTCAGTCGGGATCGTCGCGCTCGGTTCCAGCACAATATCGCCGGGCATAAACGGATCGCGCCCGTCACTCTTGAGCACCTTTTCATACGCTTTGGCGTCAAGCGTGATCAGGTCGGGGCGTTTTTCTTCCGCCCACACCCGCGCCGCCGCAAGGTCGTATTGCGCGCGCTTATTCTCACGGATACCCACGCCGCCGCCGAGCTTCTTTTGCCCGGTCGCCAGAAATTCAGCGATGGCCTGCGCTCGAATGGCGGATTCGAGCTGTTTCAGGTCTTCGGCGCGAGTGGCAACCACAGCAATCAGTTCAGCGTTCTCTCCTTCGAAGCAGGCGCGGCGGTCGTTCAAAACGCCCTGCGTGGCTTCGTATATCGCGCGGCTGAACGCATACTGGCGTACTTTGGTTTCCAGGTCGGTTTGTTTAATTTCGTTCATTGTTTCTCCCTCATTCCTCATTCTCTGCGTGATGGATGCGTAGCCCCGGCCCCGTGCGTCTACAGGTCCAGCGCCCCGGCGGGATCGCTGGCGTCGAACATCTCGGCGGGCTGTTCCGTGCCGAGGCGTTGCACCTTCGCTGCGCAATCATCGCACAACCGCGAGTCCACCGGGTTGATCGTGCGCTGGCCGCCGCACTCAACACATTCCTGAGCCAGCGTGTCAACCATGAGCCAAAACACGGTCTCGTCTTGCACGTCTGTCAGGTGTTCCACGCCCAACCGCGCCTTGAGTGTTTCATACGACACGGCTACTTCCTTCAACTTTGCGTGGATTTTCCTGCGTTCCTTGTCAACGACGGTCGCTCCCCACGGAGCAGGGGCAGGGGCGGTGTCAATAACTTCGCCGTCTTCGGTGATGGCAACGTCGGGAGCGTTGTTGAACTGGTTCAGGAGCGCGATCTGCTCGACCACGATCTTGAATTCGTCAGGGGTAATGGACGTTCGCCGCCAGTCGGTGATCATCAGGCGGTTATTTATCTGATCGTCCGTGACGCCCAACTCCGCGCGGTAGGACTCGGCGCGTTTGATCGCATCAGGCGTGAGCCACTCGGCAGGTTCTGCGGGTGAAGATTGCCCGTTGATAATCATGGGCGGCGTGTCGCCTTCAAAGACGTATTCGCCCTCTACCACGTCACCGCCCACGATGTGGGGCAGGTTGATCGTGAGGTCTGCGAATTTGTAGTACAGGTCGCGCCGGGCGCGTTTCTCCGCTACCCATGCCCCATCTCGCCCGTTGGGGATGTCGTTGGCGATGCGCTTGACCGGGTGTTTGCCGTTCACCTTCGGGGCGTCCCAGTCTACGCCGTCTTTCATCGCTGCCCACCAACCAAACCCGGTTTTGGGTTCATAGCCGATTCCGGCGGCGCGACACTTTATCGCCTGGTCCAATTCGTGGCCTTCGACCACGTAAGCAATGGAACCGTCTTCGATATCCTGATCCGAAATTCCGCGCGCTTTCATTTCATCCACCGTGAGGCGGCGAACCTTTTCCATCAGCGGTTTGGAGCGGATGATCAGCGCCTTGTAATCGGGCATAACTGTGAGGATTTCTTTTTCTTCCCATTGCCCGGTCACATCGTTTTTGGTTTTCTTTTTGTTGATCCAGGCGTGCAGGTAAAACTCTGGCGTCAACCCGGTCAGCAATCCAACCATCGCCACATAGCGTTGGTGCGCCGGTTTCAGCCCGTCAAACTTTGGGCAGAGCGCGACCTGCATCGTCATCTCTTGCAAGACCTGCTCATTACCGTACAGGGACACGCGGCGATCAATCGTCGCCACTTCATTCCGTTGCCGTGCGGTTGCCATAATACTGCTCTCCATATCCGCTAATTTGGTTTTCAATTGGTTGAGTTCTGACTCATACTCGTGTCGCATTTTGAGCGCCCACACGGGCCACTCGGCGGGCGGTTGGTCGTCGCGCCGTGGCGTTGCGGTTGTGGTCACGCTTCCGGGGCCGCTAATGCGGCGGCTCTCGCGGGGTGTCTGCTCAAGTGCCATGACTTACCTCACTTGTCTCTATGGCCGTTGAGGGCCATGTATCGGTCATAGGGCGTTTGCCGTGCGCGTGGTGTGCTACTCATCAGCGCCCAGTGATCCACGGCGTGTTTATAGCATCGGACACCGGCGCGGCGCTTGGCCTCACGGAACGCAGCAGCTTTGGACATCCCGCCGCCTTCGAACCAAACCCCGCCAATCGTGATCGCCACGCGGTGCGACTGATAGCCGAAGGCGGTTGTCTGGATGGTGCCCCATCGCCCCGTCATATCTGCCACCCTTGGAGCAGGCCCAGGCTCCTGCACATCACGGCCCCATTCAGCGCAGCAGTCAACCACGCTTCCAGGTCGCCGTCGCGGGCGTGGGTGACGGCGTTCGTCGGGCGCGTGTTGCCGCGCTCCTGCAAACGCACGGTATCGGTGTCCCAATCCATCACGACTCCGCACTCCGAAAACGCGGCGCGCATTTGTTGAAGGTCAGCGGTACAAAGTTCATTGGCGTCCATAATATAGTCTCCTAGTTATCAAAATTCAGAACGGGGCGGGGGCGTCATACACCGGCACCAACGCCGGGTCGTCGGATAGGCGGTCGGGTACGTCTTCGGTCGCTGTGACCGCGCTGACCACTGGGGCCGCCTTCTGTGCCAGGGCGTGCAGCCGATGGTACAGCAGGCACGCGCCGGGTGTGTTGGGGCCGCGCTGCATGACCTGCCGGGCGAGCGTGATCAGGCGGGCGAGCTCATCAGCGTCGATGGTGATGTGGCTCACGCTTCCACCTCCACAAACTCGCCGCCGCGCACGTCGTGCAGTTGCGCGGAGTAGTCGGCGTACAGCGGGGCGCGTTTGGCTTCGTAGTCGGCGTCCAGCGTGTCGCGTTTGGCTTCGTAGTCGGCGTCCAGCGTGTCGCGTGCGGACTGCCACGCCTCGATGATTGGCCCGGCCTGCTGCGCGACTTCGCGCACACGGTTGTCAATCGTCTCGCGCAGGCGTTCAGCCCACGCGGGGATGGCCATCTGGTCGAGCGTTACCGCCTCATACGGAGGCTTACACTCGGTGCGCAGCCAGTGCGCCAGGGCGGGATCGCCTTGGTCGTCAAGGCTCAGTGCGGCAATAAGCGGCTCGTGGTGCATCGTCAGACCGTGATACACCGTGATTTCGTCGGTCAGCGGGTCATGCTGTACAGTACTTGAATGATTGTTGCACATCTCTCATGTCTCCTGTGCCCCCAACGGGGCTATTATTTTACGCGGTCAGAATTACGCGATCACGACCGGCACCAACGTCGCCAACAGCGCGATCACCATCACCGTCCACCGCAGCAGCCATTCGCCGCGCTTGACGCCCGCTGATGGTACGTAGTGTAGTACCAGCGCGTTATGATCGTGCGCCCACTCTGCGAGCGTGGCCTGTTCATTGCGCGTGAGCGTGCAGTCCGGCGAGCGCAGCCACGCGTCGAGCGCGGCGGTGTCGATGCCGTCGGTGACGGGGTCACGAAACGGGGTCAGGGTGATCTCTGCGTAGCGGGTGTTAAACATGGTGCGTGCCTCCTGCCCCGGCGACGGGGCTGATGCTCTCAACTCTATGCCTTTATTATAAACCCTATCTAGCAAGATGTCAATAGGCAAACTTGCCATACTGCCCCCTAATTGTTAGGGTATCGACTTCGCAGCAGTTGCATTCCCTGAGATCTGCCATAATTTTTGCTGTTCGCTATGTACTTGTCATTCCGTAGAGGTGCACCGTGGTTGTGCAGTTTCACAATCCAGAATCGTTCTCGCTGGTGGGCCTGTTGGTATGGCACTGTCTCAATAACAACTAACACTGGCCGCAGCCTCGCTTCTAATAATTCGCGTATCCACAGCGCCAGCTTTGGGCTTGCAACATACGGTTTTTTAACGCACATGTGGCTTATCATCCGCCCCTTGGGATTAATAGTAACCCCCACATAACAAATTCTGCTGTCGCGCGGATCGACCAATGCATAGATAGTATGAGGTTTTGTCAGCAGGTTGTGCCGTCGGGTGTCAATTCCTTGTTGTATTGACGCGCTTGATCTTGTAGTCATTTCTCATTTCCTTTATGATTTGTCTTATTTTATCACCAAACAAGCAAGATGGCAAACAGACACGACGGCGTATTGACAATCAGAACGGGATAGTTTAAAATTGTTTACAGGTAGAAAGGAGACGCCACATGGGCGATGAATTGAGTTTTCGCGTTAGTTTCAGGCTCAATGGAAAGGCTGCACGAGCGTTCCTTGAGGAACAAAGCCGTATCTTGCGCCTGACAGGTTCAGCAGTACAGTCAGCCAAATCAACCCTCGGTGAAGCGGCTGCAATTGAATTTCTCAACAGGCGCGGTTATGACGTGCCGAAGTCCAGTACGAACTGGGGCGGTCGCCGCGAGGAACCCGAAACCGTCACCGTTCAGCAGGAGGTGCAGGCATGAAGCACATCGTTCCGCTCGTGATCGTGGTCGTCATGGCACTCGCCCCCGTGCGCGCGCCCAAGTCGCTGCCACCCGGCCCGCCCGACAGTGGCTGCGGCGGCATGGTTGACACGCCCGCGTGCGGGTACGCGGGGCCGTAAATTGACATGCCCCCTGGCCCTGGCGGGTGTCCGCGTCAGAACACTGTCGGGCGGTTCGTGGTCTGCGCCGATGAGCCTGGCGAGTACGGACCAAAATAACGGACGGCTCCACGATACGCCGTCCGAGCGGGTTCGATCCCCGCAGGGGGCAGCATACCAGTAGGGGGTGCGGTGACGAAAAGAGGATTAAGCCCGCACACACGATAGGCCCTTCACTCCCAGGAGTGGTCCCGTCCTGGCACAAAATGAGAGAAACGGGACACATGGATCGGCGGCGTGGTGGGAACACGCGCAGCAAGTTAACCGCTTGCGAATTCGGTAGCTCAGCGGATAGAGCAGGGAATCGCAGACCCGAATGGTAATCGGGCAGTCGTTTCCACGCGCGGGTTCGACTCCGGCCCCGATCCACAGTGCTATCGCCGGGGCGTGGTGGGACCGGCAGCCGACTAGGATCGCAACCTGGCCGAGGAATGTGGGAAGCTGCTCGCGATAGCACACCCCGCGCCGCAGGGGGCATCTGCGGCACACACTCAGGAGAGGGAGAGGGTACAGAAATGGACCAACCAGGAGACGTTGTATATAGCGATTCGGCTGCTGTTCTGGCGCGCGCGCTGGTGGACCTGCGTGATCGCGTCATTCAGAAGACGCGCATACAGTTCAACAACCGCGTGGCCGCGATGGACCAGGAGCGCGACTCAGACGTTCATCAGGCTTTGATCCTCAAGTGGCACGCGCACTTTGAAGACCTCGAAAAAGCCCTGGACGCGGACATCGCCACCATTGCCGAATCCCTACCCATCGTGCAGGAGATGACCGCTGTCAAGGGCATTGGTACCATGTTGGCGGTCAAGGTGGCGGCGCTCATTGATATTGAGCGGGCAGATACCGTCTCGGCACTGTGGAAGTACGCCGGATATGGTGTGACCGAAGGGGCACGGGACCGCCTCGAAAAGGGCGAGAAAGCGCCCTACAACATCCGCCTGAAAACGACCTGTTTTCTGGTGGGCGAAAGTTTCATCAAGTGCAATTCGCCCTATCGCCGCATATACGATGAGGCCAAAGCGTTTTATGAAACAGCTCATCCCGACTGGACTCCGGGTCACCGGCACAATGCCGCACGCCGGAAGATGATCAAGTTGTGGCTGTCTCATCTATGGGTGATCTGGCGCACGTTGGAAGGGTTGCCAGTCAGTGATCCCTACATCATCGCGGGGGATAACAACCATCACCGGTACATTGGCCCTGAGCAGTTCGGCTGGGGTTAAGCCATGCTATCGGAGTAACCCAGCACTAATAAGCGAGCCGTGGAAAAAAAGGAACCCATTCTTCGGAAGCGAGCCATGTTGACAGAGTAACCCATATATAGGAAGCGAGCCAGTTTCCTTAAGTAACCCAACCCGAATAAGCGAGCCGCAGTCTATAAGGAACCCATCATTCAGAAGCGAGCCGAAGATACCAGAGCAACCCATAGAATCCGAGCGAGCCAACGGATACAAGAAGCCCAGTGACAGTAGAGCGCATGACAGCACACCCCCAGGGGGACGCGATGATCGACTACCTTGACACCGTGCAGCACATGGACGCGCTCGACCTCCTGCGTAGTCTGCCGGACGCGAGCGTGGATATGATTTTCACTGACCCGCCTTACGGCCACAACAACAACAACGGCGATCTTATTCAGCGCCGGGAACTGGCACTTGGAAAAGAAAAAGCAGTCCGTGAGTCTCGGCCAATACTGAACGATGGACCAGAAGCCAACGATCTGTTTTATCGGTTTTTGGGGGAAGCACAACGGGTGTTAAAACCGGGAGCCTGCTGCTGCTGCTGCTGCTGCGGCGGCGGCGGCCCCGATCCACAATTCGCACGGTGGACTCTGTGGATGGATGAAGTTATCGGATTTAAGCAGGCTGTAGTGTGGGACAAAGGGCCAATGGGGATGGGGTGGCATTATCGCCGCAGTTATGAGTTTGTCCTGGTAGCGCAAAAACCCGGCGCGGCATGTAAATGGTATGACGTCACCCGCGCGATTGAAAACATTATCCGACCCGGCAACGGGGCGTCGAAACAAATACCAGCCGAAAGCGATCATCCTACAAAGAAGCCGGTGGGGTTGGCAATGTGGTTTATCAGGTTGCACAGCCAACCCGGAGATATTGTATGCGATCCGTTTGCGGGCGGCGGTTCTACGCTAAAAGCGGCTCGATTGTTAGGGCGAAGGTTTATCGGGGCAGACTTGGACTTGTATTGGGTTGATTACACCCGCCGCGAATTACAGCAACCGTACACACCGCCGCTGTTCGACCTCGACGCGCCCGCGCCACCCGCCGCCGCGCAGCTGCCGCTCATGGGCGAGGGGGACGCGCCATGAGCCGATCACTGGTATGGGAAGTAGCGATCCTCAAAGCGGCCACGAAGGTGCTGACTCTCGACATTACGCGCAACGTTCTGTGGAATATGGCACGGTTCGATCACGGCTTGGTGAACCTGGCGCGGATGGCGGATGGTGACGTGCAGGACGCAGAGCGCGCCCTCAAGCACCTGGAAACCATGACGGCGGCGGAATACTACGGGCTGGAAGACGACACGCCCGGCGGCCCTGAGCGTCCATGACTTGCTTGACAGCGCGCCGGGACGCGCTATACTTGGGGGTGTACGGTGATCGTACCGGTGCTGGCCACATCGTGAACATACAAGGGTTAACGGGCGACCAAGAAGGCTCCTGAATTTTGGGAGCGGCTGAACCGACGTGCTTCTTGGCCAGAGATGCATCAGGTCGCCCGCAGCCGCTGCCAAAGTCCAGGAGTTTTGTTGTCTGAGGTGAGCACATGACAACCCCGCCGCCAAGTGTATCCCACCAGCGAGAGTCATCCCTTCGCGCTATTCGAGCCGGACTAGACACGGCAGGCTTCCGGCATAGCCACCTGACCGATAATCAACTAAACGAGGTGATCGGGACGATGTGTTTCAACATTTTGATGCAGGGTGCAGATGTCTATGACTGGCAGCAATGGGTAACGGAGATGCGCGCGCGGCTCGACAAGGACGGTGCGGCATGAAAGCGCCAAGCGAACGACATCTTGAGGATTACATCTGGGAACACCCCGAAGCGTTGGGAACGATTAACCTTCCGCCCGAATACGGTGAAGATTGTGCTATGTATTCTTTTGTGCTACGACAGTTCCACTTGCCGTCTGGCATTGTAGACCTTATCGGGTTTGATTACCGCATGGTAATTTTTGAGCTTAAGAAAAACGTAGTCACTGCACAGGCATTAACTCAGCTCATGCGTTATATGCGCGATCTGCAACGCATTGTCGATCGCCTACTTATGACCTTGATGGAGTCACAAGTAACTGAGCCGTGGGCACGCTTACATTTCGATGTGAATCGCATTGGACCCAACCCCCTCTTAGCGGGCACGCTGATTGGACACGACATTGAAGACAACAATCTTTTGATCGCCTGCCAAGCCTGTAACGTCGACGTGTATTTATACGAATACGAGAATGGCGTGTATACCTTTGAAGACATCAGTCTTAACACTATTATGGGAATGGATGTATATGACAGTGTTTGCCGACTTGCGGCAGGCGAGATTGGCAAGGCGTTCTTTGATCACTTCCGACAAGATATCGAAGATCATCCAGCACGAGACGTACAAGTGCAGCGAGCCATGTTCTCTGTACTTAAAGCGGCAGAAGCTCATCTTAAAGAGCGTGACGAGATCACAGGCGGTGCAGTATGAGTGAAGAACGTCTTATTACGGTTCCAGACAACGCGCGTGGGTTTTACATCCCGCAAGAATACCTGGATATTTGTATTCAAGAACGAGCGCGCAAAATATCCAAGGGCCAAAACAAAGGACAAATATCTACTTACCAAGAACAAGACGATGCAGCGGCGGCCATCTTGCGCATCTTGGAGCGGTGGACTGTCTGGAAAATGAAGCAGTCTAGCAAGGCCCAACCAGACGATCTGTGGATATTCCTTTCACAATCGATGCTGCAAGAGTGGGAACTGCTTAATGCCTACGGCGAGAGTAGGATCGCCAAAGGATGTGAGTTGTTAGTAGAGCGAGGGTTTGTTGAACGTCGCCGCAATCCAGTGGCATCTAAGCGATGGGATCGAACATTTCAATACCGGTTTATGACCGACAACGTACAAGAAGCCGTAAACAATCTTCGCCCATACCTTAATATTAAGGAATGGATAGTTCAATATCAAGGAATGCATTCCTCAATATCAATGGATCGAAACTTTAATATTGAGGAAGCAATACCACAGATACCTTCACAGGAGTCTGCACAGATACCAGAACAACAATCTTCTGCGCCTAGTGGCGCGGCGCAGGTTGAAACCCCTGCCAAAGAGATATCCCCCTTCAAGGAAATGCAGACATCCGTGGTCGAGTTGCTATTCAATGGAAACTGGACACAAGGTGATCGCGCGGGAGCAATCGCTCACATGCTGCTAGGTACATCCAACGAGCCAGCTTTCAAGAAATACAACCTTGAGAAAGCGACAACGCCGAATGAATTTCAGCGCGTTGTCGAAGCGTATCCACCAGACCTGACATTTCCAAGAGGCGCAGCGAAGATCAATCAGGCGGTATACGACTACCGCCAACAACCAGAGGGTGAGGCGCAGCGTAAAACGACTGAACCGTCATCCGATCCAGAATACGAGCGCCTGACAACCTATAACCCAATCTTCGATACCATGACGTTTGAGGAAATCCGCGCCTTTAAGGATAACCAGATGCTCGAAAATCTAGAGCGGGTGTTGGGTGGGGGTGCGTCATGACTGACAACCCGCGCCGTGTGGAAATCTTGACGCAGTTCAAACAGCAGATCGAGGCCCCAACGTGGCCGGAAGATACCGACGCTGAAGAGGCATTGATC
>Ga0209417_1001099_pt1 | contig 52748 bp, 40 predicted proteins | sample RifGroF2_FD_184002 | JGI IMG/M metagenome (GOLD analysis project Ga0209417, IMG submission 184002) | Groundwater microbial communities from Rifle, Colorado, USA - Groundwater F2 (SPAdes) (version 2) | ecosystem: Environmental > Aquatic > Deep subsurface > Groundwater | place: Rifle, Colorado...
CTATACGAAACCGAGGCTTCCATCGTAATTGTGAATACCGATTTTATGCTCGAGGCTGAAGTTAAGGCTACTCTGATCAGAGTTCCTGACGCTTATAAAGCTTTTGCATCGCTGCTCGAGCTTTATCAGCAGGCTAAAGGATCTAAAAGCGGAATCGAAAGTCCTTCCTATATTGACAGCACTGCAACTCACGGAAATGATATATACATCGGTGCATTCGCCTACATTGGCAAAAATGTGAAGATTGGAAATCACGTCAGAATATATCCGCATGCGTATATTGGAGACAACACTACCATTGGTGATGATTGCATCCTTTACTCAGGAGTTAAAATATACGAAGACACCATCATTGGCAAAGCATGCATTATACATGCCGGAGCAGTTATCGGTTCGGATGGATTTGGATTTGCCCAGATTGAAGACGGAACTTATAAAAAAATTCCGCAGGTTGGAAACGTAATACTGGAAGACCATGTCGAAGTCGGAGCCAATTCAACGATCGATTGCTCCACCATGGGATCGACCATCATCCACAAAGGAACCAAAATTGACAACCTTGTCCAGATAGCCCATAACGTTGAGATTGGTGAAAACACCGTAATTGCAGCCCTGACCGGGATTGCCGGCTCTACCAAAATAGGAAAGAATTGCCGCTTCGGAGGTCACGTTGGTGTTGCCGGTCATATTACCATTGGTGATAATGTTAACCTCGGTGCCATGACTGGAGTTAACAATAGCGTAAAATCGGACCGAACTATGCTCCTGCAGCCCGCCATGGAATTTGCACATGCAGCTAAAGTTGCCGCTATATTCCGTAACTTGCCTCAATTACGCGAACAGGTAATCGACCTGGCCCGACAAATTGCCCAAATTAAAACAAAGCTTGAAGACTAATAGAAAATGGGAATGATAGTCAAACAAAAAACATTAGCAAAAGAAATTTCAATCAGCGGAAAAGGTTTGCATACCAATTGTCTGGTTAAAATGACTTTTAAACCTGCACCGGTTAACCACGGATTTAAATTTCAGCGCATTGATTTGGAGAACAAACCTATTTTGAATGCCAGCGCGGAATGTGTAATTGATACTTCACGAGGTACAGTCATCCAAAGTCAGGGAGCTCGCATAAGCACCATTGAGCATAGCTTGGCTGCATTAACAGGATTAGATCTTGACAATGTATTAATTGAAATTGATAACGAGGAAGTTCCGATTTTGGATGGAAGCGCCCGTTATTTTGTTCAGGCAATAGAAGAGGCCGGAATTATTGAGCAGGATGCCGAGCGCGAATACTTTGTAGTTACCGAGCCGATCATTTATAAAAATACAAAAACAGGCTCCGAAATTGTTGCCTTACCCGATAACGATTACAATTTAAACGTTTTAATTTCGTTTAACTCTACAGTTTTAAACAACCAGTACGCAACTTTAAATACACTTTCAGAATTTAAAGATGAAATTGCGAACTGCCGAACTTTTGTTTTTCTGCACGAACTGGACTTTCTGCTGAAAAACAACCTGGTAAAAGGTGGTGACATGGATAGCGCCATTGTAATTGTGGATCGGCCAATAACCCAGGAAGAACTCGATCGGATTGCCGATTTATTCCACCACAAACGAGTTGAAGTAAAATCGCAAGGTGTCTTAAACAACATTGATCTTCAATACGATAATGAATGTGCAAGACATAAACTGCTCGATGTGATCGGCGATCTGGCATTGGCCGGGAAACGGATTAAAGGCAGGATTATTGCAACCAAACCGGGACATAGCGCCAATACCGAATTCGCTAAACTGATCAGAAAAGCGATCATTAAAGAAGAATCAAGAGAAAAGGCTCCGGTTTATAATCCAAACGCACAGGTATTAATGGATGTCAACAAGATTAAGGAATTACTTCCGCACCGCTTTCCGTTTTTACTGGTGGATAAAATTATCGATATTCAGAAAGATTATATTGTTGGCATTAAAAACGTCACGGCAAACGAACCATTTTTCCAGGGTCACTTCCCTGATGAACCGGTCATGCCAGGAGTTTTGCTTGTTGAGGCGATGGCACAGGCAGGTGGAATTTTTGTACTTCGAAATCTCGAAGGCAAATTTTCAACCTATTTTATGAAAATCGACAATGTCAAATTCAGGAAAAAGGTAGTGCCCGGCGATACAATTATTTTTAAAGTAGTTCTGACTTCACCCATACGGCGTGGAATTGCTGAAATGAGGGGATTATGCTATGTTGGAGACACGATTGTTGCAGAAGGTGATTACATGGCTCAAATTGTGAAAATAAATTAAAAAGAAAACAGGATAGAAATGAAACAACCATTAGCTTACGTTCACCCAGAAGCAAAAGTTGCCGAGAATGTGGTTATTGAACCATTCGTAACCATCAATAATGATGTAGTTATCGGAGAAGGAACATGGATCGGATCGAATGCTACAATAATGCCAGGAGTGAGGATTGGTAAGAACTGCCGGATTTTTCCAGGAGCAGTAATCGGTGCCGAACCACAGGATTTAAAATTTAAAGGTGAATATTCCATTGTTGAAATAGGCAATAATACGACGATCCGCGAATTTGTGACGATCAACCGGGGAACAGCAGCAAAAGGGAAAACTGTTGTTGGCAACAATTGCCTTCTTATGGCCTATGTTCATGTTGCACATGATTGCGTGGTTGGGAACAATGTAATTCTCGTTAACAGTACACAGCTTGCCGGCGAAGTCATTATCGACGACTTTGCCATTCTTGGCGGAATGTCGGCTGTTCATCAATTTGTACATGTTGGCCCTCATGTCATGATTTCAGGAGGTTCGTTGGTTCGTAAAGATGTACCACCTTTTATAAAGGCCGGACGTGAACCTTTATCGTATGTTGGAATCAATTCGATTGGATTAAGACGTCGTAATTACAGCAACGAAAAGATTCGTGAGGTTCAGGAAATATACCGTTATATCTATCAGAAAGGGTTAAACATTTCGCAAGCCGTTGAAATTATTGAAGCAGAAATGCCTGCTTCGACCGAGCGCGACGAAGTACTGCTTTTCATTAAAGACTCAAAACGGGGAATTATTCGTGGTTATTTACCTGATTAATTTTTGTTGAAAAATATTTTGAATAAAGCTCTGAATTTGGTTTCAGGGCTTTTTTTATGCCTGAACTTGGAAGAAGCGATTTATTCTAAAAATAAATCCATCAGGAATTACTCGTATTGTAATTGAATAAGAATTGAGTAATTTTGGGAACAACTTAAAATTCAAAAGATGCCAAATCGTATCTATAATATAATTGTTGAACAAGGTGTCGATGGGTTTCTCATCTCTACTGTTATTGAATTACCTGGTTGCCATACGCAGGCGAATACATACGATGAACTTTTAGTTAGGACAAAAGAGGCAATTGAAGTATATCTTGATGAAAAAAAACCATACAAGCCAACTAACAAGTTCTTGAGTTTGCAACAAATTTCTGTCTGATTATGTCGAAGTTGCCCTTGCTTACTGCTAAAGAGCTTATTAAAATTCTACTCAAGTTAGGGTTTGAGTTAAAAAGACAAAAAGGAAGTCATAAATTCTTTCAGCATCATGATGGTCGAACTACTGTAATCCCTGATCATGGCACCGAACAAATTGACCGTGGTTTGTTGAGTAAGATTATAAAACAAGACTTAATGATGGCAATTGAAGATTTTATCAGGATAAAATAGCGTTTTTTCACTTAATCCTAAACAAAGTCAAAAAGGGCAACTGCGAAAGATTTCAATCAGCAATTGCCCTTCATAAACTATACAAAAATTTCTATCGTTTACTTAAAACTTCTTTTTCGTATTGCTGAATTTCAGCGATGTAGTCAGTACCGACAGCAACGCCAGCATGCAAACAATAGTAATCCCAAACGGCGCTGAAAGGTTTGGTTTTTAGCTCTTCGAGCATGGCCAAACGTTCAAAATTCTGACCAGCCTCTTCCAACTCAATCATGGTTTTGGTTGGTTCTAGCATGGCAATCATAAATGCTTTTTGAGCTGCGCGTGTTCCAACCACATAAGCGCCAATCCGGTTAATAGAAGCATCGAAGAAATCAAGGCCAATGTTTACGCGGCTCAGAAAGTTATTCCGAATGATCTCAGAAGCAATCAACTGTAAATCTTCATTCAGGGTAACTACATGATCAGAATCCCAACGCACCGGACGCGTTACATGTAGCAACAGCTCGTCGATAAACTGAAGGCAGGCCGAAATTTTATCCCCAACTTGCTCGGTTGGATGGAAATGGCCATTATCCAAACATATCAGTTTGTTGTTTTTGATGGCATATCCGAGGTAAAAATCATGAGAGCCAACGGTCATCGATTCGGCACCAATACCAAAGAGTTTACTCTCTACGGCGTCTTTCATCTGTGTTTTGGAATAATCAACTGCCATTGCTTCGTCGAGCGACTTTTTCAGCAAAGCACGGTAACCGTTACGATCAATTGGTGTATCTTTTGATCCGTCAGGAATCCAGGTATTGTGTACACATGGAGTTCCGAGCTGCTTCCCGATTTCGGCAGAAATAGCACGGCAACGTTTCACGTGTTCCACCCAGAATTTGCGGGTCACTTCGTTTTTGCTTGAAAGGGTAAAACCATCAGCAGCTTTGGGATGTGAGAAGCACGAAGCGTTAAAATCCATGCCAATTCCCTGAGCCTTACACCAATCGATCCAACTTTGAAAATGCTTCACTTCAATCTGATCGCGGTCAACTAATTCGCCTTTAAAATCGCCATAAATAGCATGAAGATTCAGTCGTTGTTTTCCGGGAAGAAGCGACAAAACTTTTTCGAGATCAGAACGCATTTGTTCGATGGTTGTGGCTTTACCAGGGTAATTACCGGTCGCCTGAATTCCACCGCCTGAAAGAGTAGCATCGGGCGTTTCGAAACCACCCACATCATCAGTTTGCCAGCAATGCAGCGAAATAACCACATCGTTCATTTGTTGCAATACAACATCCGTATTTACGCCCAACTCTGCGTATTCTTCTTTGGCCAGCTGATAGGCCTTTTCAATTCGAGATTTGTTCATTTTAGAGCCTCCCCTAACCCCTCCAAAGGAGAGGGATTTTTTGATTGTGTATATTTACTATTTCTGAATATCTTTCCGTTGCGGCGCATACAACAACTGTATCTCAATTATCATTTACAGATGCGGCTTTTCTTCTACTATTTCTTCCAAAGTCTTTTATTTCATTGGATATCGGAAAGTGTAATTTCCTGATCCAACATTTACCGAAATGCCTATATCCATTTGTTTCAAACTCTCTTTTAATGAAGCAGTCAACGCCAAAGCATTAACTGTTACCTGATCGGCTTTTGCAGCTGGTAAAGTAACCGTTGCTGTTGTGTTTGCAGGAACAGTTACCTCATAAACAAAATCATTTCCATCCAGTTTCCAGGCTGATTTTACCTTTCCGTAGAGTGAAGTAAATTCTGCGTCAGCATGTGTCAATCCACCTCCCGGATGTGGCGCCAGCAAAATATGTTTGTATCCCGGAATTTCAGGATCGATATCCATACCGGCTACATGGCGATACAGCCATTCGCCGATGGCACCATAGGCATAATGATTAAAGCTGTTCATACCCACATCCTGAAACGACCCATCCGGTTTTTGTCCATCCCAGCGTTCCCATATGGTGGTTGCTCCCTGCGTTACCGGATATAACCATGATGGGTAATCTTTTCGGTTCAGGAGCATAAAGGCCAAATCATCGTATCCTTGAGCCGAAAGGGTCTTGCAAAGCAGTGGAGTGCCTACAAAACCAGTAGTCAGGTGACCCATTTTCTTTACATCATCGGCCAGGTATTTTGCTGCATTCGGAATTAAACTTTCAGGAAGCAGATTGAAAGCCAGAGCCAACGAATAGGCGGTTTGTGTATGTGAAACCAAACGTCCTGCAGGAGTCACAAATTCTTTTTGAAATGCTTTTTTTATGTTTTCGGATAGCTGAGCATATTTTTTCGCATCGTCGTTTTGCCCAATTATAGCAGCAATTTTGGCGAGTAATCCGCTGGAATAGGAATAATAAGCAGTTGCAATCAAATCTTTTTCGGTAGTAGCTCCCGGGTAATCTGAGTTGGTGGTTGCAAAAGCCAACCAATCGCCATAATGCCAATCGCCTGTCCATAAATTATCTTCACCGGCTCTTGTTTTCATGTACTCAATCCAGGCTTTCATGCTTGGGTACTGAACTTCCAGAATTCGCTGATCTCCATAAATAAGGTAGGTGGTCCAGGGAACAATAATGCAGGCATCGGCCCATGCTGTTTTGCCACCGCCACCTTTTAAAACATCAGGGATTACATCAGGCACTGATCCGTTTGGTAGCTGATCGGCAGCAATATCTTTGGTCCATTTGGTATAAAAAGCAGCTACATTAAAATTGAATGCTGCAGTCCCACTGAATACCTGCGCATCACCCATCCAGCCAAGGCGTTCGTCGCGTTGCGGGCAATCGGTTGGTACATCCAGAAAATTACCTTTTTGTCCCCATTGAATGTTGTGCTGAAGCTGATTGATCAACGGATCGGAACAAGTAAACGAACCTGTTGGTTTCATGTCGGAATGAATGACGACTCCGGTAATCAGGTCAAGTGAAGGCTGCGCTGAAAGTCCTTCAATCATCACAAACCGGAAACCATGAAAAGTGAAATGAGGTTCAAAAATTTCCTCGCCACCGCCCTTCAGGATATAAACATCGGTACATTTGGCGGCACGAAGGTTATCTGTATAAAAATTCCCGGCTTTGTCAAGAACTTCGGCAAACTTGAGCGTTACCTGATCGCCCTTTTTGCCCTGAACTTTCAACCGCACCCAGCCAACCATGTTTTGGCCCATGTCGAAAACGTTTTCGCCTTTTGGAGTGGTTAGCAATTTTACAGGTTTGATTTCTTCGATGGCTTTTACAACAACACCCTGTGGTCCAATCAGAATCTTCTTCGACTGATCAACAATGGATACTTTGGTCCATTGGCTATCGTTAAATCCGGCATTTGCCCAACCTGAAATTTCCTTTTGGGCATCGTAGGTTTCGCCATTATAGATATCTGAAGAAATAATCGGGCCGTTGGCAACTTTCCAGCTTGCATCGGTTCCAATGGTTTCACTGGTCCCATCGGTATAATTGATCTGAAGTTGAGCGAGAAGGGCAAGTTTACTTCCATAATATCCATTTTCGTTGCCCCAGCCAATGTTTCCACGAAACCAGCCATCACCAACAATAGCGCCTATCGAGTTTTTTTGTTGAATCATTGAAGTGATATCGTAAGTCTGGTACTGAATCCGGTTTTTGTAGCTGGTCCATCCCGGAGTAAACAAATCAGTACTCACTTTTTTGCCATTCAGGTACAATTGGTAAATCCCCAAAGATGTGACATAAACACGAGCTGATTTAATAGTTTTAGCCGCCGCAAAATCTTTCCTGAAATACTGAGCCGGCTTGGAACCCTTCGTTGTAGGTTCAGAACCGAAACCCACCCAGGAAGCTTTCCATGATTCGGGTTCAAGAATTCCCATTTCCCAACTGGCCGGAGAGCTCCATGCTGAAGCTTTGTTTTTGTTATCCCACACCCGCACCTGCCAGGCAACTCGCTGCATTGACTTTAATGCAGGTCCTTCGTAATTTACATTGATCGATTGCGCCGAATTTACTTTTCCTGAAGTCCAGAGTAATTTCCCTTTGATTGTTTGGTCGGTTACCTTAATTTCATAGGCAGTCTGAAGTACATTTTCTTCAGCCGACACGATTTGCCAGCTAAGGCGCGGTTTCTGAACATCGATACCAAGTGGGTTGGTATGATATTCACAGATCAGTTCTCTAACTTCGGTTTTGGGAGCAGCAAACGCCCTGGAACCGCTGATTAGCAATAAAAAGATGAAAAGTTTCGTCAAAAAATCCTTCTGTTTCATATTGGTTAGTTTTATGTGTTGTATTTTACTTATTGAAATTTCTTATTAAGGTTAAACCTGTTTCGTCCGAAAAAAGGTCAAAGTTTTGTTCTGCTTCATTTCCCGGACGATTTTTTTCTTTATTTTCTTCCTCTACAAATATTCCGGTGCTCTGCACCGCTTGCAGCAGAGCTGCACAATATTTGTAGATGTGGATTCAATAAACACGATTTAGGTGCAGCGTACCTGAATAGATTTTTCATAGCTTGTCTTTGTTATTCCATAAAAAATACTTCTTCAAGAGAAGTGCTGACGGGCGAATGATCAGGATTTGCTCTCATGATATCTGCCATAAAAGCCCACCACCGCTGAACAATTTCGGTTTGTCCAAGATCTTGCGAACCACCGACCCCATTGTTTTTCTGAAAGGCGAAAAGGGTATTGGTTTCTTCATCCAGAAAAATGGAATACTCGCTTACTCCGGAATCTTTCAGAAGTTGTCGCAATTCGGGCCAAATCTCGTTATGCCGTTTAATGTATTCTGATTTTTGCCCTTCGTTCAGGTGCATTTTAAAAGCTAGTCGTTTCATTATCCAAGAGCATTTAATTCAGGGTATAACCATTTGGCAATTCCAATAATAATAACCGACAAAAGAATTGCGCCAATACCTAAAAGAATCATGTTGTAGGTTTTTTTCGATACTCCTTTCCATTCCTTGCGATAGAAACCCCATAGGTTGGCAGTAAGAATGATGGTAGCCATGTGAAGTGTCCAAGAACTGGCGCCGTTGCCTATTTTGGTTTCACCCATACCGTAGAAAAAGAATTGCAGAAACCAGGTAGTCCCGGCAAGCGCACAGAAAAGATAGTTGCGCAGCAGCGGCGTTTTTTTGTCAACGAAGTCGCCTCCTGTTTTATTCTTAAAAATCAGGGCGGTTGTCCAGATCAGGTTGGTGGTCAGGCCTCCCCAGAGAATCACAAAAAAGATAATATTGTTTTCGAAGAGGTATTTGAAACCGCCTCCGGCTTCTGTCACAAAAGGATAGCCCTGTTCCACAGCCAACGATCGGGCAGCGACAGCCATTTCTTTCCCTGCATCGATTCCGAAACTGAAAAATGCGCTTAAAACACCCGAAACAATGGCAATCAGTAATCCTTTAGACAGCTTGAATTCACTGTTAACTCCCTCTTTAAGATGTCCCAGATCCTGATCCTTCCGAATTCCAGCGCGTCCGCTGAGGATAATTCCGACTAACAAGATTACTATACCGAGTATGACGATTCGTCCACCAGTACTGCTAAACAAATCGGTGAACGATAGTCCGTCAGGGATTATTTCAGCAAGACCTGGGACATTACGCAAAATTGGCAATCCCAGCGAGCCAACTACCGAAGTAATACCCAGCAGTACTGAATTGCCAAGCGACATACCAAGGTAGCGTATTGCCAGTCCGTATGTCAGCCCTCCGATTCCCCAAAGCAAACCCATAATATAGGTATTGAGGATAATGCGTCCCTGGGTGGTTTGTAAAATCCCCTGCCAATCAGGAATGGTCAATAGTACAGCGAGTAATGGCATGATCAGCCACGAGAAAATTCCACCGGTAATCCAATAGACTTCCCAGCGCCATTTCTTCACCCAATTGTACGGCATGTACCAACTTCCCGAGGCGCCGCCACCGATGGTGTGAAAAATAATCCCTAATAGTGCATTCATAGTTTTGCTTAGTTAGAATTTATCTTTTATGACTTTATTAGCTAGTTTTGTAAAGGTAAAGATATTGTAGTATTTATAACTCATCAATGCGCGATATGATGATTTTATTGCACAAAATGACACTAGAAGAAGTTTACAGTCGCAGTGATCAGTAAACAGTGGATTCAGCGCGATCAGAAAGAGGGAAATAGCATGTCTAACGAATCGTTTGTGAAATACATCAATGCCGGACCGCTTGACAAGGAATGGGGATTGTACCTCACAGTGGCCGGATATGCGCAAATACCTCCATCGCTGGTGTATCCTCCGCGGGTACATCCAAGCGGGTACTTTTTTACTTGGGAAAAAGGTCGGGTACTTCAGGAATACCAGATTAATTACATTACCGAAGGCTCCGGAATATTTGAAACAAGTACCGATCAGTTTCAGGTGGTGCCCGGATCGATACTCATTCTACGCCCAGGAATGTGGCACCGCTATAAACCCGATCCAAATACCGGATGGAATGAGCATTACCTCGGTTTTAACGGCGATTTCTGCTCGAACTTGTTTAATGAAGGATTTTTTCAATCAGCGAAACCGGTTTTGTATGTCGGTTTTCAGGAGAGCCTGATGAAATTATTTCTTGAGATTATTCAATTGGTGAAAGATGAGAAGTCTGGACATCAACAAGTTGCAACAGCCAACACCATCCTGATGCTCAGCAAGATTCTTTCGGTGGTCCGAAATCAGGAATTCGCCGGAAAAACCATTGAACGCATCATCCGGAAGTCTTGTTTGTATTTCAGGGAAAACCTGAATACGAATGTAAACATTGAGACACTGGCGAATGACCTGAATGTGGGATATTCCTACTTCAGGCAGATGTTCAGAAAATATACCGGGATATCGCCCACACAATATCATTTATCGCTCCGGATACAAAAAGCGAAAGACTTGCTGATTTCAACTGACCAAAGTTTTAAAGAAATTGCTATCGACCTCGGATTCGAATCCTATTTCTATTTCTCGCGGATTTTCAAGGATAAAACAGGTAAGAGTCCCATGGAATTCAGGAAAGAGCACCAGCAAACCTGATTGATCAGAAAAAGGGAAAGAGGAAAGAGGAAAAGGAAAAAAGGAAAGTTTTCAGTGGTCAGCCGAGGCTTTTATTCACGGGGTGACTTCGAGTCACCCCGTGAATACAGCATATCGTAGTATTTTATGAACCTAGTTTTCAGATGTCCGGATCTAAAATAAGAAGATGTTTTTTTGATTCCTTTTTTCCTGATAAGTTCCCTTGCGAACCACTTTTACGATCGACCGCCGATTGACTTCGTGTTGTTCTTCAGTACAATTTACACCGTTTGCGCATTTATTCAGCAGCCGGGTTTCACCATATCCCTGGTAAATTAAACGTGAAGGATCGATGCCTTTTGAAACTACATAATCGAAAGCGGCACGGGCCCTTCTTTTTGAAAGAAGCATATTGTATTCATCACTTCCACGTGAGTCGGTGTGTGATTCGATCCTCATTTCAAGATCCGGAAATTCTTTCAGTTGGGCAATCAGTTTATCGAGGGTAACTGCAACTTCAGGATTAATTTCCGTTTTATCTAAACTGTAGTTGATATACTCAATGTCAATAACCTGAAGCGCTTTACCATCTTCATTTTCAATGCTTTTTGGCGCCGGATAATTGTCGGGTATCGCTTCTGCTTTCTGTTCCAGAAAAATTTCAGAAAAAACTTCATCGTTTGGACGAAGCGCTGAAGTACCAACAGAATTTTCGTTTTCAAAATAAAACTCTTTGGTTACATGGACAATATAATTCTGCCCTTTGTTTACTTCAAATTCAAATTGTCCGTCGTTTCGGGAAATACTGGTAAATATTGTATTTCCGCTTTCATTGATTACCGAAATGGTGGCATCGGTAAGTACATCTTTGGTGTCACGATCTCGAATAACTCCCCTGATAATAACCGGAACATGTTTAATTTTCAGAAAGTACAAATCATCGTCACCTTTTCCACCAACACGGTTTGAAGCAAAATATCCTTTCATTCCGCTTGAGTCGAGAGCCAGTCCGAAATCATCCCGGGGAGAATTAACCGGAAAGCCCAGGTTTTCGATGGTATTAAAAACGCCTTGCTCAGGAACTGAAAAATAAACATCCAGACCGCCTAATCCTCCGTGCCCGTCGCTTCCAAAATAAAGAACGCCATCATTGCTGATAAATGGAAAAAATTCATTGCCTTCAGTGTTCACTTTCGGCCCAAGGTTGAATGGGTTACTCCACTGACCATTCACATTAACGCTGAAATAAATATCTGATTTTCCATATCCACCAGGCATATCGGAGGCAAAGTACAAAACAGTTCCATCTTTATTAATTGAAGGATGTCCAACAGAATATTCGTTGCTGTTGTAGCGGAAACTTCCGGTCATTTTCCATTCACCTTCTTCCAGTTTTCCATGAAAGAGTTTTAAGTTGGTGACCCCATCCCTACTTTGTGTAGTTTTCCCTCTCAAAAAACTATTTCGGGTAAAATAAATAATATCCTCTGGCACATAGAATGAAACCGGGCCATCGTGATAGGGAGTTTTCAATTTGGGAGCAAATGGTTCGGGAGCTGACAAATCGCCATACGGACCTATTTTTGCTGAATACATATCCAGATAAGGTAATTCGTTCCATCGGTAAGTTGCTCCTGATTTTGTACCTATCGAAGTTGAGGAAAAAATGAGTTTATCTTTGTAAAAAGCCGGGCCCATATCAGAACCAACTGTATTGATTGAAGTATTCAGGATTTCGTAATTGGCCGAATCACGCATCAAAAACTGGATGTATTCAAGCAGCGATACCTGAATGTTTACCCGGCCATCTTCTGGCCGTAGTTCCGAATATTCCTTTAGCCACTGCTCGGCTTCCAAATATTTTCCGTTGCTTTTGAGTACCTGAGAGTAGTTAAAAAGATCTTCCGGCTCTTCAACATGCCGGTCGATTAGTTTTTTCAGCCAACGTTCAGTTTCTTCTGTATTTCCAATGTTCCGGTTAGCCTCCGACAATCGTTTCACGATATAATTGTCGGTTGTGTCTTTCTCATAAGCATATTCGTACAATCCTATGGCTTCGATAAAGGCAAATTCTTCGAAACTTTTATCTGCAAGTTTAGTCGTAAGTTTCTGGCCTGATCCCTGGAATGGGTATATAAAAACCAAAACCATCATCAACAGAAATATGTAAATTGATCTTGCCATTAACACTGATAATAAACTTAGAAATACCTTGGTGACCGAATTCTTCCACTTCTGGGATTAAAATCATAACTGATCATAAACTCGTGTGTACCATTGTTATATGCACCCAGTTTATTAGTTGGAAAATCGTAAGAATATCCAATTTTAATCTGATTAGTAACCTGTAACTGAAACAATCCCCCAACTGAATCCCCAATCCTCAACATCGTTCCAAGCCAAAGACGATCATAAAATAAAACTGTACCACTTATATCTATTGATGCAGGAGCATTTTTAACATATTTGGCTAAAATGGATGGTTTAAATTTAACAATTCTATTTACATTGAATACATAACCTGTCATAAAAAACACATGTAGCTTTTCTCTGCTGGTATTCTGGACCGTGACGCCATTTTTATTGATATTATTTTCAATAAGTTTTGGAATTGACAGACCGATGTAATACTTATTGGTATAAAAGAAGGTACCAATTCCTAAATTTGGCAGGAAACTTCGGTTGATATCATTGGCGAAAACCGGATCGTTGGGATCATTTGTAATAAGATCTGCGAGTGTGGCATCGTAAAAATTTACTCCGGCTTTTAATCCAAGTGCCAATATTCTGTTTTTACTAAAGTATAAACGATAAGAATAGTCCACATATAAACCTGTCTGTTTTACCGGGCCAATATGGTCACTCAAAAGTGATAAGCCCAAACCCATTTTGGTGCTGCTAACGGGAGTATGTGCAGCCAATGTGCGCGTATCAGGGGCGCCCGGAAGTGAAGCCCATTGATTACGGACTACAGCCATCACACTCAACAAGTCTTTCGAGCCGGCATATGCCGGATTAACCGTCTGCAAATTTTCCATGTACTGAGTGTACATCGGATCTTGCTGAGCATAGGAATCAAAGCCCCACAACAATACCCCGGTTGCCAGAATAAAACGGACAATCAACAGTTTAAAATGCGTTATATGAGCAGAATTCCTCAATTTTTTTGTTCCTTATTTCTTTTTACTTTTTGTTATCGGTCTAAATAAATAGATCCGTTAATATTTTCTTTGCCATCCAGTTTCAAGACATAAAAGTAAGTACCGCTAGGAACAGGACCTCCGCCAGATTTGACTGATCCATTCCAAAATCCATCCTTTCCCTGTCCTTCCCCATAATTTTTTGATTGATACACAATGTTTCCCCAACGGTTGAAAATAGTTATCTCAACCGTTTTGTATTTGCTAATGCCTTTAATTTCAAATTTATCGTTAGAGTCATCACCGTTGGGAGAAAATGCTTCAGGAATAAAGAATGAATTATCATTGATAAAAACCAGAACACTTCCTTCATCGCAATTATTAAAATAATCGCAAATCGAATAAACAAAAGAGTCGGTCCCAACGAAGTAAAGGTCTGGTAAGTAATTGATCACCGAATCGCCAACAATGTTTGCAATTCCATTCAAAGGTGATCTGTTAATTTTTAAAGTAAACGGATCCAGCCCTTTTGCAGGAATATCATTCCTCAAAACATTAACATTGGCAGCAATATTGATCATTGTATTTATTGTATCCTGAATGGCCTGAACATAAATATTAACCTGAACCGAATCTCTGTCGGAGCATCCGTATTGATCCGTCACAGTTAGATAATATTTCCCGGCCCGATTAACTACCGGATGATTTGATTTATCCCCCTCAACAATCTGTCCGTTGGTAGTATTCCAGTCATAAGAAAGGTTTTCTCCTTTACTTTTTGAGCCATCCAGCATCGCTGACTGGTTAATACTTAAATACATATTCTCTCCTGCATCTGCCTTTACTGCATCCGCTACCCTAATACCAATGGTTTCGGTCGCCGAATGACCAAATTGATCGGTTACCGTAAGGGTGTAATTTGAAGTTACCCCGGGAGTAAATTTCGGAGTTGGACTATTCGGATTATCCAGATATATGGGAGGTTCCCATTGATAAGTCAGGCCATCGCCTGTACTGCCGCTTGCATCAAGAATAGTTGGCTCACACGAGTTAGATAGAATATATTTCGAATTCCCAATTAAAACAGTTGGATTTGAAATTCGTGCTATTGGCCAAACTGTATTTTGCCCGTTGACTACAACCACAACTGCTTTGGTATTGGTACATCCCGATTGGTCTGTCTCAACAACTGTTGGATAATAGGTTCCAGGCTTAAGCCAATTAATTGAAACAGTTGAAGTATTTACTCCGGAAACGATTCGTGCCTCTGTGGTAGGAGCAGAATTCTGAAAGGTAGGTTCATTATAAATGACCCATAAATACGAACTCCCGGTGTGGTTTTCAACTTTTAGTCCACGGGTTTCGCCTTCAATAACAACAATACCGCCCTGGGCCATGACAATTGCCATAGTCCACAATATCAGCATAACAGCCAATATCAGACGTTTATATGTTGAACTGAATAAGGTCATTCCATTCAAATTAGATTTTCACTTATGTGAAATCGGTAAAAAAAAGAATACACGTTGCCCATTACTCACAAAATTCTTGGTGCAATTTGTTTATGATCAGGGCAGAATCGACCATAAAAAAATATTCCTTTTACCAATTACCCGAACTCCGGACTGCAGGAAAAACCCACAGTCCGGAGGAACAGTATATTGATAAAAGCTATTAAATCAATGATGTATAAATCAACTGTTAGTTAGTTGTAATGGCCCCTGTCGCAGGACGTGAAACTGCTGTTGCACCGGAATCAACTCCTGATTCATTATCAGAAACACCATTGCTTGTTTTTCCAGCCGTAATAGCCGCAGTAGCTGTGAAGTTAGCGGCAGTACCGTCAGCGTCAGTCACATTGGTGTAAACATTGGTGTTATCAATGGTGTAAGTAATGGTCACAGCATTGTTATTGGTTACCGTAACAACACCTGCAGCAATTGAGGCATTAGCTGAGAATGCAACTGTTGAGGTAAAGTTGGCAGGAACAGTTAAACCTAAATTAAAGGTATATCCTGAATACGAACCGCTCAATCCTGAAGGAGTAACCGTGAAGGTAACTGTGGTATTGCCATGGTCGTACTGAACATCATTTCCTGATAATGAAACACTAACTGCCCCATTGTAACAAGAGGTCGCATTGGCCGCAGATATTGCTAATGTAAACGGACTGGCAGTAATATGAACAGGCATTACTTTTTCATTGGAACAACCTGCTCCATCAGTTTCTACCAAATGGACATAATACCATGCTCCAACCGTAACACTGGCAGCCCATGCAATGTTGGTCGTTGCTGCTGTGGATGCTGAAATTACAGCATCGGTCCCAGCATCAGTAGTTAAATCAGCTTCGGTAACCGACCATAAATAGGTACTTCCGGCATGGGTTGCTACCATATAACTGTGTGTAGCCCCTGGCGCTGGAGTTGATCCGGTACTTTGGCCGAAAACTGTGTTGCCCGCGAATAAAAAGAGTGCGAAAATCGAAAGAATTAATAGCTTTTTCATTGAATAAAATTTAAATATTAAATAAATTAAAAATTAAAAATTTGTAAAAATGATATCTAATCTGTTGTAATTTCTGGTGCTGGTAATGTATTAACTGTATAAGTTCCATTTGTATAATTGATATTGTAATTAGTCAGTCCGGTACCAAAAGCTGCCGATGGAACAATAGTGTATGTTCCGGGATTTGCTCCTGAATTCGTTCCAGGACTGGTTAATGTTGCAGAAATTGCAGTATCACCATTGATCAAACCGGATGAAGTAAATTCAGTTCCTGTGAATGAATCCGAATCTCCAAAACATTTCGAACGATTGTTAGCTATAATTGTAAGTCCTTTCAGATCGATGGTAACTGAACCATCAGAAAATGAAAAACTGTAATTGGCAGAAGCTAATGTGCCTGTTGTTACTGAAATCAAAACCGGACTTGAAGAGACCTGAGTCGTACTGGTATAGCCGGTTGACAATAGTGGCAAACCTGAAACAGAGGTTGATTCAGTATCTCCATTGGAAAAGCCCGTCATCGTATAAGTCAATACTGGAGCGGCATCGCCGTATGTAACACTTTTGTTTTCCGCTGTAACTGTTAATTCTTTTGTTCCAACGGTCATGGTTCCGTCGCTGTAAGTGATCGTATAGTTGCCAGCAGCGAAGGTTCCGCCGGTGGCAGCAGACGATACAATCGAATAGGTATTCGCCGCTGCCACGGCAGGTGATCCTGCACTGGTCAGGCTGACACTGCCAATCGTCTCCCCGTTCTGAAGTCCTGAAGAAGTAAACTCGGTTCCGGCAAAAGTAAACGTGCTTCCGTAGGTTTTGCTCTGGTTATTGGCGGTGATGGTTAACGAACGCTGATTGATTGTCAGGTTGGCTACCGTATAGCTTAAGGTGTAATTGCTGCTTAACGACAAAGTTCCCTGGGTTATCGCATAATTTCCTACTGATTCGCCTGCACCACGGGTTAACGCCCCACTGAAGGAATCCCCTGACTGAAGCGCCGGAGCGAAGGTATAGGTCAAGGCCGGATCTGCATCCCCATAGGTTTTACTCTTCGCAGCGGCTGTTACAGCAATAGTTTGGGCCGTGATCGTCAGGTTAGCTGGAGTATAGCTTAGTGTGTAATTGCTGCTCAACGATAAAGTTCCCTGGGTTATCGCATAATTTCCCACTGATTCGCCTGCACCACGCGTTAGCGCCCCACTGAAGGAATCCCCTGACTGAAGCGCCGGAGCGAAGGTATAGGTCAAGGCCGGATCTGCATCCCCATAGGTTTTACTCTTCGCAGCGGCTGTTACAGCAATGGTTTGTGTTGTGATCGTCAGGTTAGCTGCCGTATAGCTTAAGGTGTAATTGCTGCTTAACGACAAAGTTCCCTGGGTTATCGCATAATTTCCCACTGATTCGCCAGCGCCACGGGTTAGGGCTCCACTGAAGGAATCCCCCGACTGAAGAGCCGGAGCGAAGGTATAGGTCAGGGACGGATCTGCATCCCCGTAGATTTTACTCTTCGCGGTGGCTGATACTGCAATGGTCTGTACGGTGATTGTTAGTGTTACAGCAGCTCTTGAATTACTAATACAACCGGTTGTTGTATTCCGCGCTTCAGCATAATAGGTATAGTTTCCTACATTAATTGCTTCCGGAGTATAAGAGGTACTGCCAGCAACAAGAAGAGATCCACCATTAAGCTGATCATACCAATCAATGGTTTCGCCACCGCCCGGAGTTGCAGATATGGCTGTTGTATTAGCACTGCCGGTATAGGTTTTTGATTGATTATTTGCAGTTGGCGCTATGGGCAATGCACCTACAGTTATCGTTGCAACGTTGGATTCATTTGTAGCAAGATAATTCGTGACACCTGTATTATTGGCAGATAGAACTTGTGCTTTTCTAATGAAATAATACGTCGCTGCTGTATTGAAAGGTGCAGCAATAAAAGAAGGAGTATAGGTTGCAGATTTTTCACCTGGAATATCAGACCATGGGCCTGAAAAAGAATTTGTACTGTAGGCCCACTGGTACTCAGGATTCGAAAGACCGGCATAAGCAGTTCCTGGTATTGTGGGAAATACATCTCCGCTAATTGCAGCACCTGAAGAACCTAAGCAGATAATTTGTGTAGTATTGGTTGAAAGATTATTTTCAAGAACCTGAGTCAGATTACTGAAAACAACACGGTTTTGTCCACCGTTCTCGGTAAATTCGTACAAAAGCGAACTTGAACCAGTAAGGCTATGTAATACTCTGGGTTTTGAAGTCCAGCCCTGATCTACCCAGTTGTTATAAACCAAACTGCCATCAACAGTTAAACGACTTTTATCGTCCGAACCCAAATCAACCACATATAATCCTTTCAACGAGGTTGAATTCATCCGGTACTTTACTGAGAATGTTTCTGTATTAACCTGCCTGTTACCTAAACTCGAATTAATTGAAAAACAAACATTATCCCCTCCAAAGTTTTCATCAAATTGCTCAGATTCAGTCATGGTTCCATAATAGGTATCAAAGTTTTGTCCATCATACACATGTCCGATCCACGAGTTCGTTCCGGCCAGATTCTGATCATCGGGAGAATCTGCGGGAAAAGTTGCAGTAACCTGCACTCTGTTGCTTTCGCAACCCCAAACACTTAGAATTGAAACCCAATAATCCGTTGTTGATAAAATCGTTGGTGTAGTATAGGTATTGTCGGCTTCATTGACACTGGTTTTCAACAAGGTCCCGCCCGTTGCGGCATTATACCATCTGTATTTTTGGCCTGAAGTTGCCCCATTCGCAGACAAGGTCACCGCAGCACCCGGAATACAAATTGTGGCTCCGTTGACCGTTGGATCCGTTTGTACCGGACAGGTCGACGTGGACACATTTAACAGGCCAGTAGTCGCAGCAAAATAGGTATTGTTCTGGTAAGTCGCAGTTGAGGTGGTCGATCCCCAGGTTCCGTTAGCCGCGCCATTTCCGTCAAGAGTAAGACTGCCAACACTAATGGTTTGCCCCGAAGCAATACTTGCGGTAGCTGAGCCTGTCCCACCGGGGCGAATATTCAAGTTACCGGAAACTGATGTTCCGGACGGGATTGTTTTTACCAGAGTACCGGAAAATATTAGATTGTTATAGGCAACATTGGCAATAGTTTGCGTGCCACCTGTATAATTAACTGTGCTTGTCCCTGCAATGAATGTACCGCCAGTATTGGTAACTGTACCTCCAATGTTTAAGGTACTTGAATTACCATTGATTGTACCAGCAGATCTCGTCCAGTTTCCGGTAAAAGTATGGGTCAAACCTGAACCAAGATCTAAGGTTCCACTACCACTTTTTGATATTGCTCCGCCATTCACATTACCATTAAATGTTGCAGTTCCGGCCGTTTTTGTCACTGCAACAGTTCCGGTTGTAGTAAAACCATCAATACTATTTGCTGTAACGGTTCCACTTAAAGTTACGTTTCGAGCATTGAAATCCAAAGCTCCCCCTCCGGTATTGGAAAGGTCACCCTGAATAATCAAATTTCCGGTTGGGTTTGCTGTAGTGCCAGTGCCACTGAAAGTTAAATTTCGATAAGTAATGCTTGCATTTATTGTAGGCGTAGAATTGGTATAAACTATTGTTGAACCAATCGCAGGAGTGGTATCGATTCTTGAATAATTACCACCAGTAGTTGAACTATTGACTATGATTGTTCCACCGTTAATATTCATGGTGGTTGTGGATATTGTCAACATAAAACCATCGGGATCAAATGTACCGTTTGTAAGTGTAAAAGCTCCGATTGTTAAGTCATTGCCAAGGGTTGCGGAGTTTCCTGATTTGTTAATGACCAAAACTCCAGAACCTGTACTTGAAATGCTTCCTGTAAAAGTTTGGGCATTTGAACCAGTGAAAGTAACTGTACCTGAAGAAATTGCAGTTGGATTAAACGACCAATTTCCCGTTAAAGAAATATTCCTTGACGAGCTTGTAGCTGTCCAAATACCTGTACCACTTACATCTCCGTTAACTGTCAGGACATTGTTGTTTGCCATACTCAATGTGCCATTAATGGAGATTCCGGCACAAGTTCTGTTACCATTTGTAGAAACAGTATTGCCGCTGTCAATAATTACTACGTCACCAGCGCCAGGTATACCCGTACCACTCCATGTAGCATCAGAATTCCAATTTCCAGTAGCTACAGAAGTATAAGGTGATTGTGCAAAGCTATACTCTACCCCTACCAACAAAACTGCCAGTACAATCAGAAAAATCCCTATTTTTTTGGAAAGAAGTAATTTTCGCATCATAGGCCTTGAGTTATCGGATCCATAATTACAGCGGAGGCGTAACTCAAAGAAGTGTTTGCCGAATGAAATGTCTTAGGAAATTTTAGGGATTGCCACGAAATAGAATTTGCACAAAATACAAACATAATATTTTTCTGATAGCGATGCTGAATGAAGAAGAAAAGGGGGGAAACCAGACCAAACAAACCATAGAAATTCACCATTCGCATCGGCATCATTAATCTCTTCGTAAAAATAGTTTTATAAACCAATTATCGTAGGTTCAACTATCAAAACCATCAAACAGCATATCAAAACCCCCGTTTCAATGATCAAGATTTTCTAAAATTCCTGCGAATATAGAAAATATGTTTAAAATCCTCCAAAAGCCTTATTAATTCTACGAAATAAAGACTAAACTATCTTTATTTCGTATTCAAAAACTTTAATCAAATCACCGCTCCGAAGTTTGGCCCGTTTGCGAAATTCAGGTTCGCCATTACGCAAAACCAGACCATCTTCAACCATCATTTTGGCCTGCCCTCCTGATTCACTGATTCTCATTATTTTCAACAGTTTAATCAGCTCAATATATTCCTTGCCATGTAATTCGTATGTCATAGAAGCCTCCAGCCTCCCCCAAACCCTAAAGCCTCCCCCAGCCCCTCCGAAGGAGGGGAGAAAGAATCGGTATGCAGATATTTATTTTTTGACATCTATTTTTTTGTAATTGATCAAACAATCCAAATTTTCACTTCCCAAAAGTCTCCCCTTCGGGGAGATTTAGAGGGGCTTCTTCTTTTCTACCACCAGTTGATACGAATGATCGATCAGTTCCAGGATCAGTTTTGAGCTTAATGAACCATCCATCTTCAGGGTATTCCAATGAGCTTTATTCATGTGATAACCCGGTCGTATAGCCGGAAATTGCTCCCGAAGTTCAATGGCCCGTTCCGGATCACATTTCAGGTTCAGGCTAAACTCATCAACCAAATCAGTCAATGCGAACATCTTTCCCCTCACTTTGAAAACGAGCGTGTTTTCATCAAAAGGGAACTCTTCGGTTACCCCGGGTTTTGAAATACAATACTCCCTGAATTCTTCTATGTTCATCGTTTAAAAATGTTTGAGCAGCCAAAGATACGAATGTAAAGGAAAATGGGAAATGTGAATAAGGAAACGCTAAATTGTTCTGAAACCTGGACTTCAGGATTTTAAATTCTTAAGAAAATAAGAAGTTCAATGAAAAAATACCGACGATAGAACAATAAAGCACTTTCAGCTATACATTTGTCCGTTATTTTTGAAATCAACGTTTAACAATAGTTTGATATGGGGGAGACGAAACACCTTTCATTAAATAAAGTTACTTTTGCCGGATTATTAATTACCATTGGAATTGTTTTTGGGGACATCGGAACCAGTCCGTTGTATGTAATCAAAGCCATTATTTCAGGCGCTCCAACAATTGACAAGCTATTGGTTTACGGTGCTCTGTCGTGTGTTTTCTGGACACTGACACTTCAAACAACATTCAAATATGTATTTATTACGCTGAGGGCCGACAACCACGGCGAAGGTGGAATATTTGCCCTGTTTGCCCTGATGAAGAAAAAAAAGTCGTGGACGGCTGTCCTGACCATGATTGGCGGCGGCGCACTATTGGCCGACGGCGTAATCACCCCTTCCATTACAGTTACTTCTTCCATCGAAGGATTACGGTTGATAAATCCTGAAATCCCTGTACTTCCTGTCGTTCTGATCATTATCACGGTACTTTTCTTTGTCCAGCAATTCGGCACTAATTTTATCGGGAAATCGTTTGGCCCTATGATGGTCGTCTGGTTCGGAATGCTCGCTATTTTGGGATCCGTACAATTAGTTGCCTATCCTGAAATCCTAAATGCACTGAATCCGTATTATGCCTACGATTTTCTGGCCCATTACCCGAAAGGATTTATTTTACTTGGCGCTGTCTTCCTTTGTACCACTGGCGCCGAAGCTTTGTATTCCGATTTGGGCCATTGCGGGATAAAGAATATCCGGACCTCATGGATCTTTGTAAAAACAAGCCTTTTATTGAACTATTTCGGACAAGGGGCCTGGTTGATGGGGCATCCTCAGCCGGGCGCCGATTTAAACCCGTTTTATACCATCATGCCATCCTGGTTTCTTTTCACCGGAATTATGATCTCGACTGCCGCTGCCGTAATTGCAAGCCAGGCATTAATTACCGGGTCGTACACGCTTATAAGTGAAGCCGTTTCGTTGAATTTCTGGCCAAAAATTAAAGTCCTGCACCCAACTACCATCAAAGGGCAAGTATATATCCCGTTTGTAAACTGGCTTTTATGGGTTTCGGTTTGTTTTGTGATTTTGTTTTTTCAGGAATCTTCGAAAATGGAGGCAGCCTATGGCTTGTCAATTACGATTACCATGATCATGACATCGATGCTTTTGATTTATTACCTGTTTCAGAAAAATTTGCCACTTATCATACTTATTTTACTCGCAATTGTTTTTGGCTCAATCGAGGGATCATTCTTGGTCGCTAACCTACATAAATTCAAGGAAGGAGGTTGGTTTTCCATTGCCCTTGGGTTTACATTCCTTCTCATCATGTTTGGTTGGTTTTTTGGCCGCCGGATCAAAAACCGCCACATCAGTTTTTCAAACGTAAACAAATACCTTCATTTATTCGAAGATTTGAGTAACGACAAATCCATTCCCCAAATTGCCACTAACCTGGTTTACATCATTAAAGCCAACAGTATCCATCAGATCGAATCCAAAATCATGTATTCGATTTTCAACAAGCAGCCAAAACGTGCCAAAACATACTGGTTGCTGCATGTTGATACTGTAGATGAACCCGATACATTTAGCTATGAAATTAACCAGATTATTCCCGGAACTCTAATCCGTATCGATTTCCGCCTCGGGTTCAAAATCGAACCACGTATTAATCTTTACTTTAAAGAAGTACTGAAAGATATGGTGGCAAGTGGCGAGATTAAACTGACCAGTTCCTATGAATCACTGAAAAAACACCACTTTCCACCTGATTTCCTTTTTGTCAACCTGGACCGCATCATGTCACGCGATTATAGTTTATCGCCCTGGGAATCCATGATTATGGGACTTCACAGTTTCACCCGGCTGTTTAGCATCAACGATGTTAAAGCTTTGGGATTGGACTCCAGTAGTGTAATTGAAGAAAAAGTGCCGATTTCGGTTGAACGGCCGCTTAACAGGAAAATTAACAGGATTGGGTAAAAAGTGAACAGTCGCAGTGGGCAGTCGCAGTAGGCAGTTTTCAGTCACAGCTCACACGAAAAATATACAACAGAGTATTCATCCAATTCAAAAATATGGATTTCAAAGATTTAATTGTTTACAAAAAAGCCTTCTCGCTTGCGATGGAAGTTTATGAAATTTCAAAAAAATTCCCAAAAGAGGAAAAATATTCCTTAACAGATCAGACGATCTTCCAGGTCTGTGTGCGCAAATATTGCGGAAGCTTACAGATTCAGATGCAGAGGACAGTGAAACTACTGTTTGGCTTGATTTTGCTCTGGAATGTAACTATCTGGATAAAGAAAATCACACTCAGATGTTGCACGAATCCGCTGAAATTGGACGTTTGTTGAATTTTATGATTCGGATTCCTGAAAAATTTGGTTGTAAAAAAGAATAAAACTCATTATTATCCTGGCGTTTTGATAGGAGCAAATACAGCGACTGTCTACTGAGACTGACCACTGAGACTGACCACTGAGACTGACCACTGAGACTGACCACTGTTTACTTTTTCTCCGGAATCAGATTCACTCCTACCCTCACTAACAAAGTCAACATCAGGAAATAAACTGCCGGATTAAATGTTTGTCCGGGTACCAGGGAAAGAAGTAAAACCACACCTGCCAGCCAGAAATAGTTACGGGCTCTGGCTCTCCATTTTTTAATTGTCCATAGTCCTGCAAAAATAAGGTTAGGCGGGAAAGCCCACAACAGGTTATAATTGGGGCTCATGGCCGGATGCTCCGAAAATAAAGTGAACCAGCCAATAATGAGACCGGCAAATCCACTCAAGGCAAACAATCCATAATCGAGCCAGTCGGTCTTCTTTTTCAGGAGATATGAACGGATCGTGATTCCGGAAACAATAAGAAAGAACACGGCAAAAACAACCGCAGGCCAGGGCAAATCGGTTTTCAGTTTTGAATTGGGATATTCAAGCAAAGTACGGGTTTCCTTAACTAACGGAAGAGTTTTTCCGTCGATGGTAATTTCGGCCCTGGCAAACTGATCCATCAGGTATTCAGGTAAAAACATTTGACCGTATGCTGAAACAGGTTCATCTGCCTTTTTACCAACAAGCAAATCGATGCCCAAATCAAACCATCGAAATGAATGATGGAATTTTTTGATCAGGTCGCGGTAACTTTCTGTTGGATGATTATCGGTAAAACGCACAGGCGAACCTGCATTGCGTTCAATCATATCCCGAACACGGGTCGCGCAATTGTCAATAAAAAAGTTGTAGCGGTAAATGCGGTTCTCTGGTTTATAATTCTCCATTAACGCCTGAAACAACTTATTTCTTTCTTCAGTAGTCAGGTTTAAGACCTGTTCATAAACACTTCTTTTTTCTTCCTGATATTCAGGCAAAAAACTACTGAATTTCTGACCATACATGGTGTAATCAGTTTGCCCTTTGGCAAACCGGTACAAAAAATTGGGCGATTCGAAACTGAATACCCCATAATTGAACACCAAATCGAGGTTCAGTACAGGATCATTAATACGAATAGCCGTGTGCCCATACATCGAATAAACCGCTTCGCCGGGGTTACAGGTTAAAATACTGAAAGTGGCTTCCTGACTCAACTGCTGAGCCTGAATTTTAGGCAGAAATATCAGAAATAAGAGGAATATCAGGATAAACAAACGCGCATACATAGACAGAGTTTTCGATTTTTAAGAAAGTCCTTTCCCAAATTGAGAATACCAAAATAATTCTCAATGCTTTTATGAAACCAGAGGTTTCAAATGTTTATAGGAGTACCTGAATTCAACAGATATTCGACCCCGGATGGGGTCGTACTATCTATAATCACAATCCTTTTCTAGAAACATTTGACCTCTCTGAGGTCAGAAAAGCACTTTTTGAAGTTGTCTCAAAGATACAGTTTTTGAATTTATCCTGAATGACTAAAAAATCTGATTTCAGGATAAATAAAAAGTGGCCGAAAGCATAATATCCCAACCAAATAAAAGACTCGTAAATCCTTTATCCAGCAATTAGACCAGATAATAATAGTAAGTCTGCCCAAAATTTGATAATATTGCCAACTGTTTTAAAAATGAGAGATATGGGATGCAGCGGATGCACAATAAATACGGATTTAGACCGGCCAGCCATGCTTGGCACTTACGACTGGCTAAACGATATACCTGACACCACCAACGAATCGAACATTGTAGAAATACGTTTTAAAGGTACGCGAAAAGAGTTTTTCAGGAATGAAGACGGGATACAACTTAAACGCGACGAACTGGTGGTAGTAGCCTGTTCTCCGGGACATGACGTTGGTGCAGTTTCGCTTACGGGCAAACTGGCCGAACTTCAGTTTAAACGGAAAGTAAAAAAACCTGAACGTTACGAGTGGAATAAAATATACCGTAAAGCCACCCCTGCCGATGTAATCAAATGGGAAGAAGCCAAGGCACGTGAAAACAAGGTGATGATTCGTGCCCGGCAAATTGCCAACGAGCTTCAACTGAACATGAAAATTGGGGATGTGGAGTTTCGGGGCGATAACAACAAAGCAATTTTCTACTACATTGCCGACGACCGGGTCGATTTCCGTGACCTGATTAAATTATATGCCCGCGAATTTTTCATCAAAATAGAGATGAAGCAAATCGGTGTACGGCAGGAAGCAGGCCGTATTGGAGGAATTGGCTCGTGTGGACGTGCATTGTGCTGTTCTACCTGGCGAACCGATTTTACCAGCGTAACTTCGGATGCGGCAGTGAAACAAGGATTATCCCCCAATGCTGAGAAAATGGCCGGACGATGCGGCAAACTGAAATGCTGCCTGACTTATGAACTCGACCATTACCTGGAAGCATTGGAAGATTTTCCGCATGAACTTTTGACGATTGAAACTGACAAAGGAATCGCCCGGCATTTCAAAACAGATATTCTTCAGAAAAAAATCTGGTACATGTACGATAAATCTGATGGACGTACATTTGTGCTTAACCTGGAAGATGTAAAAAAGTTCCTGAACCTGAACAAACGTGGACAAAAACCATCCATTGACGGTTACTACACGGACACCGAACCCAAGAAGGAAAATATGATGAACGTCGGAGAACTCGATCAGAAATTCTTTACCAAACCAGAATCCGGAGAAAAAAGGCATAAAAAAAGAAGGAGACCTCAAGGAACCCGTCCACAGGGAAATGGAACTGAAAGAGTCCGCCCAACAGTCAACCGGGCGCCAAAGTGATAAGAAATTAGGAAAGAAATAAGGCTATGTCAGTATTCAACGAGATTCTGATATTTCTGGCTGCCATGGCGGCTGGTTTCATCAATGCCATGGCAGGCGGAGGAACCTTAATTAGTTTCCCGGTATTACTGGCTGTTGGAATTTCGCCTGTGGTAGCCAATGTAACCAATACCGTTGCGCTGGTTCCCGGAACCATTGGAGGAATGTGGTCACAACGAAAAGATTTTAAATCGCAATACCAACGATTGGTAAAATTACTGCCAGTAGCCATTGTTGGTGGAATCGCTGGTGGCCTGCTCATATTAAACACCAGTGAAAGCGCTTTCCGGAGCATTATTCCTTATCTCATTTTATTGGCAACTTTGTTGCTGGCCGCCCAGGTTCGTATTAAAAACTGGGTAGTGGCGCGTATCGGCCAGGCACATACCGAACATCATAATCCATTGGTGATGATGAGCCTTGTTTTTTTAGCGGCCATTTATGGCGGTTATTTTGGCGCCGGATTGGGAGTCATCCTTATGGCCACGCTGGGCCTGGTAACCGACGAATCGATGACCCGACTTAATTTTCTGAAACAGGCGCTTGGATTTGCCATCAACCTGGCGGCTGCTATCTATTTTGCCTTCTCCGGAAAAGTAGATTGGATGATTGCCCTTGTAATGATTTTTGGATCGCTGCTGGGTGGATTGATTGGAGGAAGACTGGCCGGCAAAATGAAGCCAGAAGTGTTACGGTGGATCGTTGTTGCTGCCGGGCTGATTGCTGCAACGATTTTCTTTTTAAAAGACTAATTCACTAAAAGACAAATTTTTACTGCAACTTGATCGGACGACCCCATGGGGTGTACGACAAAATTCCCTTTTCTGATTTTAAACCCGAAGGGTTGGCATGATTATAGCTGAATCGACACGATCAGGAACGGAACCCTGAAAGGGTGATATAATCGTTCAACCAATATTTAAATAAAAAACCTTCAAATGTCACTCCTTCGGAGTTCCTTTTCATTTTTTCCCCGTTCTTCTATAATCGTTTCATCCCTTCGGAATTTATAATGGGAATTTTGTTGTACAACCACCCCATATTATCCGATCAACTTGTTGAAACCTTTTTCACTCCCGGTTTTTTTCTGAATACAAACCAGCAGCCGGTTAAAGTGAGCAGTAGCAGTTGAATTCCACTAAAAGCAATCCAGAACGGTGAAAGCTTTTTCCCGACAATTGCCTCTCCGGTATGTAAATCCATAACCAGTTTGTGCAGGGTTTGCGGTTGTTTTTGCTTTAGTCCGCCCAGTTTCGACAAAATTTCTTTATTCATCCGGCTGTCCGTCACCACCGAGCCATCCCGGTCGAGCAGGATAATTCCTTTCTTTCCGGCGCTAACCACCAATTGATGATTGTTTGCCTGACTGACATCAAACACATCCTGATCAATCAACCTGACAATCGTGCTGCCAGTCAACCTCCACAAACCGGGTTTACCGGCGATATAAAGGGTGTCGTTCACCAGCAAAAGGGACCGGACATCGCTCCCCGCCAATTCAGGAACCGAACTTACGCGACTGCCTTCAACAATATAAAGTCCGTTTTTAGAACCAAGATACTGCCGGTTGGCACTTACAACCATCGACTTTATTTCATTTTCGGTATAGCTGTCAGATATGGATAAGAAGTTAATTTTAACTCTGTCCATGTGCAACACGCCGTCGAGCGACAGCAAAATAGCAGTGATACTGATCAGTAAAGCAGGAAACAGAAAAAGTATTCCCGGCCATTTATGAAGGTTGCGGATTTGTTTGAATGATAGCATAATATTGGCTTTAAAATTTGTTCTTAGCGATATGTCAATGAAATAAATTATTGTACAGTTTTAATTCACTCACCCCGAAGACTGATAAATCGGTCTTCCCCCCTCTCTTTCGAAAAGAGAGGGGGAGAGCACCGCAGATGCGATGGGGTGAGTTAAGACCAGTTCCTACAATATTTCGTTTTAATACTTAAAAATCAAAAATTCCAGTTTAATCCTATTAAAAATACTTGTCCGAGGCCATATTCGGTTTCATCTGTATTTGATTTATCGGTTCGTTCGGTTTTGCGTTTCGCCAGACTGTCGAACACATCGGTCATCCTGAAAGTCAATGCCCCGTTTGTCAGAAAACGTTTTTCAACACCCAGATCGGCAAACCAAATGGTGCTTTCTTCTTTGGTGTCCGAAATTTTGGGACCCACCGCATTGAACGAAACTTGCGCCGACCAGCCTTTTGGTAAAGTAAAGTCGGTTATAGCTTTGCCAGACCATTTGTACTGATCAGACAAGGCATCGCCGGAATAGGCTCCGCTCGTAATTTCAGACTTGAATTGGGCAAAACTCAAGGCCAGTTGCCAAAAATCGAATGGTTTGATGGTTGACATCAGTTCGTACCCAGCCACATACGCACGACCGGTATTTTGGGGCTGTTCGGTCACAATTCCATTATCGTCCTCGGTTAGTGTCTTCTGAATTACATCGGTTATATTGCGGTAAAACAGGTTAGCGCCCACATTAAATTTGCTGAAGTTTTTCAGGTATCCCAACTCGTAAGCCCAGGCTTTTTCGGGTTTCAGCTCCGGATTCCCTTTGGCATATTTGGTCGGTTCTTTTTGCTCAGTGAACGGATTGAGGTCTTTAAACCCGGGGCGACGAATGCGGCGACCAACATTCACTGTCAGGTACTGGGTTTTGTCGATGTTAATTGTAGCAGTTGCCGAAGGAAGCAACAAACTGTATGTTTTAGAGGCATTCAGGTCGGTCGTTTGCGCCTTTCCGTCGGTTTTGGTCGCCTCGAAACGCAAACCGGTTTTCAGTTTCAGAAAAGCAACTTTGTATTCGTCGGTCACGAAAAAGGCATGAGTCGTTTCGTTCACTTTAAAGTTATCGAACCCGTTGCCCGACTTAGTCCAGGTGGTATCTTTATAGGTAAACTTGTCGGTGGTATTGTTAAAAGCCCTCGAATCGGCTTCGCCCGAATATCCAACGTTTAGCAGGTTCTTCCCGAGTTTAATTTTCGAAAGAGTGGCATTCCAGAGATATTTTTCGCCTTCCTGATTTTCATATTTATTTTCGAGCGCGGGTTGAAAATTGGCCCACTTCCCTTTCTGTGTCAAGGCATAAGTCGCTTTTTCTTCCGTTTTCTTTTGCGATTCAGTTTGGTAACTGGCGTTAATAAGCAACTTCGATTGCTTGGCAAATGTGAGCTCGAAAGCGCCATAAACCTGATGATACTCGTTAGGTTTGTATTCGGTTTTCAGTTCCCGGGCTGCCGATTTAAACTTTCCGGCGCCGTCGGTCCGTGTATATTCCAGCGAACGGTCTTTGTCTTCGAGCTGGTAACCAAAAATATACTCGGCGCTTAGCTTTGTTTTCGGTTTCAGCAGGTAATCAATTCCGGTACGCAGGTTATGGTTGGTAAAATTCTTGTTTTCGTACTCATACGAATCTTCCACTTGGGTAATTTTTCCGTTACTGAAATCGGTTTTCAGTTTATCTTTCGGTTTCGGTAAATTCCGGTGCAAAAAATCGTAATTGGCAAACACGTTCAGCTTTTCGGTTTTATTCGAAATCGAAAAACCGCCCGTTGTTCCGTTGTGGTTTCCACCCATTGCCTCGGCTTTTCCATGAAGTCCGTAATTCGCATTGTCTTTCAGCACAATGTTTACAATCCCGTTGATTCCTTCTCCCTGATATTCAGCCCCCGGGACAGCCATTATTTCGATGTGACTGATGCTTGCAGCCGGAATCTGATCCAGCACTGTTTCGCGGTTGTTCCCACTTAGTCCGGTTTCACGCCCGTTGATCAGTACTTTGGTATAAGCATTTCCGAGCCCACGGAAACGAATGTCGCGGTTATGCCCCGGACTTCCGCCCATGGCAACCGAAGGCATATTTTTCAAGATATCGCCAGCCGTGCCCCCACTTTGCGAAATGAGCGAGCTGGTTTTATACTTGATGAGCGACGGCTTGATTTGTGAGATGTGCGAAGTTCCGGTTATAAGTATTTCCGCCAAGTCAGTAATAGAAGCTTCCATTTTAATATCCTGAAGATTAACGGAAGTGGCATCATCTGTTATTGTAATCGGACCCGACCAGGTTTTAAAGCCCAGCATTGCAGCATTTAGCTGATACACTCCCTTTTGAATATTTTTCAGGCAGAAATAACCTTTATCGTCAGATAATACGGTAACTTTAAACTGATCTTCGGTTCGTGTCAGCACAACATTAGCAAATGTCACGGCTTCATTTCCTTCATCGATCAGGTTTCCGGTAATTTGGCATTGACCCCATGCTGCCGAAAAAGCTGTAAAAATTAACCCTACCACAACAAATAAAAACTTCTTCATCACTCGCATATTTAATTGATTTTACAGTGGCAAAGCTATCGTGTGGTAAACACAGCTACAATCCCAACAAATGGGGATTTTTGTAATGAGGCCTGACAAATCTTTATTCACATAGAAACGATGTTCAGGATCAAGTTAAAGTTTTGGATCACTCGTCGCAGAAAGTTATATTTACAGAATCGTCCTACAAATGGTGGAATTTTTTGATTCATTGTAAAAACAAACTTTATGAAACTAATTTTGATTACAAACAAAATTCTTCATTTAACTAATCTTGAGAGCGAGCTTGACGATTTTGACAAGATTCACGAAACCATTGAGAAGGATCTCATTTTCAGGGGAACAAATCTTTGGATTCTCGCCTTTGCTATCATTGTGGCTTCGGTTGGTTTAAACATGAATTCTACAGCGGTAATTATTGGCGCCATGTTAATTTCTCCTCTGATGGGTCCCATCAATGGCATGGGTTACAGTATTGCCACTTATAATTTTCCGCTTTTTCAAAAAGCGATGAAGAACTTTTTGTTTGCCGTATTCGCCAGTCTCTTTGCATCAACCACTTATTTTATTATCAGTCCCATATCAACCGCACACTCCGAACTGCTTGCCCGGACCAGCCCTACGATTTACGATGTGCTGATTGCTTTATTTGGTGGCCTCGCCGGCATTGTTGCTATCAGCAGTAAACAAAAAGGCAATGTAATTCCAGGTGTTGCCATTGCAACTGCACTTATGCCCCCTTTGTGTACCGCCGGATATGGACTGGCAACATTGCAGTTTTCCTATTTTTCAGGAGCGCTCTATTTATTCACAATCAATACCGTTTTCATTGCCATATCATCGGTTATTATCTCGCAAATCCTGAAATTTCCGATACGTACACTTGTCGATCCGATTCAAAAAAAACGGGTGGATCGGTCGATTTCATTTGTGATCATGCTCGTTTTAATCCCCAGTATTTACTTTGGATATAACCTGGTACAAAAGGAAAAGTTTAATGAAAACGCTTCGAAATACATCCAACGTGTACGTGTTTTCGAGAACAATTACCTGTTAAACAGCGAAATAGATGCAACTCAAAACACTATAACACTCATTTACGGTGGCGTTTCGCTGGACGATGAACAGAAAAGCAGGATCCGTGAAAGAACCCGGGAATTTTCGTTGGAAGAAGCTGAAATCAAGTTTAGTCAAGGTTGTCAATCGGCGATAATCTTGATCAAAAAGATGAAAAACAACAGCTCCTGAACCAGATTAATCAGCTTTCAGGCCTGGTCAAACAAAAGGAACAGGCGATCGATAGCATGTCAAAATCCAGCCTGGAGGGAAAACAAATTCTGGATGAAATATCAACACTTTTCCCTGAAATTATTGCATGTTCGTTTGCCCAAACCTCACGTTTCCAAAAATCTACCAATATACAGGAGAAATTTAACATTATAATTTTTTCAACCACAGGAAAAGCTGTCAGCTCGCGAGATCAGCAAAAGATTTTAGAATGGCTGAAAGCCAAACTTAAAACCCATAACCTTAAAGTATATTACGACACCCGTCAAGGCTGAAGACCGGACACGAACAACTGAACGAATCAATTGTTCCTGAATGAACCTTACGAGTTCCCATTAAAATCAGTAAAGTCATGAAGTTATCCATCTTATACAAAGAATTTTTTAACAGTGAAAAATCAGGCGGAATCATTTTGGTTTTAGTTACCTTCATATCGCTTTTGTTGGCCAATTCGGCTTTTTCAGATGAATACACCAGCTTTTGGAGCGCCAAACTGGCTGGTTACAGCGTTGCCCATTGGATTAACGACGGACTGATGGCTGTGTTTTTCCTCCTGATTGGCCTCGAACTCGAACGAGAAATCTATCTGGGCGAACTCTCGAACCTGAAAAATGCCGCATTTCCATTTTTTGCGGCCATTGGTGGAATGGTTCTTCCGGCTGCCCTGTTCTTAGTTTTCAACTACGGCACCGAATTCCAGAACGGAACAGGTATTCCGACCGCTACCGACATTGCTTTTGCCATTGGCATTTTAGCTCTACTGGGCAACAAAGTACCATTATCGCTTAAAATATTTCTAACAGCGCTGGCCGTAATCGACGATTTGGGAGCAATTATCATTATTGCCATATTTTACTCCAAGTCGTTATCAATTATTAACTTAAGCATTTCTTTAGGTATTTGGGCAGTTCTGCTTATCCTCAACCGAAGCAAAGTTTATAACATTATTCCTTATATTCTGGGCGGTATAGCCATGTGGTACTTTATGCACCATTCCGGCGTTCATGCAACCATTACCGGCGTTTTGCTGGCATTTGCCATTCCGTTTACCAATGGACGCAAAAAATCGCCTTCGTATAAATTACAACATGCCCTGCATAAACCGGTAGCATTTATCATCCTACCGCTTTTTGCCATGGCTAACACCGGAATAATTATCGGAAGCGATTGGGTGTCAGGCCTAACCCAGTCGAACAGCCTCGGAATTATTCTCGGACTGGCAGTCGGAAAACCGCTCGGTATTTTGTTGTTCTCACTACTTGGAGTAGGGCTTGGACTATGTATGATTCCATCAGAACTGAATTGGAAAAACATACTCGGCGCCGGTTTTCTCGGTGGAATTGGATTTACAATGTCGATCTTCATCACCATACTGGCTTACGACGACCAGACGATCATCAATAATTCGAAGATTGCCATTTTACTGGCTTCACTGGTTGCAGGGGTAATTGGTTATACTTTCCTGAAACTGACCTTGAAAGAAACAGTGATTGATCAGGAAGAAGAGTGATGCGCAAATTGTTACTTACAGCAAGCATCGCAAATGTGAAACAATAGATTATCTGGACAAGTTGGTTTATGAAAATATCAGGAATAGCATCATTGGTTATCTGTTTTGAATATCTTTGGAAACAGATTGTTAACCTGTTCAACATTCATGAAGATTATTATCCTATACTTTTTAATACTTATTCCTTGTATCACCTTTGGGCAATTATTCCCTGAAGTGCCTGCATTCAGGGGAAATATTAAAAAAGTGATTGAAAAAAGATATGGCCAGGAATTTAATCCATGGCGAAAAGATTCAGGGAGCTATAAACCGGGAGTTTTTTCAGGTTGGAAATACATATACCTGTTTGACGAAAACACCAGGCTCTCCAAACGAATAACCACCCGCAAAGGAAAAATCCAAAACACCTGTTCATACCTGACCAAAACTGACGGAAACAGAAAGATCGTTCAGGAAAAAACGAAGGATTATCTCTCGGATCAAATGGAATATGTCATTGAATATGAAAATTTTTTGGATCAGGATGGGAAAATTAGAAAAGTGAATTTCCGGGAACAGATTTCTCCTGAAAGTTCAAAAGAATTGTTTCTTTATGAAATGAATGCGGCGTACGATAAAAATAAATTAACCTCATTTACACGCAATACCATATCCGCCACCGGCGATACTGCTACGGGCGAAGAATGTCTGTTAAATTACGATTCAAAGGGCAGGTTAAAACAGATAGACCGAAAAGATATATCATCAGGATTTACAACAACTATTCAATACTATTACAATGGGAAAGGCCAGATCGCACACTACTCCATCGACTTATTGACCGAAATACAGGAATATGGAAGAAAACAAATCCAGAATATTTATTTTAAGTACGATAATCGTGGGAACTGGATACGAATGTACCGGAAATCGGGAAGAAAAAACATTCCGGAAGCAAAACGAACGATCAGGTATTACTAATAAAAAAATCTTATAAAAAAACCGACATGAAAACTTCCTCCATTCAGCTATTTCATTGGTTGCCACGGATTTTTTGCATCCTGGCTATTCTTTTTGTAAGCATGTTCGCACTCGATGCCTTTGCACCCGGACTCACACTCTGGCAACAGTTTGGCGCTTTCTTCATGCACCTTATCCCCTCTTTTGTTTTGATAGCCTTCCTGATTGTGGCCTGGAAATGGGAATTGATGGGAGGTATTATTTTTACCCTGATTGGGTTGGGACTAAGCCCATTTATTTATAATCTTAATCATACCAGGAATCACTTCACTGTTGGGGCCAGCCTGGGCGTGGTTATGATGATCACCTTCCCTTTTATTGTGGTAGGAATACTTTTTATTGTCAGCCATTGCATGAAGAAAAAGCAACAAACGGAGTTGCTCAAAGAATCATAATCCGAATCATATTTTATGGATAGAAACATTCAGATTACATCGGAAAGGTTGATGTTGCGTCCTATCCAATTGGCAGACTCTGCTTTAATTTTTGCATACCGGTCAAATTCAGTGATCAATCAATATCAGGGTTGGATTCCAAAAACCATTGGCGATATACATGATTTTATAACCAACCTGACCTCACCTGAATTTAACTTGCCCGGAAGCTGGTTTCAATTTGTGATTATTAGAAAGGATAACGGTGAGTTAATAGGTGATATTGGAATTCACTTTTTAGATTTTGATGGGTATCAGGTGGAACTTGGAATAACCCTGAATGAGAACCATCAAGGAAATGGGTTTGCTACTGAAGCCCTTACAGGAGTTATAAACTTCCTTTTTGATCGCCTGAACAAGCACCGAATTACCGCTTCCATTGATCCTCGAAACCTGAAATCAATCCAACTTTTTGAACTACTCGGCTTTCGTAAGGAAGCCCATTTTAAACAAAGCATTTTCATCAAGGACGAATGGGTCGATGATTTGATTTATGCTATCCTGAAGGATGAATGGTCCAAGATAAGGCAATCAGTAAGTGTGAAATGATTAAGTAGATGTTAGCCTATCATATTTCCCCAACTCCCTCCAACACTTCTTTGGCCTTCTTTACACTTTTTACTTTTTCGAAAGTCAGGGAGAGCCGGTTGTTGCCTTCTTTATATGAAAGTAGCTGGTGCGAAAAGGAATTGTTGCTGAGAATTTGTTACAGAAATTGTACCTTTGAAAAAACGTAATATCATGGAAACAGTTCGGATAGAAATATTGAATCCCAAAGCCAATCAGTTACTAAAAGATTTGGCAGATTTGAATCTGATTAAAATTCAGCCTAAATCATCGATTAAAGAAGTCCTTAAAAAGACTCGCCAAAACGCAAAATATGCACCTTCTCTTGATGATATTACTACAGAAGTTGAGGAAGTAAGACAAGCACGATATGGAAAAATAAGGATAGGATTATCATGAATGAATGGGAATCAGCTATTGAAACAAGAAGAAAGACTGGTGCCGAAGAAATTCTTGGACTTACTACAAAAAGTACTCTTTTGAATTTTTGGCAATGGGCATATTCTGATCTTATTGGAAATACGGAACGTGGATGTCTTGCTGAATATCTTGTTGCATTAGCCTGCAATATTGATCAAAAGGTTCGAGTTAGCTGGGATTCTTATGATTTGGAATTACTACCTGAAGGAATTAAAATTGAAGTGAAGTCCTCTGCTTATTTGCAATCTTGGAAACAAAAAAGATATTCCAAACCAAGTTTTGGAATCCAAAAAACTAAAGCATGGGATTATATAGAAAATATTTATCATGAAGAAAGTAAGAGGCAAGCAGATGTCTATGTTTTTGCATTGCTTTCGCATTATTTCAATGAAACATTGAATCCACTTGATACAAGTCAATGGGAATTTTACATTCTTAAAACAGAAGTTATCGATTTTGAAATGAAGGATCGAAAACAAATTTCACTGGATAAAATTAAAGAATTAAATGCTCTAAAGAGTTCCTTTAGTGAATTAAAGGAGAATATCTTGGGATTATTCGAAAGTCAACTTTAACAGGAATGGTTGTTATTCCTCCCCCACTCCCTCCAACACCTCTTTGGCCTTTTTTACGCTTTTCACCTTTTCGAAAGTGAGCGATAGCCGGTTGTTGCCCTCTTTCATGCGGCAGGTTTGGGGATGGGTTTGCACGTAGCGAAGTACTTGACTAAATGCGGGCGACTGGTAAAATACCGACTGTGGATCGGAAATAAAGTGGCAAACCATCTTTTGGTTCTTCAGGATGATCTTTTCCATCCCCAGTTTTATGGCAACCCAACGAAGGCGAACCACCTCAATCAATTCAATGCTTTCGTTCGGTAATTTGCCAAAACGGTCGGCCAGCCCTGCTTCGAACTGCACCAGGGCTTCTTCGCTTTCAAGGTTGTCGAGTTCGCGGTAAAGCAGCATTCGTTCTGAAGTACTTTGTATGTATTTGTCCGGAAACAGCAATTGTAAATCGGTATCAATCTGGCAGTCGCTGCCAAATTTCACGTTCAGGAATGCCTGCGACGCATCTTCTTTTTCGTCTTTGAAAAGTTCTTTAAAATCGGTTTGTTTTAATTCCTGAATGGCTTCGTTCAGGATGCGGTGATAGGTTTCGAACCCAATGTCGGCAATAAAACCGCTCTGTTCGGCGCCCAAAAGGTTTCCGGCGCCACGAATGTCCAGATCCTGCATGGCAATGTTGAACCCGCTTCCCAGTTCCGAAAATTCTTCGATGGCGCGCAAACGTCGGCGCGCTTCGGTGGTAACTGTTGAAAGTGGTGGCGCCAGCAAGTAGCAAAACGCTTTTTTATTTGAGCGGCCAACCCGTCCGCGCAACTGGTGCAAATCGCTTAATCCGAAATTTTCCGCATGATTGATGATGATCGTGTTGGCATTCGGAATGTCCAAGCCCGACTCGATAATGGTTGTTGAAATCAGAACATCGTATTCACCATTGATAAAACTCATCATCACATTTTCGAGCTTTTCGCCTTCCATTTGTCCATGCCCGACTATGGTGCGAACGCCAGGAACAATCTTTTTGATGACCGTTTCTACTTCGTAAATATTCGACACCCGGTTATGGAGAAAGAATACCTGTCCTTCGCGCGCCATCTCGTATTGAATCGCTTCGCGGATAATATCTTCGCTAAACCCATGCAATTCGGTTTGAATCGGGTATCGGTTGGGCGGTGGAGTCTGGATGATCGACAAGTCGCGGGCGCCCATCATCGAAAACTGCAAGGTTCGTGGAATTGGCGTTGCTGTAAGCGTCAATGTATCCACATTCACCTTCATCTGCTTTAGTTTTTCCTTTACCGAAACGCCAAATTTCTGCTCCTCGTCCACAATCAGCAGCCCAAGGTCCTTAAAAATGACCTGCTTGCCAACCAGTTTGTGCGTGCCTATCAGGATGTCCACTTTGCCGGATTTGGTGTCGTCCAAAACCTGCTTCACATCGGCAGGTTTCCGCAGTCGGCTGATGTATTCCACCCTCGCCGGAAATTCGGCAAGCCGGTCGGTAAATGTTTTATAATGCTGAAGGGCCAGAATGGTTGTCGGAACCAGTACTGCCACCTGTTTGCTGTCGGCGACGGCTTTAAAAGCAGCACGAATGGCAATTTCGGTCTTTCCGAAACCCACGTCGCCGCAAACCAAACGGTCCATCGGGATTTCCTTTTCCATGTCTTCTTTCACGGCAATGGTCGATTTCACCTGATCGGGCGTGTCCTCGTAAATAAACGATGCTTCCAGTTCGGTTTGAAGGTACGAGTCGGGCGAAAAAGCAAATCCACTTTCCTGACGGCGGGCTGCGTACAATTCGATCAGCTCTTTGGCAATGTCTTTGACCTTCAGTTTGGTGCGGTCTTTCAGCTTTTGCCAGGCTCCACTACCCAATTTGCTGATGTTCGGCTCGGTGCCGTCTTTGCCTTTGTATTTCGAGATGCGGTGCAGGTTGTGAATGCTCACCAACAACACATCGTTGTCTTTATAATTTAACCTGATCGCTTCCTGAAGTTTCCCATCGACCTCAGTTTTTACCAGCCCCATAAATTTTCCGATACCATGATCGACATGCACCACCCAATCACCCTGATGCAGTTTATTCAGCTCTTTAAAGGTGATGCTGTCGCGCTCAGCTTTGCGCGTTTTGATTTCGTAGCGATGGTAGCGTTCAAAAATCTGGTGGTCGGTATAGCAGCAAATCTTCCGGTCGTGATCAATAAATCCTTCGTGCAAGGTAAAATTTATCGGACGAAAATTCACATTCAGCCCTTTGTCGTCGAAGATTGCTTTCAGACGATCTGTTTGCGACACATTGGTCGATAAAATATAATTGGTGAAGCCGAAATTCTGATAGTCCACCAGGTTTTCGGCAAGCATATCAAAATTTTTGTGGAAAACAGGTTGGTGATTGGTATGGTAGGTAACTTTTTGGGAATGTTTGAAATAGATTTTCTGCCCAAACTCTGCACAGGTAAAACACTTAATTTCCTTCGAGAAAACTTCTCCTGAAAGTAATTTGGTGAACCATGTTTTACGTTCCTCTTCAGTTTCAGCCTTTTCAATGGTCTGTTCGAAGTTAAACTGCATATTATCTACAATCAGCTGAATGTCGTTCAAGAACAACAGCGAATTTGCCTGAATAAAATCCATAAAGCTGATGCGTTCTTCACCTTTTAAATCCTGCTGAATGTTGGGAATGATACTGATTCGGGTCAGTGCTTCCTTCGAAATCTGGTTGTCGAGGTTGAAACTTCGGATCGTATCCACTTCGTCGCCAAAAAAGTCGAGGCGGTAAGGATCTTCGCTCGAAAAAGAATAAACATCGACAATACTTCCACGAATGGAATACTGGCCGGGCTCATACACAAAATCAACCCGTTCGAAGCCGTATTCAAACAGCACTTCGTTTACAAATTCGATGGAAAGTTTATCGCCTTTGGTCACCTGAAAGGTATGCGAAGCAAGACCTTCACTTGAAATTACCTTTTCGACCAAAGCTTCAGGATAAGTGACAATGAGCAACTGAGTTTCGGCTTTCAGGCGGTTAAGTACTTCGGTTCGCAGGATGATGTTTTCCTGCTCGATGGTTTCGTAATGCACCGATCGTTTGTACGACGAAGGGAAAAATAGCACCGGAGCATCAGGCGCAAGCGTATTCAGATCGTCGTAAAAATACGCAGCTTCTTCTTTGTCATTCAGGCAAATAACAAATGTCTTTTGTATTTCTTCGGAAAGTAAGGCGGTGAGAATGCTTCGTGAAGAGCCAACAAGTCCCTGCAGGTGAACCTTTTCACCCGGGGTATTCAACAACTCGCACAATCTGCTGGTCAGATCGTGTTTCCTGAACAGGCTCCTGAAATCCTTCCGCTCCAAAATCAAAATGTTAGACTGCAAATGTAGTCATTATAGTCGTAAGACAGAAGACCAGAGTCGGAAGAACTAAAGTAAAGAACAGTCATTTATGGTCATTAGCTTCGCGTCATTCATGGGAAAAACTGCGCCAGTTGACAATCAATGACAATTGAATGACTTATTGACAACCAATGACTAACCTTTGTTGATTAACTTATTGATGTTTCGTAACTTTCAGGACATTTAAATACGCATACCATGAGCAAAAATCCTGAAAAACACCACTCGAAACATGAAGGCAAAGGCCTTAAACAGATTGAACCTGAGAAGAAAGACCACCGGCTAATCAGTAAAAAGAAATACTATAAAGAATTGCGAAATCTGGAAATTGAGTTGATCAAACTTCAGGATTGGGTAAAATTCAAACAGCTCAGGGTGGTCGTTTTGTTCGAAGGCCGCGATGCCGCCGGAAAAGGAGGAGTGATTAAGCGGATTACCGGACCGTTGAATCCGCGCATTTGCCGGATAGCAGCTTTGGGCACACCAACTGAAAAGGAGAAGTCGGAGTGGTATTTTCAGCGGTATGTCAATCATTTGCCGGCTGGCGGCGAAATCGTTTTGTTCGACCGTAGTTGGTATAATCGTGCAGGAGTGGAGCGTGTGATGGGATTTTGCACCGATGAACAGTACGACGAATTTTTCAGAAGTTGCCCCGAATTTGAGCAAATGTTAATCCGTTCAGGCATAACTCTGATCAAATACTGGTTTTCGGTATCAGACGAAGAACAAGAAAACCGGTTTCAAGACCGGTTAAAAGACCCCACCAAATCGTGGAAACTGAGCCCGATGGATGTTGTGTCGCGGGAGAAATGGGTTGAATACTCCAAAGCAAAAGATGAGATGTTTAAATATACTGACTTGAAGCAATCTCCTTGGTTTGTAGTGCCTGCTGATAATCAAAAACTAGCCCGACTGAATTGCATCAGCCACATGCTGAGTTTGATCCCGTATGAACATGTACCGGGCGAACCAATTGTTTTGCTTCCACGGAAAGAAAATCCGGCCTATATCAGGCCGCCGATCTCGGACCAGACTTTTGTGCCCGACCGGTATAGCCGAAAAAAAGAGAATGCTGATACTGACTTTAACGAACCGCCCGAATGAATCAACTTTGGGAAATGTATTCAGGATTAAATTTAAAATGTATTTTCGTTTACTGAAAACAGGTAAATCACATTCAACAATACTCTGTATATGGCACGATTTCTTAATAACCGGAAAATGGCTACCGGGAAAATACCGGGAGAACTTATTCACCTTGGTAAAAAACAGATTGATGCGGTACAAATTCGATTAATTGACTACACAATAGAAAATCTGACCGAAAAAAAACTGGAAAACCTGGATACCTGTCAGCCTTACCTGAAAAAAAATACGGTCAGTTGGGTCAATATCGACGGGCTTCATGATCCGGAAGTTATTCAAAAGTTGGGTGATTTATTCGAGATTCATGGTTTGTTGCTGGAAGATATGCTCAACACCGGTCAGCGTCCTAAGGTAGCAGAAACGGATAAGCTGATTATTTTAATTCTGAAATGGATGGATTATGATGAAACCAATCACAAGTTGCACGCCGAACAGATTTCCTTTATACTTGACGAAAATTATCTGATTACACTTCAGGAGAAGGAAGGAAATCATTTTGAACCTATTCGTGAAAGGATTAGGAAAAAAGCCGGAAGAGTGCGCCGAAAAGGAGCTGATTACCTTACCTATCTTTTGCTGGATACCATTGTGGATAATTACTTACTAAACATTGAAAAATTGGGAGACATTATTGAAAAGATAGAATCGCGGATCTTCATACCGAAACAAAAAGGATTGATGCAGGAGATTTACAAACATAAAAACGAAATAAACTTTTTACGGAAAAATATAAGGCCGGTCAAGGAAATCGCGCTTCACCTGATTGAAAATGAATCGGGCTTTATTAAGGAAGAAAACCTTAAATATTTTCGGGACCTGAGCGACCTGGTTGTTCAGGCATCAGAAACGATTGAGATATACCAGATAATGCTTAATGATCAGATGATGATTTATCATGCCACAATTGACAGCAGAGCCAATGAAATCATGAAAGTGTTGACTGTCTTTTCTGCTTTTTTTATTCCGCTCACTTTTGCAGCCGGGGTTTATGGAATGAATTTCGACTATTTCCCCGAATTGCACTTAAAATTTGGATACTTGTATTTCTGGATACTTATGATCCTCATTGTCTTAAGTTTGTTGGTGTATTTCAGAAGAAGGAAATGGTTTTAAAAAGGAATAACGTAATTGGGGTTCGGAAAAACTGCAGTATCGAACTTTGATTTTATGATTCAGGTGGTAAAGTAAAATAGAATGTACTGCCCATACCTTCCACACTTTCTGCCCATATTTTTCCCTTATGCCTGTCAATAAAATCTTTACAGAGTATCAGCCCTAGCCCTGTACTTGGTTCCCCTTCAGTTCCTTGTCGACTTGTATATTCGTCAATCCGGAAGAGTTTTCCAAGCATTTCGCTGTTTAATCCTATACCGGTATCCTTGATGGATATTTCAACTGTCCTGTCAAAATTAATCTTAGCCGAAATTAAAACTTTTCCTCCCTTATTAGTAAACTTCACCGCATTGGATGCCAAATTACTGATGACAGATTCAATCATATTATTATCGGCAAATACCATTAGATCTTCAGGCACATTAAAAGTTATTTCAACTCCCTTTTTACTAGCAATTTCCAAAACAGACTGGACACAACTTTTCATTTTCGGCTGTATCAGGAATGGTTTTGGATTAAATGCGATCATACCTCTTTGCAAACGTGACCATTGAAGCAGATTTTCGAGCAAGCGGTGCAAATTGGTGGCTGAGTCTCTCATCAACAATGCAATCTCCTGAATATTATCAATCCGCAATGATGGCAAATCCTGAACCATTAATTGGGTAAATCCAAGGAAAGCAGTGAATGGACTTCTTAAATCGTGGGCAATGATAGAGAAGAATTTGTCCTTTTCGCTATTGATTTTTTGAAGTTCATCATTTTTAGACCTGATCCTCTCTTCCACCTGGTGCTTTTCTGTAATATCACGGGCAGTTGCAATCAGAACCTCTTTGCCAAAATATTTGCCCTTATTAACAAATACTTCTTTAGGGAATTCTTCTCCGTTTTTTCGAACAGCCCAGAATACAAAATAGGCGGGCGATCCTGTTTTAAAAACCCTATTCAGGATATGATATATTTCTACAAGGTCATTTTTCCCGGAAGCCGCAATCGTATTAAGTGATTGTCCAATAAATTCCTTTTTTGAATATCCATACATTAATTCGGCCCCTTTATTTACATCAATAAAAGTTCCCGATTCGTCGAGTAAATAAATAGCTTCCGAAACCGAATTGAAAATATCCATGTAACTTTCAACCGCCACATTCAGAGATTCTTCAGACTTACGCTGCTCCGTAATATCACGGACAATCGAAAGTACTTCCCTTTGTCCGCAAGGCACGTACCTCGATTCAAAGAATTTCAGTTCCTCGCCGATTTTCAGCTCATAGGTCGAATAATCTGCATTTCCGGTGGCAAGTACAGCTGCAACTTTTTCGCGGGTAATCACCACAACTTCATGTGGCAGAATCTCTTCGACCAATTTACCCAGAAAAAGTTCTGGCTTTACAAGAAGTTGATTATGCGATTCGGAGTGGAAATCAACAATTTTGCAGTTGGAGTCGAAAACAAACATTAAATCAGGATTGGCTCCTAAAAGTGCCTGATTTCGTTCAAGGCTATTTCTTAATTCTTCTTCAGCGCGTTTCTTGGAACTGATATCTCTTAAAGTTCCCTGTCCTACATTTTCACCTTTCAGCTTAACTAACTTCAAATTTATCTCAACATCAATCAGATAACCATCCTTATGATATACCTGAGTAATAAAACTACCTATCTGCTTGTTTAAAAATATACTCTCTAATTGCAATTGATAAGTGGCAACACACTCCTTAGGCAAAAATTCAATAAATGAACGGCCAATTACCTCTTCAACCTTATAACCAAGAATACGTTCAATACTATTATTCAGGAAAAGTTGTTTTCCAAATCGATCAACAACAAAAATAACATCTATAGAAGAATGAGCTATTACCCGGTAATTCTCTTCACTTTCCCGCAAAGCTTCTTCAGCCTGCTTCCGTTCAGTGATATCGCTCAGAATCAGGACTGCATTTTTCACCTCATCAGCCTCTACCACAGGCGAAAGATGAGATGAGAACCATCTGATTTCGCGGTTAATTCCTAATGCCCTTGACTGATAAGTTTGGGGGATAGCCTCCTTGAAAACACATTCCAGTGCTTCCTGCATCACCGAGTGATATTCTGTAGCCGTCCAATCACAAAAATTCTTTCCAATTACGTCTTCTTTTCTATACCCAGGTAATACCCTGCTTGTATACAGAATTGTCCCCTGGTGATCAAGTTCCATAATAATATCCGCAGCATTCTCAGTAATTGTCCTAAGTTTTTCTTCGCTTTTGCATAAAGCTTCTTCTGCACGTTTACGGCGCAATGATGCAGCAGACAAGGAAACAAAATTCTCCAGTATTTCCAATGGCAGATCATTCTGTTGCTTGCCCAACGCCAATAAAGAAGCGCCATAAAGCTTTCCGTCGACCAGATAAGCTACCTCGATAAATTTTTCGGCTTTGAGCAAAGATTGTACTGCTACCCCAACCGTATGCGGAACAGGCCACAAGGATAATTCTGACAGAGAATTACATACTTTAATAGTACAACTGGTAAGTTTATGATACATGTAATCACTTACCACAGTATGAATTTTATGAACATGCTTATCCAGAATACTGACAATGTTTTCCAAAAGAGCCGATTCAAGTTCGATATGTTTGGGTGTCATTGTGCGAGCGGCCGGATCATATTCAGAAAAAATTACACCAATAGCACCGGTAAAATCCTTAATCCTTTTGGTAATAATAGCCTCCATGCTATCATCAAGCGACAACTGGGACAACTCAATAGAAAACTGATTGAGTTTGGATAAAGCCTCATTTTGCATGGACAAAGCCTTTTCTGCATTTTTTTGTGTACTTATGTCGCTAAAGGTTGCTACATACCAATTACCATCCTGAGTAGCGGTAACAAACGAGGAAACTTCCACCGTCAATTCAGCACCATTTTTGCTTTTAATTTTTTGCTCAAAAACTTGTCTCTTCCAAAAAGCGGATTCGTTTATAGTGCGGATTAGTTTTATTTTCAGACCACTTAAAAATTCCGGATTCTTAAACTCATCTAAGGAAAGCTGGTACTGAATATCCCAGATATAACGATCTAAAGTTTCTGATTGTTTGAAGCCTGTAAGGTTTTCCAATGCCGTGTTCCAGCTGATAATCTTTCCATGACTATCGCCAATTAAAATTCCGACTACCGAAAGTTCGATAATGCTTTTGTACTCTTCAGGATTTAATAATGCAAAACTTTCTGATGCAGTCCCCCTGTGATCTCCAATCATATCCTCAATGTCAAATGCCTTCTTTCCCAATGCGTGATAAGTTGGGCTTCCCTTTTCCATAACAGTCAGTTGAAATTCAGAATATCAGTAAATTAAAAGTACCGATATCTTTTAAAAGCAAAATTTTATAAATCACATCGCAAATAATACAGACTATTACCTTCCCTCAGGTAAATCTTCGCAGCCACGAAACACTGCTGCAAATAATCTGATACAAGATAGTGAATTTCTTTCATTTAATCCAAATAAAGTGGTTATGTTGATCAAATTAATTCTAATTATCTTCTAAGAGTATTGCCAAATCTGCATTTCATGCACTAACAAAATTCCTTATTCCTGAAGTTCTTACTTCTTTTATGCCCAAATTTCCAATTTCAGTCGGTCAGATTCACTGAAGTTCAAATATTTCACAGCAGATAACTGCATATTGAAGCCTGTAATTCAATCAACTTGGAGCAAATGAGAAGAGAATAATGTATCAACTTCAGCTCTAATTACATTCTATTCTGATTCAGTACATTCTTAATAATTAAAGTTCAAACTCTAAAGAATATGATCCATAAAACCAAATTATTGTTTTAAGTTGTTCTTTAACATCTTTCTAAAATAGCCAAAGCGATTTCGGGTTTGATGAAATAAGTACATTTGAATACAAACTTATGACTATCAAAATGGCACAAAATTCTTCGGAACAATCTTCATCACGTTTATTATCTCTCGACTTCTTTCGTGGCCTTACCATGTTCCTGTTGATTGCCGAAGGAACTGGTCTATGGTGGACATTAGTTCAAGATCCCATCAGAGGAACATTTCTGGAACATTTCTTTATCCAATTTGAGCATCATCCCTGGCATGGTCTGCGATTTTGGGATCTGATCCAACCGTTTTTCATGTTTATTGTCGGTGTAGCAATGCCCTTTTCCTACCAAAGCCGGATCTCCAAAGGTGAATCAAACCGAACAATAACGCGACATATTATACAGCGATCGTTTATACTTCTGGCTTTTGGAGTCGGATTGCATTGTGGCTACAATAAGCGATTGGTTTGGGAACTCTGGAATGTTCTTTCACAACTTTCGGTGACTATACCAATTGCATTCTTTTTAATGAAATATCCCTTAAAGATACAGCTGGTAGTTTCGCTTATTCTTTTATTGCTTAGCGATCAGGCCTATAGGTGGTTCCCTCTGGAAGGTTACAACCAGCCCTGGGTCATCGACAAAAACTTTGGAAGCTGGATGGATATGCTCCTGATGGGAAAACTCAACAATGGTGGCGGATGGGTAACAATTAATTGCATTTCAACTGCCGCTCATACGATATGGGGAGTTATGGCCGGACAACTGCTACTTAAAGACATTAGCCGGAAAGGTAAGTTTAAAACCCTATTGGTGGCAGGGGGAATTGCCCTGTTCATCGGATTTAGCCTTGACCTTACAGGAATTACTCCTATTATTAAACGCATAGCTACTTCTTCTTTTGTTTTCGCCTCCGGAGGTTGGGCACTGTTTGTCCTGGCTTTTAGTTATTGGCTTATTGATATCAAAGGATATAAAAATTGGATCTTTATATTCACGGTGGTGGGAACCAATTCAATTTTCATTTATATATTTTTTCAGACGGTTGGTGGTCAGTGGCTGAATGATTTTACAGCCATTTTCTCGAAAGGTATGCTAAGTTGGACAGGGGCTTCTGTGTTTATCCTGAATCTTTTTACTTCAATAGTCATACTTGCAACCGAATGGGGATTGTGTTACTGGTTATACCGGCGCAAAATATTTTTCAGGATTTAGAGATTCCTTAAAATTAAAATGATCTTGACGAACATTCTGAAGAACAGAGATATACTCGCTTTCAGATTTCTTACTTGAAAATAATTGTGCTAATTAATGTTAATTCCCCGCATTAATGAAACAATGCGACAACACAAAGCGTAATTTAACTTGACTTTGCAATCTTTTCTAATTTTTTGAACTTTTTTGGGTTGATTGGTTTTTTGGTGAAAAGCAAAGTTCGTAAGGTAATTTTAGTTGTTTGTTTAGTGAAAAGCGGTGGCATTACACCGCTTTTCATTTTTCCATCCTCTCCTTTTATTTAGTTGAAATCAGCAAAATTTTATTCTCTCAGTCAAATATTCATTTTCAAATTTTGCAAGTCAATCTTAATCTATGATTATTTTTTATGCAGAAATCAATACTTTTTAAATTTTTTATAAAAGTGTTGATTGAATTCATAAATAAATAAAATACATTTACATCGTTTATTGGAAAGAAATACTATCTGATCAATGAGTTTTTCTACTGCAAAATATTCTAAAAAAGGCGATTTTAATATCGTAGAACAAAAAAACAATTCTCAGAAACGAAAGATTATCAAACATTTGTTTCTTTATGGAGCAATGACAAATACCGATCTGGGTCAATACATAAAGCTCAGTACCCCTAAAATTATTAGCCTTTTAAATGAATTAAAAATCGAAGGACTAATAGAGGAACTCGGACAAGGTAACTCAAGCGGTGGAAGAAGACCTAACTTATATGGGAACAGGGAAGATGCATTTTACATTATTGGCATTTCCATAAATATCTACAAAACATCTGTCTCCATCTTTAACGCAAAAAACCAAAAGATTGCCGACAATCATATTTTGCCACTAACGATTTCACATGGAATATCCATCATTGATCCGATAGTTGATTTTACAGAAAGCATAATTCTTGAAAAGCAAATCCCACGTGAAAAAATCCTTGGAATTGGTATAGAGATGCCCGGTATGGTTGATTCTGCAACAGGAATCAATAAAACATACATGGTCTCAGAGTTACCTGTAGTAGAAGTTTTTCAAAACAAATTCGGACTGGAAATACTCATTGAAAATGATGCAAAAACAAGAGCTTTTGCTGAACTTCGCTTTGGGTTAGCCCGTTCGAAACGTAATGTACTGGCAATTCACCTGGATTGGGGAATTGGGCTGGGCATTATAGTGAACGGTAAACTATACAAAGGCAGGGATGGATTCGCCGGCGAATTTGGACATTTGCCTATGGTTGAAAACGGAATCTTGTGTAAATGCGGCAAACAGGGATGTCTGGAAACCATTGCATCAGGAACAGCTATCGCCAGAATGGCTAAAGAAGGTATGAAAGCTGGTCGTTCATCATTTCTTGGAGAGTTAATTGATGGTGACCTGGAAAATATAGAAATCAGGAAAGTAGTTCAGGCAGCAATCATGGGCGATCAGTATTCCATTTCAATTCTGGCCAATGTTGGTCATTGGCTGGGGAAAGGATTTGCCTATCTCATCCAGATTTTTAATCCCGATCTTATCATATTGGGAGGGCGTATGTCAGAGGCCAATCAGTTTATTTTACCTCCCATTCAGCAATCGATTCAGATTTTTTGTAACCCTGAATTGAGTAATGAAATTGAAATTAAAGTTTCAGAACTGGGCAGTCAGGCCGGAATTCAAGGGGTGGCTGCTCTCCTGCTTGAACGTGTTCTGGACAAGAATTAATCAGGAAAAAGAAATCAGGAAAAGAAAAAAGCGATCATTTAGAATTCTAACATTCAAAATATATTTCAATGAAAACAAATCAGTTCAGTCAGGTTGAAAAGATATTCCTTCAACAGGCTGGGATCGAACAAATGAACACCCGAATACCTTACATTACAGTAGAAAATTTTCCAAAACTGGGAATGCTGGCATCACTTCGCTTTCTGGAGTGGGTAACACAAAATCCCGATGGGTTAATTAGTCTTCCAACAGGAAAAACCTCAGAATATTTCATCAAATACACGCATTTTTTTCTTGAAAACTGGGACAATAAAAAAGGGCAGGATTTGTTGGCGGCATATGGACTTTCAGGCGTTAAAAGACCTGATTTAAGAGCACTTCAGTTCGTACAAATGGATGAATTCTATCCAATATCGTCGAAACAACACAACAGTTTTTGCAATTACGTTGAGAATTATTATATCAACGGATTTGGACTCGACATGAAAAAGGCATTATTAATCAATTCAGATGCTATTCCACTTTCTGATGAAAAAACATACAAGGAAGTTTTTCCCGATCTCAGAATTGATTTATCGCTTCGTTACCGCGACGCTAAATCTCCTATCGAACGAATTCAGCAAAAAGCAATATTCAGTATTGATGATTGGTGCTCTGAATTTGAATATAAAATACGTGAACGTGGCGGCATTGGATTTTTCCTTGCCAGCATCGGACCCGATGGGCACATTGCCTTCAATACACGCGGAACTGATCATTTTTCAACCACTCGACTCACAGCTACCAATTTTGAAACTCAGGCTGTTGCAGCGGGCGATCTGGGCGGAATTGAAGTTTCGCGTAATCGTCTGGTCATTACGATTGGACTTGAAACCATCACCTATAATCCGGAAGCCCTGGCCATAATTTTTGCAGCCGGTGAAGCCAAGGCAGATGTCATAAAGAATGCTCTTGAAAACGAACCATCAAACCAATACCCGGCAAGTTGTTTGCATAAGTTGCCAAATGGTCGCTTTTACCTCACCAATGGGGCAGCCTTAAAATTAACCGACAGTGTTGACAAGTATTATCAAGCTGGCGAATGGACACATCAAAAAACCGAACGCGCTGTAATCGATCTTTGTCCGAAGATCAATAAATTTGGACATCGCATAACAGTCGAAGATTTAAAAAATGATCGCTATTGCAGATTAATCCCAAACCTGAATGAGTTAACCGTTCAATCGGTAATCGACTCTATTACGGCCAAATTTAACAAAGGAATGGAACACGAGTCGAACCAGATTTTTTACCATACCGGCCCACATCACGACGACATTATGCTTGGCATTATGCCGCATACTAACCGCCAATTGCGAGATGCAAGCAACGAATTCCATTTTTCAGTGCTGACTTCCGGGTTCACAGCGGTCATCAATAAGTATGTTTCCGATTTACTAAACGAAACGCTGAACCTGATCAATATTGGTAAAATTGAAATGATTAAGTTCCCCGATTTTTTTGAAGAAGGTTATAAAAACAAATGGGACAAAGACATCTACCATTACCTTGATAGCGTTGCTGCCAACAATGAAGCAGAAAAACGACGCGGAGTTTGCCATCGTGTGGTTCGATCAATAGTGGAAATCTGGGAGGTAAAAAACGTATCGGACTTGATTTCAACGATCATTGACATTCTGGATAACCTAAGCAATAGTTACGACGGAAGTAAAAATCCACCCAGATTGCAGAAATTGAAAGGCATGATTCGGGAAATGGAAGAAGAATTGGTTTGGGCACATTTTGGCGTTCCGGTAAAAAACGTTCACCATATGCGGCTCGGATTCTATCAGGGCGACATATTTACCGAACAACCCGACAGTAAACGCGATGTTTTACCTATACTTGAAGAATTCAGAAAATACAAACCAACTGTGATCAGTTTAGCGATGGATCCTGAAGGCAGCGGGCCAGACACTCATTATAAAGTACTGAAAGTAATTGCAGCAGCGGTGAAAGAATGGAAAAAGGAGGAAGACCTGTCGAAACTCCGTGTGATTGGATACCGGAATGTTTGGTTTCGCTATCATCCCGCCGACACTGAGGTCATTGCCCCTGTTTCATTGAATGCCCTTGCAATACTCGATTCTTCCTTTACCCAATGCTATTTGAGCCAGGTTAATGCATCGTTCCCAAGTTATCAACTCGATGGAAAGTTCAGCCAGCTTACACAACGGGTTTGGGTTGAACAACTCAAACAAATTCAACTGTTACTAGGTAAAAATTTCTTTTATCAACATGAAAAGCCATTGGTACGAGCCACCCACGGACTGATTTATTTCAGGGAATTAAGCGTTAATCAGTTTCTACAACAAGCTGAAGAACTCGAAAAATCAATGGAAGGATTCTCCGTTTAGGTAAACAAATGCCAAGTCATAATAAAAAACAAAACCCTGACGGTTGTCCGTCAGGGTTTTGTTTTTTATGCTTCAAGCATCGCCTGATATTCGGCGGCGCTTAATAATTCATCCAATTCATCTGGATTACTTATTTTAATTTTGATAAGCCAACCAGCTCCGAATGCATCCTTGTTTACCAACTCAGGCGAAGATTCAAGTTCAGGATTTACTTCAAGAACTTCACCTCCAACAGGCATAAACAAATCAGATACTGTTTTTACCGCCTCAATAGTCCCGAAAGTTTCGCCTTTATCAAGCGTTTCTCCAACGGTTTCAATTTCAACGAAAACAATGTCCCCTAATTCACCCTGAGCGAACGAGGTAATTCCAACTGTAGCGACTTCACCTTCAACACTAATCCACTCGTGTTCATTGGTGTACTTTAAATTTTCAGGCAACTTCATGGTATATATTTTTTCGGTTTATCCTGAATCAAAAGTAATACAATTTTTTTATTCAAACCTTTAACAAAAGTCAGGGTTATTTATATTCACTGAAGTTTTATTAATTTGCAGAACTATTTAATAACAACATGCTTCAAACTCAAATTTCAAATTTATCAGCGCTTGGTGATTCGGTAAGAATACTGCTGAAGGCTTTTCCTGATG
>Ga0209417_1001100_pt1 | contig 52741 bp, 36 predicted proteins | sample RifGroF2_FD_184002 | JGI IMG/M metagenome (GOLD analysis project Ga0209417, IMG submission 184002) | Groundwater microbial communities from Rifle, Colorado, USA - Groundwater F2 (SPAdes) (version 2) | ecosystem: Environmental > Aquatic > Deep subsurface > Groundwater | place: Rifle, Colorado...
GCTGTCATGATTCCACCCCTTTGCTATAGTGAATTCAAAACAATAAAATATTTTCGAAACTGGTGTATTCTTATTTACCATTTTTGGTGTATTTCTATTTACCGATTACATCTGTAAATGGAGCGGTTGCGTTAAGGGTATAAATTATTAAATCACAAAGTGGCAAACTGTCTCTTACAATACTTTCTATTATATTAGGGTCTCCAGAACCAGGAGTATCCATTAATACAATATTTTCAAGTAATGGAGAGTCAAAATTGGTGTACGTTCTTATTGGTATAGCTCCTTCTTTTGCGAATGTAAAAACGTTATTAACATTATTTTGATTTGTTATTAAAGTAATACTTGTGTCAGTAGGATTATTACTTACTATCCTTGCTTTGTCAGTGTCCCATAGTTGTAACAAAGAATTTATTGTACTTGACTTCCCTGAGCTATAACTTCCAAGAAAACCAACATAAAACAAGCTTACATCTTTTTGAACATATTGTTCAAGACTATTTGACACTCTTGTTAATTCCTCAAAATAGTCTTTACTTTTTATATTTGTGTCAAGTTCTAAAACTTTTTTATGTAATTCTTTTTTTAAGAAACCAAGAAATTCCTTTAATGTAACACCTAATTTTTGTGTAATATCGTCAGTCTTCATATTAATAATTTATTATTAGGGTAGCAGTCTCTATTTAGCCTTATTGCCAAAAGTTTCACAGTAAATTTCCGTTTTAATAGAATTTGCTGTGTGTTGAACTAAATCCATTTTGGGATAATTTTTCAACGAATAAAAATAAGCATAAAATCTGATTTGATGAACTTTACGACAGTACAAATTAAAAGTAATGCTGTATGAGCAAAAAGTCAGAGTCAACCATTATTGAGAAGGCACTGGAATGCGTTCCAGGTTTCGACTGTGCCTGCCAGAAGCTTCACTAACAGGTGGTTTTACGGGGTCAAAGAAAAAGCACCCTTCACAATTACATCCGCCGTGGAGCAGCCATCTCCATGCATTTCAGGATGTTGTCTGAGCTAATTGCCGATGACGAGATTAACGGGTATCTCACAGCTCTGGCTCTGTCTGCCAAACCGCCATCCTAGAGCAATTTAAACATGCCGTTTATGGTCTAGCTACTATTATTCCATGGACTTCAAGTTGGGCACTGCATGCCACATAAAGTTCTATTTATTGGCAGTAAACTTTTTTATTAGTCATTTAATTCTTTAAATATTCTTCTACATCAATTACGTTGTCCCTACCAAACCAAGTTTTAACGTTTGCAATTGCAGCAGGGTCAAGGTCTGATAAACACAAAACAATTAAATTGTCAATGGTTCTTGAACATTCAACGTAAAACAAATTTCTTGTTCTTAATTTTCGTTCAGGTATTTCTTCGGTGTCATTGAAAAAATTCTTGAAGTTATATTCTTGAACCCATTCTGTATCATCAATTACTGTAAGCACATTTGTATATTCTTCACCTTTTGTTCCGTGTTTAGTTGAAAATACTGTGTTGTTTTGAACGTGTTTCCAGAAATTTTGAAGTTCTGTATATGACAATTCCATAAATGCGTCATATAGTATTTTGTCTTTAGTCTGTCTTTCTTTTTCTTCTTCTGTTAAATCTTTTGGGTCAATTGATAATCTTTCTATAAATTCAGTAAATTTTTTGTTGGATAAAATACCTTTGCTTGAAGCAAAAGCATAAACTTCTTTTATTTTCCAATCTTTTCTATTTAAAGAAAGCGTATCAAGAAATTCCGCAATTTGTTTCTTGTGACCATGTTTAAATTCACCGTTCAGTATTGTGCCATTTTTTTTGATAAATCTTATTACTTCATTTTGATTTCCAGTATACCAAAAATTAATTAAATGTTCTAAACCTATTTTTCTTTCTTGTGATGTTTTTTTGTCAATAGAACCAACAAAATATGTAATTAAATGATGATTTCTATCAAGCAATCTTTCTTTTGTACTTTGACCAAATCTTGTGGAAAAAACAGAATATAAATTGCTAAACCCAGCTCTTTTAGCAACTCTGCTATTGGCAAGAACCAAAACTTTAGCATTAGTATCTCCTTCAAATATCCAACCTAATTCAGATATTTTTTTAACAACAGTATCGTAAAATTGGTTTTTGGTAGCAGCTATTTCGGCATTAAATTCTCTTATTTTAGTTTTGGGTTTTTCTGGATGATTTGCCCAATAAATAAATTTTACACTGCCATCAATTTTCTTCTGTGGTTTTTGCTGAATGTTTTTTCTGAAATTGTTTAGTAAACCAACTACGGATTGAGAAGAACGATAATTTTCTTCTTTCTTTACTAATTCTATTTGTCCGCCTCTTGAAGTGTAGTATTTTTCTAAATCTCCAATGCCGTAATCATAAATTTTTTGGTGTGAATCACCGTAAAACCCAATTACTTCTTTTTTACTATTTCGTTTCAGAAGGCAATCAATTAAACAGAAAACTGTTTCTTCTGCTGTGTCTTGGTACTCGTCAACAAAAATGTAAGGGTGTTTTGCAGAAACAATATCAGTCAAAAGCGGATAATTTTCATACATCATTTTTGCAATTTCAATCACGTCATCATGTTGAATCAGTCCTTTTTCAAAATCGTTAAATGTCGAGTCGTTGTATTCTACTTTATTGATTGAATCTATTCTGTCTTCTAACTTTTCAATGTATTTTGAATCTTTTCCCTTTGCTATATCTTTTGCTAAATTTATTTCATTCAGTATACAAAGTTCAAATTTTAGTTGCTTTTGATATTGTTTTATTGACCCCCATAAAAACTCGTGAATTGTTGATACAATAACTAATTCATTGTGCTCAATTCTATCAATAATTTCATTTTTAGCTACGTTGGTATAGGTTATACAGACAATTTTCTGATTTGTCTTTTTTATTTCCTCTCCTTTATTTTGAATGAGATAATTTAATGTTTGTATTAGCGTATATGTTTTCCCTGAGCCTGCACCTGCCTCTAAAACAAAGCTTTTGCGTTCATTTAGGTATTGAGATATTTGTTCAAAAGCTGTCATATTATTTCCCAATTTCATTTTTTGCCAACCAAACTAAACCTTCCTTAATATACAAAGGTACTTGCCATTCTTTTTTCGTTTTATTTTCATCAAAAGTCATCAATGCAAAAGCAAAATTCGTTTTTGTACTTGATGATTTTGGACGTAGTTCCCAAATGTTTTCTGTGTTTAAATCATCTTCTTTTCCATGAAAAATTGAGAAATGAATCTTTATTTTCTTTTCGTCCCCTTCATCTGTAAAGTAGTTATCCTTAAAAAAAGAAATATTAACATTGATTATTGATTCCTCTAAACTTCTTGCACAATGCCCATTACACACTTCAGGTATTTGATAGGCTATTCTAATTGATTTATCATCATATTTTTCACTTTCTGAAGTAGCAAGCAATTCTGTAATACCTTCTTTCTTTGGAATCCAGCTTTTAAGTGTTTCATTTGAAGTAAATGAATTTGGTGTATTTACACTACATTCTTCTTTGGAGTTTATATCACAAGAATCAATATCGGTGATAATTAATGTTTTCACTCCAACAAATTTGAGTAGTTCTTTAAATTTTGAAGTATAAGCCCCACCAACTTCAATTATAGAAACATATTCGTTATTCAAACTTTTAGCAACTTTATTTATCATAAGTGGAAGTAAAATTCTTTCAGTTGTCCCTTCAACGAGAATTGCCTTATCTGCAAAAAATATGTCGCATCTATGAAGGCTCATATATTGTTTGAGAAAACGAAATGTTTCTTTATCACTTTCTTTATGCTTAAATTCGTTAAAGTCCTTTACTTCAATTTTATATCGGTTTTCAGTTTTAACATATAGCTTTGAGAAATATCTGATTCTTTCAAAACTTCTTTCAACATCTATTCCTGCTTCTGTTACAATATGAGATGAATGAGTGCTTATAATGACTTGAACCGCCAAGTTTTCTTTTACTTTAGTTTCTTTTATTGTCCGTTTAATTTGGGAAATAAAAACTTGTTGCATTTGCGGGTGCAAGTGTGCTTCAGGTTCTTCAATTAAAATTGTGAGGGTTTCAGATTTGTATAAAGGTGCTGCCTTTTTGAATTTTTCTATGAAACTCACCACTTTGAGAACAAGATAAATCAAATTACTATAGCCTAAACCATTAAAGTTTTCAGGAAGTGTAACATCATTTTGTTTATAAAAGTATTTAATGTTGTTTTTAAGAATGTTTTCGGGGTCAAAACCTGCTTGAAGAACAATTTCAGGAATTGTCAAATGAGGTTCAACTCCAAACAGTTTAAGTTTTTCAAGTAGCTCTTTGAGAATGTTCTCATATTTTTCATTAAGAACCGTAGAAGTTTCTTTTAGCTGTTTTTCTAAGCTCTCGATGTCTTCATTATTGTCTTTATTTGTTTCTCGGTAATAGTCAGAAAAACCTACGGCTAATGTTTTGTTTTTATCTGCTTTTGTGTCGTCTAATTTTCTTGATGCTTGAATGGTTTCAAAATATAAAACTGAAAGAAGTTTTCGTTTGAAGTTTTCTTCAATCAAATTATCACCGCCATAGCATTTGATGTCATAATACGATGTAATATTTTCATTTAGCCACTCAATTAATTTTTGTTCCTTTTCTTTTCGGACACCAAATGCAGCAAATAGCCTTAAGCTATCTTTTGATTTATATTGTAATTTTATAGTTGCTATATTTTTAGAATCATCAAGGTCGCTTATAAATTCGGAAAGATTTATCAAACTGTCTTTAGCTTTGTCATATTCAATTTGAATTTCAAGTTGAATGTTAGGTATAGATGAGATTAAAGATTTTTCTAACTCTTCTTTTTTTTCTTCGTCAGTTTCTTTTAGAACTGTTTCATAAATTTTGAAACTTGCTTCAAACTGAGAGTATGTTTTTTGCGAAAAGTCGGGAAAACTTAAATTGTTCTTTTCGTTAAAGAACATATTAATTACTTCAAAAAGTGATGTCTTACCAGTGTTGTTTTTGCCGACAATTAGGGTTATGTCTTCTTCAATATTTAACCTTACATCTTCTAAAAGTCTAAAGTTTTTTATGGTAATGTCTTTTATCTTCATTAGTCCAATTTAATTTTCTACTATCAGTATATTTTCAAATAAGTTTATTTTAAAATTAGTTGTGTATTTGATGCTAAGTCGTCTTATAACCTTACTTATCCTGCATAAAGTCCTCAAATATTTGGTGCTTAAATCAAGTATATTGAACAATTCTTTCAATTTGCCGCAAATTGTTCAACAGGATAAAGTTATACTTTTTTATATATGTTATGCAACTAATTCTTAGAAGTATAGCAAAAAATGATATTTTATTGAAATCAGGACAATGTGGGCACCAGCTCAAAGAGAGTAAATCTATGGCTTAGTCACAAAATCTGAGCGCAATTGTTGGGCAAAACAGGATAGGGAGAGGGGTTCGCAGATGCTTGCAATTAGTTTGGGTACCCACTAAGCGAATGGAGCGTTAAGTGGGTAAACCCGGTGCACGGTCCAAGAAGGCGTCTGACTTCTGGGTGATTATGAGCTATTCGATATTAAGGGCGCAAATTTAGGGCAAAAACAGGATAAGGAGCAGAGTTTGAAGATGCTTATCTGGAGGAATTGGGTACCCACTCAAGGAGAGGAGTGGGTAATTCCGGGATACGGTACTAGGCAAGATTTAGGGTGTAAAGTTGTCGGTAAGAAAATAGCTATTTCTATATATTACTCATTTGCATAAAAATTTGATTGTGTAATTGTCTGAGTGGGCATTGCAATTAGGGTTTGGGCACCCGCTTAGTGAATGGAGCGTAAAAAAACGAGAGTGTCGACCGGTATCTAATTTGCACTAGCATACTCTCGGTCGACACCTTTGTTTTTTAGCGAAATGAACGCGAAGCGGGTAATTGCGGTGCACGGCCCACGAGGGCAATTACACAACAATTAAAGGAAATGCAAATGAGCGTTATTCACGAATAGCTTTGATCCCCGGCAACTCGATGCCCTCAAGATATTCCAGCATCGCCCCACCACCAGTAGACACATAGCTCACCTTATCGGCAAAACCCATCTGCGTAACAGCAGCAACAGAGTCGCCACCACCAACAAGAGTGAAGACACCATGCTTAGTGACGTCAGCAAGCATAGTAGCAATTTTCTTGGTCCCAACAGCAAACTTCTCCATCTCAAACACACCAACCGGACCGTTCCACAGAATAGTCTTGGAAGCCCTCAGAACACCCTCCCACTCCTTAAGAGTAGACTCAGCAGCATCCATACCCATCCAACCATCAGGAATCTCAGAATCCAGACAAACCTTGGTATTGGCATCGGCACTGAAAGCATCGGCAATCACAACCTCACCAGAGAAATATATCTTAACGTTTTTAGCCTTAGCCTTTTCAAGAATCGACAAAGCAAGAGGCATCTGGTCTTCCTCACAAAGAGAACTACCAATTTTACCACCCTGAGCCTTTACAAATGTGTAAACCATACCGCCTGCGATAATCATGTTGTCAACAACATCGAACAACTTCTCGATAATGGCAATCTTGGTAGAGATTTTGGCGCCGCCAAGAATAGCAGTTACAGGATGAGCAGGAGTCTTTAGAACCTTGTCAATAGCAATAATCTCGCCCTCCATAACATAACCGAACATTTTGTCATTAGGAAAGTATTTGGCAATAAGCGCTGTAGAGGCATGAGCCCTGTGAGCGGTACCAAAAGCATCATTTATGTAACAATCGGCATAAGAAGCCAATTTCTTTGTGAAATCTTTCTGCTTCTCTTTCATGTCGGCCTTAGCGGCCTTCTTAACCTCGTCAGAAGCATCCTCGGCCAGGTCGCGAGGCTTTCCCTCTTCCTCAGCATAGAAGCGAAGATTTTCCAACAACAGTACCTCGCCCGGCTTAAGGGTCTTAGAGAGCTCAGCGGCCTCTTCTCCCATACAATCCGGAGCGAACTTAATCTTTGTACCAAGCTTGGTTTCAATGTCACCAATGATATGTTTTAGAGAGTATTTGCCTGTAGGGCCCTTTGGCCTGCCAAGGTGCGACATTATAATAAGCGAACCGCCACCAGCCAGAACCTTTTTAAGTGTTGGAATTGCTGCACGGATACGGGTATCGTCAGTAATCTGAAATGACTCATTCAGTGGAACATTAAAGTCTACACGGACAATTGCTCTTTTGCCGGAGAAATCGTAATTATCAATCTTTTGCATAAGGAAAAATATTAAGTTGGTACTTATTTGTCGGGGCAAATTTAGAAATAATCTGATTAAAATTACTAACTTCGGCCCGATATAAACGGTATAGATTAAGAATAAAGAGATATGTTGCTGGAGTACCCTGTTAAATGGAACGATTACGAATTGATAGATTCGGGTGATTTTGAAAAACTCGAACGCTTTGGAGGGTATTATCTTATAAGGCCGGAACCAAAAGCACTGTGGGGCAGGACATTATCTACCAAGGAGTGGATGAACATGGCACATACAAGGTTTACCACCGGCGCCGGTTTCGGAAGTTCGGGCAAGGAAGATTCGGGCACATGGCACATGCTCAAGAAGATGGATGAACAGTGGGTAATAGCATACAATCGTGCAGAGTTTTCATTCAAGTTGCGCCTCGGTCTTACTGCCTTCAAGCATGTGGGAGTGTTTCCCGAGCAAGCACCCAACTGGGACTATATCTACGCCAAGACAAGGGAGGTAGGAAACGCCAACCCAGGGTCGAAACCTAAAATCCTGAACCTTTTTGCATACACCGGCGCCGCCAGTCTGGCAGCAAACTGCGGTGGGGGCGACGTTACGCATCTGGACTCCGTTAAGCAGGTGGTGAACTGGGCAAGGGTCAACATGGAGATAAGCAAGCTCGACAATATTCGCTGGGTAATTGAGGACGCTCTAAAATTTGTGAAGAGAGAAGCCCGTAGAGGCAATATTTATCAGGGAATCATACTTGACCCGCCTGCCTACGGACACGGACCGGACGGTGAGAGGTGGAAGCTGGACGAGCTGTTGTTTGAGCTATTGAGAGAGGTCGCTTCTATACTTGCTCCCAAAGACAGCTATGTTGTGCTGAATCTCTACTCAAACGGCTACTCTGCTGTGTTGGCCGACACTCTCATAAAGACAGCCTTCAGACTCAACGGAACGGCTAAAAAGGGCGATGGATCGGACAAAAAGAGCTTCGAACTGACATACGGAGAGCTTGTGTTGCAGGATAAATTTGAAAAAGCATTACCATTAAGTGTTTTCACACGTTTAAAAAGATAATCTATGAACACTCTTCTGTCCATAACCTGGGGCCCGTCACCTGAACTTTTTTCTTTGGGACCAATCCACATAAGATATTACGGCATTCTATTCGTGTCGGGATTCATAATCGGCTTTTACATTTTCCTTTGGTTCTTCAAAAGGGAGAAACTTCCGACAGATATTCTGGATGTGTTGCTTTACACACTGCTGGGGTCGGCAGTGATTGGTGCGAGAATTGGCCATTGTTTCTTTTACGAGCCTGAGTACTACCTTGCCCATCCGCTTGAAATCTTGATGACATGGCGCGGCGGTCTCGCCAGTCACGGGGGAGCCATTGCCATTCTGATAGGGATTTGGTGGTATGTCAAGAAGTACGGAAAAAAGTACAACTTCGACTTCTGGTGGCTCATGGACAGGATTGGTATTCCGACGGCTCTTGCCGGTGCCCTTATAAGGCTGGGTAACCTCATGAATTCTGAAATTTACGGTAACCCTACCGACATGCCTTGGGGATTCATCTTCACACTAAGGGGTGAGACCGTTGCCAAACACCCAACGCAACTATACGAGACTCTCTCATATCTACTTATTTTTGGGATACTTATGGTTATGTACTACAAGTTCCTTCCAAGACTTAAAAGAGGAACCCTGTTCGGCATCTTTTTGATCGGCCTCTTCTCTGCCCGTTTCTTCATCGAATTTGTAAAGGAGCCTCAGGTTGCATTTGAGCAGGGAATGACATTGAATATGGGTCAGATCCTTAGCATTCCGTTCGTACTGGCAGGTGCGGCACTTGTAGTTTACAGCGTTCTAAAGGGCAAACCAGCCGTAATAGAGCAGGATGTGAAGGCAACAAAGCAGGGTAGTACTGTTGTTGGACAAAAAAAACAATCTAAACAAAATTAGAACGCCCACATATATTTAGCACTCAGACACATGCATATTATTCTTGCATATAAGTACTTATGTAATCACCAGACTACAAGGGCGTTACTAAGTTAAGAATGATGTTCCTACAATAGTTTCCCACATGTACAGCAAAATCATGTAAAAACTGCAAAGGGCACTGAATAAAAAAGCACTGAACAATGCGAAATTTTCTAAAACCCTGTTGAAAATTGGTGTTGAGGAGGATTCAAAACTCAAGAAGGTATGTGTCGGCAAGATTTGCCTCCACATGATTTTATATTCAGCTGCAGATAAGACACTTACTAACAACCTTGGCAGAGCAGTTAGTAAGTGATAGATTGTCAGGCGTATACGCACGTTTCTCATTTTCAATTAAGTGCTAACCCCTCTGGCAGAGTCTCTGCCAGAGGGGTTAGCACTTGCTTGATTTACAAATACTTGAAAAATGGTCTGAAAATCAAATAAATATGTAATTAACAGATTGTCAGGCGCGTACCAACCTTTGGCAGAGTCTTGTCCCGTCCTGAAATAGGTTGACACAAAAACAGTGTCAATTTATGAAGAAAAAAGTAGCAAACCAACTGATAAACTGCCGTGGCTTATTGTACTGGCAGATTATATCGTCAGACCCTATCGTCAGGCCCGGTCGCTCTCTCTTCTGAGATCGTTCTCCTTTATTGTGTGACGCTTGTCGTACTCGCGCTTTCCTTTGGCTAGGGATATGTTCAGCTTTGCAAAGCCATTTTCGGCAATAAAGAGTCGGGTGGCTACAATTGTGAGCCCTTTTTCGCGTGATCCTCTGTGGAGCCGGTTAAGTTCGCGTTTTGAGAGAAGCAGCTTGCGGTCCCTTTTAGGGTCGTGCTGGTTGAATGAACCCCACCAGTAATCGGCAATATGCATGTTCTTCACATATAGCTCCCTGTTTGCAAAATAGCAGTAAGCGTCTGCAATAGAGGCTTTTCCCGCACGTATAGATTTTATCTCTGTTCCTGACAAAACTATACCGGCAGTGAAGCTCTCTATGAATTCATATTCGAAAGAGGCCTTCTTGTTTTTAATCTCTATTTTACTTTTTGCTTTTGGCATGGGAGTGCAAAAATAGTGTAAATTTGTGGAATGAACCACGATTTGATCTGTATATTGGGGCCGACGGCTTCTGGAAAGACTAAATATGCTGTTAGATTGGCACTTGAGACGGGTGGCGAGATTATCTCTGCCGACTCGAGGCAGGTTTACCGCGGGATGGATATCGGCACGGGCAAGGATCTGTCGGAGTACACGGTGAATGGTGTTAAGGTTCCTTATCACCTGATAGATATTGCCGATGCAGGGGAGAAGTACAATCTTTTCCAGTTTCAGAAGGATTTTGAACGGGTTTACAACGACATCAGGTCGAGGGGCCGGTTGCCGATCCTGTGTGGTGGTACGGGGCTGTATATTGACGCTGTAACAAGGGGGTACTCTTTGGCTGAGGTTCCGGAGAACCCGGAGCTGAGGGCAGAGCTGGAGAAGCTGTCGATGGAGGAGCTGTCGGGCAGGCTGGAGGGGATGAAGAAGATGCATAACAAATCTGACATTGATAGTAAAAAGAGGGTTATAAGGGCTTTGGAGATTGAGATTTACCGTCAGGACTCGCCGGTTGAATATGTGCAGACAGCTCCCATAAATACAAGATTTATAGGAATTTCCGTATGCAGGGAAGAGCGTTTGGCAAGGATTGACAAGAGACTAAGGGAGAGGCTCGAGGGTGGAATGATTGAGGAGGTTCGCAGGCTCCTTGACTCGGGAATTTCACCTGATGACTTGATTTATTACGGGCTGGAGTATAAATTTGTGACGCTGTTCCTGATGGGCAAACTTACTTACGAGCAGATGGAGAGGCAGCTTGCCGTTGCTATTCATCAGTTTGCAAAGCGACAGATGACATGGTTCAGGGGTATGGAGCGCAAGGGAGTGAAGATAGAGTGGGTAGAAAACAGATAATTGCAGTAGAAACTTAACTTAAACAATATGATAACTTTTGTTGTAGCTGTTCTGCTTCTTATTGGGGCTTACTTTACCTATGGAAAATTTGTAGAAAGGTTTTTTGGTGCCTCATCGGCAATACCGACACCGGTCAAAAGACTTGCCGACGGTGTGGATTACGTCGAGCTCAAACCCTGGAGAATATTCATTATCCAGTTTCTGAACATTGCGGGTCTCGGGCCAATCTTTGGTGCAATAATGGGTGCGGCATACGGCCCGATGGCGTATATATGGATTGTGGTGGGGTGCATTTTCATGGGTGCTTCGCATGACTATTTCTCCGGGATGCTATCAATAAGGAACGACGGCAAGAGTCTGCCCGATATGGTTGGAAAGTATCTTGGGAGTAACATAAAGAAGGCTATGGTTATAATCACCGCCTTTCTGCTTATGGCTGTAGGAGTGGCATTTGTGAACGGACCTGCAAACCTCATGGCTGTGCTTACGGGGATGAAGATGATGTACTGGCTGTACATAATCTTTGTTTATTATATCCTGGCAACCTTGTTACCTATCGACAAAATTATCGGCAGAATTTATCCGCTTTTTGGAGGTATTCTTTTGTTTATGGCAGTTGCCATTGGAGGGGCAATGATATTCAAGGTTTTCAACGGAACCGTTACAATGACGGAACTCTCTCTGGATTCCTTCCGAAACATGCATTCAAACCCCGGTGTGAATGTGCTTTTCCCAATGATGTTCGTTGTGATCTCCTGTGGTGCCATCTCCGGTTTCCACGCAACTCAGTCGCCAATGATGGCCAGATGTATGACCGACGAAAAGTATGGCCGCCCCTCTTTTTACGGAGCAATGATTGCTGAGGGTATTGTAGCACTTATATGGGCCACAGCGGCAATCTCCTATTTTGGCGGGGCCGATGGTCTTAACATTGCTGCCGATGGTGGCAAGACTCCTGCAATTATTGTGAACGAAATCTGCAACTCTTGGCTTGGCAGGGCAGGGGCAATCATTGCAATTCTTGGAGTTGTGGTGTGTCCCATCACATCCGGCGACACTGCTTTCCGTGGATTGAGACTGTTATTGGCAGACGCCTTCAAATATCAGCAAAAACCGATAAAAAACAGATTAATTCTGGCTATTCCTATGTTTGTCGTTGCTTATTTGTTATGTAATCTGGACTTCTCCACAATCTGGAAATACGTCGGAATCATAAATCAGGTGCTTGCGACAATAGTATTGTGGACAGCTGCGGCTTATGCTGTTACAGTTAAAAAACCACACTGGATATTGTCTGTTCCGGCAACTTTCCTCACATTTATATGTGTGTCGTATTTCTTTATTGCTCCTTACAAAGCCGGCGGGTTGAGTCTGGATCCAATGATCGGGTACATTGTAGGAATTATTGTTGCCATATCTGTATTGATTATATTTTTAAACAGAAAGAAGAAATGAAAAAAATCTCTCTCTTGATTCTTTTACCCCTTTTTGCGTTGTGCTTTGGTAATACTGTCAGTGGACAGAGTGCTGGGAAAATTAAATATACCGATGCCAGGGAGCTAATGCTTCTGGGAAAGGGTTTTGATGTTACCGAGTCGTATTACAGCAGGTTACCCCTTAGTGGTAAGGATGGTTTCCGAAAGGAGCTCTGGAGCCTTGCCAGGAACTCTGCAGGCCTTGCCGTGAGGTTCTCTTCTAACAGTACCTCCATTGCTGTCCGTTGGACGGTCATGACAAATATGTCTATGAATCACATGCCTGCGACCGGTATAAAGGGTGTCGACCTCTATTCTCTCGATAACGGAAAGTGGTATTTTATGGGTACAGCAAGGCCCACCGACAAGGAGAACAATGCCGTTGTTATCAAAAACATGACCGCTAAGCAACGGGAGTACATTGCCTACCTTCCGCTTTATGATGGTACCGAGAGTCTCTCTTTTGGGGTGGATTCTCTTTCAACAATTGGGATGCCTCAGGAGAAAGTTTTGCTGAAAAGTGACGACGGGGGTGCCATTCTGTTTTATGGGACCAGCATTACCCAGGGTGGCTGCGCATCGCGGCCTGGTATGGCATATACTGCAATCCTGGGCAGGATGTTACAAAGAGAGACCATCAACCTGGGGTTCTCGGGTAACGGCCGTATGGACAAATCCATGGCAGAGGCAATATGCAAGGTCAGCGCACAGACGGTTGTCCTTGACTGTCTGCCAAACACAAATGCCCAGATTGTAAGGGATAGTGCCTACAACTTTATCAGAATGATTCTTGATGCAAAACCTGGAGTTAAAATCTATATGGTGGAGAACCCCGTCTTCCCTACATTGAGGTTCGACCAGAAAACTGCTGCCGAACTCAGTGAGGAGAACATCGAGTGGAGATCTGTTTATCAGAAGCTTAAAAAAGAGAGGTTCCGCAATGTATACTTCATTTCGGGTGCAAAGCTTGCCGGTTGTGACGGTGAGGGAACCGTTGACGGCGTTCACATGACCGACCTTGGATTCTTGAGGTACGCCGAGGAGTTTGCGAAGTTTCTGCGGTAAAGGAGTTAGCGAAATAAAAACTTCAAGGGAGTTTTTGAAGTGTCCCACAGGGTTAAGTACAATATAATTCGCTAGAAATGAGTAACATGCGTATTCGCGTACTAATCAGTCGTTTACTAAGTGCTCTGCCAAAGATGTTAGTAGAGGGGAGTTTCGGGAGGATTTACGAGCAATTAAAACTGAAATAAATAATATCTATGTCTATAGTCCCCGGTACTGAAACACTCTTAGGTCGAACTGCTCGACTACGGCCATTACATGGTCGAATATATCGGACTGCACATTTTCGTAGTAGACCCAATCCTTGACGCGGGTAAAGAAGTAGAGTTCCAGGGCGATGCCCTTTTCTGTGGGTTGAAGCTGGCGGACCATGCAGGTCATTTCGTGGTTGACTTCCGGATGGTGTTCCAGGTAGGTCTGTATGTATGCGCGGAACACCCCTATGTTTGTCTGGCGGCGGCCGTTTACCAGAACGGTATTGTCGGTTTCGTTTTCGCTGTTGAACTTCTGAATCTCCTTTTCGGTCTCCTCTATGTACTCTTTAAGGTACTTGATTTTGCGGAAGCGTTCAAGCATCTCAGGAGTACAGAAGCCTATGCTGGTCATGTCTAGTATAATCGAACGCTTTATCCGCCGGCCGCCGGACTCCTGCATTCCGCGCCAGTTCTGGAAAGATTCGCTCACAAGAGCGTATGGGGGAACTGTTGTAATGGTGTTGTCGAAGTTGCGTACCTTAACCGAGTATAGACTAACCTCCTCCACGTTACCGTCGGCTCCGTATTTGGGAACTGTTATCCAGTCACCCTGACGAAGCATGTCGTTTGAGGAGAGCTGCCAGCCGGCTACGAAACCGAGGATTGTGTCCTTGAAAACCAGAATCAGTATTGCCATTGATGCTCCCAGCCCGGCAAAAAGTGCGGTGAAAGAGGTGTTTAACAAAATGCTAAGCAGCGATATGGCTCCTACAAAGTAGGCAATTACGGCCACTATCTGGAAGATAATTTGTATTGGCTTGTTGGAGTAATCTTCAGATTGTGAATATATTTTGGTCATCGCCTTTGTTGCGGCATGTATTGCACGGATGATTGCATAGACGATATATATGAGGGCGCCCTTCTCAAAGATTGTCACCCAAAACAGTGACTTGAGGGCTATTGGGGAACACAGATAGAATACGATACCGGGAAAAATATGGGCAAGAAACTTGAACACTTTGAATTCTACAAATATGTCGTCCCAGATTGCTGTCGTGAATTTTGCCACATGTCCCATTACCCGGTGAAGTATGAATCTTGAAATGAGATCTACTCCGTATGCAAGTAAAAAAAGGAGTGTTATGCTTATGATTTCGTCGAGCCAGCCGGCTAAAACAGAAGAGACCCCCCAGTCGACCAGCATCTGGTATATTCCGTCAACCACCCCGAAGAGTGCCGTTGCCCTTGTTGTTATTGCATTCTCTATCATGTTTCAGGAATTTTTAATGTCAATAATATTCTGAGGGCAAAGATATGAAAAAACCAGTGTATAAAATTTGGGTTATATTTTGGCAGATATAAATTCGTGAACTGGAAATACGAAAATATAGGCTTTCCAGTTCCCTATTTTACAATAGCTACTATTCCCTTCTCTTTGAATATCTCTACACATCTGTCTATTCGCTCGTCTGAAGGCCGGGCCATTGGTATGTTGTTGGGGTTGTAAATTGTACCCAACCGGGTGTGTTTTCCGATGGCGATGTCGTGATATGGCAGGAGCTCGACGGTGCGTTTTTTATGGCCGGGAAGAGAGGAGAGGAACATGGCGGTGGCTTTGGTATTCTTTTCGTCGGCATTTATTCCCTCAATCAATGGAATACGTGGGATAAATGCAAACCCCTCTGCTGCCAGCATACGTATGTTGTCCAATATGAGCTCATTGCTCTCTCCTGTATACTTTTTATGCAGAACGGGGTCCATCAGCTTTATGTCTGCAAGTATGAGCTCGCAGTTTGAGGCGACCTCCCTTACGATGGCTTCAGTGGCATATAGTGAGGAGTCAACTGCACGGTGGATGCCCCGTTTGCCGCATTTGTCGAGCAGTTCAAGCAAAAGTTTTCTGTGTAAAAGCGGTTCTCCTCCGCAAAATGTAACCCCTCCTTCTGACTGGTCAAATATGAAACTCTCTCTTTCAATGGCCTTCATAATTTCGTCTGTTCCCATTTCGTGGCCGGATATCTCAAGCGTATTTGCGGGGCAGGCCTCGGTACAGGTTCCGCATTCCGTGCAGAGAGTTGCGTCGGTGGAAATCTCCTCCGATGTCATGGCTAATGCCGTATTGGGGCAAACACTTACGCACGTCCGGCAGCTGAGGCACTTCTCTTTGTTGTAGAGTTTCTCCTTTGTACTTTTTATACCTTCCGGATTGTGGCACCAGATGCAGGATAGCGGGCAACCTTTGAAAAATATTGTAAGGCGGATTCCGGGACCGTCGTTTATTGAGTAGCGTTTTATGTCGAAAATAAGACTCATAGTAATTCAGTTTTAAAATTTGCCGTTTTCTGTCCTGGAGATTATCTCCTCCTGAAGGTCGGCGTTCATGTGGTTGAAGTAGTCGCTGTAGCCGGCCATCCGTACGAGCAGGTCGCGGTACTCTTCTGGCCTCTTGCGGGCGTCGCGCAGAGTTGCGGAGTCTACAATGTTAAACTGAACATGATGGCCGTTAAGAGAAAAGTAGCTACGGATAAGGGCTCCCAGTTTGGAGAGGTCGCTGTCGGTTTTAACAAGAGAGGGGAGAAAGCGAAGGTTTAGAAGGGTTCCACCCGACTTTATCTGGTCCAGCTTACCCAGTGACTGGATTACGCATGTGGGGCCGTGTGTGTCCGCTCCCTGCGAGGGAGATGTGCCGTCGGAAATTGCCCGTCCGGCTTTCCTTCCGTTAGGTGTTGCTCCGGTCACCTTTCCAAAGTAGACGTGGCAGGTTGTGGAGAGCATGTTCATGTGGAAGCACTCCCCTTTTGTGTTCGGCTTTCCGTCTATGGCAGCGAAGAGGTCGTCATATACCCTGACGGCAATTGAATCGGCATAGTCGTTGTCGTTTCCGTAGAAGGGGGTCTTGTTTATTATTGTCTGCCTGAGTATCTCCTCTCCTTCAAAGTTATTTACAATGGCGCCCAGTAAGCGCTCCAAGGTAAAGCTCCCCTTTTCAAAAATATGCCATTTAATGGTAGAAAGTGAGTCTGTAACTGTTCCTAGTCCGGTGCACTGAATGTAGTTTGTATTGTAACGTGGCCCACCATTGTAGTAGTCTCTCCCTTTGGTTATGCAATCTTCTGTTACTACCGAAAGGAACGTTGCAGGGGCATATTTGGCGAACATCCTGTCGATGTAGTTACTCACCCTTATCTTAAGATCCACTATGTAATTCAACTGTTTGAGAAATGCATCGTAGAGCTCTTCGAAACTTTTAAATTCCAGCGGATTACCTGTTTTTATGCCTACGAATTTGCCACTCACGGGGTCAGTTCCATTATTGAGAGTAACCTCAAGGATTTTGGGAACATTAAGATAGCCCGTGAGCAGATAGGCCTCCTTCCCGAATGCTCCTACCTCTATGCATCCGCTGCAACCTCCTTCGCGGGCATCTTTTAGTGACTTCCCTTGTCGCGTCAGCTCCTGAATATATGCGTCGGCATTGAAAACCGACGGATATCCGTACCCTTTGCCTATAACCTTGCATCCGGCATGCAGGAAATTTTCTGGGGTGTTATGACTGATATGTATCGAACATCCTGGCTGAAGAATATGTAACTCTTCAAGTACTTCAAGAATTATATACGACACCTCGCTTACTCCACTGCTTCCGTCTGCCATCAATCCTCCTGTGTTTATATTGGTAAAGTCGTTGTATGTGCCGCTCTCTCTGGCGGTTATGCCCACCTTTGGCGGGGCAGGGTGGTTGTTCACCTTTATCCAGAAGCATGCGATTAACTCTTTTGCCTCTTGTCTGGTGAGGGTGCCGGCGGCTATCTCCCGGTCGTAGAATGGTGCAAGGTGCTGGTCTAGGTGGCCGGGGTTCATTGCGTCCCACCCATTTAGTTCTGTGATTGTGCCGAGGTGCACAAACCAATACATCTGGATTGCCTCCCAAAATGTCTGCGGAGCATTTGCCGGCACCCTCCTGCACACCTCTGCAATCTTGTGAAGCTCTGCTATGCGCCTTTTAAGCTCTTTTCCAGCTTCATCATCAGGTTTTTCGGGCGTGGAATTTAGTGATTCCATATTCTCGCCTAGCTTCTCTGCCTGTTCCTCTGCCAGCAGGGCGTGCCTCTCTGCAAACAGAATAACTGCGTCGCATGAGATATCCATGGCGCGCAGCTGCTCCTGCCGGTCAGTGGCTTCCGGATCGTTCAGAAAATCAAGTTTGTTCAGTGCTTCGGAAATCTGCTTCTTGAAGTCCAGCATCCCCATCCTGTATATCTTGCCGTCGAGTGCTGTGTGTCCGGGGGCGCGCTGCTCCATAAACTCGGTGAAAAGGCCCGCTTCGTATGCCGCGCGCCACTCATCAGGAACATGACCGAATATCCGCTCCCTCTGGGTCTTGCCTGCCCAGTAAGGTATAACAATCTTTTCGTATGTATCAATATCCTCCCGGCTGATTGTGTATCGCTGAAGCTCCCGGGTATTGAGCACATTAAGGTCATCCACAGAATGGCAAGTAAGTTCGGGAAAAGTAGGAACAGCCTTTGGCTTTGGACCCCTCTCGCCAACAATCAGCTCATAATCACCTATGTATATTGTTTTCTTTTTACAGATTTCCATGAAGTTGAGGGCTCGAAGCATGGGTGTTGGATATTTTCCCAGATTCTCCTTATAGAAATCAGTCTCAATAAGTGCCCGCTCTATCGAAAGAGTTGGTTCTGTCTCAACCGATAACTTACGTAGCTTTTCTATCCTTTTAGAATAATCCATAATAATTACATTTTTGATTTTTTAAACAGAGTTTATTACAGAATCTGCACTTGACAGACTCAGGAAAAACAAGACAGAGTAAGAAAATCAGCTTATAAGACAAGAAAAAAGACCCCTCCCGGGTTTGTGATATAAATTCGATATGAATTTGTAAGAGGTCATTGTAATTCGATTTGAAAACAAATATACAAATAAACTGTTTATAATATTGCTGAGAATGTTTAAATTTAATGTATGAAAACTATACAGAAAACACTGATTTTGGCCTCAGTTCTGACCATGTTGTTCTCTTGCGGAATTCCGAGAAACATATCGGATTCCAAGGGAAAGATAGCTGTCAAGGATACAATTTCCGTTGCAGATTCAACAGAATATGAACTGATTGTATTTGATCCAGGATTTGATTACTGGTTTAACAGCAGAGGCTTCTCTAAGTCTCAATATTCAAACGATTATCTCAGATCCTCAAACCTGCAGTATGTAAACGAATGGAACAGCAGGTTCAACAGAGGAGACAGGAGAATAGACAGTTATATAGCGTATGATCCTTTTATCAAGTACGATTTTGAATTCAACTATAAGCTTTTTATGTACTTCAAGTACTTTGAGGAGAGTAACAGGACAAAGCTTATTCCGGGACGGAGGTGATTAATTTGCTAATTACCAAATACTATTACTAATGCCTAATGCCCATTGCCTAATGAGTTAATTGAGAGTATACTAAAAACTCTGGCAGAGTCTCTGCCAGAGTTTTTAGTAGTGTATCGAGAACAGTTAAACTATTTCCAGCCCTCGCAGCTGCACATCAGGTTCCTGTCACCGAAACCGTTGTCAACGCGGGCAACATGCGGCCAGAACTTGTTATCTTTTATCCACTCAAGAGGGTAGGCGGCCTGTTGGCGACTGTACGGGTGGTTCCACTCATTACCAGTAACCTCCAGAGCTGTGTGAGGAGCATTCTTGAGAGGGTTGTCATCCTTGTCCATTGTTCCGGCCTTGATGGCTTCGCACTCACTCTTAATAGAGATCATAGCATCTATGAAGCGGTCCATCTCTGCTTTAGGTTCGCTTTCGGTAGGTTCAATCATAAGGGTTTCGTGAACAGGGAAAGAGAGGGTAGGTGCGTGGAATCCAAAGTCCATCAGGCGTTTAGCCAAATCACCTGCATCTACACCGTATTCTGCCTTGAAGTGCCTTACATCAATAATACATTCGTGGGCGACTCTGCCCATTCCACCGGTGTAAAGGGTTTTGAATCCATTTTGAGCCAGTTTTGCCGACATATAGTTAGCGTTAAGAATTGCAACTTCAGTTGCTTTTTTTAGACCGTCCGGGCCAAGTAGCTTTACGTATGCATGAGTTACAGGCAGTGCCGACGGATAGCCGTAAGGAGCAGAACTAACTGCAGAAACCCCTTTCTTTTCGCAGTTGCACAAGTAAGGGTGGCATGGAAGGTATGGAGCAAGCTCTTTGGTAACACAGATAGGGCCTATGCCCGGACCACCGCCACCGTGAGGGATTGCAAAAGTCTTGTGAAGGTTAAGGTGACAAACGTCGGCACCAATAACACCCGGATTAGTAAGACCAACCTGTGCGTTCATGTTTGCTCCGTCTATGTATACCAGACCACCGTTATCGTGTATGATTTTTACCATCTCACGGATCTCAACCTCGAACACACCATGTGTAGAAGGGTAGGTGATCATTGTGCAAGAGAGACGGTCCTTATATTGCTCTGCTTTCTGACGGAACTCATCTACGTTTATGTTTCCTTTTTCGTCGCAGGAAATTAGTACGATTTCCATACCTGCCATTGCTGCAGATGCGGGGTTAGTGCCGTGTGCAGAGGTAGGTATCAGAACTACGTTTCTCTCATGATTGCCTTTGTCTATATGGTAAGCACGAATAGTCATAAGACCGGCATACTCACCGGCGGCACCAGAGTTAGGCTGAAGCGAACAAGCATCGAAACCGGTAATTACAGAGAGGTCATTCTCAACTTCGTGTATAAGCTGCATGTAACCGTCCACCTGATCAAGAGGAGCAAAAGGGTGAACATTTGTGAACTCGCTCCAGCTTAGCGGGAACATTTCAACTGCTGCATTAAGCTTCATTGTGCAAGAACCCAGCGGAATCATAGAGTGAGTAAGTGAGATATCCCTTCTCTCCAACTTTTTCATGTATCTCATCATCTCAGTCTCTGAGTGATATTTGTTGAACACATCTGCTGTTAGATATGAACTTTCACGGGCCATGAAGATTTTTCCTTTAGGAGCCCCGGGACACTCAATGTTCTTAAGACCGAATACCTCCAGAATAGTTGTAGCCTCCTGACAGTTTGAAAGCTCATCGAAGCTTATGCGTACAGATTTGCTGCAAGGGTAAAAGAAATTCAACCCTTTAGCTTCTGCCTTGCTTTTGATATCTTCTGCGATATCTTCTGCGTTTACGCCGCTAATCTCAATTGTGTCGAAGAAATTTTCTGCTGCAAGCTTAAACCCGGCTTTCTTGAGTTCTCCGGCAACGGCACCTGCATATGCATGAGCATTTGTGGCTATCGATTTAATGCCCTCCGGTCCATGGTATGCTGCATACATTCCTGTCATTGAGGCCATAAGTGCAGTAGCGGTACAGATATTTGAAGTTGCTTTTTCGCGTTTAATATGTTGTTCCCTTGTCTGAAGAGCCATGCGGAGAGCCGGGTTGCCCAGTCTGTCAACAGAGACTCCAATGATCCTTCCTGGCATGTTGCGTTTGTACTCGTCGCGTGTAGCCATGAATCCTGCAGTAGGACCGCCAAAACCCATCGGAAGTCCAAATCTTTGTGCAGTACCTACGGCAATATCAGCACCCCATGCAGCAGGTTCCTTTATAAGAGCAAGTGCAAGAAGGTCGGTTACAGCAGTTATAAGAACACCTTTTGAGTGTGCCTTTTCGCAGAAAGCAGAGTAGTCGCGTACCTCACCGTTTGCAGCGGGATATTGTAATACTGCGCCAAAACATTTGTCGTCAAATTCAACTGCGTCGAATCTGGCAACAACAACTTCAATTCCAAGAACTTCTGAACGTGTCTGGATAACGGCAAGAACCTGCGGGAATATATTTGAATCAATAATCACTTTGTTTTTTCCTGCTTTGACGGCATCGCGGGAACGAAGTTCGTACATCATGCGCACTGCCTCTCCTGCAGCTGTTGAATCGTCAAGCATAGAACAATTTGCCATTTTGAACCCGGTAAGGTCAGAAACCATTGTCTGGAAATTCAGAAGAGCCTCCAGGCGACCCTGAGATATTTCTGCCTGATATGGAGTGTATGAAGTATACCAGCTTGGATTTTCGAATATGTTGCGGACAACTACCGGAAGCGTGGCGGTGCCATAAAAACCCTGGCCTATTAAAGAGCGGAAGTTCTTGTTGTTAGAGGCCATTGCCTTTAATTTGGCAAGATATTCATATTCGCTTATTGCATCTTCTAAAGCTAGTGGCTTGTCTAAAAGAATATCTGAAGGAACGGTTTGTTTTACAAGCTCATCCAAGCTTTTTGCGCCAATAAATGCGAGCATATCCTTGATATCGTGCTCCCTTGGGCCGTTGTGGCGATCAACAAAAGAAAGTGACATATTGTGTTATTTATTAGATTGTTAATAGCAATTAGAACTGCAAATGTAGTGATTATTTCCTAAAATTTGCGAATTAAATTATTTTCATATTTTTGTGAGACTAAAACAAAAATCTAATGAGTTTATTAAGCAGAAAAATTTCCGAACTGCAGGAACGGAAGGCAAAAGCAGAACAAGGGGGCGGTGCAACTGCCATTGCTAAGCAGATAGCCATGGGTAAGCTTCCGGCTCGGGAAAGGATCAATCACCTTCTTGATGAAGGATCATTTTATGAGTACGACCTCTTCATTGAACACGAAGCCAGAGGATTCGGTATGGAGGGAAAGGACCTCGCAGGTGACGGGGTTGTAATTGGAACAGGTACAATCAAGGGAAAACCGATTGCTATTTATGCGCAGGACTTTACTGTAGCAGGAGGTTCACTCGGAATGATGCATGCCAGAAAAATTACAAAAATCATGGATTATGCCCTGAGAATGCGTATTCCGCTGATTGGCATAAATGACTCGGGAGGTGCACGTATTCAGGAGGGTGTTAATTCACTTGCAGGCTATGGAGAGATCTTCTTCAGAAACACAATGGCTAGTGGTGTAATTCCTCAAATATCGGTTATTCTGGGGCCATGTGCGGGAGGTGCAGTCTACTCACCTGCATTGACCGATTTTGTATTTGTGGTTGATAAAATTTCAAAGATGTTCATCACCGGCCCGGAGGTTATCAAGTCGGTATTAGGAGAGGAGATTGACATGGAGTCACTTGGCGGAGCCAGGGTCCACAGCGAGATTTCGGGTAATGCACACTTTTTTGCAAACAGTGAGATTGAGTGTTTTGAGCAAATCAAGACGCTGTTGGAATATATACCTGCCAACAACGAATGCAAACACCCAAAAACTAAGAAAAATGAGCCGGAAAGAAAGTACGCAATTGATAAGATTGTCCCCGATGATCCAACAAATCCTTACGATGTAAGAGATGTAATACGTGCACTTACAGATAATTCTGAGTTTCTTGAGGTTCATGAACTATGGGCAGCAAATATTGTGGTTGGCTTTGGCAGGATTGACGGAAGAAACGTTGGTTTTGTAGCGAATCAGCCATTAGTTCTGGCAGGGGTACTGGATTGTGATTCATCAGACAAAGCTGCAAGATTTGTCCGTTTTTGCGATGCCTTTAATATTCCAATAGTAACATTGGAAGACATGCCGGGCTATCTGCCAGGAGTTGATCAGGAACATGCCGGTGTAATAAGGCATGGAGCCAAGCTGCTTTATGCATATAGCGAGGCAACAGTGCCAAAGGTTACCATAATACTCAGAAAAGCTTATGGCGGAGGATATATTGCTATGAACTCACGTCACCTGAGAGCAGACTTCGTATTTGCATGGCCAATGGCAGAAATTGCCGTTATGGGACCAGAGGGAGCTGCAAATATTATTTTCAGAAAAGAGATCATGGAAGCTGCAGACCCTGATGCAATGCGCAGAGAGAAGGTTGAGGAGTACAAACAAAAGTTTGCCAACCCTTATGTTGCGGCGGCAAAGGGATATATAGATTCTGTCATCGACCCTAAGGATACCAGAAAATACCTGATTCACTCATTCGAAGTCTCTGAAGATAAAATAGTAAAGAGGCCAAATAAAAAACACGGCCTTCCACCGTTTTAAACAATTAAACCAACTGAAATGAAAAAAAATATAAATGCCCTGCCACCCGCCGATTTAGAAATGATGGAGACCCTTCAGATTTTTCCCGGTGCCAGGATATATAAAACGAATCTTACAAAAAAGGTACGTAACCGTAAAATATGGAAGAGACCCGACTTACAGGAGATCTATTCCATTATACCGGGCACCGTTACAGAGATTAAGGTTAAAACTGGGGACCACGTTACAAAAGGTGATCAGATTATGGTTTATGAAGCAATGAAAATGCAGAATATAATAAGGGCACCTTTTGACGGAACGATAGACAAGATTCTGGTAAATGAGCGCGAAAAACTGGCAAAGGGAACCTTGATGATCTATCTTAAGGCAGATGTCGAATTTCTGACCTCAGACGAATCTATTTCCAGCGCTCTAGATCTAAACGGATAAAAATAAACAGGAAAATAGTAAAGCTCCATAGAGATGATCCCCCGTAGCTCACAAAGGGCAGGGGGATTCCTATTACAGGCATGAGCCCGATTGTCATTCCAATATTCACGAAAAAATGAAGGAATATGATTGAGGCAAGGCAGTAGCCATATACCCTGGCAAACGCATCCTTCTGTTTCTCTGAGAGGTTGACGATTCTTATTATCATAAAGCAATAGAGGAACACAACAAATACCGAACCCAGGAACCCCCACTCTTCACCAACAGTGCAAAATATAAAGTCGGTACTTTGTTCCGGCACAAAGTTGAATTTTGTCTGGGTACCCTGCAAAAAACCTTTACCCGAAAAACCGCCCGAACCTATGGCAATCTTGGACTGATGAACATTGTATCCTGCCCCTTTAAGATCTACATGTATGCCAAGAAGATTTTCAATTCTTGCTCGCTGATGGTCCTGAAGCACCTTTTCAAAAAAGAAATCAACAGAGAATATCATTGCAAAAGAGACAATAAAGCAAAGCAGAATATACCAGAGATGAGATATTTTCTGTCTGAATGCGCTTATGGTGTGATAGATCACAGGTGGAGCAATAAACAGCGCCAGCCATGCTGTCTCCGACCAGTGGCCGAGAAAATCAAAGAGCGAAAGCTCACCCAGTCTTCTTGAAAATATAAGCAATGGAAGGTAGAACAACAGAAAGACCCCATGTCTGATAAACTGACGTGTAAGCAGGGCACGGGCAACTACCATAATTATAAACAAGAAGATTATTGCGACATAGGAAGAGAAAGACAGAGTTATAAGAAAGAGTAATATAGCAAGGATTCCAAAAATGAGGTACCATCCGTTGAGCCCTTCTCTGTAAAGCATGAAAATGAAGCCGGCATATACAAGTGCCGAGCCCGTCTCTTTTTCCAGAACAATCATGACCATAGGAAAAAGTATTGTTACAGCTATCCTTCCTAAGGCCCCCAAAGACTTGAACTGAAAGTTATATGTACTCATTAGGGCCGCAAGGGCAAGAGAAGTTGCGATTTTTGAAAATTCGGCAGGCTGAAACCTGAATGGCCCAAGCATGAGCCATGATTTTGAACCGTTTATCTCTACTCCGGCTACCAGCACGGCAACAAGGAAAAATATGCTGATTGCATAGATGAACCATGCCGTTACATTGTACAACTTTGGATTTACTACAAATAGTATAAGCACTGCAATTCCAAGAGATGAGATTATCCAGATGAACTGCATTCCGTATCTTTGTGAAATATCAAAAATTCCTGCGTGATCGGGGTCGTAAACAGAGGAAAAGACGCTTAACCAGCCTATTATCACAAGCGTCAAATATGAGGCTATGAGAGGCCAGTCAAGTTTTTTGTATTTTATTCCTACTGTCATTTCAAAACATTTATCATAGTGTTCCCAGTGAGTATATATACCTCAAGATCTTTTCTTTCTACCTTTTTGTTGAGGTACTTTTCAACTAGCAAAGAAGCTATGGGTGCGGCCCATGTTGCTCCAAAACCTGCATTTTCTATATAAGCTGCCACAGCAATTTTTGGATTGTCCTTAGGAGCAAAGCAGATAAAAACAGAGTGGTCCTTACCATGAGGATTTTGTGCTGTTCCGGTTTTTCCGCATATTTCAAGTCCGGGAACAGCTGCAATTCTTGCCGTAGCACCCGATCCGGGGGCCGAGTTCACAGCCAGATACATTCCGTGAATGAGCTTCTTGAAGTTTTGCACATCTATCTTTGCATAGTGTTTTTTTGAAAAATCTGCATTTATTACAGTATCCTCGGCCCCCTTTATAATGTGAGGAGTGTAGTAAAAGCCCCTGTTGGCAATTATAGCGGCAAAATTTGCAAGGTGAAGTGGGGTTGTTCCAATCTCTCCCTGACCGATTGCCAGAGATATTATAGATAGGGAGCTCCACCTGTTCTTGCCGTGAATTTTGTCGTAATCACCAGTCGTTGGGAGTATTCCTGCCTGTTCAGAGGGGAAATCGGTTCCCAGCTTTAATCCAAATCCAAGACTCTCCACCTTCTCCTTCCAGCTGTTGAATGCAGCAGCAACATTGGGATATGCCGGGTTATCCATTATTTTTCTGAATGCGTAGCAAAAGTAAGAGTTGCAAGACATCATTATAGCTCCTGTAAGACTCAGCGGTGAGGGATGGGCGTGACAAGCCACTCCTCTTCCGATATGGAACCCCATGCTGCACGGATAACGCACTAGCGTATCCAGAACTCCCTCTTGAAGGGCAACCAGGCCATTGACCAGTTTGAATACTGAACCGGGAGGATATGGCGACATCACTGCTCTGTTGAACATAGGTTTCAGCGGATCGTTCAGAAGCTCACTGTAATATTTATTGATTGTGGAAAGCTTAGTTACATCTATTCCAGGGCTGGAAACCAGAGTGAGTATCTCTCCCGAGGATGGTTCTATTGCTACAAGGCTGCCAACCTTATTAACCATCAGAGACTCTCCGTAGCTTTGAAGTTCTGCGTCAATAGAAGATATTATGTTTTTGCCGGGAACCGCATTAAGATCGTATTGCCCCTCGGCAAAGCTCGACTTAACCCTGTTGTTGACATCTCGCAGAAAAATGTTGTAACCCTTCTCTCCCTTAAGCACCCCTTCATATGATTGCTCTATACCGGTGCGCCCAATATAATCGCCACGCTTATATTCAGGATTCTTGCGTATGTACGAGGTGTCAACCTCCGATATATAACCTAACAGATTGGCTCCTGCGTTATATGGGTATGATCTTACAGTACGCGAGATTGCACTGAACCCTGGGAACTTGTATGCCTTTTCCAGAAACACGGCGTATTGCTGGCTGGAGATCTGTTTCACAAACGGCATAGACTGGTACCCTATTTTACGTCTGTTCCGCCTATAGTCCTTAAGTGTTTTACGGACATTGCAAATGTCCAGTTCGAATATCCTGCAAAGGTCGGCAGTGTCCAGCTCGGTTACCTCAAAAGGGGTTATCATTATATCGTATGCAGTAACGTTGCCGGCAAGAATCTTGCCCGTACGGTCAAGTATGAGTCCCCTTGCCGGGTAGCGGATATCGTACCGGAATGCATTGTTGCTTGCTGTAATCTTGTACTGATTGTCCAGTATCTGCAGATTTACCAGCTGTAGCAGAATCAAAACTGCAACAACAATGGTCCCGATTATAAGAATATTTTTTTTCTTTAGTTCGACACCCATATATTAAATGCTACCGCCAGTTTTTATAAAAAATGCCAAACTCTATAAGCAGGATAAGTACTGTGTTTACAAACAAACTTAAGACTATTCTGATTAAAGAATGAAGGCTAAAAGCCAAAGAGAAATTTTCAAGTAATATAATTGCAACATGATGAATAACAAGGCCTATGAAGATAAAACTTAAAAAGCGCCGGAGGCCAAGTTCAGTTAGTCCAGGTCTTATCTGATTCTCAAGTTCTCCTTTACGACAAACCAGTTTGAAAACAAGAGGTTGTACAAACGCCAGGAAAACAGCCGCCGCAGCATTGAGTCCCATAATGGAATCGGTAAAATAGTCCACACCAAGCCCCATTGCAAATGCCCACAGCATTAAGCTCGAAGTGGGTGTAGTGGTTGGCATGGTAAGGATGAAAAGAGGATAAACAACAATAATCAAAAGCGGACCGAAATTAATGAAGTTACTCATCAAAACCTGAATTATGAGAAATGAGAAGAAAAGTATTATGTTGCTCAAACTATTTTTCATTTGTCTTACTTAATTTGTCTATCTCGTCTTTGTGTGTGTTTATGACAACATTTACAAAATGCAATGTTCTGAAATCCTGAAAAAGCTTAACCTGTATTTCGTGATGGGTCCCCATTATTATTTTTGACTTCCGTACTGTTCCCAGAGGTATGTCGGGAGGAAATATTGAAGAAAATCCGCTGGTTACAATACTGTCTCCTATCTGTAGCTTAATGTGCTGAGGTATCTCTGTAAGCAAGGCATAGCCAGGGTTTTTTCCGTCCCATATAAGTGGTCCGAATGCGCCCGACCGTGATATCTTTGCGCTTACGCTCTGGTTAATATTCAAGAGGGAAATAATGTATGCAAAGTTATCCGACACAGCACTGACAACGCCAACAACACCGTTTGGAGATATTACTCCCATATCCTGTCGGACACCATCTTTCTGGCCTTTGTCAATAACGATAAAATTATGATTTTTATTTATACTGTTACCAATAATTTTTGCAGGAAGATACTCAAAACATGAACTGTCGGTTAAAGGCTTGTAAGCCAGAGTATCCTTCTTTAAAGTGTCCAGCTGGGTCCTGTACCTGTCCAGTTCATTGAGGAGCCTTGTGTTCTGTTGAGCAAGTTGTTCGTTTACAGTTTTAAGATTCTGATAATAATTTATGTTTGTCTGGGCTCTCATAAATTTCCCCTGAAACTGCATCAAAACCCCATATATCCTTATTTGCTGAAAGATAGAAGAGTTTGCCATCATTAACAGCGAACCTGCCTCCAGCAGCAGAAAGAGCACGATTGTTGCCAAAATAGGAGTGACGGAAGATCTTTTGGCCATGTGTGGCTATCGCATTAAAAATGGAAGTTTGTCGGCATTCTTAAGGGCAATACTGGTTCCTCTTGCAACAGCGTGCAAAGGATCTTCAGAGACATGGAACTTGATATTGATCTTTTCATATAGTCTCTTATCCAAGCCCCTAAGCAATGCTCCACCACCTGTAAGGAAGATACCCCTTTGTACGATATCTGCATAAAGTTCAGGCGGAGTTTGTTCCAGTACTGAGATTACGGCTGCTTCAATTTTTGCAATTGACTTGTCTATGCAGTGCGCAATCTCCTGACTTGTAACGCTTACTTCAACCGGATGGGCAGTCATAAGGTTTGGTCCTCTAACAACATATGGTTCTGGATATTCGTCAAGTTCAGAAATGGCTGCACCAACCTTTATCTTTATGTCTTCTGCTGTCAGTTCCCCTATCTTGATACTGTGTTGCTGGCGCATATATTGTTGTATCTCGTATGTGAATCCGTCACCGGCAACGCGAATGCTCGAATTTACAACTATTCCACCAAGTGATATAACAGCAATCTCTGTTGTTCCACCTCCGATATCAACAACCATGTTTCCGGTAGGGGCCTCCACATCTAGTCCTATACCTATCGCTGCGGCCATTGGCTCATAAATCATATAAACGTCACGTCCGCCTGCATGCTCAGAGGAGTCGCGTACCGCACGTATCTCCACCTCGGTACTTCCGGATGGGATACTTACTACCATTCGCAGGCTTGGAGTGAAGAATGAGTTCTTGTAGTTGATCATCTTGATAAAGCCTCTGATCATCATCTCAGCAGCATTAAAGTCTGCAATAACACCGTCCTTAAGTGGTCTTATTGTTTTAATGTTTGCGTGAGTCTTGCCATGCATCATACGAGCCTTCTGCCCAAATGCAATAGGTTTGCCGGTATTCTGATCTATAGCGACTATCGATGGCTCATCAACTACAACCTTGTCATTTATGAGTATGACGGTATTTGCAGTTCCAAGGTCTATAGCCAAATCTTGTGTTAAAAAAGAAAATGCCATATGTTATATTATAATTATCAATGTTTGAAATGTCTAATGCTTGTCATAACCATCGCCACGCCGTTTTGATTACAATAGTCTATGCTATCCTTGTCGTGGATTGAACCCCCCGGTTGTATGACTGAATTGACGCCGGCTTTGTGGGCAATCTCTACACAATCTGCAAAAGGGAAAAACGCATCGGAAGCCATTACTGCAGAATCAAGGGAGAAACCGAAGACTCCCGCCTTGTCAATTGCCTGTTTAAGTGCATCTACACGAGACGTTTGACCAATACCACTGGCCAGCAGTGTTTTGTCTTTTGCCAGAACAATAGCATTGGATTTTGAGTGTTTTACAATCTTGTTTGCAAAAAGAAGGTCCTCCGACTGTTTTTTATCGGGAGCGGTATTTGTCACGCTTTTGAGCGACTCCTCTGTCTCTACCTCTGAATCTCTCTCTTGCACCAGAACTCCGCCCAGCATGCTTCTGAATTTTCTGCTGGTTCTGATATCCTTATCGTTAATGAGTATAATTCTGTTCTTTTTCTCCTTAAGAATTTCGAGTGCATCATTTGTATAACCGGGGGCAATTGATACTTCAAAAAAGAGCTTGTTCATCTCTGCTGCTGTCTCGCTGTCTATCTCTCTGTTGGCAATTATCACACCACCGAATGCCGATACCGGATCTGCAGCCAGGGCAGCTTTCCATGCATCAGAAAGCTTGTTTCTTGATGCGCATCCGCAGGCGTTATTGTGTTTAAGAATTGCAATGGTTGTATCTTCAAAGTCCGAAATAAGTTCTATTGCTGCCTCAATGTCAAGAAGGTTGTTGTACGATATCTCTTTCCCGTGAATCTGAACAGGCATATCTCCGCTTTTACCGTAAAACAAAGCCTTTTGGTGAGGATTTTCTCCATATCTCAGAGGTCTTGAATCATTTAAACTGAGCTTGAACGCAGGAATCTGTGCATCCCTGTTGAAATATGTGAAAATAGCCGTATCGTAGTTCGAACTTGTGTTGAATGCCTGAGCTGCAAAATAAGCTCTCTCCTCCAGTGTGGTTACTGCTCCTCGTGTCTCCAGAATTTCTGTCAGATGCGGATAAAGATCCTTGCATGCAACTATAACAACATCTTTATAGTTTTTGGCTGCTGCACGGATTAATGAAATACCTCCAATATCTATCTTCTCTATTACCACATCGCGGGGTGCCTCAGATGCCACGTACTCTTCAAAAGGATAAAGATCTACAATGACCAGGTCAATTTCAGGTATGCCGTATTCTTTAAAACTTTCTATATCACCCGGATTGTCGCGTCTCCCCAGTATTCCTCCAAAAATCTTAGGATGTAATGTCTTGACCCTGCCTCCCAGAATAGAGGGGTAGGTTGAAGACATTACAACAGAAAGAACCGGAATTGACAGACCTTTCAAAAAGTCGTAAGTTCCACCCGTTGAAAGAATTTCAACACCCGATTCAATTAGTTTTTCTGCAATTTTTGCAATTCCGTCTTTGTGATAGACAGATATTAATGCCCGCTTGATTGTTTTATGCTCCATATATAATAAATGACTACAAAACTACTAAAAAATAACCGATATTTATTTAATTTTGTGTGCTTATAATGTAACAATTGATGAATAAAAAGTACTACGCCGTTATTGTGGCCGGCGGAACAGGAGCCAGAATGGGGGGCGATGTAGCAAAACAGTTTCTTACACTGGGTGATAAGCCTATAATACTTCATTCCATAGAGGCATTCCTGCGCCTCTCTTTTCCGGTAGAGATTATTCTTGTTGTGCCTACAGACTATCGTCAGTACTGGAAGGACTACTGTCTGGAGAACCATATAACATTCAGTCATATTTTGGTGTCGGGAGGAATAACCAGGTTTCATTCTGTGAAAAATGCCCTTAAGTATATTCCAAAAGGAGCCCTGGTGGCAATTCACGATGGCGTGAGACCTTTTATTTCCAGCGATTTTGTTGAATCGCTTTTTGTTATTGCAGAAGAAAAGGGTGCAGTTGCACCGGTTGTTAACGTGATAGATTCGATGAGAAAGAGAGTGACAGACGGTCGGAGTGTATATGTAAAAAGAGAGGAGTTCGTACTGGTACAAACTCCTCAGGTATTTCATTCCGATATAATTCTGGATGCATATAATCAAGCGTATTCTCCAGGTTTCACCGATGACGCATCGGTAGTAGAGAGTGTTGGAAAAGAGGTTTACCTGACGGAAGGGAACAGCTGCAACATAAAGATAACAAAGCCCGAAGATCTTGTTCTGGCCAGAGCTATCCTTAGCGTTTTTTAAGAGGAGTCCCTTTAGGTGGAAAATCTTTAACCCAGACTTGTCTCTCAATTGCCTGATCCAGTGATATGAATGTCTCTGTTTGTTCAACAGAAGGGATATTCTGGATAGTGTTTATAAGGATTTCCATAAGGTGATCGTGATTTTGACAATAGATCTTTAACATGAGAGCATGTTTTCCGGTTACAAAGTGACACTCAACCACCTCGGGGATGTTTTTAAGAGCTTCAATAACTGAAGGATAATGATTTGCCTGAGCTAAGCTCACACCAACGAAAGCACACACGTTCAACCCCAGTGTCTGAGGTTTTACCAGAAGACGAGAACCTGTGATAATCCCAAGGTTTTCCATCTTTTTAACTCTTTGGTGGATTGCTGCTCCGGAGACGCCGCATTCACGGGCAATCTCCAAAAAAGGCATTCTTGCATTTTTAACCAGAAATGCAAGTATTTTCTGATCTATCTGATCGATTTGGAACTTAGGCATAATTGTTAAGAATTTAATGTCAGATGGCAAATATAGTAATAAATTATAATTAGCTATGATTTATTTTTTGAAAAAAGAAAAGCCATCTCATGGGAATTTCGCCCGAACATGCAGTTAAATAGTCAGAATAGGAACACGCAACATATTGATTATTATTGTTTTTTACCTCGGGTATTTTCATCCACCATCTGCCCGTTGAACTGCTTGTATAAAAATCCAGATCCTGACCCTCCTGACCCATGCTTACGATTTTTCTCAATAGCAGTTTTTCGATCTCGGGAACACCAGGATCTTCATTAACATTGGAAGATATGGCCTCGCACATGTGCCACAGAATCTCTGCCGTAAGTTGTGCTGAGGCAGATTTTGGTTTGGATTTAGAAGGGTATCCGTAGATATATGCAGTTTTAAGATTCTGATCCATTCCAATGTATCTGCCAAGCTGACAAATCTCTTCTGCATAGAGACCATTAGGCGATTTTGTAAGACTTTCCGGGAAATCGCTGTAACGTACCGAGCGCATATCCAGGAACAGGTAATTGACAGATCTCAGATAAGGTTCTATTCTTGAAATGTCACCTCGTATTGCTCCAAGCCGCAGATCCTCAAAGCACCGCTCTTTTGTCTTTTGTAACAACAGAGGGTCGTATTTATAACTTTGATATGCTATGTGTGAGAAATCAGAAACAAGTCCGTCCTCCAGAAGGTAAGTGAGAATGTTGCTTTTGTCCTCGTTGCTTCCTGCAGAAATGAGTGCGGCCGAATAACTTTTTTCCGGAGCAATTGATTTAATATCCGGCAGTTCCTCACCACACAAAACTATACATCTTATGTTCAACCTGGAGCAAAGAGCTATAGTCTCCCTGAGTTGATTAATGCCCGGTTCTACATAATAGACCTTGTAGCCGGACTGAGGAAAGAGGTCTGAGAGTGAGTTGACAATAGAAGGGTCACCTGTTGTGTTTATTATAATTGCTGCAGCACCCTGACACGCCTCACTGATAGCAGCAGCAGGGATAACCTCCAGAAATCCTTTGTTTTTCATTTTAAGCTATTTTTTTGATTTTCCGCCTTTTTCAATCAGTTTTAAAGTGGTTTCGAGATCCAGCTCCTTTGGATCTGTACCCTTTGGAATTTTGAAATTCTCCTTTCCCTTTTTTATGTATGCTCCAAAGCGGCCGTTAAGGATTTCGATACCCTCTTCCGGAAATCCTTTAATCAGTCTTTCAGACTCTTTTTTTGCATGTGCTTCAATAAGCCTTATTGAGGTGTCTATATCTATTGTGTGAGGATCGTTATCCTTGCCTATGGAGATGAAGCCTCCGTTGTATTTTATATAAGGCCCAAAACGGCCAATGGCTGCAACAATCTCCTTCTCTTTGTATGAACCTACACTGCGCGGAAGGTCAAACAGTTTAAGCGCTTCGCTTAGGGTTATGGTTTCTATAAGCTGTCCTTTACCCAGGCTCATAAACTTCTTGTCGGGGTCATCACTCTCGCCTATCTGGGCAAGCGGACCGAATCGTCCGATTCTTACAGAGACTGTCTTTCCGGAATTAGGGTCGGTTCCAAGAACCTTCTCTGCATTTGCCGGTCTTGACACTAACAGGGTCTCCTCCACTTTTTTATGGAATGGTTTGTAGAATTCTGCAATGACATCGTTCCATACTAATTTCCCCTCTGCTATCCTGTCAAAATCCTCTTCAACCTTGGCGGTGAATCCATAGTCAATAATAGTGTCGAAATTATCTACTATAAAGTCGTTAACCAGAATGCCGATATCCTCAGGAAAAAGTTTGTTTTTTTCTGCTCCCCAGGTCTCAGTAAGGATTTTTGAAATGACTGTTCCCTTTTCCAGCTTTAATTCCCTGAACTGACGCTCCTGTCCGGCCCTGTTGTCTTTTACAATATAGCCGCGTGTTATGATTGTGGAGATTGTAGGGGCGTATGTAGAAGGTCTTCCTATACCTAGTTCCTCTAATTTCTTTACAAGACTGGCTTCTGAATACCTTGGAGGCTTCTGCGAAAATTTCTCTATGGCCCTAAGGCTTTGCAGGTGCATCTCCTGATTTACTGCAAGAGCTGGAAGCAGCAGGTTGGTCTCTTCGTCTGTTGAGTCGTCGTCCTTTGACTCTATATATATTTTCAGGAACCCGTCGAACTTAACCCTGTCTGCAGTTGCCAGAAACAGGTTCTTTATTGCACTGGTGCCTATAGATATTTCGGTTTTCTGAATTGTGGCGTCGGCCATCTGCGAGGCCATTGTCCTTTTCCAGATTAGGGCGTAAAGCTTTTTCTCCTGTGCCCCGGCTTCTATCTCCTGATTGCTCATATAGGTTGGCCTGATTGCCTCGTGGGCCTCCTGAGCTCCCTTTGTCTTTGTGGCATACTGCCTTGTTTTTGAGTACTCTTTGCCATAGAACTCGGTGATGGTCTTTTTTGCAGCTCCTATTGCCAGAGTCGAGAGGTTAACAGAATCTGTACGCATGTATGTGATAAAGCCGGATTCATACAGGTTCTGGGCAGTTCTCATTGTCTGATTAAGTGAGAATCCGAGCTTTCTGGCAGCCTCCTGCTGAAGTGTAGATGTGGTGAAAGGTGGCGGAGGAGTTCTTTTTGACTCCTTCTCCTCTATTGAAACGATTTTGAACTTTGCTCCATTGCACTTTTCCAGAATCTCGCGGGCTTTATCCTCTTTCTCGAACTTTTCGTCAAGTTCTGCAGCTACTTTTACAGAGGCCTTTGAATTGTCGGGATTGAAAATTCCCTCTATCCGGAATAGTGATTTGGCTGCAAATGACTGAATGTCCCTCTCTTTTTCCACTATCAGTCTCAGTGCTACAGATTGTACACGACCTGCTGAGAGTTTGGGTTTTACTTTTTTCCACAAAATTGGTGACAGTTCGAAACCCACAAGTCTGTCCAGCACCCTGCGGGCCTGTTGTGCCATAACCAGGTTCATGTCGACACTCCTTGGATTCTCAATGGCGTTAAGAATAGCATCTTTTGTGATTTCGTGGAAAACTATTCTTTTGGTTTTTTTGTCGTCGAGACCAAGTGTCTCCTTGAGGTGCCACGCAATTGCCTCCCCTTCACGGTCCTCATCGGATGCGAGCCATACTGTGTCGGCCTTTTTTGCAAGTGACTTCAATTCTGAAACCACCTTTTTTTTGTCATCGGAAACGAGATAGTCGGGTAGAAAACCGTTCTCTATATCTATTCCAAGATTCTTTTTAGAAAGATCCCTGATGTGTCCAAAGCTGGATTTTACCTGATACCCGTTACCCAAAAATTTCTCAATTGTCTTTGCTTTGGCAGGTGACTCAACTATTACTAAATTCTCTCCCATATCTTCAAAATTAAACCTTGATGGCTGCAAAGTAAGGTATAAAGTAGGGTAATATCCAAATTTTTATTCCTATTTTTGCGCTTTAGTACACCTTATATATTGCAAAAAAATGAAGATTAAAGATAGAGATAAGTTCCTGAAAAGGTTTTGGATAGTTGTTTTAAGTCCTTTTGTGCTGGTTGTGTTTTTTCTTCTTATGGTTGGTATATTTTCTGACATTCCATCATTCGAGGAGCTTGAAGATCCACAGAAGAATATTGCAACGGAGGTGATATCTGAGGATGGTGAACTCCTTACCACATTTCATATTGAGAACAGGTCTTTTGTAACATACGACGAACTTGCCCCTTCGCTTGTACAGGCTGTAATAGCAACAGAGGATGTGAGGTTTGAGGGCCACAGCGGCATTGACTTCAAGAGTCTGGTAAGGGTTGCTGTAAAATCGCTGATGCTCGGCAGAAGAAGTTCCGGTGGAGGGGGTAGTACCCTTTCACAACAGCTGGCAAAGTCCCTTTTTCCCAGAGACACTGTAAAGAGCAAAATACCCGGAGCCAAGACATTTGTACTTGGGGTTTCCAAATTCAAGGAGTGGATTACTGCAGTCAAGCTGGAGAGAAACTATACCAAAAACGAGATTCTGAGCATGTACCTGAATTCTGTCTTCTACGGCAGCAATGCTTACGGAATACGGGCAGCGGCCAATACATTCTTTGGCAAACATCCGTCGGAACTCACCCTTGAGGAGGGTGCCCTTCTTGTAGGAATGGTCAACAAGCCAACAAGATATAATCCTGTGACAAATCCGGAGCAATCCCTCATGAGAAGGAACCATGTGCTGAGCCAGATGTACAAGTATGACTTCATAGACAAGGCAACCTTCGATTCTGTCAGGACAATTCCTATAAAACTTGCTTTCATACAGCAGGACCACAACTCCGGTCTGGGGCCTTACTTCAGGGACATGCTAAGAAGAATAATGCACGCAGAAAAGCCCCAAAGGTCGGATTATGCTCAGGCAGAAGATTTCAGGGCTGATTCGCTGCTCTGGAGGGATGACGCTCTCTATGGATGGCTCTTCAAGAATCCAAAACCGGATGGATCTAGTTATAATCTTGACAAAGACGGGCTAAAAATTTATACTACAATAAATTCAAAGATGCAGCGTTATGCAGAAGATGCTATTGTTGAGCATCTGAGTAAAGATCTGCAGGTTGTTTTCAACAGGGAAATTAAGAGAAACAGCTCTCCTCCCTTCTCTAACAGTGCACCAAGGGATGTAGTAGAATCGGTGATGAAAAAGGGCAGAAGATGGAGCGACAGGTACAGAAACCTTAAGGCTGACGGATTGTCGGAAAGCGAGATTATTGAGACATTCACCAAGCCTGCAAACATGAGGGTGTTTTCATGGAAGGACAAAGGATATGTAGATACCGTAATGACTCCGAACGACTCTATAAGGTACTACAAATCATTCCTGAGGGCAGCTTTTATGGCTATGGAACCGCAGACAGGATTTGTAAAGGCATACGTTGGCGGACCTAACTACAGGTATTTTAAATACGACAATGCTCGTCAGGCCAAAAGACAGGTTGGTTCCACAATCAAACCGTTTCTCTATACTCTGGCTATGCAGGAGGGTTACGACCCTTGTTACAAGGTTTTCAATGTGCCACAGACATTCATTATAGGAGATACTACCTGGACACCTGAAAGCACAGACAAACCTGAATGGATTGGCAATGAGGTTACATTAAAATGGGGTCTTACTAAGAGTTCCAACAATATATCGGCATTTCTCATGAAGCAGTTCGGGCCTAATGCAATGGTGGACATGTGCAGAAAGCTGGGAGTTACCAGCTATCTTGACGCAGTTCCCTCACTTTGTCTGGGACCTGCCGACCTTACCCTTTTTGAGATGGTTGGGGCATACAACACATACCCGAGCAAGGGGGTTCACGTAGATCCGGTTTTTGTTCTTCGGATAGAAGACAAGGCCGGCAATGTACTCTCTAGCTTTACTGCAAGAAAGAGAGAGGCAATAAGCGAACATACTGCATACCTGATGGTTAACCTTATGGAGGGTGTTGTAAATGAAGGGACGGCATCGAGGTTAAGGTGGAAGTATGTTCCGGAGGGACCTATAGCAGGAAAGACAGGAACTACCAACGACCAGGCCGACGGATGGTTTATTGGATATGTTCCAAAGCTTACAGCCGGAGTATGGGTAGGTGCCGAGGACAGGCAGGTACACTTTGAGGGACTCGATAAGGGAGGTGGCGCCAATATGGCACTTCCTATCTGGGGAATTTTCATGCAAAAGGTTTTAAAGGACGGTACTCTGGGAATATCGACAAAAGACAGCTTTATTGCTCCTCCGGGCTTCTCGGTTCAGTTCAACTGCAAGGGAAGTGACGAAGACATAAACTCAAACTCATTCCTGAAAGATCCCTTTTTCCATTAGTATTTATTGATCAGATTAACAGTTGCATATTAAATGAAGAAAATAGTTGCCCTCGTTTATGGGGGAGATTCCTCCGAGGCGGAAGTTTCGGTAAAGAGCGGCAAGCATGTTGCCAGCCACATAGACAGGGAGAGATATGAGTTTTTTGAGGTGCTTGTAAAAGGCAGGGACTGGGGTGTGCAGATGGAAGATGGCTCTGTTATCCAGATAGATAAAGCTGATTTTTCTTTTGTTGACAAAATCGGCAGAAGAGTTCATTTTGATATTGCCCTTATAATGATTCACGGCACACCCGGTGAAAACGGCATACTTGAGGCCTACTTTGAGATGATCGGACTGCCAAGCACAACCTGTTCTTCCATTGTTTCTGCCATTACTTTTGACAAGTATGCATGCAAGTGTTATCTTAGAGATACCGGAATCCTTCTTGCCCGCGAGGTCTTTATGAGAAAGGGAGATTCCTTTTCTGTAGAAGAGATTGTTTCACGGCTGGGTCTTCCTTTGTTTGTTAAACCAAACTCAGGGGGGAGTAGCTTTGGTGTGACCAAGGTAAAGAGGGCAGAGGATCTGACGGGCGCAATTGAGGCCGCCTTCTCAGAGGGAGAGACTATTCTTATTGAAGAGTGCATAAACGGAAGGGAGATGACAAATGGGGTATTTCAAGCTGACGGTGCCCTTGTAAGATTGCCTGTAACAGAGATTATCTCCAAGAACGAGTTTTTCGACTATGAGGCTAAATATCTGGGAGCCAGTCAGGAGATTTGTCCCGCAGCAATACCGGAGCGGTTGAGCGAAAAGATAATAGATATGTCACACAAAATGTATCACTATCTTGGCTGTAAGGGTGTTGTGAGAATGGATTATATTGTAAAGGGAGAAGATGTCTATTTTCTTGAGATAAACACAGTTCCCGGGATGACCGAAATGAGCCTTGTCCCTCAGCAGATAAGGGCCGCAGGAATGACAATAAAGGAGTTTTTGACAAAACTGCTTGGTTAAATAATCACTATCTAAAACGTATTATTATGGTTGCTAAAATTTTCAGAATGACGGCAGGTTCCCTTGCTGTTGTGTTTTTGTTGCTATTTGCAGTATCATCTGCCAATGGTCAGCAACGGGTTTCGGGAAAGGTTACTGACCAGGCAGGAAAGGGTGTCGGGGATGTTTTGGTCTCTGATGGCTTTAATGTTGTCAAAAGCAATACCGGGGGGGATTTTATATTTGAGACCAACCCTCGTGCAAGGTTTTTATTTGTCTCAACCCCCGGTGGATACGAGCAGGTTAGCAGCTTCTATTACAGACTTGACAAAGATCCGACAGGGCCTCTTGATTTCAAGTTGAAAAAGGTAAGCCAGCAGTCCGATAAGTTTATTCATATTGGTGATACCGAGGCAAACATATACAAAAACTGGATTGACGGGCTTAAGAGTTATTTATCTAATCATAAGCTTGCGTTTCTTCTCCTTAATGGAGATATCTGTTATGAAAAGGGGATGAACTTCCATGCAAGGGAGATTACTACAGAAACTATGGGGCTGAGGGTTGTCTATTCCCTTGGCAACCACGATCTTGTTGCAGGTGATTATGGTGAGCAGCTGTACGAAGAGCTGTTTGGTCCGGTCTGGTACTCTTTCAACGTTGGAGGGGTGCACTTTGTGAACCTTCCGGTAAACTATGGCGACAAGGTTCCTTCTTACAGCGCAGACGATCTTTACAACTGGCTGAGAAAGGATCTTGATGCAATTCCCCGTAATACTCCGGTAATTATAATCAACCATCATCTCTATGGCTATGCCGACAATTTTGTGATGAAAACAGACAAGCAGACGCTTAACCTTAATGATTATAATTTCAAGGGCTATCTTTATGCTCACTACCATACAAACTCTTTTCACGAAACCGGAAATGGGGCATCGCTCTTTAGCACCATGTCGCCCAATAAAGGTGGAATAGACCACTCACCATCGTCTTTCAGGGTTTTGAAATTCAATGCAAAGGGAGATATGAGTTCTGAGCTAAAGTATTCTAATCTGGATAAACATATTGTGGCCAATGGTTTCAGGAGTGTCACAAAAAAAGGATACTCTTTTGTTGCCAATATTTATGATACAGGAACAGAAGTGGTTAGCGCAGAGATTGTGGATGGCCAAGGGGCGCTTATGATGGTGCGGAAAAGTTCATGGAGCTGGTCATTTAACATAGCTAAAGAGTTTGCAGGGAGGGATTTAAGAGTTAAGGTTAATTTTTCTGACGGGAGTGTTGTTTACAAGCAGATTACAATGAATCACACGCCCGCAATCAAATGGGTGAGCAATCTGGGCTCAAACATATTCATGACTTCGCCGGTTATTACGGGCAATCTGGTAATTGCAGCAACAACCGACGACGATTCGGGCAAAAATGCCGCAGTCAAGGCTTTTGACAGAGTTTCGGGAAAGAAAGAATGGAGCTTTAAAACGAAGAATTCGGTCAAAAACAACATGGTGGTTTCAGATGGTACCCTACTTGCTTGTGATATTGAGGGTTGGCTCTATGCGATTGATGTTGGTACAGGCTCGCTTAAGTGGTCCAGGGCATTGAGGGAAGGCAGTATTCACCCGGTTTTCACACAGGGGATTGCTACGCATAATGGCATCGTTTATGCAGGTCAGGGTAAGAATCTTACTGCTCTAAATATTTCTGACGGAAAGGTCCTTTGGGTGAATGGTGCCTGGAACGGTGGTGTCTCTGCAGTTGCCTCTCTTGTTGTCGATCCGGATTCGGGTGTTTTACTTGCAGCCGGGTACTGGCTTGGTCGTTTTGCTCATGAAGCCGTTTCAGGAAAAATGCTATGGGAGAAAAAGGATGAGGATTCGCGTATATGCGATAACTCTCCAGTGGCTTTCAAAGGTAAATTTTACTATACTTCACCTGGATATATAACAGAAGTTGACCCACTTACAGGGTCAGAAACTGTAAAACAGAAAATCAACTACACAGTTAACAGCAATTCCCGTCCTTTGGTAACTGACAAGTACTTTATTGTAGGAACTACAGACAAAGGTGTTGCGGCTTTTGACCGACAGAACGGTTACAAAGAGCTCTGGAACTTCAAGCCAAACCCGGCCATTCTCTATACTGCTCCCTACACCAAGGATTTCCAGATGACCGTGGAGAGCGGTGCCTCTATTGATGGCGAAAGAGTATATTTTGGTGCCAACGACGGTTTTCTGTACTGTCTGGATGTAGCCAACGGACTTTTCCGCTGGCGATTGAACCTGGGAGCACCAATCCTGGGCAACATAGTTATAGAGGACGGAGTTCTCTATGTATGTGATTTTGGAGGTAACTTATGGTCGATCAAACTATTATAGGCGCAGTTTGAGGTATCGTATAGTGATTGGTGACTCAGGCAAATGACAGACAATCAACGTATTGCATATTTAATTGATTTTCAGACCATTTTTTAAGTGTTTGTAAATCAGGAAAGAGCTAAGCCCTCTGGCAGAGACTCTGCCAGAGGGCTTAGCTCTTTCCTGGAAATGAGAAGTATGCGTATTGGTCTACTAGTCAGTTATTTGCTAACTGCTCTGCCAAAGCAGTTAGCAAGTACCAGATTTGCAGCTGAATATAAAACCATGTGTCGGCAAATCTTGCCGACACATACCTTCTTGAGCTCTTTGATTCCTCCTGAATACAAATTTTCAACTCAGTTTGCACATGATTTTGTCGGACATGTTGGAAACATAAGCTACTTACCTTATGAGCAGTGCTTTTACAATTGCTTTTGATATATTTTCCTCTTTATCAAATGATATTTTAGAGAAAATGACTCTGTAATTATCAATGTCAAGATAAAGGACGGAATCTGGATAAAACAACACTCCTGTAATAGAGTCATTCTGTGCCGAAAATGCTAGCCTTTCCATAAGCAGGGTGAGTGGGGCAGCAATTAACTCATCTCCTTTTAAGCCAAGAACTGTTAGTGTGTCATTGGCCACAGTAGAATATACATCTGTATTTATCCATGGATATCCGGCTGTGGAGAACTTATCCTCAACTCTCTCTATTGAATTTTTGTTGTACTCCTTATATGTGAAGTTCTCTCCAAATTTCGTACGGAGCTCTCCTCCTGAAGGATAGCCGTAAAGGTACTCTAAAAGGTTCTTATCCGTTTGTCTTGCCAGATATGAGTAGATGTCGTAAAGACGCACGAAATTTGCCTTTGACAAAGAGTCGTCATAAACCTGAGGCGGAGCTGTCAATTTTCCGTCTTCTCCCATCATTTTTAGTTCGGTGGCAAGGGTTTTAAGCTGATATGTCTGTGATTTTATTCCAATCTGTTTGGCCGATATTGCAGGGATATAGGAAAAGAGAGAGAGCAGGACAATGGTAACATAGCCTACATACAGATATTTGTCATATTTCCGCGAGATGAAGAGCAACACTGTAAGTGTCATTATAGCTCCGCAGACTATCAGATAGACTCTCTCTTCTGTAAAGCCGTATTGCGATATCCTGTGCAGTGATCCTATCCAGAAGAGAGCCAGCGGTGCAATGGCAATCAAGCTGAACGACTCAAAAAAGCGTGTAAATGTGGGTTTGCTAACCATCAGCATTCCCGCTTTTATTACTATTGCAGAGATTATGAACCCAAAGACCATATATGCAAGGCTGCCCTTTGGGAGAGACCATCCTATTATGATTTTCGCAATGTACAGGTAGAGGATTATGGTGTAAATAATGAGTGCCGGTGCTAATATATAGTTAATAATGACCTCAAAAATCTTGGTTATACGGAACGCCTCTCTTTTGTTCCCGTCGTCGGCGTTGAGATACAGGAAGGTAACCGGTGCAAGGATTATGTAGCATACAATTGAAGTATAGAAAGCGATATTGTCGTACGAGTCTTTGAAAATATCAAAGAGATAGATGAACGAGAAGAATATCGCAATTAATGCCGCGAAGATTGCGGTAACTATGGCCATTGTAAAGAAAAGCTCCTTAGCATAGGCAAGTATGTTCCTTACAAATTTTGTGTTGTCCTTGTAGTTGGTGTAGATTGCCAGAAAGGCTACTGCCACCGCAAGCGATGCCACATATTCGCCACTTTCCACCCAGTCCGAGGCATTCACAAGAAATGGTATTGCTGCTGCCAGAACCGACAGATAATATATAACTCTTTTAATGCCGGTGGTGAATACACGGTTAAGAAGGTAGGAGAATGCAAATACGAGTGGTGCAATAAGCAGATTCTCTCCATAGGTTTCCGGTTTCATAATCTTCTCGTATGTTAGGAAAGAGAGAAAGAAAAAGGCACCGGAGATGATTATCTCTACAGGATTGCGGGCAATTATCACAATTAGGTTGTTTGTGATAGCTTTAAGATTTACTTTCATACTTGAATTATTTTAGGGATAATCAAAATTAGGTAAATATTCTAACTTTGTCCATTATCCGATACTGTTTTTTACATATACGATTCTATATTTTATGTTCTATAAAGAGTTTATTGATAATGGAGGAGCTAAGCTGGAACCACTGTACGGACGGCAGGAGGGGCGGGCCATTGCATTGAGATTACTGCAGTACCGTTGCGGACTTGGACCTCACGACCACATTATTGATCCTTTTGGAATTATATCTGAGGGTTGTGTTACTGAAATGGAGAGCGACATGGCAGAACTTGTTGCTGCCCGCCCTCTCCAGTATGTACTGGGTTTTGCAGAATTTTGTGGCAGAAAATTTCTGGTTGAGGAGGGTGTTCTTATACCACGGCCGGAGACAGAGGAGCTTGTTGGGTGGATATTAGGCAATAGGCAACAGGCAATAGGCAATAGGCAAGAGGGAACAGGCAATGGGCAATGGGCATTAGGCAATAGGCAAGAGGCAATGGGCAATAGGGTGGTGCGGATTCTGGATGCGGCATGTGGGTCGGGATGCATTGGAATAACGCTGGCCGCAGAGATTGCCGGCTCAAACTCTTTTGTTGGATCAGAGATTTTTGCTCTGGATTTGTCAGATAAGGCTCTTGAGGTAACTACAAAAAACGCAAGCCGACTTCTAACCGAGGCTTCTTCTTCGATTTCGATTCAACAAACTCATAAAAGTTTACTGCATCCGTATAAAGCAGATATTCTTGCCGGACCTTCTGGTCAGGATGTTATAGAAAGTCACTCTCTCGACATTATTGTAAGCAATCCTCCATATGTGAGAGATCAAGAGAGGGCGCTAATGCACAAAAATGTGATTGACTTCGAACCGACAGAAGCTCTTTTCGTAAGCGACCACAATCCGTTGGTGTTTTATAAAGCGTTGGTTGAATGGGGGCTAAGACTACTTAAGCCTGGTGGCTCCATCTATTTAGAAATAAACGAAGCCTATGGTAAAGAGGTTGTTGAAATGCTTGCATTAGCCGGTTACACAGGCCTAATTCTCCGCAAGGATCTCAACGACAAAGATCGGATGGTTAGGGGTATCTTAAAATAAAATTTTGTCAAAGTAAAATTTGTTTTTTACATTTGCCGCAACATAAAAGAAAACAGTGAATATCTCTTTAACTCAAAATTGGTGGTGGCACAGATCCGATGGGTTTGTGAGCATTGCTGTTTGTGTATAGGGAAGGTATAATTATACTTATCGTATTATCAAGGTCTGGTGCTCATGCACCGGACTTTTTTTTTATCCAATTTTTTAACTAAACTTTTTTAAAATTTCAAATCTTTTAAGAAGATGAAGACAACAAAAAAAATCATGCTCTCAGAGAGCGAGTTGCCGAAACAGTGGTACAACATTATGGCAGACATGCCAACACAACCACAACCCATGTTGAATCCCCAGACAAGAAAGCCTCTTTTACCGCAAGAGATGGAAGACCTATTTGCTAAAGGTCTGGTAGAACAGGAGTTTTCGGAAAAACGATGGCATGACATTCCAGACGAGGTTCTTCAGCTTTACAAGAATTACCGGCCCACACCGCTGGTAAGAGCCTTTGGTCTGGAAAAGGCGCTGGATACTCCGGCAAAGATATTTTTCAAGAATGAGAGCATCAGCCCTGTAGGCTCACATAAGCTCAATTCTGCATTACCTCAGGCCTATTTTAATCATATACAGGGAATCACCCGGCTTACAACCGAAACCGGAGCGGGACAGTGGGGTTCGGCAATGAGTATAGCATGCAAACATTTCGGAATCGAACTTGAGGTGTTCATGGTCAAGCAGAGCTACGAGGCAAAACCCTACAGAAAAGTGGTTATGAAAACTTATGGCAGCAAGGTATATGCCTCTCCTTCAAATATAACAGAATATGGCCGAAAGGTTCTGGCAGAAGATCCTGATTGCAGGGGCTCCCTTGGGATGGCCATTTCGGAGGCTGTGGAGAGAGCTGTAACTCAACCAAACACAAGATATACGCTAGGAAGTGTCCTTAACCATGTTCTATTGCATCAGACAATTATCGGTCTTGAGGCAGAGAGGCAGATGGAGATGGCAGGAGAGTACCCCGACAAGATAATTGCGTGCTTTGGTGGCGGGTCCAACTTTTCCGGCATATCGTTTCCGTTTCTGCGGCATAAACTTACCGGTGGCAGATCTGTTGAGCTGATAGCTGCCGAACCTGCTGCTTGTCCAAAGCTTACAAAGGGCGTTCTTGAGTATGACTTTGGCGATTCGGCCGGTATGACTCCTCTTATTCCGATGTACACTCTTGGTCATGATTTCCAGCCGGAACAGATACATGCAGCCGGTCTGCGCTACCATGGCGGCGGAAGGATCGTGAGCCAGTTAAAGAAGGATGGCTATATAAACAGTTATGCGATTGAACAATTGGAGGCGTTCAAAGCCGGAATTCTCTTTGCCGGTGCAGAGGGAATAATTCCCGCACCTGAATCTACACATGCAATTGCTGCTACCATAAGGGAAGCGTTAAAAGCTAAAGAGGCAGGCCGGGCAGATGTTCTTCTTTTCAACCTCTCAGGTCACGGCCTGCTGGACATACCGGCTTACGAAGAGTACTTGTAGTAGGGTACACGGGGACGAACATTGTGTACCCAAATTGTTAAGGGTGGAGTACATAAAAACTTCCTTGAAGTTTTTCATATATAGCTTCCTTACAGTAGTATATAGAATTTTTAAGAAACGGTTATTAAAAAATTATTTTGTATTTGCCTACATATCTGAAACTTGTAAAAAACTTCAAGGGAGTTTGTCACGGCCTGAAAATCAGACAAATATACAATTATTTGATTATCTGATAACTACTAAGGTCTTTGGCAGAGTAAGGTGCCGAGTAAGGTGTCCCCCCTACTTAGGTGATCCAAAGATCATTACCGGTGGTGACAGTTGCATCAAAGGGTCCACAAACATACCTGCGGCCTTTGTTGCAGGTGATATCTCAACCACATCGTGCGACTTGAAATCTTCAAGTGAATATGTCTGACCGGCAAGGGACTTGATTCTTTTTACAATCATCTCCCGGCTGGCAGTACTATAGTAGTCGATATTGTTTATCATGGTACTGCGATTCTCTGCACGCCATACACCCTGAGAGTAGTAATAACCACCTTCATATGCTCCTACCGGTGAATAATTTGGAAGCCCTACAAAATGTTTCCAAAGAATCTTTGTAAGGTCGCTTGTAAGGTCGACATTCAGATAGTGGCCGTAACCCTGCCATTGCTTTAAAGTATTGATTCTTTCCTGAGTTATTGGTCCTGTTGTGTTTACATACTCGTCAGCAAGTTTTCCAAATCCATGACCACCAGCCTCATGCTGGACAATACCGCGAAAGTCATATGGGTAGTTTGAATTTGAACGAGGGCAAATTGCAACTGCTGCACCATTAGAGAACAGCCAGGCAGTTCCTGCATATCTGGTGCTGTTTGCCACCACAACAACAAGTGTCTTGTTCTTGTCTGTAACAGGTGCATAAAGAGCATAAGTAAAGCAGGTTGTAGTATTAATCTCCATACTGGTTCCGGGAGGCTCTTTGGTATATTTAGTTTCGAATACGGTGTTTACTGTTTTCGAGAGATCGGTGATTCCGCTCTCCTGAGAAAATGCATAGACCATATATACATTAAAATAAGCAGCATAGGTCCTGTATGGCTCAACGTTAAAGAAGTGACCAACCGCTTCACGGATATTGTTTTCATACTTTTTGGTCATCATATCTTCCAGTGAGTATCCGTCGCCCATGAAAACGATGTTCACACCTGCCCCCTGAGTTGCACTCTGGATGGTGATATAGTCGCCGTCGTCAAAGTTGATGTTTGTCTGGTCGAGTATCGCAGTTGTTTTTGTATTTGTTCCGGTAAGTTTCAGTACAAAATTTCCCTCCCGTATAGTTGAACCTGTGTAAGGTGCAAAGGTTATCTGGAGAGTGGTACTACCTGTACCGCTTGTTTTTGAAGGTGTCACCCAAGTAGGGCAACTCTCAATTTCCCATGGGGCAGAAGCTTGTACAGTAAGGGTTTTTGTATCACCGGCGCCAGTTGAACGCACTCTGTTTTCTATTATCAGAAGGTAACTTTCCGGACTGGTGCCCTCTTCGTATATTCTTTTGAAGTAAGTATATCCCCAGCCTGCTGTAAGCTGATATGCGCTCAGGGTTCCAACCGGAACAATAAGGTCGGCATCGGCATTTAGTCCGGGGAAGACATTAGAAATTACGTATGGCTGCGCTATCTTGCTGTACACCCTGTTAAGCGCAGAGCATCCGCTAAATGCATAACTGTTAAGGGTTTTAAGAGAATTGGGCAGCCTCACGGTATTTAAAGCCAGACAGTTGGCAAATGCGTACTCTCCAATCTTAACCAATGACGCAGGGAACTCAATATGCCCCGCAAGGTTACTGCATGTGGCAAAAGCGTAATTATCTATGGTTGCAAGATTTGCAGTCAGGGTCAAAGATTTTAGCTTAAGACAATTATAAAAAGCCTCCTTTCCAATTGTGATAAGGGTAGAAGGAAAAACGACAGTTTCAATTGCAACGGGAGAGGTAAGGGTAGATTTGAATGCATAGTCAGGAATCTTGTCGTCTTCAATTTTGGAGCTGCTCAGGTCAAGGTCCTTCAATGCTCTTATGGTTTCCCGTATTGTAGTGAAGTCGTCGGCCTTGAGGAATCCTTCAATCTTGAGCCGGGTTATTCCGGCACGGTCAGCCACAGGAATGATAGAAGCAAGTGTCTGACTATTTGCCTCATACACATAATATCCATCGAAACCACTCTGCTTGATGTTTATTGTATCCTTAATTGTGCCGACATTCTGGGTAAAGATGATCAGAGCAGTTCTGTCTGTACTCCCGGTGTTGGGGCTGACAGTGAACGTGTAATCGCTTGTTACAAGTCCTTTGGTGCGGATTTGTGATATCCAGCCAGTCCCTCCCGATATTGTAACTGTGTTATCGGTATTTGACTGTACGGAGTAGTTGAAGCTGCCTCCGCTCTTTTGTATGTAAAAGTTCTCCTTACTCAACAAGAGAGCGAACATCATCTGCTGGTTGATTATGAGAGTATCGGCCATGGAGCCGTTTTTCTCCTTGAACACCACCTTTGAGGTTCTGTTGTCGAAGGTACTGTTACGGGCAATGAAAAACTGATGGGTATATGTACTAAGCCCTTTTGTCCCAAGGTGACTCACCCAGCTGTCGTCGCCAAGTATCTGAAAATCATAGAGAACATTTGTTCGTAGTTCTACGTCTATGTTCCCACCGGCAGTCGGCATATTGACAATCTTGGATGTCAGGATAATAGCATTTAACTGAGACTGATTTATTGTAAGCGTGTCTGCGAGGGTACTCGATTTATCCTTAAAGATGATTTTTGCCGACCTGCTGTCGTAGGCTGTGTTCTTGCCTATTGCAAATTCATGATTGTATGTGTCAAAGCTCTTGGATGCAACTTTTGTTATCCAGGTGACACCCGCAGGCATGATTATATCATAAGTAATATTACTTTTTAGTTCAACTGATATTGTACGGGCACTGTTGTCCAGATTCTCTGTTTTTTTGGTCAGGATAAGGGCGTCGTTTTGCTTCTGGTTAACAGCAACCGAACCAGACAATGTCCCTGCAATAACCGTTATTGTGGCTGACCTGTCTGCATTTGATGTGTTTTTTGCCGATACAAGCCTTACAGTAGCAGTGCCCTCGCCCGAAACGGGAGAGATACTGCACCAGCCCCCTCCGCCGCTGATGGTCCATGATGTATTTGATGTTACGGTTATTGTTGTCTCCGACCCCGCCGGAGGTACCTCTATGGTTGATGATGACAGCGAAAGTGTAGGCTCAGGCTGACAACTTATGCATATTAAAGCAAGAAAGATAATAAGGAAAATGGAAATTGTTTTAAGGTTTCTTGTCATTTGTGTTGTTTTTACTATTGCTAAAGTTTACTGTAACAGCTTTGATTGCTTCTGTGCCCGGTCGGTATAGAGGATTCCCTCAAGATGGTCCACCTCATGCTGGAATATTACTGCGGTGAAACCCTCAATTGTATCTTTTTTCTCAGTAAATGTTTTCTCGTCGATGAATGATATAACAACTCGGGTAGATCTTTGTACGGTGTCGCGCTTGCCGGGAACAGAGAGACAGCCTTCCCAACCCCATTTGCACTCCTTTGAAAGCTCGACAAACCGGATATTGGCGTAAAACTCAAATGGCTCCCCTTCTTTATCCAGCCTCTGTACTGCCACCACTCTCTTGTTTATGCCAACTTGAGGGGCAGCGATTCCGACACCTGCATTAGCAGTATCGAGTACAGTTGCCATCATTCTTTTCTTAAGGGTGTTGTAGTAATCACTTTTTATATCCTCGGTTGTAAGGTCAGATGAAACACTCTTGAGAACAAGCGTATCTGTCGGATTGTCTACAACAAACAGACGCATAATACCTGCAGTTGAGTCCATGCCAATAAGGTCAAGCTCTGATTGTGTGAATGTTATGGGCTTTGTGCAGGAAAAGAGGCACAAAGATATTGCTATAAATGCAAAAAAAATGGCTTTATGTGAGGAGAAGCTTTTAGAAATGCTCATTTACGTCGGGTTTAATAAAATGTTAACATCGTCAAAGATAATTAAATTCTCAGAAGAGAGATTGAAAAAATCTTTATATTTGAGCTTCTAAAAACTGACCGAATGCATTTTCTTGGCGAAATAATATCAATAGCTGTTGCAGTATCCTGGACCCTCTCTGCTCTCTTCTTCGAATATGCAGGAAAGAAAATAGGATCGCTCATTGTAAATATATTAAGGCTCATTTTCGCCTTTTTCCTTTTGGGGTCATTACTTTTCTTTACCACGGGATCGTTTATCCCCCAGAACGCCGATGCCGATACCTGGATATGGATGATATTGTCGGGTCTTGTGGGGTTTGTATTTGGCGACCTCTGCCTTTTTTACTCATACTTACTCATAACTGCAAGGTTCTCTCAACTTCTGATGACCCTGGCACCTCCGTTTGCGGCTCTTTTTGGCTGGCTCCTTCTTGGGGAGACCCTTTCTCCCATGGGTTTTGTAGGAATGGCGGTTACTCTGGTGGGTATAGCCATATCTGTTCTTAAAAGAGGAAGCAACACTGCTGCAAGCGTGGGAGAAGAGACTCTCGTTGCCGGAGGAAGCAACCTGATAGTTGTTACAAGATGTGAAAAGGAGAGCATTACCAGAAGGGTCATAAGCAAGCTAAGTCCCAACTTAAGGCTTCATCTTCCGTTAAAAGGATTACTTTTAGGGATTGGCGGGGCGCTTGGTCAGGGGCTGGGTATAGTTCTGAGCAAGCAGGGTATGAATTACTACAGCATCGCCGCCAAGGGTACCGATGTTGCCGGATACATTCCTTTTGCCGCTACTCAGATGCGAATCATTACAGGGATTATCGGATTTGCGCTTATTATACTTTTCACCAGACGGTTCCGTGATTTTAAGGATGGTTTCAAAAACCGGAAAGCGGTAAGTGCAACATTTGCCGGTTCAATATTCGGCCCTTTTGTAGGAGTCTCGCTTTCGCTGATGGCAATACAGCACACGAACACCGCTGTTGCCTCTACAATTATGGCCACCACCCCCATAATAATCCTTATACCTTACATCCTCCTATACAAAAAGAAAATCACTTTCGTTGAGCTGATTGGAGCTATCCTGAGCGTTGTAGGGGTGTCGTTGTTTTTTCTTTAGAGTTGCTAATGTGCTAATTTGCTAATTTGCTAATGTGTTAATGTGTTAATATGCTAATGTGCTAATGTGCTAATATGCTAATGTGCTAATGTGTTAATATGCTAATGTGCTAATGTGTTAATGTGTTAATGTGCTAATGTGCTAATGTGTTAATATGCTAATGTGTTAATGTGCTAATGTGTTAATATGCTAATTACTAAATACTACTACTATTGCCTAACGCCTAATGCCAAATGCCTATTGCCCATTGCCCAACGCCCAATGCCCATTGCCTATTGCCCATTGCCTAATGCCCAATGCCTATTGCCCAATGCCTATTGCCCAATGCCTATTGCCCATTGCCCAACGCCTATTGCCTAATGCCCATTGCCCAATGCCTATTGCCCAATGCCTATTGCCCAATGCCTATTGCCCAACGCCTATTGCCCAACGCCTAATGCCCAATGCCCATTGCCCAATACCTATTGCCTATTGCCTATTGCCCAATACCTATTGCCTAATGCCCAACGCCCAATGCCCATTGCCTATTGCCTAATGCCCAATACCTATTGCCCAATGCCTATTGCCCATTGCCTATTACTGGAACAGTTTGCGTATAAGTGCTGGAATATCCTGTATTTCAACGACATCTATGTTGTCTGTTGAATTAGAGGAGTTGCCGGAATTATAGGAAGTATTTGCGCTTGCTCTGGAAGGCTGTTTGCTGCGGGTCTTGCCGGTGGGCTTGTTGAAGGAGGAGATGAATATCTTTTCGAATCCTAGTTTTTCTGCTTCGGCAATTCGTCGCTCAATCTGACTTACGGGGCGGATCTCTCCGCTAAGGCCGACTTCTGCAGCAAAGCAGACACGGGGAGAGATGGATACGTCGAAGTTGGACGAGAGAATAGCGCAGACTACTGCAAGGTCACATGCAGGGTCGGACACCTTAAGCCCGCCGGCCATGTTCAGGAAAACATCCTTTGCGGCGAGGCGGAAACCGGCCCGTTTTTCAAGAACGGCAAGAAGCATGTTCATCCTCCGGGCGTCGAAACCGGTGGCGG
>Ga0209417_1001101_pt1 | contig 52706 bp, 47 predicted proteins | sample RifGroF2_FD_184002 | JGI IMG/M metagenome (GOLD analysis project Ga0209417, IMG submission 184002) | Groundwater microbial communities from Rifle, Colorado, USA - Groundwater F2 (SPAdes) (version 2) | ecosystem: Environmental > Aquatic > Deep subsurface > Groundwater | place: Rifle, Colorado...
ACCTCTTCCCATTCCGAACAGAGAAGTTAAGACCGCCAGCGCCGATGGTACTGCAATACTATGTGGGAGAGTAGGTCGTCGCCATTCTTTAAATTCCTCCATTCCTTTATTGGGATGGAGGTTTTTTATTTGACCCCCTGTCAGAAGTAATATGAATTTCTTTCTTAAATTATTCCCAATTTTAAATCCATTTAAATAAATAAGTATGGCCTGGATTTATTTGTTAATTGCCGGAATTCTGGAAGTAGCGTGGGCTGTAGGGATGAAATATTCTGAAGGCTGGACCCGGCTGTACCCCAGTATATTTACGATAATCACTATGATTATTGGATTCTATTTTCTGTCACTTGCAGTTAAAAGCTTGCCGTTAGGAACAGCCTATGCCATTTGGACAGGAATAGGTACAATCGGGACAGTTATTTTCGGACTGATCTTTTTCAAAGAACCAATCGATCTTGTCAAAGCTATTTGCATACTTCTGATTGTTACTGGAATAGTGGGGCTGAGATTGTTTCATAAGGCCTAAGATAATGGTTTAATGGCTTAATGGTTGGATGGTTAAATTGTCCTCAGAAACCATAACCATTTAACAATTTGGCAATTTAACCATTCAGTCCTTCGGTATAATCCCCATCTTTTTCATCAGGAAGGTCGCATTCATGGTTCGGGTTACACCTGCGGTCAGTTTGTAATCAAAGATTAATTCATCGTGGTGTAATTGAACTTCGAAACATAAGTTTTTTATTGAAAGCGGATATTTCTCAACAAGCTCGGTGAGCCCCAGATCATGAGTGGCAACGATTCCATGAGTTTTAAGTGAAATTAGCTGACTAATCAATTCCTTTGATCCATTTAATTTATCAACAGAATTGGTTCCTTTCAACATTTCATCCACAATTACAAATAAGCTTTCTCCATCCCGGAGCAAATTAAGCATGGCTTGTAATCTTAGCAATTCCGCATAAAAGTATGATTCGTCATTCATTAGATTATCTGATGTCCGCATATTGGTGAATATGCGGATTGGGCTGAATTCGAAGCTTTGTGCACAAACCTTGCAGCCATTGGAAGCAAGTATCAGATTAATTCCAATTGTTCGTAAAAACGTGCTTTTGCCTGCCATATTGGCTCCTGTAATGATTGCTATTTGTTCCTGATCTGCAAGATGAAATGAATTTCTTACAGTTCTTTTTTCGTCAATCAAAGGATGTCCCAGGTTGATCGTTTTCAGGGAAAATTCTGATTGTTGAACTGTTGGAGTGGTCCATTCAGGATGATTATAATTGCAGTTCGCCATACTAGTTAATGCATCCATTTCAGCAATAACTTCAAACCAATGTGGCAATTCGTTGCCATATCGTTGCTGCCAGTCATTCAATTTCGATATGCACCGCAAGTCCCAAAGTAAAAGGGAGTTCAGAACAAAGCCTACCAATATGTTTTGCCTGTAATCAAATTCGCTTAATATTTTCTTTAGTTCAAAAGTGATTTTGCTGGCCGGTTTATGATTGCTGGTGAGTTTCTGTTTGAGCTCAGTCAGATAACTACTTGAAAAGGACTTTGTTTCAATCTTTTGGAGCATTTCCGAATAACGGTTCAGTAATTTGGCCTGACTTTCGAATTGCCGGTGGAATTTCGAAATTGTTTTACTGTATAAAAGAAAAATGATCCATTGTGAAAAAACCGGAATCAAATAGTAGGACCTGGCAACAATTCCGGAAATGTTAAGTCCGATAAGAATGAGTGTTATTGCCGGAAGAGTAAAAAGCAAGCGTTTTATCGTTTTCGAAGATTTCAGATTTATTGATGTGCGGATAGTTTGATCAATCTGATTATGGTTTTTTTGTTCTTCTGTTTCCTTTCCTATGGCCATGAAATGCTGTCGCCAGGTAAGATCCTCTGCAAGCTCTTGGATGGCAGTTTGCCTATTAAGGATTTCTTCACTTGTTCTATGGCTTTCTTTCAGGAGAGAGGCCAATCTAACCTTCCCGGAGCGCGTGACTGTTCGGTTTAAAAATTGAAAAAGCGATCCGTTCCCAAACAAATCCAGATCATAACTGAAATCATGATGTGGATCAATGAACTCATTTCCTGGATCAAACGGACTGAGATTTCGTTTTAGTGCGCTGATTTCATCAAGATTGATCTCTGCCAGATACTGATAGAAAAACATCTGCTTTTCAGCCTGAATGGATTTTTTTATTAGAAAAAGAAATGCTGTAAGAAGCAGAAATGATGCTGACAGCGCCAAAATGCCATTTGCCGGATTAAGGTAATAATAGGTCGGGATTATCCCTAAAAAGCTGATTAATCGGGCGTATGATATAAGCTTTAGCCTTTTTTTATTGGAATCACATTTGGATTGATACTTATTGGCAAGTATCTGGTATTTCTGGAGTAATTCTGAATTCATTGTCCGAAGAACTGATATTTAGTTAACCTGTTTATGGTAACAAGTATCGTTGCAACGTATATAATTACAAACAAAAGCAGTTGAATCGCATCATCTTTTGTAATGGCTTTTTTCCTGATTTTAGGAAAAATTGATCTGAAATAGCGTTGTTGTACGAAAACTATTAGTTTGTAAAAACCAAAGCCAATAAGTCCGCCCCAAAGCCATCCGGTCAGAATATCGCCGGGATAGTGTAATCCGAGATAAATACGGGTGTAAGATACCAATATAGCCCAGACGAATATTAGGGTCGAAAACATTCGGTTTTTGAATAGCAGACTTACAATTACAGCAACAGTAAAGGTGTTTGAGGCATGCGATGAAAAGAATCCGTAAGTTCCGCCACGGTAATTGTTAACGAGGTGTACCAGACTACTGATTGCCGGATCATTTGAAGGTCGAAGACGTTCAACCATGTTTTTGATTAAAACCGAAAATTGATCGCTCAATGCAATGGATAGACCAATCAGGATGAGAATGTAAATTGAATTTTTCTTAAAGGTTTTTATGAGGATGTAAACGATAAGCAAATAGAAAGGAATCCAGATTTCGCGACTGGAAAATAAAAACATTGCCTTGTCCCAGAATGTGCTGTGAAGTTCATTCAGAAATAAAAACAGCGATTGATCTATTTGTTTGATGCCATCCATAAAAAGAGTCTAAAGTGCCTGGAGAGCCTAGAGTTCGGAGTATAAAAGTAGTACTTTAGGCACTCCGAACTTTAGCTCACTCCGAACTTATTTATTCAGAATTTGCCAGATTTTATCTTTCAGTTTTGTGATTCCCTGTCCGGTGACTGAGGAAATAAACAAATGTGGAATATCACTTAATTCCTTGCTGATTTCTTCTATCAATTCTTCGTCAAGAAAATCACTTTTGCTAATGACTAAAAAGCGTTCTTTGTCCAGTAATTCAGGATTATATTCCTTTAATTCATTAATCAGAATGTCATATTCTTTGCGATAATCTTTGGCGTCAGCCGGAACCATAAATAAAAGCATTGAGTTTCGCTCGATGTGACGCAGAAAACGCAGTCCAAGCCCTTTACCTTCATGCGCACCCTCAATGATTCCCGGAATATCGGCCATCACAAATGATTGATTGTCGCGGTAGCTTACAATTCCAAGATTTGGGACCAGTGTTGTAAAAGGGTAATCGCCTATTTTAGGTTTTGCAGCCGAAACAACCGAAAGCAAAGTCGATTTTCCGGCGCTGGGGAAACCAACCAATCCGACATCGGCCAATATTTTTAATTCAAGAGTAAACCAACCTTCAATAAATGGTTCGCCAGGCTGGGCAAAATGCGGCGCTTGCAGGGTCGCCGATTTAAATTGAGTGTTTCCGAGACCACCACGACCTCCCTGAACTAGGATTTTTGTTTCACCATCCTGCGTAATTTCAAAAAGAAATTCACCGGTTTCGGAATCTTTTGCGAGTGTCCCGAGCGGAACATCGAGGTAAATATCTTCACCGTCGGCTCCGTGTCGGGATTGCTTCCCTCCTGATTCTCCATGTCCGGCAAAAACATGACGGCGATATTTTAAATGTAAAAGAGTCCACATTTGGGCATTACCTTTCAGGATAACATGCCCGCCACGGCCTCCATCGCCACCATCCGGACCACCTTTCGGTTCACCTTTTTCTCTTCTGAAGTGGGCAGAACCTGGTCCTCCATTACCCGATCTGCCATATATTTTAACGTAATCAACAAAATTAGTATCAGCCATTTATAAAAGTTTCAAGTTTCAGGTTCAAAGTTCCAAGTGTTAGTCGGGTTAGGAGTTACGGGTTTCAAGTTACACGTAACTCGTAACTCATAACGTTCATTTCTGACTACTACAAGTGATCACTGACCATTTTATTATGTGGCGAAAGATAAGCAAAAAAAGACGAATGGTTAGTCAACCACTCGTCTTTTGTGTTTATTATCAGAATCTTAAAGTGTGGCGATGGTGTCGATCAGGCGTTGTGCAATTATTTCAACCGAACCGGTACCATCAATTTTGTAATATTTGTTCTGAGCTTTGTAATAATCTCTCAGCGGCTCTGTTTTTTCATGATAAATCTGTATCCGGTTTTCGATGATAGAAACATTCTGGTCGTCAGGACGGCCCGAAGTTTTTCCCCGGAACAGCAAGCGGTTGATTAATTCATCTTTTTCAACCACAAGACACAGCATTCCGGAAACATGAATGTGATGTTCTTCCAATAATTGGTCGAGAGCTTTTGCCTGTGCAACTGTTCTTGGAAAACCATCGAAGATATATCCGGTTGTAACTTCATTTTCCTGAAGTATAGTTTTGATCATACCGATCACAATTGAATCCGGTACGAGGAAACCCTTGTCAATATAAGACTGTGCTTCCAGTCCCAGCTCTGTTTTTGCGGCTATCACATTTCTCAATAAATCCCCTGTTGAAATGTGTTTAAGCTTAAATTTTTCAATGAGAAAATCAGCCTGGGTACCTTTGCCGGCACCTGGAGGGCCAAATAATACGAGGTTTAACATCGAAATAGGTTATTTTTCAATTACTTTATAAATGTCAATCAAATTGCGACCTTTTCTGTCATAATCCAGTCCATAACCTACGATAAAGTCATTCGGAATTTCAATACCAATATAGTCGAGTTGAACATTGATTTTGAGGGCATCAGGCTTGAGAAGTAAGGTGGCAATTTTAATTTCCGCCGGATTTTTTGCCCTGATTTGTTCGATGGTATTGGCAATGGTAATTCCGGAGTCAACGATATCTTCCAAAACAACAACAGTCCGACCAGTCAGATCCTCGTTTAGTCCAATCAGTTGCTTAATCTCACCACTGGTTTGGGTGCCTGAATAAGAGGCCAATTTAATGAATGAAATTTCAGCATCGAGCGATGAAATGCGTTTAAAAATTTCGGTTGCGAACATGAAGGATCCATTTAGAATGCACAGAAAGAGCGGACTTTTACCTTCTAAATCTTTATTCATGCTTTCAGCCATTTCTTCAACGATTGATCTGATCTTTTCGTATGGAATAAAGAGTTCGAATTCCCGATCATGAATAGTTACATTTTTCATTATGCTCCAGATTGAATTTTCAATAATTAAAAGTGATATACTTCTCGGTTTTTTAAATTATTTTTGGCTTGAAAAATAAAGCGACAAAGTAACAAAACTAATTCATACTGGAGAAATAATATTCAAAATATGGAACCAAAGGTTAGCATCATCATGGGTAGTACCTCCGATTTGGGAGTAATGGAAGCAGCTGCAAAAATTTTGGATGAGTTTGGTATCCCATTCGAAATAAATGCGTTATCTGCTCATCGAACACCTGAAGCAGTTGAAGTTTTTGCCAAAGGAGCACGGGCACGCGGTATACAGGTTATTATAGCTGCTGCCGGTATGGCTGCTCATTTACCCGGTGTAATTGCTGCTATGACTACACTTCCGGTTATTGGAGTGCCAATAAATGCTAGCTTAAATGGATGGGATGCTTTATTGGCAATTGTGCAGATGCCTCCAGGGATTCCGGTGGCTACTGTAGCCGTGAATGGCGCACAGAATGCCGGAATTCTGGCAGTTCAAATAATGGCTGTTGGCGATCACGAACTTGCGGCTAAACTCGATTTGTTTAAGGAAAACCTGAAAGTTAAAATTGAAAAAGCCAATAAAGACCTTTCCGAAATAAAGTTCAGATTTAAAACGAATTAGGCTTGACTTATTAACAAAAGATTTGTAACTTGTAGTCAATGAACTGATTCCTGAAATGATTCTTTTCAGGAATTTTTTTTGATTTGAGTTATGAAATTGTTAATAGTCGTTTTTCATTATGTTTTAGTATTTCTTTTCCCTCCCTTACTCATCGCTCAGGAGGTTTCAAATCCCAGCTCCAGGGTTCAGGCGCTTGCAGGTTCTTCTGTTGTATTATTCGATAGCTGGTCGGTTTTTGGAAATCAGGCAGGGATGGCAGGTGTCGAAAGATTGGAAATAGGAGGATCTTTCCTAAACCAATTTCTGGTGAACGAATTATCCACCAGTGCCGGGTTCTTTGCTTTCCCTGTTCAATCATCGGTTTTTGCCGTTTCACTTTATCAGTTTGGGAAATCTCCATTTCGTCGTGAAAAGTTTGGATTAGCATATGCCAGGCACCTTTCAGAGCAGCTCAGCTTTGGTATGCAGTTTAATTATTACCGGTTACTATTTCCGGAAGAAAACCGTATGGTTGGTTCCTCTGGCCTCGAGTTTGGAATTCAGTACCTCGTAAATAAACAGCTTTTGCTTGGCGGCCACCTTATCAATCCTTACAGATCCAAAATAAAAATGAGTACCGGATATTTTCAGTATGGAAGTCTGGTTAACATTGGAGCTTTATATCACTTTTCGGAATCATTTAGTATGATGTCGGAGGTTGAAAATGAATTTAACAGACATTTGATTGTGCGAACTGGAATGGAATATAACATACGCGACCGGATTTTCTTGCGTGGCGGTGTTTCAGGAAAACCCTATCGACTCTCAGCCGGATTTGGATTTCAGGTTGAGAAGCTGATCATTGATTTAGCTACCTCATACCATCAGTATCTAGGTAATTCGCCATCGGTTTCATTTCAATTTCGATTCTGATGAAAAAACTGACACTTTTTTTAGCGGCTGTCTTTTTTGCATCGTGGGTTACGGCGCAGAAACCAGATATGCAGCAAACTGTGGAAGATTTGTTTGAGGCAATGGGAGAGGAGTTGAGCGACGATGCCGATATTCAGGATGTTTTGGACGATTTGGAAAGTTTAATACAGAATCCATTGAAAATTAATTGGGCTACTCCTGAAGAATTTACACGATTACACTTTTTATCTGAGGTTCAAATCAATAATCTGATTGGTTTCAGGGAAAAATCAGGGCAAATTTATTCGCTTTATGAGATGGCATCTATTGATGGGTTCTCTCCTGACATCCTGCAAAAAATTGAACCATTTATCAGTTTTGATGCGGAGAAGATAAGCCTGAAAAGGAAAAAATCTTCCGGAGATTTGTTTTTAAGAGGAACGCGAACATTCTCAAACCCGCATGATGAAGATGAATCGAAAAATGAAGGCTCTCCTGAAAGGTACTATCTCCGCTTGAAACAATCATCTTCGAATGTTGAATATGGACTTGTCACCGAAAAGGATCCGGGTGAAGCTTTCCTGAGCCAGTCGAATAAACATGGTTTTGATTATACCAGCGCATTTGCAAATTTCGGGGTAGGAAAGGAAGGTAACCGCATTTTTGTAGGCGATTATCATGTTCGGTTTGGGCAGGGACTGGTTGCCTGGCAAGGATTTTCAATGGGAAAGTCAAGTGAAACCACACAGGTTTTCAGGTCGGCCCAGGGAATTCGATCTTATTCTTCGACCGACGAAAATCAATTTTTTCGTGGATTCGCTGGCCAGTTGAAGTACAGGCATTTTACTTTTCAACCTTTTATTTCTTTAAATAAACTGGATGCAAATCTGGATACACTTGATGGAAAGACCTATTTTGGCGCATTTCAAACAAGCGGATATCACCGCACCGGGTCAGAAATTTCAGGTGAAAATGCGGTGAATCAACTTACAGGTGGAGGGCATATCAGTTATTCATACAACCGTTGGTCGTTTGGGATAACTTCGGTATACAATCGTTTTAATGTGGAAATGGATCGCAGTGACGAACCATACAATCAGTTTTTGCCTGAAGGACGGGAAAGCCTGGTTGCAGGTTTTGATTGGAAAGGATCGGTGAAAAAAGTATTCCTTTTTGGAGAAGCTGCAATCAGTTCGGGGAACGGAAAGGCTTTTCTTACTGGCGCTATGCTGAAACCTGTCTCAAATATGGAATTATCGGCGGTTTACCGGAATATTAACAAAACCTATTTCAGCTATTTCTCGAATGCTTTTACTGAATCATCAAAGGTTAACGATGAGCATGCTTTCTATCTGGGTACGAAAATATTTCCTGCTCCACGCTGGATTATATGGGCTTATGCCGATTTTTTCAGTCATCTATGGTTGAAATATCTCACGGCCGCACCATCAAACGGAACTGAGTTATTTGCCCAGTTGGCATTTAATCCATCGAAGGGGACTAAATTTTATCTGCGATTTTTTCAGGAAGAAAAAGCGCTGAAAATGATTTCAGGAGCTTATAAATACAATGAGCAACAACTGATCAACCGACTTCGGTTTAATTTTACTCACGAATTGAATGATAATTTTAGCTTGAAAAGCCGGGTAGAATGGTCGTGGTATTCCAAACAAAGCAGTGAAAAAGGAATTCTGATTTGTCAGGATTTGGTATTTCTGCCACCTGAAAAGACGTTTTCGATGAATGGAAGGTTAGCTTATTTTCATACTGACGGCTACAATTCCAGATTATATGCTTACGAAAACGATGTGCTTTATTCCTTTTCTATTCCGGCGCTTTATGGAGAAGGGATTCGTGCATACCTGAACTTTCAGAAGAGCTTCAGTAATAGGTTTACTTTCTGGCTAAAATTTGCTTCAACTCAAAAGTTTGTGCAAAGTGATGGAGACCAAGATGTTGAGTCGTCCTTGAAATCGGAAATAAAAGTACAGTTGCGGTATCAGTTCTGATTTGCTATATTTGCGCTTCAAAATTGAATTTGGGATGGTTCATAAAATTAATTTCGACGATATTCGTCCGTTTAACGATTCAGAGGTTAATCATTATCTTGGGTTACTTCTTCATGATGAAGGGTTTCAGCATATTTTAGAGTTTCTTTTTAAAGATCAGGCCAGAATTGACCAGATTAAGATTTTACTTTCCCATGTGAATACAGTAAAAGATTTACAGTTGAAATTTGTTTATCAACTGGTTGAAGATCTGATCCTGAACCGAACTACCGACGGATTGACCTGTAGCGGAACCGAACATCTGGATAAAAGTACAAGCTATTTATTTATCTCCAATCACCGTGATATCATCCTCGACTCGGCATTTATCAATTATCTGATTGTACTGGAGGGAATGAATACAACCGAAATTGCCATCGGAAATAACTTGCTGATAGAAAAATGGATAGAATATGCGGTGAAATTAAACCGTGCTTTTGTTGTGCGCCGAAACCTGCCTGCTCGTGAATTGCTGATGGCCTCTAAAAAACTTTCTGAGTATATTCGTCGGAACATAACTGTTCAGCATAGTTCAGTATGGATTGCCCAACGGGAAGGAAGGACCAAAGATGGTAACGATAAAACGCAGCAGGCTTTGCTTAAAATGCTTAATTTGAGCAATATCAAAGAGTTTGCCGAAGGATTTCGTGATCTTCGGATTGTGCCAATCTCCATTTCGTATGAAATTGAACCTTGCGGAATTTCGAAGGTCGCCGAATTGTATAAGAAGCAAACTGAGGGATTCGAAAAGACACAGGAAGACGATTTACGGAGTATGGGCGAAGGTTTGGTAAGGCCTAAAGGAAGGGTTCATTTTGGATTTGGTGAACCAATCACGAATCAATTATTGGAAAGCGATGAACCTATTTCAGTTCAGATTGAAAAATTGGCTGATTACATCGATCATCAGATATACAGTAACTTCCAGTTATGGCCAAATAATTATATCGCTGAGGATATTCAAAATAATAACAGCCTGAATAAGGATCATTATTCTCAGGATCAGTCCAATAGGTTTGTTTCAATGATGGAAGAAGCTGTTTCACTAATCCCGGGTGAACCAGAAATAATTAGGAATATGTTCCTTCAGATGTATGTCAATCCCATCATCAACAAAAAAAATACTGAAGTTGCCTTACATGTTTAAACACATCAAAGGAATCATCTGGGATTGGAACGGAACACTTCTCAACGATGCCGGACTAGCCGTTGAAACCATGAACGAAATGCTGGCGCGCAGAAATCTGCCAGAATTGTCAATCGATCAGTACAAGCAAGTGTTTTCTTTTCCTGTAAAGGATTATTACCAAAAAATCGGGTTCGATTTCGAACGTGAACCTTTTGAAATTCCAGCGCTTGAATTTATTGTCAGATATAATGAACTGGTGAATTATTGTCTACTGCATTCTGATACGGTCACTATACTCAATCATTTCAAAACCAATGGTAGCCGGCAGTTTATTTTATCTGCCATGAAGCAGGATACGCTCGATCAATGCCTTTCTCACTTTCAGATCAATCATTTCTTTGAACATGTTTCAGGATTGGGCGATCACTATGCGACTTCCAAAGTCGAAAATGGCCATCGGTTGATTGCCGGTTTAAATTTGGATCCAGGTCAGCTGTTACTTGTTGGCGATACCGTTCATGATTTTGATGTAGCAACAGAATTGGGTTGTCAATGTGTTTTGGTTGCGAACGGTCACCAGTCAAAATCTGTTCTTCAGGAAACCGGAGCAAGGATTATTGACCAGCTAAGTCAATTGCTGACCTAAAAATAATTCAGAATAAAAGTGACCAGAAAAGGGACCAAAATGGTCAGAATTACTCCGCTGAAAACCGCAATTATACTCCATTCTTTTCCTGAATAGCGGGTAATTACAGGCAAGGTGGTATCCATCGAAGTTGCTCCTCCTGAAGCAATTCCGGCCAGTTTTCCGAAATACAGAACCAGTGTCGGAGTTGCCAGCAGTGTAAATATTTCACGTAAAATATTTGATAATAAGGCTATAACCCCAAGAGTTTCTCCACTTAATTGGGTAATAAACAAACTCGAAAGGCTATAATATCCAAATCCGGCGCCGACAGCCAGAACTTCTTTAAGTTTTAAATCAGGAATAAAAATTGATGCTAGAGCAGTACCGGCAAATGTACCGACAATCACACCCATTGGGATAAGTATTATTTTAATTTTCATAGTTCGCAAAATGCTCCACGATTTTCGGTCAACTCCGATTCCTATACCAACCAAAAACATCAGAATATAAAGGGCGTATAGGCTAAAATCCGACTGCATCATCAGGTCGGGCAAATTTTTGCTGATTCCTAAAACTAATCCTGCGACAAAAAAGGCTAGAATGATTAAGCTATTTTTCATCCCGTCCTCCCTTGTTTTGTTCTTCCCTGAAAAGAACCCGATACAATATCCATAAAGCTAGAACACTTCCTGATATTGCTCCAACGGTTATAATCAAAGCCTGCATACCGATTTTATCCAGATTTTGTATGATGGTTTTATTCAGTCCAACTGAAATCCCCAGCAAAAACAGCAGCACATATATGGCCCACGAAATAAGCCTGTCGTTTATTTTTATCGCAAGTGGAAACCTGTTGATCGCAAAACCGGTCAGAATTCCAGACAGCATGATCAGTAATACTGTAATCATGAATTAGATTTGGGTTAAAATGGTTGTTTCAAAAGTGCGGAAAAAGTCGATTAACACAAAATCCGGACTCAAAGATTCTTCGCCTGCGGAAATAGTCCACAGCTTTCTGTTATTTTCCTATTTTTGGTCGACAATTTAGAACATCACTAATTTGAAATATGGATCAGGATAGAATACCAGTAACAATCATAACAGGTTTTTTAGGTGCCGGAAAAACCAGCTTGCTCAACAAGCTGATCGGCAAACATCCGGAGAAAAAATTTGCCATTATTGAAAATGAATTCGGAGAAACCGGCATCGACGGAGGTTTGATTGCCGCTGCATCTGATGCTATTTTCGAACTTAACAATGGCTGTATCTGCTGCTCGCTTGGTGAAGATTTCCTGCAAACCCTTGAAACCCTCTTGGGCAGTTCGTATGAATTTAATCATTTACTGATTGAAACTACAGGAATTGCTGATCCATCAAGTATTGTTGACGCGTTTATTTCTGGAAGTACTATTCAGCAAAAATTCAGGATTGACAGTGTGGTTTGTGTGGCCGATGCCGCGAATATGGAAGATTTGATGGACGAACAACCCGAAATCAGGAAGCAGCTTGCGCTGGCCGATCTGGTAGTGATTAACAAAGCCGACTGTGTTCACAAGGATTACATTGCAGAGTTAACTTCGATGATTTTAAGAATTAATCCAATGGCCAAAATTTACCCGACAACATATGGCCAAATTGCTGAAATAGAAGTGTTGGACACATTCTCTTTTTCGGGTGAAGCAATTGGAAAATCTGCACTGTCTTTTTGCAAAGCGGATTGGACTGGTGTCGATCAGTCTGGACAAAAGTCGTTTATTCATAACCCTTTAAAGGCAAATCCACTTCATCAACATGATATTTCGTCGGTCGGATTTACTTTTAAAGGAAGTTTTGACGTGAATAAATTTGGCCTGTGGATGCAGAATTTTTTGTACTTCAATCAGGAAACTGTTTTCAGAGTGAAAGGAATCATGAGTTTTTCAAATACTGAAGATCAGTTTGTGTTTCATGCGGTTCGCTCTTCGTTTATGTTTGAGGTCGGAAAGCCTTGGGGAAATACAGAACGCTTCAGTAAACTTGTTTTTATCGGGAAAAAGCTTTCAGAAAAGGAATTGGAGTCGAATTTGCTGCAATTGCTGGTGTAAATAGGAAATAGCAATAATCAAAATGTAATCTTAAATAAATGGGTTCTCTTCATATTTGACAAGGCCAAAAACTTCAATAGCACTCTCTCTTTCATTTACTTTATACACAATGATATATCCTTTGTGGATCAACTCACGAATATCTTCTCTGTCAAAAAAGATTGATTTTCTATGCATATATGGCATTTGAGGAATTTCTTTAATTCTGGCAATTATTTCTGATTTGAATTTCCGTGCGGCAAAAGGTTTGTCTTTTGCAATAAATTCAACACGACTATTCAGCTTATCTTTAAATGATGTTAATACTTTAAGCCTCATATTTTTTAATTGTAGCTTCTAATGTATCATTAAGTTGGTCGATACTTATGTACTCTGCGCTACCATCTTCAACTTTATCCAGCTCTTTCTTTAAATATTCCGCAACTGAAACGAACTCATCATCTTCTTTGATTACCTGAATTTCATCCTTAGAAAAGCGACCCAGAAACCACATCAAATGCTTGTATATTTTATCATTTACTCTTAGTCGAATAGTCTGCATGATTTAAATTTTTCAAATTCGTGTTTTCTTCAATTTCATTTCAAAACTATATATTATTGCTGAAAAAGCTCCCATTCATTCTGATTTTTCGTTCGGTAAATTGCCCGACTGCCTTTGTTGCTAACAATTTTTGTGGATATTTAATACTAAACCCGCAATTTGGATTTCGAAACTAATGTTAATTTCGACGGCTTTAGAAATAACCTATAATCTGAATTTACTAAACTTTAAATTAAAGGAGAACCACCATGGCGAGACGCATTATTGGTATTCATGAAAAATTACCACTTTTAGAGAGCTTACCGCTCAGTTTTCAGCATCTGACAGCCATGTTTGGTGCAACTATTTTGGTTCCAATGATCTTCAAGATTGATCCGGCAATTGCTTTGCTGATGAATGGTATTGGAACTTTAATTTATACCTGGATAACCAAAGGCGGAATTCCCGCTTATTTAGGATCGAGTTTTGCTTTTATTGCCCCGGTACTATTGGTTATCGGCTCTTACGGCGGATTTGCCCATGCTCAATCTGGCTTTATTTTGTTTGGTTTATTCTTCATCCTGATATCGTTTGTCGTTAAGTTCTGGGGAATAAAATGGATTGATATTGTAATGCCCCCAGCTGTTATGGGTGCGGTTGTTGCAATTATCGGTCTTGAATTGGCTCCAGTCGCCGCCCGGCAAGCTGGGTTGGCGCAATGGCCTGCTAATGTCGGTGAAGTAGTTCAGCCTTTTGTGATGAACTCGAATGTGGTTATTGTTTCGATGTTTACCTTGATTGTTGGTATCGCCGGTTCTGTGATGTTCAGGGGATTTATGCAGGTGATTCCAATCCTCTTTGCTGTTGTTTCGGGTTATGTCCTGGCCTTTGTAATGGGCATGGTTGATACAGCAAAAATTGTTGATGCCAATTGGTTTGCACTTCCAAAATTCTCAACTCCTGTTTTTGATATGAATGCGATGTTGATTATTGCCCCTGCAAGTATTGTTGTTTTGGCAGAACATATCAGTCACCTGATTGTAACCGGAAAAATTACCGACTCAGACCTGATGGAAAAACCGGGGTTGCATCGTTCGTTACTTGGCGATGGCATCAGCAACGTGTTGTCTGGTTTTGCAGGTTCTCCACCTAATACTACCTATGGCGAGAATATCGGAGTTATGGCCATTACCCGTGTTTATTCGGTTTGGATTATCCGTGGAGCAGCTTTATTAGCCATCGCTTTTTCTTTGATTGGAAAAGTTTCGGCTGCTATTTCTACCATTCCTGACGCTGTGATGGGTGGAGTTACCATGTTATTGTACGGAGTAATTGCAGTGCAGGGATTCCGCATGTTCGTTGAACAGAAAGTCGATTTCAGCAAGAACAGCAACATGGTTTTAGGCGCAGTTACTTTTGTGGTTGGCGTTAGTGGAGCCGCAATTAAAATTGGACGTGTTGACCTTAAAGGGATGGCCTTTGCTGCCATAGTCGGTGTTGTTTTGTCGCTTATTTTCTGGCTATTCGGAAAACTAAAGATTATGAATAAGGAAGCGTGAGCCTATTCCAGGCGTGACCTCAATTCTCCTGGGAGATACTGAACTTGATAAAAAAATACCTTCTTTCAACCGATCAGATTGGTAGGACGCAGGTATTTCTATTTTTCTTTTTCAAGAATCCCGTCAATTTGAATTTTATTTTCTGGCAGGTAATTAATAGCTACGTCCCAAATGATTTCATAATCAACTCCAAAATATTCATGCGAAACTTTGTTCCTTAACAGATACATTTCACTCCATGGGACTTCATTGTATTTTTCTTTGAACTCCATGGGTAAGTTTTTTGAGGCCTCACCGATAATTTCAAAGTTTCTGATTACAGCATCAACAGTCTTGTAATCATGTTTAAAGTCAATAAATGACAATCCTTCAATATATTCAGCAATTCGAATCATTGCCGTTTGTATGTCTTCAAGATACAATCGATATGTTCGGTTCTCCTTTTTCACTACACGTAGTAGACTTGTTTTAAGATACTGTCTTTAATTTGGTCTTTTAGTGCGTTTTTGGTAACCAAATCAATTTTTCTGTTGAAGATTTGTTCAAGATACAATTCTAATGAGAAGAATTTCCATCCAATAGGTCTTTCCAACTCCACTAGAATATCAATATCGCTGTTTTCATTAAAGGTATTGTCCGAAAAAGAACCAAACAACCCAATTTTTTGAACGGCATAGTCTTTTTGTAGAGATGGTTTCAGTTCCTTTAGCTTTGATAATATGTCTGTCTTTGTAAGCATATTTCAAAGATAATGATTTTTGCAAGATTCAACTATTTGTTTTTCCGGGTTGGTGTATGACGGAAAGGTATTGAAAACGTTGAAAATTGAGTCTGATGGAAAACCACAGATTAATACTCTTTAGCCTTAATGTCCCTGATGTAAAGTTGGAGGTTGGTTTTTCCTTTGAATTCATTTTCGGTAATCGAATAACAAATATCAAAAGGTAATCCCTGGCTGATGGCATCAAAATGGTGAGCCTGATTAAACGCGATTCCGGCAAATTTGGAAGAATTGCTGGTTGGTTCAATCAAATCGAGTTTTAAGTGTTCCTGATTTTTCCCTACAGCACGGCTGGTTCCACTGTCAAGTACATTTTCAGTAACAAAAACCGGCATCATGTTATGAGGTCCAAACGGTGCAAATTGTTTCAGGATACGATAAAATTTGGGGGTGATATCGGAAAGTAATATTTTGGCTTCAGCTTCAATAGATTCAGTTTGTTGCTGATTAGTGATCTGTTTGGTAACAATTTCTTCAAAGCGTTTTGAGAACTCGTAAATATTCTCAATTTTCATCGTTAATCCCGCTGCATACATGTGTCCGCCGTACGATTCGAGTAAATCGCTGCAGGCGCCTATGGCTTCATACAAATCGAAATCGCGCACCGAACGTGCTGATCCGGTTGCCAAGCCATTCGATTCGGTAAGAACAACTGTTGGGCGATAAAAGTGCTCGGTTAAACGTGATGCAACAATCCCGACAACTCCTTTATGCCAGTCGCGGTTATAAAGTACAGTTGCATTTTTCAGGTCGTGTGCGGGATCGCGTTCAATCATTTCCAAGGCTTCCTGAGTAATGTCACGATCCAGTGTTTTCCTGATTTCGTTGTACGAATTGATTTCATCACCCAGTAGCATTGCCTCTTTGTCGTTGGTTGCGGTCATAATTGCAACCGATTTTTTTCCATGTTCGATTCTTCCGGAAGCATTGAGACGCGGACCAATTTTAAAGACAATATCACTCACTGATATTTCTTCAGAATTTAATCCCGAATACTGCATGATTGTTTTTAACCCAATGCTTGGTGAAGAGTTAAGTTTCTTAAGTCCATAATGTGCCAGAACCCTGTTTTCGCCAGTTACCGGAACAATGTCTGAGGCTATGCTCACAACAAGTAAATCTAAAAGTTCTGCAAGTTCAGAGAATGGAATATTGTTCTTTTTTGAAAAAGCCTGGAGGAGTTTAAACCCAACACCACAGCCTGAAAGTTCTTTATAAGGATAAGTGCAATCCAGCCTTTTGGGATCAAGTACCGCAATGGCGTCGGGAATGGTATCGTCGGGATTATGGTGGTCACAAATAATAAAATCGATGCCAAGATCTTTGGCCATTTTAATTTTTTCAACTGCTTTTATTCCACAGTCGAGCACAATAACCAGCGATATTTTTTGTTCGGCTGCATAGAGAATACTCGTTTTTGAAATACCGTATCCTTCTGAATACCGGTCGGGAATATAATAATCCAGATTTTTGATCCGGCTGCGGAGAAATTGATACATCATGGCAACCGATGTAGTGCCATCAACATCATAATCGCCATAGATCAAAACTTTTTCCTGATTGTCGATAGCCCGCTCAAGTCTCTCCACGGCCTTGTCCATATCTTTCATCAGAAAAGGGTCGTGGAGATCGGTTAATTTGGGTCGGAAAAAAGCCTGAGCTTCGGCATAAGTAGTAATGCCTCTTTGTGCTAAAAGATTGGCAATTATCATATTAACATTTAGCGCAGCCGATAAATGTTTAATGATATTTATATCGCCCTCTTTTTTAATATTCCAGACTTTATCCATTCGGTTTTTTTCAGAACAGCTTATTTTGACAAAAATTTCTCAAAGATAAAAAATGAAGTCAGATATGGAAAGTAATTGAATCACATTAATCCACATTTTGTTAATAATTTTCATTGCAATAGTTTACTATCTTTGCCGCAAATTTCTTATTTACTACACAAAAATGAGTATATCTGAATTAAGCGAACAGGAACAGGTAAGGAGAAATTCCTTGCAGAAAATGAAGGAATTAGGTATCAATCCGTATCCAGCAGCTGAATTTCCGGTAAATATTTTCACCTCAGAAATAAAAGAAAAGTATAATCCTGAATTGGCGAATTATCAGGAGGTGGTTGTGGCTGGCCGGATCATGAGCCGCCGTATTATGGGGAAAGCTTCTTTTGCTGAATTGCAGGATTCTACCGGAAGATTGCAACTTTACATCAATCGCGATGAAATTTGCCCGGATGAAGATAAAACTCTTTATAACGAAGTCTTTAAAAAGTTACTCGATATTGGCGATGTAGTTGGTGTGAAAGGTTTTGCTTTTATTACCCAGGTCGGGGAACTTTCAATCCACGTAAAGGAACTTTTTGTATTGAGCAAATCACTTCGTCCGTTGCCTGTTGTAAAAGAAAAGGACGGACAGTTATTCGACGCGGTTACTGATCCTGAAATGCGTTACCGCCAGCGATATGTTGACCTGATCGTCAATCCTCAGGTGAAAGATACTTTCATCAAACGTTCAAAAATTATCAACACCATGCGTCAGTTTTTCAACGAACAGGGTTACCTCGAAGTTGAAACTCCGATACTGCAATCGATACCTGGTGGTGCAACTGCCCGCCCATTTATTACGCATCACAATGCCTTGAATATTCCACTTTATTTGCGTGTTGCCAACGAACTTTACCTGAAACGCCTGATTGTTGGTGGTTTCGATGGGGTTTACGAGTTTGCCAAAGACTTCCGCAACGAAGGGATGGATCGTACTCACAATCCGGAATTTACCGTCATGGAAATTTATGTAGCCTACAAAGACTACAAATGGATGATGAATTTTACCGAGGAGATGATCGAGCGTGTAGCTCTGGCCTTGCATGGAACAACCAAAGTTCAGCTTGGCGATATAGAAATTGATTACAAACGCCCGTTCAAGCGGGTGACGATGTACGATGCCATCAAGGAACACACAGGTTTCGATATTTCAGGAAAAACGGAAGATGAACTTCGGGACATCTGTAAAAAGCTTGGACTGGATACCGATCCAACGATGGGAAAAGGCAAGCTAATTGATGAGATTTTTGGAGAAAAATGCGAACACCATTATATACAACCAACTTTTATAATTGATTATCCGGTTGAAATGTCGCCACTGACGAAACTGCACCGCTCCGTTCCGGGACTCACCGAGAGGTTTGAACTGATGGTAAACGGGAAAGAATTGGCCAACGCTTATTCTGAATTGAACGATCCGATTGAACAGCGAGAACGGTTTGAAGATCAGATGAAACTGTCGGAAAAAGGCGACGACGAAGCCATGTTTATTGACCAGGATTTTTTACGTGCACTGGAATACGGAATGCCACCAACTTCAGGAATGGGAATTGGTATTGACCGCCTCACCATGTTCATGACCAATAATTTATCCATTCAGGATGTGCTTTTCTTCCCGCAAATGAAGCCGGAGAAAGCCGCTGAAACCAATGATCCGGATGAAAAATTTCTGGAATTGGGTATTCCTTTCGAATGGATTGAGGTGATCCGGAAGATAGGGTTAAAAAAAGTTAAAGATTTGAAAGAAATCAAAACAGGAAAGTTTTTTAACGACATTTGTGGCTTCAACAAAAAAAATAAATTGGGTCTGGACAACCCGTCAATGGAAGATGTAACTAAGTGGTTGTCACAAACTCAGGAAATGTAAAAATGTTTTCAAACTCAAAAATAGCGATAATCGGAAGTGGAAGTTGGGCTACAGCATTAGCAAAAATACTTTTGCACAATGTTGAAAGTATCAACTGGTATTTCCGAAATCCTGATAATATTGAACAATTCAATAAGTTTAAACATAATCCCAATTATCTGCGTGGAGTTGAATTTGATGTTACCCGCTTAAATTTCTTTACCGATATTAATAAGGCTATTGAAGGTGTTGATATCGTCATTCTTGCCATTCCTTCTGCATTTCTAAAAGATGCTATGAAAGAACTTACAATTGATATCAATAAAAAATTTATAGTTTCAGCAATCAAAGGTATTGTTCCGGAAGTTAACCTGATCGTTGGACAATATCTTCACCAGTTTTTTAATATTCCTTATGAGCGGATCGGTGTCATTGCAGGCCCGTGCCATGCTGAAGAAGTAGCTCTGGAACGCTTGTCATATCTGACCATTGCCTGTCCTGATGTGAAAAAGGCACGCGCATTTGCTTTCCGACTCGAATGCCCCTACATCCGCACTCATGTTTCCGATGATATTTATGGTACTGAATACGCTTCAGTGTTAAAAAATATTGTGGCAATTGCTTCCGGAATCGTCCATGGCTTGCGTTATGGTGATAATTTTCAGGCCGTTTTAATTTCGAATGCCATTCAGGAAATTAAACGCTTTGTAGACAAGGTTCATCCAATTACACGCGATATTAAAAGCTCAGCCTATTTGGGCGATTTATTGGTAACAGCATACTCACAGTTTTCGCGTAACCGGACATTCGGAACCATGATTGGCAAAGGATATTCAGTGCGTTCGGCACAGCTCGAAATGCACATGGTTGCCGAAGGCTATTATGCGGCTAAATCCATTAAGGAAATCAACGAAGAATTCCGGGTGAATATGCCCATCGCTGAAGCCGTGTACAACATCCTGTACGAAAACATTTCCCCCGCTATTGAAATCCGATTATTAACCGAACACCTTAGATAAAAAAGCAGTTAAAAAACAACCACATAGACACAACTTGTCCCGATCTATCGGGATAGGTCACATAGAAAAATAAAAACTATGTGTCCTATGTGGTTTAAAAAATAACAAATGAAGAATATTTCACTAAATTTTGACAAAACTTTTGATTTTATTTCAAAAGACTCAATCTATTCATACAAAGAATCGATTGAGAATCACAACCGCTCACTTTTTGCCAAAACCGGAAAAGGCAACGATTTCCTGGGTTGGACCACTTTGCCCGGCTCAATTTCTGAAGCTGAACTAGCCGATTACGAAGCTACAGCTGCAAAACTAGTATCAAAAAACATTGATATTTTTGTTGTGATCGGAATTGGTGGTTCGTATCTGGGAGCCAAAGCTGTTGTCGATGCACTTTCCGATAGTTTTGCCCACCTGAAAACTCGTAAAAATCCGTTCATCCTGTTTGCCGGACAAAACATCAGCGAAGACTATCTTTTCGAACTTCGTGAATTGCTGAAAACCAAAGAATACGCGATGGCGGTAATTTCCAAATCGGGAACAACAACTGAGCCTGCTCTGGCTTTCCGGCTCCTGAAACAGGACATCGAAGATAAATATGGAAAGGCTGAAGCCAACGAACGTATTGTTGCCATTACCGATGCGAAAAAAGGAGCTTTACGTTCATTGGCAACTACCGAAGGATACAAAACATTTGTTATCCCTGATGATGTAGGTGGTCGTTATTCAGTGCTGACTCCCGTTGGATTGCTGGCAATTGCCGTGGCCGGATTTGATATTCGTGCTTTGGTAAAAGGCGCTGTAGATATGCAAAATGCAACAGGAGTTGATGTGCCGTTCGAAGAAAACTTAGCTGCTCAATATGCTGCCGTTCGTAATGAACTCTACAAAAACGGTAAGAAAGTTGAAATTCTGGTGAATTATAATCCGAAACTTCATTTCCTGGCCGAATGGTGGAAACAGCTTTACGGCGAAAGCGAAGGAAAAGAAGGCAAAGGGATCTTCCCTGCAGCGGTCGATTTTTCTTCCGATTTACATTCCATGGGTCAATACATTCAGGAAGGTGAACGTACCTTGTTCGAAACCGTTCTGTCCATAGCAAGTCCTGATCGTGAAGTTCGCATCCCGAACGATGCTGCTGATTTGGATGGTCTGAATTTCCTTGCCGGAAAACGTGTTGACGAAGTGAATAAAATGGCAGAACTGGGAACTATGCTGGCCCATGTTGACGGTGGTGTTCCAAATATCCAGATTGTACTTCCAAAACTAAACGAATATTACCTTGGACAGTTGATTCAATTCTTCGAAGTGGCATGCGGTTTAAGCGGATACACATTGGGTGTGAATCCATTCGATCAGCCCGGAGTTGAAGCATACAAAAAGAACATGTTTGCCCTACTCGAAAAACCAGGTTTTGAAGAAGCCACAAAAGCAATCAAAAAGAGACTGTAGTTTAAGAATTATAACAAATGCGAAAGCGAAATCTCAGGGTGGAGGTTTCGCTTTTTTTTAGCTTTCATCAGAACAATCTCAACTCATGTTCAATGGATACGAAACTAAGGTTAGAAAGTAAAAAAAAAATTGTAAATAAGACGGGCATCCGATTGGATGCCCGCCATAAATAATCTGCTAATTTCGCAGAATTTGTTTTTCTGCAATTAATTCAGAGGTTACCTTCTTTCATTGTAAATCGCTTTACCAACGTAAGTTTTATCGCCCAGGATCAGGTGATAGAACACCATCTGGCTGCTAACCAATTTTGGTAGATATTCGATATTATACAATTCTCCAGATTGTATATTACTATCAAATAGTGTTTCCAGTCTTGAACCAGTAACGTTGTAAATTTCCAGTCGTGCATGAGTGTTTGTCTCATTGCTAAACTCGATGTTTAACTTATCCGTGAATGGGTTTGGATAAGCCTTGATGGTAGGTTCAGTTGGAAGTACTTCTGTAGCGGTTGCTATTTCGGCAGATTTGGTTGTTGGAGTCTGAACCTGAATCTTGCCTCCGCTTAATTGCTGTGCCACTGTATTTCCACTTGACCAATTGCTGGAAAAATTAATACCAGTCCCATTGGTGCCTGCAAGTTGTAAACCAATACGATCTGAAGCTCCTGTTTTAACCGTAGTAGATTCCCACGCTGTTACTATTAAATTCAAATTGCCTCCCAGGTCGGTATAAGTACCGTCAGGATTTAATCTTTTAAAATTAGCCTTGGTGCTGATAGTTGCCCGTCTGAATGTAACGGCACTCCCTGAAACGACTTTCCCCGTGTTGTCAACGTTTTCAATTACCAGCGAGTTAATAGCATTACTCTTGATCTGATAATTACCATCTTCCCTTCGGTAAATGACATTAATGTTTCCCTGGAGGTTCTTTCCACTTTTATTCCACTTCATTACCAGTCCAAAATTCATCTTCCTGCCTGCATCACCGGCATAAATTCCAGAAGAGTTGCTCATAACTGTGTTTCCACCTCCAGTAACGTATTCAGGACCTGGCAGACCCAATGTTATCGGTATGTATGCGTCGGCTTGCCCTTCATAGTATTTACCCGCAGTAGTCCAGACTTCCCATGTTTTTCCACCAGCATTCAAATCTGAATTTGAAAGGGTATAATTAAGACTGGTTGTGGCAAAACCATCTGTTGTAATTGATGGATTGACCAGGCCAACGGGTATATTTGGCAATCCCAAGGCCGATCCGGCAACGCTTCCATCCCTAAATGTAACGGTTGCATTCCTGATGTCTCCACGTGAACCATCAGCAGCATCAACCAAAAATGCGGATGGCATAATCGTTCCTTGATAAGTCGATGGGTTAGCAGTAAAGTAGGAACCTCCGTTATAGGTCACAGCAGCAACTTCAGGGGTGATTGTAAGATTGGTTGTTCCAAAACCACCTGAATAGTTAGCGTCGCCACTATAAGTTGCGGTTACAGTTTTCACTCCGGGTGACATCTGTCCAATTGGTGTTGTACCGAATGGCGAAGGTTCGAGCAAAGCAATATCAGCTAAAGTGGCTGTTCCATTTGCCAGTACTAATGCTGAACCCATTACCTGTGTTCCAACCTTAAACTCGACGGTTCCGCCAATAGTGCCAGCTCCTGAACAAGTAGTAACATTTGCAACAAATGTTACTTTATCGCTGTATTGCTGTGAATTTGGAGTTACGGTTACTGTGGTTATGGTTATTACATGTTCAATGTTAATTGTCTGATTACTTGTAGCAATATTGCCTGCTCCATCTGTTGCTTTCCATGTGATGGTCGTAGCACCAAATGGGAATGGACTATCAAGACTGAGGGCATTATCACTTCTTGTCCAGCTAACGATTACAGAACAATTATCACCTGCAGTTGCTGTACCGATTTGAGCTAAAGTGAATGTTTTAGTACACATGCCAGTATCGGTGTCGTCGGTTTTATTGGCCGGTGCAGTAATTGTCGGATCAATATCGTCTGTCACAGTCACCAGCTGGGTAGCCTGAGTTGTATTTCCGCTTCCATCGGTTACCGTCCAGGTAACAGTTGTCTGACCAAGCTGGAAAGCTAAAGGAGCATCGTTGGTAACCAATGCAACCGAGCAGTTGTCAGCAGTTAACGGCGTTCCAAGTACTACATTGGTTGAGGTACAAGCCACATTGGTAGTTCCTGTTGTTGCAGCCGGAGCAGTGATTGTCGGATCAATGTTGTCTGTGACAGTCACCAATTGGGTAGCCTGAGCTGTATTTCCGCTTCCATCGGTTACCGTCCAGGTAACAGTTGTCTGACCAAGCGGAAAAGCTGAAGGAGCATCATTGGTAACCAATGCAACCGAGCAGTTGTCTGTAGTTAACGGCGTTCCAAGTACTACATTGGTTGAGGTACAAGCCACATTGGTAGTTCCTGTTGTTGCAGCCGGAGCAGTGATTGTCGGATCGATATTGTCTGTGACAGTCACTAATTGGGTAGCCTGAGCTGTATTTCCGCTTCCATCGGTCACCGTCCAGGTAACAATTGTCTGACCTAGCAAGAAAGCTAAAGGAGCATCATTGGTAACCACTGCAACCGAACAGTTGTCTGTAGTTAACGGCGTTCCAAGTACTACATTGGTTGAGGTACAAGCCACATTGGTAGTTCCTGTTGTTGCAGCCGGAGCAGTGATTGTCGGATCGATATTGTCTGAGACAGTCACTAATTGGGTAGCCTGAGCTGTATTTCCGCTTCCATCGGTCACCGTCCAGGTAACAATTGTCTGACCTAGCAAGAAAGCTAAAGGAGCATCATTGGTAACCACTGCAACCGAACAGTTATCATCAGTTATCGGTGTTCCCAGAATTACATTGGTTGAAGTACAGTCCACATTGGTTGTTCCCGTGGTTGCCGCCGGAGCAGTGATTGTCGGATCAATATTGTCTGTCACAGTAACATTAAAGCTACATGTAGAAGTATTCCCATTGCCATCATTGATTTCGAATGTATTGGTTGTTGTCCCAACAGGGAATGCTGAGCCTGTAGGTAAGCCGGCTGTTTGAGTAACTGTATAGCTTGCGGAGCCATATGTAATAGTTACTTGTCCATCTGCACTATTTATACCTGTTTGATTTATCTGATTAATCCCAATATTATAAGAAGTTCCCCCTTGCACAAACTGGCCACCTTGGCAAATAATATTATCACCTCCATTTCCACCGGAATATCCGCCACCGCCGCCAGGTCCACCACAATTTCCGCCACCGCCGCCGCCACCACCAAAGCCACCAGCAGTTGAAATGAACCCATAAGCGCTAAATCCTCCTGCTCCTCCCAAACCACCATTCAACGGAGAAATTCCACCTATGTTAGTATTTGATGTGGTACCAGAACCATTTGTTAACCACCCAGCTCCGCCGCCACCGCCTTGATCAAGCCCACAATATAAATTTCCGCCTTGTCCACCATTCCCTGTACCGCCTAAGGTTGCAGAACCGTGTACACCTTGCGAAACATATCCACATGTCCCAACACCTGAACCACCACCTGCAGAAATGAGTAAAGTATTACCTACTTCTTTCCAGACAAATGATCCACCGCCGCCACCAGTATTTAAAACATTTGTTCTGAAATTAGCGTCCTCTCCTTTTCTCCCCACTAGTATTTTGATTTCTTCTCCGGGGGTTACAAGATACTCTCCTTGAATACTTGCACCATTTCCACCGGTACCACTGCTATAGCCGCCATTCATATTGCCACCTCTTGCACCTAAAGATTTAATGGTAATAGAAGTTACCCCCGTAGGGACAGTCCAATTAACAATAGTTCCTGTATAATTAAATGTTTGAGTCGATTGAGGAATTACCGGTGGTGCACTAGGTGTGGTATAGGTCACTACCGCGTTACATTGCCCTGTTAATACCGAAGTCGTTATGTCGGAAGGGCAATTCAGAGTAAGGGGCGTTGATGGTGTTACCATCATTTGTTCTAAAGGCATTGATGTGTCCTCAGCCAGTATTTTCGAAAAGCTAGCACTGCCATTTTCTTTCAAAATGCTGCTATTAAAATTCATTACACTGCCTTTCTTGCCTGTTCCATTATCCGTGGATAAAACAAAGGACATTCTGATAACATCTGTTGACAAGGTTGTGTAATTAACAGTACCGTTAGGAGTCGAATTGAGTCCATGTTGATCATTGGATCTCAATGGTTGTGCATAAACCACTCCTGTAAATACAATAGAAATCAAGCATATTATGCCTGCAAATATTGAGGCAATATGCAAATTGGAAATTTGTAAATGTTTTTTCATATGGATTAATATTTTGAATGAATTAAAATCTAAGTATTTATTTAATCGTTATATTGTTCTAAGTTTCTTTACAATACCTAGTTTCTTTACCAAAAGTCAATTGAACGTATAAATCCAAGTTCAATAAAGAATCCAGTTTTTGTATTATTAAATTCAGAGCTGGGAGATCCGGCACTACGAGAAGTTTCTCCTCCATAAATGTATTCTGGATAAACATTAGCGTAAAGGTTGAATGTGTGATCTTTTTTCCATTGAAAAGCATATCCATTGATCCATGGTGATTTCTGGTTCTTAATGAGGGAAGAAGTTATTGGATCGGAGTAAAATGAATAAAGCCCATCAGGTGAAAGTCTTTCCATAATCATCCCTATTGAGATATGATTTCTTCGATAGGTGTCGTCTTTCATTGTTGTAAACCTAAGTCCATATTCCAATTTCTGAAATTTTATATCGCTATTACCTTTTCCGCTTTCTTCAGGATCATTGTCAGTTTTGCCGAATCCTCTGTTACCTTGTAAATATTCGCCATAAGCTTTAACCCGTTTCACCCCAGCAAATAACCTTCCGCCATAAACTAATGGAGATAATTGATAACCATCATACAATGGACTGAATCCAACTTTAGGCATAAGAAACACATAACCGCCATAATTTTCACTTTCAGCCCCAATTTTCAAACATACATCGAAATTTATGATAGTAGCATTTCTTTTTTCGAGTGACTTGGTTGATACATATTTTCCATTAATCATAGTTGTTTTCTCACTGGCAAAAATTAGAGGGTAATAGGAACCAGAATATCCAAATTCAATACTTGCCGAAAGTTTGACTTTATCAGTATTTAGAGGATTGTCATAAACAAAATCTGGATTCACATTTCCCATTTTATCATTATATATCCAACCTCCTAAAATTGTCAGTACCCCCAGACTTTCGGCGACTGCTTCAGTTTCGGCTTGTTTTTTTTCTTCCAGAGCATTGTTTTTCCATTCGTTATATTGCTTTTGCCTTTGAATATTTGCCTCATGCTCTGCTTTTTGTCTTTCTTGTTCACGTTTCAGAGCTTCCATCCTTGCATCGTTTTCTGATTTTACTATTGTGCTTCCATTTGACGAACTGGTTTTGTCCGTTATAGTTGAAGCTCTTTCATTTGTTTGTTTTTCTGTCTCCTCGCTTACTTTGGTTTTCTTTTTTTCTTCCACAATTATTCTTTCATTTGCGGCTTTTACTTCATCTTCCTTTTTCTTTTTTTCAGTCTCGTCTTTCTTTCTTTGAAGATCTGCCTGTTCTTCTTTCGCAGTAAGGTCTTCAATGGAATTAATCGTGACGACAACATGATCTATTTTTGTTATTAGATTTGCCTGAAGTTTATTAACACTTTTACAAGTTGATTCATAGTCGATTCCAGATAAAAATGCCCCGCTGGAGGAACTGGCTGATTGAGAGTTTATTTTTTCTGTTTTGGTAAACTGCTTAAAATCACCACAACGATCGTAAATTATATAAGTAGCTTTTACCACCAAAATATGGTAACTATTATTATGTATTATCAATTCGGCAGGTTCAGAAACACCTGCCATTATTCCTTTGGAATAAAAAGTAAAACTTATTCTTGAATCATTGGACCCCGGGCTCCAAACTATGCTATTATTGCTATTTACAATTTGTGCATTCAAGTTTTTTGCAATAAATAGTAATACAATTAGGATTATAATGTTCTTCATGGATGTAATTTTTAAATGGTTAAGTTTAAGCGGAATCAATAATGTGCACTAGTTTCTTTAGTAAAAGAATACTTGTTAGATTAAGCGAAACTTATTTTTTTGCATAGGAATATCTAATTTGAGTATTATTTATATCACCTACACTTTGAATTAGAATCATTTGTGAATCAGTAATTGATTCTACCGTAGATTCATATTCTCCCGGGATACCGGAATAGGTATAAACCACTTTAGTGTCACTTGCAGATAATCTCCATGTTCCATTAGTAATTCCACTACCTGGGCTGCATTGATTAGCTCCATCGTAGAGAACCCATGTTCCGTTTGCACTATACTCTTCAGTATCATCTTGCTGGCACGGTAGGCTTACCACAGACCAATTGCCTGAATTTATTTTTTTCTCCACTTTATTTTTTTGCCAGGTTCCCACTATGGGTTTTGTTTCTTCATCCTTGGAACAAGAAAAGAAAGCAATAACTGCGATTAAGATTATAATCTTAGACTGTTTCATAAATTTTAATTTTTAAAGTTTTTTTAATCTTCTATTTTTAATTATTTGTTTGTTAAGGTGATAAGTTTAGCCTCTAACTGAAAAGGGTAGTCCATCAATTTCCAATTTTCCTCCTTTTTCAATAACCTTCTGGCGGATATAGTTTTTGATCTGGTGTATTAATCCAGGTCCTTCAACTTCATCTTTTTCTCCAAGCCTCACCAGAACATCTGTTTTAACTCCTTTACCAAGATTCATGTTTAAAACTTCACCCGGTTGCAGTTTAAACGACTTTTTAGAATCTGCTGGGTTACGGACATCATCAACCAGGAAAACCACATAGGCGGCTTCTTCTGTATGCGGGTTTTTAACCTGAGCTAACCAGGTGCCGTTCCCATCATCATTATTCACTTTTTTTAACGTTATTAAAATACCCTCCAATGGGAAAGAAATTTCGACATTCGATTCTTCTCCTCTTTTCATTCCCCATGCAAATAACTCATTGGGCTGACCATTGTATTCTTTTTTTATCCGTTCTTCATCATTTGCCAAGGCTTGCCTTGCATCGTCCCGGGTTTTGCCTTCTTTCCAGCCAATAACACGGTAGGTGCAGTTAAAGGCCTTGTCTTCTTTCTGGTAGTTGTAAATAACGATAGCTCCTTTCTGTGCGATTTTAACAACAGGGCTTTCGTTGGCATGTTCTTTTTTAAAATCGGCTGACAACTGTTGCGCCTCGGCTACCGTTTTTACAAGTTGCTTTACCATTTCCATGTCGCGACACCAGTAACCTTTACCGGCATCGGCCTTGCTGTATAAACCAATAAAAAGAAATTCTTCCTGTGCAAAACCTGATGCGACTGTTATCAGGAATAACAAGGATAAGAGTAGTTTTTTCATGATGTTTGTTTTTATTATTTAATCAAATTTTATGGATTCAGGTTTACCGCAAAGCTGTTATCCAAAGTTTTTTATTTCACCAATCCCTCCTTTACAGCCCATCCAACCAATTGCTGTGTATTGTTAAAACCGGTTTTTCGCAGCATATTCCGGCGATGGGTTTGTACGGTACTCTTTGTAATTTCCAGTTTTTGTCCTATCATTTCGCTGGTAAACCCTTTTGCAACCAGGTCTAAAACTTTTAATTCCGATTTGCTTATCACTGTTGCCTTGTTTACAGTCATTTTATAAGGGAATAACAGACATTTAAATCTTTAATAAAATTAAGACAGAGCCCACTTAAAGTAAATACCCAATTCTAGGTATTTACTGATTCAAAAATACATCGCTCTTGTAACTCAAATCAATAGTACTTAAGCACCAATTTTTTGTAGATAATAATCCCACAGAACAAAACATATACTGGTCTTTATATGTTATAAATTAAAGTTATTGCGAACCCCCGACACTGTATTTTTCTGACAATCAATTGGTACGTGTATGAAAAAGAGCCCATCGTTAAGAAATTACTACGAAGAGTATCTTGAAGTTTGTAGTATTATTTCGCCTCAAGTCGAAATGCCAGCTTTAGTTCAACTTGTTCAACAGAATCAAGCTCTTTGGAATTCTAATATTCCTTTTGGGACTTGCCTTATTGACTACTCGAAAAGGAGATATCTCTACATGAGCGATCATTCGAAAGAAATCCTAGGTCATCCAAAGGATAAATATCTTGACGAAGGGATTGATTTTCAGAATAGAATACGGCTTTATGATGATAGTAATATTTTTTACAATCAGGTTTTTCGCGACATCATGGAATATTGGAAACTGATTCCCCACAAGGAAATTGCACAGTACCGGGTTTCATTTAATTACCGTATTCTTAGGAGTGATGGTACAATCTCGCAATGCTTGCAGCACAGTACCTACTTGGAACCACAGGCCGGGCTTCCGGTATTAAACCTGACAACATTTTCTGACATAAGTGACTTCAAAACAGACGACAGTACTGTCCTGACCATATCGCGCCTGATTGATGGGGTAGGTTTTGTAAAGATGTTTTCCAGATCATATTGGCCCCAGACAAAATCAATTTTATCGGCAAGAGAATCGGAAATACTGCTACTTTCTTTTGAAGGACTGAGTAATAAAATGATCGCCGAGAAATTATATATAAGTACTCAGACTGTAAAAAACCACAAAGCCAACATGATGGAGAAAACCTCGGCAAGAAACATTGTGGAATTGATCAACATTGGACAGAAGAACAAGTGGATTTAATCAGTTTTCTGAAAAATACCGGTCAAGGATTGCTGCAAGTTTATCAGATTTTTCACCTATCATAAAATGGCCACACTCAGGGATTACTTGTATCTTTTGTTCCCAAAGGTTATTTATTTGCAAGTTTTGCAGGTATTCAAACTGAATTGCAAGGTCATCTGCTGCATGAATTACAGCGATGGAATGTGAAAGTTGGTTTAACTTGCTTATCTGATCGCTAACATTTAGTGCAATTTGCAGGCAACCTTCCCTGAACAAAGGACTTGTTTCAATTAAGGCTTGTTTAATCTCACTTTTTAGTTGACTATCCTCGATTGCAATTAAAGCATTGTAGATACGTTCGGTTTCCTCATCTGAAAGGATACCTTGCAGAATAAGCGATGTATCTTCGTTTAAACGATAGGCATCGGGCATATCTGTTGCCGCGCTTAATGGCGGATGACCTGCCACAGCAAGCTTTTTAACTGCGGGCATCAAATCAAAACATTCCAGTAAGATTAAACCGCCCATCGAAAATCCGAATGCATCAACCTCCTCAATACTGAAATATTCAAGGATCGAATTAAATAACGATGCAAGGTTTTTAGGGGTAAAATCTTCCTTTTCCCAAGCTTCAGATTGCCTGTGCCCAGGCAGGTCAAGGGTAATGATATAATATTTGGCGTCAAGAAATTGGATTAATGGGATAAAAAATGAAGACGGTACCGAATTGCCATGAATGAAAAGCAATGCGTGATTTGAGTGGTCCCCAAATTCATGTAATGTAACGGCTTTCTCTGAAAATATTAAAGTGTGTTTCATGTTGTTAGTTGAGGTGAAATATAATCGGTCGAAGTATGGCATAAAACACTTTTATAACACAATAAGTTTTCGACTTCGCAGATAAATCCATATGCAACCAGTTCCATAGCGTTCAACTCCGATTCGCTATGAACAGAGCTCTTAATTGCCGTCATTTGTCAAAAGGAATAACAGACGAAATAATCTGAAATAAAATTAAAACAGAACCTCTTTTTGCAAATACCCAATTCTAGATATTTTGAACTATTCTTAATAAGAGATGTTATGTTGCAAAAGATCATTCATTTAACTAGTTGTCAATTAAATGGAAGAGCCAAATGTCACAAAGGTTTTAAATAGTTGGGGAACTGAAGAAAAGGTACTGTCGCCCCTCAACAAACAACTTATCTTGGAGGTGATTGATCAAATTGCCACACTTTTTGCAGCCGGTTCATTCTATTATTACATCCTCAATTTCGATAATTCACAAATGGATTTTGTGCATGAGGGAGTTGGAGAGGTCTTGGGAATTAAAACCAGTGAATTTTCAATACCAAAACTCATTGAAATAATGCATCCTGAAGATTTGGAAATGATTCGTATTAAGGAACAAGCAGCAGAAAACTTTCTTTTAAATACAATTCCGCACGATGAAATTCCAATGTACAAAGTGGCTTATTTAATGCGTTTGCAACACTCAAAGGGCAAGTACAAAACAATACTGCACCAGGCTAAGGCAATCAATGTTTCTGAAGAAGGAAAAATTCAGCAGGTAATTGTTGTACATACTGACATTTCTTATTTAAATGCCCCTTTCGACCATAAAATTTCTTTTATCAGTAACAATAGGCCATCCTATTTTTCAATTATACCTGACACATCGCTTGAGTTGTTAAAAAACAGTTTAAGGAATATTCTTTCATCCAGGGAAAAGGAGATTATCAAAAAAATTGCCGAAGGAAAAAGCTTGAATGAAATCGCCGACCTACTTTTCTTATCTACACATACGGTAAATACACATAAAAAAAATATACTCCGGAAATCTCACTGTAAAAATACTTCAGAACTGATTGCCCGTTGTATTCGCGAAGGGATAATTTAATTTCAAAACTATGAACGAGTCTGGAGGTGAAAAAGTATTGAGTGTTTGGGAGAAAGAAAATAAAATTCTCTATCCAAACACAAAAGATCAGTTAATTGAAATTATTGATCAGGTTGCATCACTTTTTTCGGCAGGTCAGGTTTACTACTGCATATTGAATTTCGAAACGTATCAATTTGATTTTGTGAGTGATAGTGTGATAAATGTTTTAGGAATTGATGCTGAAACCTATACATTAGAACATTTCTTCTCGATTTTAAATCCGATAGATAATGATAAGATGTACGAAAAGGAAGCGGTAGTTTTTGATTTCTTCAACAATAGATTATCAAGAGAAGAAATGCCCTTGTACAAGGTATCCTATTTAATGAGATTGAGACATTCAGATGGGAGCTACAGAACAATTTTGCACCAGTCACGAACCATAAACATTTCAAATGAAGGAAAAATTCAACAAACATTGGTTGTGCATACTGATATATCCTATTTAAATATTCCATTTGATCATAAAATAGCATTCATAAGTAACAAAAAACAGTCGTATTTCGCTATTGGAACAACTGCTCCCTTTCAATTTGTCGAGAATAAGTTTAAAGATCAGTTTACCAAGCGGGAAATTGAGATCTTAACTAAGATAGCAAAAGGATATAGTTTTACAGAAATTGCTGATTTACTGGATATTTCTCCGAATACAATTAATACACATAAAAAGAATATCCTAAAGAAAGCAGGTTGTAATAGTTCTCCTGAACTGATTGCCCGATGTATTCGCGAAGGAATAATATAATTTCTGAAACTATGAAAGAAACCGGAATTGAAAAAGTAATGAATGTTTGGGAGAAAGAAAATAAAATTCTCTACCCGAACACAAAAGAACAGCTAATCGAAATCGTTGAACAAATCGCATCGCTTTTTTCGGCAGGTCAGGTTTACTACTTCATATTTAATCTTGAAACTTACCGGTTTGATTTTGTAAGCGAGAGCGTAAAAGACGTTTTAGGTGTTGAACCAGATGCTTATACGTTAGAGTATTTTCTCTCTCTTTTAGATCCTGTGAATATTGATAAGTTGCACGAAAAGGAAGCAGTGGTTTTTAATTTTTTTCTCAATAAACTGACCAGAGAAGAAATGCCATTGTACAAAGTTTCCTATTTAATGCGGTTGAGGCATTCCGACGGGCATTATAAAACAATTTTGCACCAGTCAAGAACCATAAACATCTCACATGAAGGAAAAATTCAACAAACGTTATGTGTACATACCGATATTTCCTATTTGAATATTCCTTTTGATCATAAAATCTCGTTTATTGGTAATAAAAAACAGTCGTATTTTGCTATTGAAACAAATGCTCCTTATGTATTTGTGGAGAATAAATTTAAAGAACAGTTTACTAAGCGGGAAATAGAGATATTAGCAAAAATAGCAAAAGGAAATAGCTTTACTGAAATTGCTGATTTACTGGATATTTCTCCGAATACAATTAATACACACAAAAAAAATATTCTTAAGAAAGCAGGCTGTAAAAGCTCACCTGAACTGATTGCTCGATGTATTCGCGAAGGCATTATCTAATTTGAATTCCGGAATTATTCTTAAAAAGAAATAAAAATAGCCAATAAAAAAAATACAAAGAGATTGTAATCCGAAAATTACCATATCTTTCGAAAGAGAAATCTCCATGTTGAGGTTTCTCTTTTTTTTGCAAAAGCTTTTTGATATTGATGCTAACCAAATAAGCATACAGAATACATAGGAATTGAAAATATGAAAGCTCTATGTGACATATGTGACTATGTGGTTCAAACGAAAAATAGAAATGAAAACCAATCAATCAGAACAATGGAAGGGATATGCCTGGGCTCTAGTGGGAACCATCTCCTTTTCGAGTTTATATGTATTCAGTAAAGCTGGACTTAACCAGGTTGATTTGGCTCAATTTGGGCTTTATTACTTTGGAATGGGATTTCTGCTAAATTTATTACTGGTGGTTTTCTCCGGAAAAATTAATGAAATAAGGCAACTTTCAGGTAAGGTGCTGAGACTGCTTTTCTTGTTGGCTGCTATTGATCTGCTCTCGAACATTACCTTCTTTATGGCTATTCGGGCAATTTCTGATCCATCAGTGACTTCTTTTTTAGGTAATCTGTTTCCTGTCTTTTTAACTTCATTAGGGATCATCTTTCTGAAAGAACGATTCTCATTGATTGAGGCATTTGGCGGAATGCTGGCAATAACTGGCGCATTTGTGATCAGTTACTCGGGAGAACTTGAGTGGAGTAAGTTTTTTATTCCCGGAACAGGATTGGTCGTAATCAATACCCTGTTGGCAGCAACTTTTTCAGTCATTATAAAGAAGAATGTGAAAAAAGCAAGTCCCGAAGTTTTTAATCTGAATTCGAATGGATGGATTTTTCTGTGCTTTCTTGGATATTTTATCTGGAGTGGCCAACCTTTGGAGATTCCGGTTAAAGCCTTTCAGAACATAGCGTTAGGCGCTTTTTTTGGTTCTTTTCTCGGTTTGTTATCTTTTTTTTATTCTTACAAATATATTGCAGCTTCACGTTCATCGATCGTGCAAAGCTTAAAGGGAATATTTGTATTGATTATTGCTTACTTTTTCTTCGGAAATTTCCCACTGACCATCCAACTTTGGGGTGGTGGAATCACGATGATCGGAGTATTGGTCATGACTTTTGCTCAGGCAGGGTTAATAGGGGTGGGTAAGAAGAAGGGGTAAATGGCTAAATGGTTAAATGATTAAATGGTCAAACTGTTTAACCTTTCTAACAATTAAACCATTCAACAATCCAACCCTTCAATAATTTTTTTACTGATGAAACCTTACCGAATTCCGGTTGTGCGGGATAATCATAAAATCCAGTATTTCGTCCTTGCTGACATGCGAAGTTGCTCCGGTTGTTGTAGCTACCAATGAGCCGGCTGCATTTCCAAAACGAAGCGCTTCGTCAATAGGATGGCTGTTCATGTAATAATGCACAAATCCAGCCGAAAATGCATCACCAGATCCAACTGTATCACCTAAACTGATCTGATAGCCAGGGTCATAATAGAACACGTCGTCATTAGTCAGACAGAATGCGCCATTCGAGCCCAAGGTGCACAATAAAATGTCGAGGTTGAATTTTTCAATAACTTCCTGCGCGAGGTCTTTGAGATTTTTATTTTCTAATCCTAACAGCTCTCTGGAAATCATCAATTCTTCATCGTTGGTTTTCAGTATATTTGCCATCTGTAAACTGTCCTCGATAGTTGCAGCAGTATAACAGTTTTTTCGGAGGTTGATATCAAGAAATTTAACTACACCGGGCGATTCGTGAACAAGTTCACGCAAAGTGTTCTTTGATATGCCATAACGTTGAACCAAAGTTCCGAAACAAACACATTCAGCTTCGGAAAATGTATCAATCATTTCGGTATTTATCTCGATATGATCGTAGGCAACATCGGTAATAATATTAAAGTCAGGATTTCCGTTGCTATCAATTTTTATTTTTACTGTTCCCGTCGGAAATTCAAAGTCAGTTTGGATATTTTCATCTGAAACGCCCAGATTTCGAAGCGCTTCGCGGGCTTCTTTGCCGGCTTTGTCATTTCCAACTTTACTAAGCAAAGTTCCCTGATCGCCAAAAGAATTTATTCGGTAAATAAAATTAGCCGGAGCTCCACCCAGGACTTTTCCACCCGGAAGAAGATCCCACAACAATTCACCAAAGGCGGCAATTTTTTTTGGCATGACATAAATTAAAAAACAGCGAAAGATAGGAAAAATTCAAAAATCATGATGTCTGATAACTGTTTACTTATAAACCAACAATTAACATCTTTGCCTGTTATTTATTGTCTGTATATTCAGAAAAGTTAGGAAATGATTCAAGAATTAAGAATTAAACTGTTTTTTATATGAATTATCTGGCACACCTCTATTTATCGGGTGATTCGGATGAAATCAAACTGGGTAATTTTATCGGTGATTTTGTAAAAGGTAATCAATATCTTAAATATCCGGAAAAGGTTGCTTATGGAATCCGGTTGCACCGGAGTATCGATTCGTTTACCGATCAGCATAGTCATGTAAGAGAATTTGCTGCACTACTGAAGCCGGGATATGGAAGATATTCAGGAATTGTGGCTGATGTATTTATGGACCATTTTCTGGCTTCCAACTGGCCTTCCTACTCGGTTTATACGTTACGCCAGTTTTCAAAACATGCCCATGCCGTTTTCCTCTCCAATTTTGGACTTTTACCCTTTAAAGTGAAACAATTCCTCCCATTTCTTATTCAGCATAAACGATTTGAATCTTATGCCCATCGCGAAAATATGTTTCATGTACTGGAAATCATGTCACGTCGAACCTCTTTGCCTGCCAATAGTGAATGGGCTATGGCAATGCTTCATCAGGAATATGATCAGTTTGAGGCCTTGTTCCGTAGTTTCTTCGCTGAATTAATTGCTTACGTGGAAACTGATTTTGGAGTAAAAATTGCCAGCCCTGAAAATAAATTAACAGAATGAAATGGCGATGTGGCGACTGGGCGATTTGTAGCGCTTGTTTTTCAGTAATTCAACCCTTCAATCCTTCAGCCTTAGTAACTTAATTGTTCGAACCTGCTGGCATCGAGCCTGATAAATACAAAAAGCAAAAGGGTAAAGGACCATAATGATGAACCCCCGTAACTAAAAAAAGGAAGGGGAATCCCGATAACCGGTGCGAGACCTATGGTCATACCTATATTTACGGCAAAGTGAAAAAAGAGTATGGTAGCAACACAGTAACCATAAACCCGGCTAAACTTGGATCGGTTACGCTCTGCCAGAAAGATTAATCGCATTAATAATCCAAGGAATAAGCTGATAACAGTTGTAGTACCCAAAAATCCCCATTCTTCACCAATGGTACAGAAAATAAAATCAGTACTTTGTTCAGGTACAAAATCGAATTTAGTTTGAGTACCCTCAAGGAACCCTTTACCAAAAAAACCTCCGGAACCAATGGCTATTTTTGACTGGTTGACGTGGTATCCGGCCCCGTGCAAATCTGACTGAATGCCTAGTAATTCATTTATTCTGTCACGCTGATGCTGTTCCATAATATCATGAAAGACATAATCGACTGAAACCGCAAACAAAACACTTCCCAGGTAAATGCCAATTAAGATCATCAAACTATGTTTGCGCAAAACCATGGCCCATATAAAGAATACCGCTGAGGTAATTATGGCCGCGGCCAGAATAAAAAATAAAGGGTCAATACTACCCTGAAGCAAATAATTAATCAACCAGAGAATTACGAAAATGCCAGTGAATACACCAGCTCCAATCATGGTACGCTGAAGCTTTTTCTTCATCAGGTAGTTCATCAGGAAAGCGGCAATGGTTAATATCAGAGTTGTCACAAACGGATTGAGTACCATAGTGAAAATGAAAACCAATGCAATCAGGAAACTGAAAAACAGCACGATCCCGTTTAACCCTTCACGATACAGAACCAGAAGGAAAACCCCGAATACAATGGCTGATCCTGTGTCGTTTTGCATAAAAATCAGGCCAACCGGTACCATAATAATTCCCCCCAAGGTAACTAACGATTTATAGCTGTGAATTTTAAAATTGTACGAACTGATGTATCTGGCAAGCGCCAGAGAAGTTGCCATCTTCATAAATTCGGAAGGTTGAAGCGAAAAGTTGCCAATTTGGATCCACGATTTCGCTCCATTGATTTCAGTCCCAATAAATAGTACCAGTAATAGTATCAAAATGATGATCATGTAAATCGGAAACGCAAATGAAACGAAGAACTTCGAATCGGTATTGATCATTAGCACAGCTATAAAAATGGCGGCGCCAATCCACATGAGTTGTTTGCCATACTGTTGAGTCAGGTCAAAAATGCTTTTATGTTCTTCGTTGAAAACAGCGGCATAAATATTTATCCAGCCAATCAACATCATAGCCAGATAAATACCAATGGTTATCCAGTCGACATTTTCCCAAACGTTGTTTTTCTTTTCCACTTTAGAGTTTCTTCTTTACGGCAACCACATTTAATAAATCGGTTTCGATTAGCCTTTGCTCCAAATCTTTCCGTTTGGGTGCAATCGAATCGTTCATGAATTTTTCGATGAGTAGTCCGGCGATCGGTGCTGCATATGTTGCTCCAAAATTACCGGCATTTTCGATGAACACAACAATGGCAATTTTGGGATTATCGCGTGGGGCAAAACCAACAAACGCCGAATGGTCGGCTCCGTGCGGATTCTGGACAGTTCCGGTTTTACCACAAATAATGAAGTTGTCCTGACGAACAGTCGCACCAAGTGTTCTGGTTTCGTTGACCACTGCCTCCATCCCATCAATTACAGTATTGAAGTGTTCAGGATTTATATTGACCACTTTCTTCTCAAATTTAAGTTCACGGAAGACCCTGTTGGTATCCTGAATGGCTTTTACGATATGAGGTTCAATGTAATATCCGCGGTTGGCAATTAATGCACACAAATTGACCATTTGCAGAGGAGTAGCTTCAATTTCACCCTGACCTATAGCCAGCGACCGGATCGTCATCGAGTTCCAGTGATTGGGTGTGTACCATTTATCGTAAAGAGATACTTCCGGAATATTCCCTTTAACTTCGGAAGACAATTCAGGATTGAGCTTTTGTCCAAATCCAAAACTGGTAATGTAATCTCTCCAGGCCTTATAAGATTCAGCTGTATTTGACTTGCGATTCATGATTTGCCTGAAGGTATTCCAAAAGAATGAGTTACATGATTCGCGAATCCCTTCGCGTACAGCCAATGGACTGACATGACTATGGGTACATGAAATTGGTTTCGATCCTTTGCCTGAACAGGAGAAACGGTCGAATGGAGTTATAGCATGTTCCTGAAGGGCAATCAATGCATTGGCCAGTTTAAACGTTGATCCGGGTGGGTATCGGCCGATAATCGCCCGGTTCCACATCGGTTTGTTTAACGAGTCACGGTCGAGAATGCCGTAATTGGTACTTCGTTGGCGTCCGACTAATAAATTCGGGTCGTAGGATGGGGCGCTGACCATGAGAATAATTTCGCCTGTAGCTGGTTCAATCGCTACAACTGCGCCACGTTTATTGGTCATCAGTAATTCAGCGTATGCTTCTAGGCTTGCATCGAGTCCGGTCATCAGGTTTTGCCCCAGAATCGCGGTGGTATCTTCCAATCCTTCGTTATATTTACCTTTAATCCGGTTATGAACATCGACCATTGATTTGGTTACTCCTTTTATTCCACGCAATTCTTTCTCATAGGCTTTTTCAAGTCCGCTTACGCCAATATAGTCACCCGACCTGTAATAGCCATCGCTCTCAATAATCCGTTGATTAACTTCACCCACGAATCCAAGTACCTGTGCAGCGCTTTTGCTGGGATATTCACGCAGGGTTCGCGACTGTACAAAAAATCCGGGATATTTGTATAGTTTTTCCTGAAGTGGTGCGTAAATGTCGGGTGAAATTTGTCCGGCAACAATGGAAGGTTTATAATAAGAGTATTTTTTTGCTTCTTTAATTGCAGTTCTCAAGTCCAGTCTGTCGAGCTGAATAATCCGGCAGAGTTCTGTGGTGTCGAAAGCTTTTGCTTCACGGGGTATAATCATTAGATCGTAAGCTGCCTTGTTATAAACCATCAATTCATTGTTGCGGTCGTATATCAATCCACGGGCAGGAAACGTTGTGATTTTGCGAAGAACGTTTCGGGTAGCAAATTGTTTGTAGGTTTTATTGGTAATCTGAATAGTGAAAAGCCGGAGGATAAATATGGCCCCGATTCCAAGCATGATGCCTGCAATAATAAACTTGCGTTTCGAGAAAGTATCCACCTGTATTTATTTTTTAAAAATGATGAACTGACTGGCTAATATAATCACTATTGAGAAGATACTGCTCAAAATCCAACGAAGTAAAGTTTCTAAAATATCTCCAAACGAAAAAGCCTCGGCTATAAAAAGATACAGGTGATGAATTGCCACTGATGTCACAATATATTTCAGGAAACTGGCAAAACCCAGCTGGGTCATGTTGGGCATGTTCCCTTTTTCAATAATCTCGCGTGATGAAATAAGCTGAGCGATTCCCGGCCTAAGAAAACCAAGCAGAACTGTTGCTCCGGCATGAATTCCAGGTGTGTTGCTGAAAATATCGATGGAAATTCCGAGGATAAACGAAATCCCAAGCAGGAAATAACCCGGAATAGTAAAGGGCAACAAAAGAATGAATAAAATATAGACATACGGATTAATCAGTCCGCTTACCTGAATGTTATTCAGAATAAGTACCTGGACTAATACCAGCACCACAAACATGATGACATATTTACCGAAGTCCTTGATCATTCCTTAATGTTATTTGATTCCAGCTTGATTAGTTCGGCACGTTTGGTATTTTGAACCACTTCAACGTATTTTAGTGTTTTAAAATTTGTTGACAACTCCACTTTGATGTTGTAGAAGTTTGTTCCGCTGACCACAGCATATTTCGTTATGACTCCAATCATGATTCCATCTGGAAAAATATTTGAGAATCCACTGGTAACAACGGTATCGCCAACATTGACAATCACATGAAATGGAATCTCGTTAAGGTCGGCTGTATTGTAATGCTCACCATCCCAAACCAGCGATCCAAAATAGTTATTGGTAGTAATTTTGGCCGGAATGAGCAACCTTTTGTTCAACAAAGACAACCCGGTTGAATAATTTTGTGAAACATTGGTAATTACGCCAACTACTCCCTGATCGTTAATGATACCCATGTCTTGTTTTATTCCTTGCCTTGAGCCTTTATTCAGGGTGATGTAGTTGAACTGCTTGTTGACAGAGTTGCTGATTACTTTGGCTGAAGTAAAAACATAGGCAGGTGCATCAACGGTGTCGGGGCGGTTTATCGGATAATTCTCCTGATTTTTGATCCGGTATTGCAATTGTTTGCGCAATGACGCATTTTCAGCGGCAAGACGTGCATTGGTACGACCCAGACTGAAATAATCGTCCAGGTTACTGAACCGTTGATAAACAGATCCTACCAGATTATTGCTTGAGTTGAAAAAAGTTACCCGCTGGTAATCATTAAAACTGACCATCAATGTCAGGGAGATGGCTTCGAGGGCCAGAAACAACATTAAAAAATGATTACGCAGCAAGAAACGAAATAAACTTCTCATTAGCCGGAAGGTTTACTCCTTCTTTTCAGTTTTATCTGATCAGGAAAGAGAATTTATTTACATTCTTAAGCGCGATGCCTGTTCCGCGGGCTACTGCACGTAACGGATCTTCCGCAACGTGGAATTGAATATTGATTTTATCCGTAAATCGTTTGGCCAATCCGCGAAGCAACGCGCCACCGCCAGCGAGCCATATTCCACGGGTCACAATGTCGGCATATAATTCAGGAGGTGTTTGCTCCAGTGCGCTAAGGATTGCTGTTTCAATTTTGTTAATCGATTTTTCCAGGCAATGAGAAATTTCCTGGTACGAAACCGGCACCTCAATCGGGAGGGCAGTCATCTGGTTTGGCCCTTGTATCACATAATCAGGTGGTGGATTGTCGAGTTGTGATAGTGCCGAACCAACGTTGATTTTAATTTCTTCAGCAGTACGCTCACCAATTTTAATGTTGTGCTGATGGCGCATATATTCCATAATGTCGGCAGTAAGGTCGTCACCAGCAATACGTATCGATTTATTGGTAACCAAACCACCCAATGAAATTACGGCAATTTCGGTAGTTCCTCCACCGATATCTACGACCATGTTGCCTTCCGGAGCTTCTACATCAAGTCCAATTCCGATTGCAGCAGCCATAGGTTCATAAATCATATATACATCGCGTCCTCCGGCGTGTTCCGAGGAGTCACGAACTGCACGAATTTCAACCTCAGTTGATCCTGATGGAATACAAACCACCATGCGGAGCGAAGGTGAAAAAAACCTTGATTTGGGATTCATCATTTTAATCATACCCCTGATCATCTGCTCGGCTGCGTTGAAGTCGGCTATAACACCATCTCGCAACGGACGAATAGTTTTCAGGTTTGCGTGGGTTTTTCCCTGCATCTGTCGCGCTTTCTCGCCAATGGCAACAAGCTTTTCGGTTTTCAGGTCAATAGTAACGATGGATGGTTCATCAACTACAATCTTATCGTTGTGGATAATGATTGTATTGGCCGTTCCAAGGTCGATTGCTATTTCCTGGGTTAAAAATGAAAATAATCCCATGTCAATATCTGTTTTTTCTTTGTTTATTACTTTCCGTGAAAAGTCATTAGAAAATGGTCATTAGGAAATTGTTTTCCCAATGACTAATGACTCTTTCCTTTTGTTAATGTTTGAAATGTCTGACTCCTGTGAAAACCATTGCAATTCCGAATTCATCACAGGCTGCAATCACTTCTTCGTCGCGGATACTGCCTCCGGGTTCTACAATGTATTTAATTCCGAATTCGTTGGCAGCTTCAACACTGTCGCGGAATGGGAAGAATGCGTCTGAAATCAATACCGAATCTCCAATATTTATTCCTTCTTTCAGGTTAAACCGGGGTATAGTCAACTGACGCAAACTATCGAGCCGGTTGGGTTGCCCCATTCCTGCGCCGGTTAACCAGAATGATCCGTCCTGATTTTGGGTCACCAATGCAATGGCATTGCTTTTCAGATGCTTGCAGGCAGTAATACCAAATTTCGACAGGTTAATTTTTGAACTGTCAAATTGTATCTGTGTCACATTCTTAAATTCTGTTTCCAAACCTTCGTCTTCACCCTGAATAAGTAAGCCGCCACTGATGGAGCGGTAAAGTTTCTCACCAGTAATTTCTGGTTTTACAGGAATTTCCAAAACACGCAGGTTCTTCTTTTTACCTAAAACGGTTAAAGCTTCAGAAGTGTATCTGGTTGCGATAATAATTTCTACAAAACGTTTGTCAAACCATTCGGCGATGGTCTGATCCACTTCCCCGGTAAAACAAATGATTCCTCCAAAAGCGCTAACCGGATCACCGGCCCAGGCCAATTCGAGCGATTTCAAAATATTTCCGGTGACTGCCAGCCCGCAGGGATTGAGGTGTTTAACCACCGAAACAGCTACTTTGTTTTCGATATGAGTCACCGAATGAAAAGCATCGCTGGCCGATTTCCATGCTGCATCAGCATCGAGCATGTTGTTGTATGAAAGAGCTTTGCCCTGTAATACTTTAGCGTTCGAAAGGGTAATGTCAGAATTGCTATTGTTGAATTTGAAAAAAGAAGCCGATTGATGAGGGTTTTCGCCATAACGCAAAACTTGCCCATCGTTTACACTGATTCGTGCTTCTTCTGATTTATCCTGATTGAAATAGTTGAAAATGGCGCTGTCGTAATGTGATGAGGTTGCAAAAGCCAGACGGGCAAATTCTTTACGGTCATCGAGTGAAGTAGCTCCATCTTTTTCGATCAGTAAATCGAGTAAAGTTTGATACTGATTTCGTGAAGATACGATAACTACGTCGTTGAAATTTTTAGCTGCTGCACGAATAAGCGAAATTCCGCCGATATCTATTTTTTCGATAATATCTTCTTCTGATGCTCCGGAGGCAACCGTTTCTTCAAAGGGATAAAGGTCGACAATAACGAGGTCGATTTCAGGAATTTCAAACTTGGCGATTTGCTGTTGATCGCCTGTGTTGTCGCGGCGGTTAAGAATACCCCCGAAAATTTTCGGATGTAGGGTTTTTACCCGTCCTCCCAAAATGGAGGGATAGCTGGTTAGTTCTTCTACCGGAATAACCGGTGTTCCCAACTCCTCGATGAAAGACTGTGTTCCACCGGTTGAATAGATTGTAACGTTTAACTGATCTAATTTTTTTACGATTTGATCTAACTTATCTTTGTGATATACTGAAATTAAGGCCGATTTTATTTTTTTAATATCCATCATGTATGCTCCAATTGTAATTTGGGCTCAAATATAATAAAACACCTTGATTTCTTTTCCTGCGTATCAGACTAATTAAGCTAATTGTAACATTGAGACTCAGAATTTATTTTAGCGTTTTTTGAAAATTCTGTAATCATTTCAAAATTTCGTAACTAATTTTTCAGGTTCAGGATTGTTATTTACTTACTTTCAAAACAAAGGATATGCTAGTAACCAGATTAATATTGGAGAGTTTCTCGTTTGCCTTTGGTTCTCTGCGTGGGAATAAACTGAGAACGTTTCTTTCTCTGCTTGGTATAACCATTGGCATCTTTGCCATTATCTCGGTTTTTACTGTCATTGATTCATTGGAGAATTATATCCGAAACAGCCTTGACTCGCTGGGAAGCAATATGGTATATATTCAGAAATGGCCATGGGCCCCACCTGAAGGTGAATCGGAATATCCATGGTGGAAATATATGAACCGTCCGGTTCCAAACATGGAAGATTCTGAAGAATTGATTCGACGGTCAAGAAATATTGAAGATGCTGTTTATTTTTTTGGTTTTAACCGTACCGTACAATACGAAAATAGTAAATCGGAAAATACCGAAGTTTTAGCAACTACCCATGATTTAATTGATACCTGGAGCCTCGAAATTGAAAGAGGACGTTATTTTACGGAGTCCGAGTCGAATTCAGGAGTTGCCTTGGCGGTATTGGGGAGCGAACTCGCTCAAAAACTTTTTGATCAGGTTGATCCAATTGGGAAAATGATTAAAATGCAGGGGCACCGGTTCCAGGTAATCGGTGTCTATACAAAAAAAGGTACCGATATGTTTGGAACAAGTATGGATAAACGGGTTCATATTCCGGTGGTTTATGCCATGAATATGGTGGATGTGAGGGATCGCGACCAGGGACAGACCATTAATGTAAAAGCAAAAGCCAATGCCGACCGTGATGAATTTGTTGCCGAACTGGAAGGAATTATGCGTTCGCTGCATCGGTTGAAACCGATGGAAGAAAACGATTTTGCTATCAACGAAGTCAGCCTGATTTCAACCCGGTTCGATGCGTTTTTCAAGGTTTTTAATTTTGCCGGTTGGATTATCGGCGGTTTCAGTATTTTAGTTGGAGGTTTTGGAATTGCCAACATCATGTTTGTTTCGGTAAAGGAACGGACCAAGATTATCGGGATACAAAAAGCGATTGGCGCCAAAAAATATTTTATCCTCCTTCAGTTTATTTTTGAAGCTGTAGTACTTTCCTTGTTGGGCGGAATCATTGGTTTAATGCTAATCTTTATCGGAACCCTCATATTTAGCTATGTAGCTGATATGACCATTGCGCTAACCATGTCGAACATTATTTTAGGCCTGACCATTTCAGGAGTAATTGGCGTTTTGGCTGGTTTCATTCCTGCGCTTTCAGCTTCCCGGCTCGATCCGGTAAATGCCATGAATAGCGTTTAAGAAAATTCAAAGTTCCATGTTCCAGATTCCAAATTCCAAGTCTCGCGTTGTCGTTTTGAATATGGTTATTTCTGAAGACTGCAAATACCTGATTGAATCAAACTTGAAACTTTGAATTTGGAACTTGAAACTTATTTGACATCTTTGTGGCGCAGACCGCTCTATCGCTGTCCTGAGTAATCGGGAGAGAGGAAAGTCCGGGCAACGCAGGGCATCGTACTTCTTAATTGGAAGGCGGGTGAAAGCTTGCAGTAAGGTAACAGAAAATGACCACCTGGTTTTGACGTGTCAGAATCGGGAACGGGTGAAAAGGTGAGGTAAAGGCTCACCGGTGGTGGTGGCAACATCACCAGCCGTACCTCTTACGGGTTGCAAAGCCAAATATATCATGATTTTCCCCCGAGTCCTCGGGGGAATACAGAACGGCTCGTTTTGATTCTTCGGAAGTCGTGAGGGGTAGGCTGCTAGATCGGCTCAGTGATGAGCAGGCCAGATAAATGATAGAGGTCCGCCAACTGGCGGATACAGAACCCGGCTTACAGGTTTGCGTATTTTTATTCAATAAATAAGGCGATCGTTTTAGAATGATCGCCTTATTTCACATTTAAACACTTGGTCTTATTAAACTTTCCAGTTTTTTTTTCCTGAAGTATTCTACGATTTCATCTTTCGACATTTTGGAAAGTTTTTCGCTCAATTTCCCTCTTTGTGTACGCATGAATTTCACTGCGTCAAACGTTTTCTCAGTTGTTGTCTTCATAAGTCATAAAATCTCTTGGTGAACGAATTTCTAATTCCTTGTACCCATTCTTAATGTTGACCGCATTGTAACCACGAATTCTCTGAACATTCACAATGTGTTTAAAATTCCAGCTAATCAAATAATCTGCACGGTTAATTGTAGCGAGTGCAATATGCAGACAATCAGCAAAACTAGTTTGCCATACAACACTCTCTGCAATATATTGAGTTGCCAATTCAACTGCTTCGTCATGTGTTTCCATGAATTCTGTGTGTTCTACCTTCAAACTTGCAACAAGTTTTTTAACTCTTTCAGGAGCAGAGTCCAGTTCATCTTGAGTTACAGCAGAGAACAAAAGTATAAATTCTCCTTTTTGTATGCGTTCGAAAAGTGGTCTGGTAAATTCAGAAAATTCTTCATCGAAGAAACCGCCAAAAACTGAAGTATCGATATAAAGTCTCTGTTTCATGGAATAAAGATAATGCAAATCTCTTGATTTTCATCAGATCATTGGTGTTGTAGGTTAATTCCTATGAAGAACCCGGCTTACAGGTTTGCGTTTTTTTTTTATTCAATAAATAAGGCGATCATCTTTCAACGATCGCCTTATTTATTGAATAAAAATTTTGGAAGTATCTTCCTTCTGATAATTTGTTTATTGCTTGTTCAAGTTGAACAGATATTTGAATGATAATCCGAGGCTTTGATTATTCATTCTTTCGTGTTGCCGGTATTCCCACATCAGGTTTGCTAATCCATACTTGTATTCTGCATTGACTTCAAATGAATTGTATTCGATGCCAAACCTCACAATCGGACCGTAATCAAACCTTTTGATCTGCGAATATCCCAAATTATCGACTATACTTTCATTAATATCACTTCCCATCCCATTGGATTTTGACCACCGAATTTTATCTGAATAATTAATACTTGCAGAGGCTGATTCTATATCCATGTTTATAGCTCCATCTATGCCGTACGATATATATGGCCCAATCCCGAAAAGCACGTTCATTTTTTCATATTCGACTTTAAATTCTGTTAGCACAGGAATTTCGATATAATATAATGACACATTAATATCAGACACATTGTAAATCAATCTGTCCTTATCTAAAATCACTTGACTGGGAGGTTGGGAAAATCCTTTTTTTGCAAATAGAAAATCGGTCGTGAGAGATAGATTTTTTCCGACATGGTATTTTGATGCCAGTCCAAAATGATAGCCTGGAATACCCTGTACTCCAAAATCATCCTGATATTCACGATGAATGTTCATTTTTGAATAATCGATTCCACCAGTGAATCCAATTTTTAACTGGGCATTTGAAGTTAGAAATCCCAAAATGCCAAAGGCTAATAAAATAATTGATTGTTTCATTTAATTGTTGTTAATGGTTTAACATAGAAACGGATCAATTTTTTATTTAGTATAAGATTTTTCAGATTTCAGGACAAATGATTCTGCTCATTGTCCGTGGCTTTCGGCACGGTGTATTTTAATAAAAAGTAAAGGCGATCGATTTCGAATGATCGCCTATGTTTTTTATTAACGCCGGAAGTTTATTTCGGGAGTAGTTTTCTGATTTGATTAAAAAGCTCCTTCTGCTTACTTGGTCTCAATAGATTGTCATTTAATACTTCTCCATTCGAATCGAAGAGCATATAACGAGGAATTCCTACAAACCATTTGTCCAAGTTGGCATTGACTTCTTGATTTACCAAATAGTGAAAGCCAGTGAGTTGATATCTTTCAACCGACTTTTTCCAGTTAACCATTGATCGTTTATTGTCGATAGAAACATATAACGTTTGTATATTATTTTCTTTTAAAAATTGATGAAGCCTGGGTTCATTTCTAAACTCGGCCACGCATGGAGAGCACCATGTAGCCCAGTAATCGACAAAAACCCGACTTCCTCCAAAATATTTCTTTATTAAAGTATGAATGGTCTTTATGGAGTCAATGCCAACGAATTCTTTTTCTATAAGTTGTTTGTTACCATTCACCAACTCGTATAAACCAAATTCAGATTGAACTGTCGCTTCGTTTATAACTTTGCCGTTTTCAGTTAAATAGGATGAGATTACAGGAATATATGGACTTTTCGGAAAAGCACTTTTGTAGGTACTGAATATTTTAACGAAATCATCGTCACTCATTGGCTTAAATACAGTTGCAAGAAGCAATGAGTTTCCCAAAAAAAACATCTGGTTTTCATCTGGAGCATAATCGAGCGTTGAAATCTGATTCACCATCACTCCAAACTGCTTATCATACGGAGTCCAACGTTGTGTTTTCTGCGTTGCAGTTGGTACAATTCCGTTTTTAATCAACGATGCTTTTGTATAACTGTTTTCACCATTGGTTGTAGCCATGCGATACCGGATGTTATAGGGATCATAATGGTCGTAGAGTAAGCGTGCCAATTTTTTCATTTCTTCTCGGTTAAGCTTAACCAGTGGCACAATCTTTTCATCATTAGCGAAGTATCCCCCCAGAAATCCATTCGTCCAGGAAAGCATTTTTTGTTCGGTCTCACTTATCATTGCGTCATAACAAGACTTTGTTATTTTTTGCTCTTTCAATAAGCGCTGAAGCGGAGATGTGATTTTCGTGATTTCCTGCTCAAGCAGATTGAATGTATTGTCAGCAGATTTTTCAATTTTGAAAGGGGAAAGAATAATTTCCTGAGAGGCTTGGCCATTATTCAATAGCTTCTTTTCTGAAAGTAAATTATTCGCTCCGGCATTATTGCCTGTATAAACAGTTTTTGTGACACCTGCCGAATCAGTTTTAAATACTATTTGGATGGAATCACCGGGTTCAGCATAAAAAAAAGTCTTTGGCATCCCTTTGCTTTGTATTCTTATAAATCCGGCTTTGCTGATGTTAACTTCAAGCTTAAATTTGCTGTTTTCAATTTTGGCTTCGCTTTGAATGTCAGGATAGAAAATATTGAAATACCCGGCATAAGGTTTATAAACAGATAGTTCAGTGTCTGAAATTTCAGGCTGAAACTGACCACTAACAATGACGGGTTTTTGTGCGGACACAAATTGTGAAATACAGAAAAACAGGCATAGTGAAAAACAGGCTGTTTTGATTGTCCTCATGATTGTTGAATTTAATTATAATATTCGATTTTCAATTTAGAATATAGACGACTGTAAGTTAACCCTAGTTAGGGTCTACTGAAAAACTCAAAGAAGGTTGAAACGACCTCAGAGAGGTCATATGTTTATAGAAAATGATGATTAGAAAGTTGTTCAACCCCGGCTGGGGTTGAATATTCACTCGTGTTATCCTTTTTCTATAAACATTTTATCCCTCTGGGATATTTTTTGAATTGACTGAAAATTTCAAGTGCAAGCTTTTTTCGGTATTCCTTTTAAAATGCTTGCACTTCGTTCTTGTAAATAGGCTGTTATATTATTCATTATCAGAATTTAATACATTTTTAAGCAGACCCTATTTATTGAGATAGCACCAATTTCAGAACATTCATTCTTCACAGAACCCGCCTGAATGTCAATATTTATTTGAAAGAAAGGCGACCGTTGAAAAATGATCGCCTTAATTAACTTAAAGAGTAATAAAATCTTAATATACTATTAATGAGCTATTAATAGCCTGATCGGCAGCCTGATTTGTCTTAGATTCTTGGGTTTCCAGTACGGATACAGTTATAAGCTTTTAGTTGCCTTGTGTGTCGGATGGCAGTTTAAAATTAACCGGAATTGTAAATTGCTGTTTTATTTTTGTACCACTTTGTTTTCCAGGTACCCATGAAGGTGAGGACATAATTACCCTAGCGGCTTCTTTATCGAGTGAAGGATCAAGTCCTTTTACTACCTTAACATCTGCAACTTCTCCTTTCGGGTTTACTGCAAATTGCACATAAACCTTGCCTGATATGCCCTTTTTAGCTGCATCTGATGGATACTTTATGTTCTTTGTAACCCAATCGCGAAATGTATTAACATCGCCACCCATAAAGGAAGCTTGTTCTTCAACAACAATGAATACTTCCTCAGTTTCCTTGCTGGACATGTTGGCTTGCAAGTCGAAATTAATTGGAATTGTAAATTGCTGTTTTACTTTTTCCCCACTCTGTTTTCCAGGTTCCCATAAAGGTGAGGATATAACTACCCTAGCAGCTTCTTTATCGAGCGAAGATTCAACTCCACGTACAACTTTAACATCTACAACTTCTCCTTTCGGGTTTACTGCAAATTGCACAAAAACCTTACCTGATATGCCATTTTTAGCAGCAACCGGTGGGTACTTTATGTTTTTTATAACCCAATCGCGAAATGAATTAACATCGCCACCCAGAAAGGAAGCATGTTCTTCAACAACAATGAATGTTTTGTCCACCGAATTATTTGTTTTTTCAAGTTTTTGCTTGCTGGGTCTATCTGATGGCAATTTGAAATTAATAGGTATTTCGTAAGCTACATCAACGGCTTCCCCGTTTTGTTTGCCTGGGCTCCATTTTGGCATCGATTCAACAATTCGAAGCGCTTCTTTGTCAAGCGAGGGATCGACTCCCCAACGAATTTTGGCATTTGTAACACTTCCGGTTTTGTCAACAACAAATTTTACAGTCACCTGCCCAATAATGCCATTTTCAAGCGCAATGGGTGGATATTTCATGGTGGAATAAACGAATGTTTTCAAGGCTTCTGTACCACCCGGAAATTCTGGCATTCCCTCAACCACAACAAATAGATCTTTTGGTTTCATTTTTAATTCAATTACTCCTTTTTTGCCCTTTTCGCCATAAATACTAGTTGCTGACTCATCCTTCAAAACAGTCATAGATTCAATGTTTTCAGGAGGAATGTTATCAGTATTCTGGTCTTCAGCAATAACGCCATCTATAACAATTAGTGGTTTTCTTTCTGGCTTATCCGGATCACCAAATTTTAAAGGAGAATTTGCTTTGATTTTCAGGGTTTTAGAATCCGGATTGTCTTTTTTTAGCGTGATTAAAACGGCACCATATTTACCCTTTTCTCCATATATTTGGGTTGCAGATTCGCCTTTTAAAACAGATATTGATTCAACCTCTTTCGGATTAATAGTCTTCGTTTCAGCTTTGGTAATTTCCTTTCCGTCAAGAATAAACAGTTCATTTGTTTTTGAAAAGTCAATGGATATAGTATCTGCTTTTATATTGGTTGTCCCATTTTTGTAATCACCTTGAAGTTTATTTGCTTTAAATTTGAGTCCTGAAGTTGTTTCATTCAATTCAGATTTTACAAAATTACCTGTCATATTAGTAACATTGCTTTTATCATTTACAATTGTTGGACCCTGATTATCCAATTTAAGGGAAACGGTTGCTCCCTTCATGGCAATCACCATTTCCTTTTCAAAATCGGATGTTATCTTCATCGTTTCAAAGCCAACATACGAGATCACAATCGGTGAATCATCGGTTACTTTCAGCATGAAATTACCATCGTTGTCGGTTATTGTTCCGATAGTTGCACCTGAGATGATTACGGTTGCGTTTTTCAGCGGTTTTCCATTTTCATCGGAGACTTTACCTTTGACCGTTTTTGTGTTTTGAGGTACTGCAACTTCAATTTTTCCGGAATTATTTTCCGCTTTTACAAAATGATATTTCGGTGCAGCAAAGACGTAGAAAACTCCCGCTATTAGTGGTAAAACCAGTAATAGTTTTAGTTTCCGGATAGGTGAACTTATAGTCTGTTTCATCATGTTAAATCTTTTTTTGTTGAGTGAATAATTGAACGAATTGGCCAGTGAAATTACTGGTCCGCCAAACATTTGATTGAGTAACGCTGCACGGTAAACAGCCGGATTGGAGCTGCGCTGCAGCGCACGCTCGTCGGCCAGGTATTCATGGTTTTGCCTGATCAGATGGCCGTAAAGCCAAATGGCAGGGTTAAACCACTGTACCGTACGAAGGATTTCGAAAAGCAGCAAATCGATCCAG